>Ga0075421_100001110_pt1 | contig 30828 bp, 26 predicted proteins | sample SoiMetdeltSBSDD5_FD_75292 | JGI IMG/M metagenome (GOLD analysis project Ga0075421, IMG submission 75292) | Bulk soil microbial communities from a Populus tree surrounding site in Tennessee, USA - Soil MetaG P. deltoides SBSDD5 | ecosystem: Environmental > Terrestrial > Soil > Tree plantation... | reverse complement strand
CATCTACGAGCGCGTCAACCGGCGCGACTACGCGCGCACGGCCTACCCGCCGGCGGCGCAGTTCGTCTTCCTGCTGAGCGCGCTCATCCGGCCGCGCGGGCTGACGACGCTCAAGCTGATCTTCGTCCTCTGCGAGCTGGTCACGGTCTGGGCGCTCGTGGCGCTGCTCGGGCGGCTGGGGCTCAACCCGGCGCGCGCGGTGGTCTACGCCTGGAGCCCGCTCGCCTTCTGGGAGACGGCGCAGAACGGGCATGTCGAGGCGCTCGCCGTCATGTTCATCGCGCTGGCGGCGCTGGCCGCGGCGCGCGGGCGGCGCGCGACGACCGGCGTGCTGCTCGCCCTGGCCGCGCTCGTCAAAGTCTACCCGGGGCTGCTCGCCGCGGCCTTCTACCGCAAGTGGGACTGGCGGCTGCCGGCAGCGATGGCGGCGACGGCGGCGATCCTCTACCTGCCCTACCTCGGGGCGGGGGGTGAGGTCCTCGGCTTTCTGACGCACTACCCGCGGGAGGAGGGGTTCGCCTCGGGCGAGCGCTTCCTCCTACTCAAGTGGATTCAGCGCCTCGGCCCGCTGCCGACGCGGGCCTATCTGGCGCTCGCGGGGCTGGCGCTGGGCGCGGTCGTGGCCTACCTCGTCGCGAGGGAGAAGAGCATCGCCGAGCAGTTGCGCGGCGCGACGCTGATCGCGGGGCTCGCGCTGCTCCTCGGCTCGCCGCAGTACGCCTGGTACTACCTCTGGCTGCTGCCGGTGCTCGGCGCGACGATCGAGCGGGTGACGGTTGGGCAGCTCGCCGGCGGGCTCGCCGTGCTCGCGGCCTTCGCCCGCCACCACGTCGCCGGGCGGCTGACGCCGGAGCTGCTGGCCGCGCCGCTGCTCGCGGGCGCGAGCCTCGCCCGCGAGCCGACGATCCAGTGGTGGTGGCTCGTGCTGGTGGCGAGTGCGGGTTTTCTGAGCTGGCTGTGAGTCTCAGCGTCCGCGCCCCGAAGGAGCGTCATTCAATAGCCCGGGGCAACGCCCCGGGCTATTGAATGACGCTCCTTCGGAGCTTCGAGCGAGTGCCGGTCTATTCAAGCAGGGCGGTCGCGAACGGGCGGCATTTGACAACCGATGACAACTATGAAAGAAGCGTTGGTGGTGGTGGCGCGGGCGCCGCGGGCGGGTGAGGTCAAGACGAGGCTGGCGGCGGTGCTCGGGGCGGAGCGGACGCTCGGGCTCTACGTCTGTTTCCTGCGCGACACCTTCGCGCTCATGGAGGCGGCGCGGGACGCACGGCCGGGGCTCTCGCTCGTGCTCTGCCACACGCCAGCCGACGCTGGGGAGGAGTTCGAGTGCGTCGAGCGCGGCGGATCGCTCATGCTGGCGCAGCGCGGCGATGATTTCGGGGCCCGACTCCAAAACTGTTTCGCGGATCTGTTCGCCGCGGGCTACGAGGCGGTGGTCGTCATGGACGCCGACAGTCCGACGCTGCCCGTCGAGCACCTGCTCGCGGCCTTCGACGAGTTGCGGGACGAGCGGACGGTGGTCCTCGGCCCGGCCCGGGACGGCGGGTACTACTTGATTGGTCTGCGGCGGCTGCATGCGGTCCTCTTTGAAGACATCCACTGGGGGACTGAGACCGTGCTCGCCGAGACGCGCGAGCGGGCGCAGGCGGCCGGCCTGGCCACGAGATTGTTGGCCGAGTGGTATGACGTGGACACCCCGGCGGAGTTGGCACAGCTCCGTCAGGAGCTGAACGGGGGGGGGGCGTCGGCCGGCTTTACCCGCGCCTTCCTCCGAGGATTGGAAAAAGAGCATGGATAAAGTGCTGGCGATCATCAAGCGTGAGTATCTGACGCGGGTGCGTTCGAAGGGTTTCATCCTGGGCACGGTGCTCAGCCCGCTGCTCATGGCGAGCTTCATCCTGGTCCCGATTCTCGTCGCGCGCTCCGGCGGGCGGGAGGACACGCGGATCACGGTCCTCGACCAGACGGGCGAAGCAGAGGTCTACACCCGGGTCGCCCAACAGTTCGTCGGCGAGAAGGCGGGGGGCATCGAGTTGGCCCGCGAGGCCGCGCCGCCCGGGGAGGACCTCACGGCACGCCGGCAAGAACTCAACCGGCGGATCACGAGGGGCGAGATCAGCGGTTATGTCGAGCTGCCGCCGGACGTGCTGGAACGCGGAAAATTCGCCTACCATGCCAAGAACGTGAGCGACTTCGCCACCAACGCGCGCCTCGAGCGTGCCTTCGAGGCGGCGCTCTTCGAGCAGCGCCTGAGCCGCGCGGGCCTCGACGCGGCGCGGGTCACGGCGCTCAACCAGGGTCTCGACATGGAGGTCATCAATGAGCGCGGCGAGCGGGAGCGCGGGCAGACCTTCATCCTCGGCTACGTGCTGGTCCTCATCCTCTACGTCACGATCCTGGTCTACGGGCTCATGGTCATGCGCGGGGTGATCGAAGAGAAGCAGTCGCGGATCGTCGAGGTGCTGCTTTCGTCGGTCCGGCCTTTCCAGCTCATGCTCGGCAAGCTGGTCGGGATCGGCCTCGTCGGGCTGACGCAGTACTCGATCTGGGCGGCCTTCACCCTCCTCCTCAGCGCCCTCGTCGCCCTCCCGGCGCTCGCCGCCTCCCCGCTCCCCCTCCCGCGCATCCCCGCCTCGCTCATCGCCTTTTTCGTCATCTACTTTCTCTTAGGTTACTTCCTCTACGCGACGCTCTACACCCTGGTCGGTGCGATCGTCTCGAGCGACGAGGACGGACAGCAGGCGCAGATGCCGATCACCTTGCTGCTCGTCGTCCAGATGGTTATCCTGACCCTCATCCTGCGCAACCCCGATGGGACGATGGCGACCACCCTCTCGCTCATCCCTTTCTTCAGCCCGATCATCATGTTCATGCGGATCGCGGTCCAGCCGCCGCCCTGGTGGCAGATCGCGCTCTCGCTCGCCCTGCTCCTCGCCACGATCCTCGGCATCCTCTGGCTCGCGGCGAAAATTTACCGCGTCGGGGTGCTCATGTACGGCAAGCGGCCGACGCTCCCCGAACTGGCCCGGTGGCTTAAGTACAGTTAAACTATGACTTCGGCGAAACAGAGACTGGCGCTCCATGAGGCGGCGCTGCGGGCGGCGGAGCGCCGGCTGGCGTGGCGCGACCCGGTGCTGCGTCCGCTCGTCAAGCTCCACGGCCCGTGCGCCCTGCGGCCCCACGCCCGCCACTTCGAGACGCTCGTCGGCGCGATCGTCTCGCAGCAGTTGTCGACCAAGGCAGCGGCGACCATCCTCGCCCGCTTCAAGGCGCTCTACGCCCCGGCGCGCTTCCCGTCGGCCTCCCAGATCCTCGCCACGCCCGACGCCGGGCTGCGCGGCGTCGGCCTCTCGGGGGCCAAGGCTGCCTACATCAAGGACCTCGCCGCCCGGACCACTGACGGGCGGCTGCGGCTGGCGCGGCTGGCGCGGATGAGCGACGCGGAGGTCACCGAAATGCTCGTCGAGGTCCAGGGGATCGGCGTCTGGACCGCGCAGATGTTCCTCATCTTCTCGCTCGGGCGGCTCGACGTTCTGCCCGTCGGTGACCTCGGCGTCCGGCGTGGGATCGAGCGCGCCTACGGGCTCGCCGCCCTGCCCACGGCCGCCGAGATCGAGCGGATCGCCACGGAGCGGGGCTGGCGCCCCTACTGCTCGGTCGCCGCCTGGTATATGTGGCGCTCGCTCTAACTAGCCCACGGATGACACGGATTTAACGGATCGTCACGGATCAGGAATCCGTTCATTTTAAGCCTTGGGGTGCGCCTTGTCGTAGACCTCCATGAGCTTGTCCATGGAGACATGGGTGTACTGCTGGGTGGTCGAGAGGCGGGCGTGCCCGAGCAGCTCCTGGATGGTGCGGAGGTCGGCCCCGGCGTCGAGGAGGTGCGTGGCGAAGGAGTGGCGCAGCGAGTGCGGGCTGATGTGGTGAATGTCGGCGCACTGCTTGACGTACTTGTCGATCATGCGCCCGACCGAGCGCGTCGTGATCCGCGTCCCCTGATAGTTCATGAAGACGGCGAGCGGGTCGGCCTGGTCCGGGTCGGCCTCGATGAGCAGTTCGCCGCGGACGCCGAGGTAGGTCTCGAGCGCCCGCCGCGCGTGCTCGCCGAAGGGCACGACGCGCTCCTTGCGCCCCTTGCCCTTGACGCGCACCGTCTGATGGGCGAAGTCGATGTCGATGAGGCTGAGGTTGACCAGCTCCGAGACGCGCACGCCGCTCGCGTAGAGCAGCTCGAGCATGGCGCGGTCGCGCTTGCCGAGGACCGTCTCGGTCTCGGGCGTCTCGATGAATTTGATCATCTCCTCGATGGTCAGGTGGTTCGGCAGCTGGCGGTCGACGCGCGGGCTGGCGACCAGGCGCGCCGGGTTGACCTCGAGGACGCCCTCGCGGCAGAGGAAGCGGAAGAAAGTGCGCAGCGCGGCGATCTTGCGGTGGATCGAGCTTTTCTTCTTCTTCTTCTCGTAGAGCGAGGCCATGAACTCGCGGATCGTCAGGTTGTCGAGCGCGCGGATCTCGACCTCGCGCCGGCTCCCAAACTTGTCCGGCGGCGCGAGGTGGTCGTGGAACTGGACGAGGTCGCTCTCGTAGTTGCGTAGAGTGTGCTCCGAGAGGTTGCGCTCGTACTTGAGGTGCTGCATGAAATCGTCGATGTATTTCTGCATGGGCGCCCCCGGGGTTAGCCAAGCACGGCCTCCGCGCTCACTCCGAGCGCGGGCAACTGAGCCGGCGCGAGCGACTCGCCGCGCCGCACCTGGCGGACGACTTGATAGGCGCCGCCCGACGGCTCGGTGTGGGCCTCGATCAGGTCTTGCGAGAGGTCGATGATCCAGACCTCAATGACCCCGGCGCGCGCGTAGAGCGGCAGCTTGAGGTTACGATCGATGATCGCCGAGGTGTCGGCGACTTCGATCACGAGCCACACGTCCTCGGGCGCGGGGTGCCCTCCGGCGTAGAAATCGGCGCGTGGTCTGAGCAGCGCGACGTCGGGCTGCGGCTCAGAGTAATCACCCAGCCGGATCGGGTCCTGCACACTGAGTATTGCCCCTTCGCCGAGACGGCGGCCGAGGAGCGCGGTCAGCCGCTTAACGCAGGCCGCGTGGCGGCTCCCGATCGGGCTCATCTCGATGATCTCCCCTTCGATCAATTCGACGCGGTCATCCTCACCCAGGATTCCCACCTGGGCCATCCGGTAGTACTCGTCCACGCTGAAGGGCCGCCGTGTGAATTGGACTGCCATGACCTCACCCCCTTGAGACGCGCACATGATAACATGACCCGGCCGGACTCAGACCCGCCCCAGGTCCGCGACCGTGCGCTCGCCTCCGGCGTCGCCCGTGTTGAGTGTCGAGGCCGGCTCGAAGAGCAGCACGTGCGCCTCCTCCGGGGCCACCGGCAGGTGCTCGACGCCAGCCGGGATGACGATCAGCTCGCCCGCCCCGAGCCACACCTCCCGGTCGCGGAACCGGATCAGCAGCCGCCCCATGACGACGAGGAAGAGCTCGTCCTCGGCCTCATGGCAGTGCCAGACGAACTCGCCCTTGAGCTTGACCAGCTTGACCTGCTGCCCGTTGAGCTCGGCCGCGATCTTCGGGCTCCAGTAGTCATCGAAGAGTTTAAACTTCTCGCCGAGATTGATCTTTTCCACTCCCCCTCCTTCCGCGGAGCGCGCGCAGCACGAGCCCCTTGAGCGCGATCTCGTCCTCACAGCGGAACTCGATCTGCGCGGCGTAGACCGGGAGCGGCAGATCGGACGCCGCTCCCGGCGGCAGGTTGACCGTGTCCTTCTCGGTGGTGATGACGGCCTCGGCCCCGGCCGCCAGCGCCGCGGCGACGACTTCCAGGAACTCCTCGCGCGTGTAGCGGTGGTGGTCGCCGAAGTCGCGGCGCAGCGCGATCCGCATACCGAAGTGGAGCAGGTCGTCGACGAAGCGGTCCGGCCGCGCGATGCCCGAGACGGCCGCGACCGGACGCCGCGTCAGGCTCCCCGGCTTGACCGTCCCCCCGCCGTCCAGGCGCCGCAGCCCCGTGACGTCGTGGTAGGCGTAGAAGACCGGCGCCTCGCCGCGGCAGTAGCGCGCCAGCGCGTCCCTCATCGCCACCTGGTCGAAGGCGCGGTCGGCGCGGGTGATGATCACGGCGTCGGCCCGGCGCAGCCCCGTCAGCGGCTCGCGCAGCCGCCCGAAGGGGACCATTTCGGCCTCCTCCAGGGGCTCGGTCGCGTCGACCAGCGCGAGGTTGAGCGCGCGCGCCAGCCGCAGGTGCTGAAAGCCGTCGTCGAGGATGAAGACCGACACGGGCGCGCGCGCGGCCAGCCACTCGCCGGCCGCGGCGCGGTCCTCGGCAGCCACCACGCGCACGCCCGGGCAGGCGGCCGCCAGCAGATATGGCTCGTCCCCCGCCTCGCGCGGCCCGCAGAAGAGGGTCCTCCCGTCCGTGACCTCGACGCGCCCCCGGCTCGCCCGCCGGTAGCCGCGGCTGAGGATCGCGACCTCGTGCCCCTCGTCCCGCAGGTAGCAGGCGAGGAAGGCGACGAGCGGTGTTTTCCCCGTCCCGCCCACCGTCAGGTTGCCGACGCTGACCACCGGCGCGGTGAGGCGGTGCGCCTCGAGGTAGCCGGTCTCGTAGAGCGCGACCCGCGTCCGCACGCCCATCTCGTAGAGCTTGGCGGGGGCGTAAAGCAGCGCACGGGTGAGAGGCGAGCGAATCATATTAGCGGTCAGCGGTCAGCTTTCAGCTCTCAGCTCGACGCCCCTCGCCGGGGGCAGCAGCATCGCCCCCACGGACAAAGCTGCAAGCTGAAAGCTGACCGCTGACCGCTATTACCGCGTCGACGGTGCGCGCGGTGGCGCCGCGGTTGGCATCGACCGCCGCCCGGGCGCTGGCCCCGAGGCTCCGGGCGCGCCCTTCGTCGAGGAGCAGGGCGGAGAGCGTCTCGCGCAGCTCGGCGGCGAGCTCGCGGGCACCGGCGCCGCGCAGCTGGACGAGCGCCCCGCGGCGGAGGAACTCGTCGGTGATCCCGCGAAAATTCTCCATGTGCGGCCCGACGACGATTGGGCGCGCGTCGAGTGCCGGCTCAAGGATGTTGTGGCCGCCGCGCGCGATCAGACTGCCCCCGACGAAAACGACCGCGGCGAAGCGGTAGACCGCCGCCAGCTCGCCGACCGAGTCAAGGAGGATGACGTCGGCGCCGCGGGGGTCCGGCCCCGCCGGCCCCGGAGATCTCAGCCCGTCCGCCGCGACGACTTCCTCGCGCGGGGCGCCGGCCGAGCGCCGCGCGAAGGTCAGGCGCGCGGAGTCGAGCAGGTGGGCGACCGCCTCGAAGCGCTCCGGGCGGCGTGGGGCGAGGAGCAGGCGGGTCCGGGCAAGCCCCGGCTCCCGGCGCAGCTCCTCGAGCGCGGCGAGGAGCGCCTCCTCCTCGCCCTCGCTCGTGCTGCCGCCGACGATGAGCGGGGCGGAGCTGAGCGCGAAGAGGCCGTCGAGCCGGCGCGCAACCTCATCGAGCTGCGCCGCGTCGGGCGCGCCGCCGAGGTCGTACTTGAGGTTGCCGCTCACCCCGACGCGCGCGGGCGCGGCCCCGAGCGCGACGGCCCGGGCGGCGTCGGCCTCGCTCTGCATCTCGAAGCGTGTCACCTCGCCGAACAGGCGCCGCGCGAGGCGGCCGAACTTTTCCAGTCGCGCGAACGAGCGGTCCGAAATCCGCCCGTTGGCAACGACCACCGGGATGCCGCGCCGCCGGCACTCGCGCAGGAAGTTCGGCCAGAGCTCAGACTCCATGAGGATCACGACCTGCGGCCGGACGGCCCGGAGGGCGCGGCGCACGGCGAAGCCCCAATCGAAGGGGAAGTAACAGAAGCCGTCGGCCTCAGAGAGGCGCGCTCGCGCCACGGCCTGCCCCGCCACGGTCGTCGTCGAGACGATCAGCCGGTGGCCCGGGAAGTGCGCGCGCAGCGCACCGAGCAGCGGCCGCGCCGAGAGCGCCTCGCCGATCGAGACCGCGTGCAGCCAGACGGCCGGCCGCCCGTCGCCGGCGAGCCCTGCGGGGAGCCGTCCCAGCCGCTCGCGGAAGTTACTCAGGTATTTCTGGTGGCGGCAGGCCTGGAAGGCGAAGTACGGGAGGAGCGCGAAGGAGGCGAGCCCGAGCAGGAGGCTGTAGAGGAAGTACATAAGCTGATAGCTTTCAGCGGTCAGCGGTCAGCTTTCAGCCAGAAAAAGCCCCCGGTTTGGCTGAGAGCTGAATGCTGACAGCTGATAGCTGACAGCTGACCGCTACTTCGCCCTTTCGATGTACCGCCCTTCGGCCGTATCGACGCGGATGCGGTCGCCTTGCTTGATGAAGGGCGGGACCTGGATGGTGATCCCGGTCTCGAGCCTGGCCGGCTTGTTGACGTTGCTCACGGTGGCGCCCTTGAGCTCGGGCTCGGTCTCGACGACGCCCAGCTCGACGACGGCGGCCATCTCGATCCCGATCGGGTGCCCCTCGAAGAACTCCACCTGGATGAGGGTCTCCGGCAGTAGGTAGCCGACCATGTCGCCGAGCGCTTCGGCGTCGAGACCGATCTGCTCGTAGGTCTCGGTGTTCATGAAGTGGTAGGTGCTGCCGTCGTTGTAGAGATAGGTCATCTCGTGCTCTTCGAGCAGCGCGCGCTCGACCGTCTCGGTCGAGCGGAAGCGGTGCTCGGAGGAGCTCCCGGTCTTGAGGTTGCGCAGCTTGGTCTGGACCATGGCCCGCAGGTTGCCCGGGGTATGGTGGTGGAAGTCGAGCACCTTGTGGGGCTGGCCGTTGTGGATGATCGTCATCCCGCGCCGAATCTGGGTTGCCTGAATCGCCATCGCTCAAACCTTTCCGTACTCATTGATGATCGTCCTGTCCAAAAGTAGATTAAGATAACGAAAGCGCCCGCGCCGGTCAAGTAGGCGGGGGGCGGGCCGGCGCGCACGACCGGGTCTTGACCGCGCGGCCGCGCTGAGCTACTATGCACGTGTCGCGGGACTTCTGCTAAGTTAGTATGCGGCAGAAATTCAATTTGAGCCAATTCATTTGAAAGGGAGACTGACGCATATACCTTCCGGCAGGCATGCTCGTCACCGCACGAGACTCCACGCCGCAGGGCCGAGGTCACCCACCTGTTACAGGCAGGTTCAAATGAAACTGCCGTTACGGCCGCGCGGAAGTCCCGCCGCACTCCCGCCCCCCAATTCACCTGTCCGGCATCATGATCCGAATCCTGCTTAGTGGCGATACCGTAGCGCGCGCCGGGCGGCGCGTGCTCGAGGAGCGGCTCGGCGACGTGCGCCGCAGCCAGGGGATCGACCTCGTCGTCTCGAACATCGAGAACGCCGCGGCCGGCTACTCGATCACGCCGAAGATCGCCGAGGAACTCTTCGCCGCCGGCGTCGATGTCATGACCTCGGGCAATCACATCTTCGACAAGCGCGAGGTGCTCGCCTACATCGAGCGGGAGCCGCGCCTGCTGCGCCCGGCCAACTACCCGCCGGGCGTGCCCGGCCGCGGGTGTTGGGTCGGCGCGGTCCAGGAGACGCCCGTCGCCGTGATCAACCTCCAGGGGCGCGTCTTTATGCCGTCCTCGGACGACCCCTTTCGCGCGGCCGACGAGCAGCTCGCCGCGCTCGGCCCCCGGGTCAAAGTGATCCTCGTCGACATGCACGCCGAGGCAACCTCGGAGAAGATCGCCTTGGGCCGCTACCTCGACGGGCGCGTCTCGGCCGTCGTCGGGACGCACACGCACGTCCAGACCGCCGACGAGCAGATTCTCCCGGGCGGGACCGCCTACCTCACCGACCTCGGGATGACCGGCCCGCACGACGGGGTCATCGGCATGCAGACCGGGATCATCATCGAGCGCTTCCTGCGCGGCGTCGCGCCGCGCATGGAGAATTGCGAGGGCGAGATTCGTCTCAACGGGCTGATCGTTGACGTGGACGAGGCGACCGGGCGCGCGACGCGCGTCGAGCGCCTCAGCCTGCGGCACGGGTGAGGGCCATGGAGACGGTCAATGTCGCGATCATTGGCGGCGGGGTGGTCGGCGCGGCGGTCGCGGCCGAGGCGGCGCGCCACGCCGACGACGTCTTCCTCCTCGAAGCGCTCCCCCGGCTCGGCCTCGGCTCCTCGACCCGCAACAGCGGGGTCATCCACGCCGGCATCTACTACCGCCCCGGCTCGCTCAAGGCCCGCCACTGCGTCCGCGGGAGCCGGCTCCTCTACGAGTTCTGCCGGGACCATGGCGTCCCGCACCGCCGCCTCGGCAAGCTTATCGTCGCCGACGACGAGGCCCAGATCCCAGCACTCGAAGCGCTCAAGGCCCGCGGCGATGAGAACGGGACCGAGGGGCTGGAGGTCGTCGGCCCCGACGTCATCAGGCGGCTCGAGCCGAACCTCGCCTCGCCCGTCGCCCTTCACTCGCCGAACACCGGCATCGTCGAGGCCGAGGAACTGCTCAAGGCGCTCTCGCGCCTCGCCACCGGCCGTGGCGCTCACCTGCTCCTCAACACGCGGCTCGTCGGGGCCGAGGTCAGAGATGGGCTGGCCGTGCTGCGCACCGAGCGCGAGGAGTTCGCCGCCCGCGTGGTGGTCAACGCGGCGGGACTCTACGCCGACGAGGTGGCGCGTCACTTCGGCGAGGAGCGCTACACGATCTACCCCTGCCGCGGCGAGTACGCCGAGCTCGTCCCAAGCCGCAGCCACCTGGTCAATGGCCTCGTCTACCCGCTGCCGCTCCCGAGCGGCCACGGCCTCGGCGTGCACTTCACCAAGAACCTCGCCGGCACGCTCCTGCTCGGCCCGAATGCCCGCTACGTCGGCGGCAAGGAAGACTACGAGCAGGGCCGAGCCGACCTCCGGACCTTCTACGAGGCGGCCCGGCTGATGCTCCCCGAGCTGCGCTTCGAGGACCTGCGCCCGGGCTACACCGGGCTGCGCGCCCGCCTGCTCCCCGAGCACGACCACTCCTTCGCCGACTTCGTCATCGAGCGCGACGCGCGCCACCCCTTCGTCATCCACCTCATCGGCATCGAGTCGCCGGGGCTGACCTCGTGTCTCTCGATCGCCGAGTCGGTCGGCCGGATGATCTCAGAGGGGATGGGCCACGGATGACGCGGACCACACGGATCGGCACGGATCAGATGAGGCTTGTCCGCCGGTACTCGGCGAGGGTTTTCCGGGGCCTCTCGACGCCGGGCGGGAGCGGGCGTTTCGAGAAGGTCTGGAAGTAGAGCAGGACTGCGTCCCTCCACCAGGCTGCGTCGCGCTCCTGAAGGGCCAGCTTCTGCGCCACCGCGGCGTGACGCTCCGCGTCGATGACGCCGGCCAAGGCGCCCCACTCCCGGCGCGTGGCCCGCGCCCAATCCACCCCGCGCTGATAGCGCAGCGCCAGCTCATCCCACAGTATCCGGCCCGAACGCATGCGGTAATCCCACGGCAGGTGGTGGAACCAGAGCAGGAATTTTTCCGGGCAGGCCTTCGGGTCGGCGAAACGGTCGCGGACCGGGGGGCGGTACTGGCTCACCGCGCCGCTCCCCGTAGTGGTGCGGTCAAACCCCAGGCCGCGCCCGTCGGCGCGGTGGTAGTAGACCGAGTTCCAGTCGGCGCGCTCGCCCCGGTCCCACCATGGGGCGGGGCCGTAGTGGTGCCCCGGCCACATGATGTGGTGGAGGCCGAGCGGCGTCATGTAATCAACCAGCGCCTCGTGTGACTCGAGCATGACGCGGGCCAGGGCCTCGACCGTCTTCGGGTCATGCGTCAAGGTCATGCGGATCCACTCGCCGGCGATCTCCCGCGAGGCGAGGTCGGGGTCCCAGGCGAGGCGGCCGAAGGCGTACCAGTTGGCCTGCGCGAAGTGGTGGCCGGTCCAGTTACGGTCCGAGCCGGTGTTCGCCACCCCGGCGATGCCGGTCAGGCGCTGGGCGCCGAGGCTGCCGTCCGCCACCTTGGTCACGGTCGAGCCGGGACCCGCGGCGTGGGTATCGGCGTCGAAGAATTCCCGCCACATCTCGGCCAGAAACACGAGGTGGTTCGAGAAGCCGAGGTACTCCTGGGTGATCTGCAGCTCGGGCATGAGCTGCGACTTCGGCATCGCCCCAAAGAGCGGGTGAAAAGGCTCGCGCGGCTGAAAGTCTATCGGCCCGTTCTTGACTTGCAGCAGCACGTTCGGCGCGAACTGGCCGTCGAAGGGCCGGAGATTCTCGTAAGCCGCTGCGGCCCGGTCGTAACCAGGCTTCATGTCGTAGACGAAGGCCCGCCACATGACCACCCCGCCGTGAGGGGCGAGGGCGGCGGCCAGCATGTTGGCGCCCTCGGCGTGGCTCCGGTCGTAGGTGCGCGGCCCCGGCTGGCCCTCGCTATTGGCTTTCACGAGAAACCCGCCGAAGTCGGGGATCGTGAGGTAGATCTCGTCCGCCTTTTTTTTCCACCACGCCGCCACTTCCGGGTCCAGCGGGTCGGCGGTCTTCAGGCCGCCCAGCTCGATGGGGGCCGAAAAGCGAGCGGAGAGGTAGACGCGCACCCCGTAAGGTCGGAAGGCGGCGGCGACGGCCGCCGCCTTGCGCAGGTACTCGGCGCTCAGGCTCCGCGAGTTGGCGTTGACGTTATTGAGGACCGAGCCGTTGATCCCGAGCGACGCGTTGGCCCGCGCGTAGTCGCGCAGACGCGGGTCCGCGGTCTCGGGCAGAGCTTTCCAGTCCCACAGGGACCGCCCCGCGTAGCCGCGCTCGACGCTGCCGTCGAGGTTGTCCCAATGGTTGAGCACGCGCAGTTGCAGCCGCGGCCGCTGACTCACGTCCAGGTTGTCGACGCGCTGGAGCGTCTGCACCAGGCGCAGGAAGTGGAAGGCGCCGTAGAGCGCGCCGATCTCGCCGCTCGAGGCGATCACGGTCGTCGAGCGGGGCCCGAGCTTGACGGAACGGATAACGAACCCCTCCGGCCCGAGGTCCTCCAGTTGCCGCTCCCAGTTGAGGCCGGCGATGAGGGGCGAGATCCGCGGGGTCCCGACGACTACGGCGCCGTCGCGGTCAACCTCCCCCGCGGCGGGGACCGCGCGGCCGAGCAGCCCCGCGCAGCCGTCGACGAGTTCCGCTCGAATGGCGTCGAGGGTCGCGGAGCCGCTGGGCACGACCACGGAGGTGACGCGGGCCCGATAGGCGTCGATCGCCGGCTCGGGAAGCGGGTCATAGCGCAACCACAGGCGGTAGCCGTCCTCGGCTCTCGCCACCGCCACGGCGCAGAGCTGGGCGGCGACGGCGAAACACGCGACCAATCCTCTGCGGATTCGATCATGCCCAGGTTTCATCAGATTTACCCAGGCTCAGTCAATCGCCGGACCCCGCCGCTTGAGCAAGCCGGTGAGCACGAAGACGGCGACGACCGCGGCGGCGATGCCGAGCCCGATCTTGGGGTAGTGTTCCTTGAAGAGCGCGGCGGCCTGGTCGCCGTAGCGCACCGCGGCCAGCCCTTCGAGGGCGAACCGGATCCCGCGGCCGACGAGGAGCGCCGTGACGAAGCGCCAGAGCACCATGCGAAAGACGCCGGCCGAGAGGACGAATAGTTTGAACGGGAAGGGCGGCGGCATGAGGGCGGCCAGGATGAGCGCCAGGAGCTCATAGCGCTCGAGCAGGCGCTCGACGCGCGCCCGCTTCTCCGCGCTGAATTTGCGCAGCGCCGCCTCGCCGCCCGAGCGTCCGACCCAGTAGAGAAAGAGCGAGCCGATCCCGGAGCCGACGACCGCCACCGCGACATAGAGCGGCATGAGCGCGGGCGTGTGGTAGGAGAGCGCCAGGAGCACCGCGTCCGGCCCGCCCGGCACCGGGACGAGGGCCGCGTCGAGCAGCGCGACGGCGAAGAGCCCCGGGGCCCCGAGCCCCACGAGTACCTTCTGAAGGGCCAGGAGCGCCGCGCTGATTTTGCCCCACAGACCCTCCATCAATCAGTCCGAATAGGAAGCCTCCGCCTTGTCTTTGACCGCGCGGCCGCGGGGCGAGTTGAGCCACCAGCGGAGCAGGAAGAAGAGGACGAGGGCGGCGAGGACCACCCCGAGCACCGGCAGCAGGTGAGTCTCGAGGTACTTGAGCCCCTGGAGCACCCGCTCGCGCAGGAAGAAGGCGGCGACGCCCCAGAAGTAGTAGCGCACCATGCGCGCGAGCATGATGACCACCGCGAAGCGGCCCATGGGGTAGCCGAGCGCCCCCGCCGTGGCGACGAAAATCTTGAACGGCATTGGCGGCGGGAGCAGCGCGGGGATGACTAGTGCGAAGAGGCCCCACCGCCGGTAGAGCTGCTTGACCCGGTCGAGGTGCCTCGTGTCGAAGCGCCGCCCGATGAACTGCTCGCCCCGCCGCGCGATGCGGTAGAGGATGAGACAGCCGATCACCGAGCCGAACGCCGGGAAGAGCGGGAAGTAGTAAACCTCGCTCGGGTTGTGCGCCACGCGCACGATCGTGATGTAATCATTGACCTCGGGCAGCGAGAGCAGCGAGGAGTCGAGCGCGCCGACCAAGATCATGAGCGGCCCGGCCGCGTAAACGGGGAGGTCGATGACCTGTCGGGAAATCCCGAGAAACCACTCTTTGAGCCATTCGAGCATCTTTTCCGGCGGCGGCGCACCCCGAGCCCCTCGGCTGGACCGACTACATCTTTCTCACAAATTGCTTCCCGGGAAGCTGCCTAATTCTATCTTTCATTTCTAGTTCAAGCAATGCGCTCATCAGCTCCGGCGGGCCGAGGCCGCTCCGGACGAGCAGTTCGTCGACGTGCGCCGGCTCGTCCGGCGCAAGCAATTGCAGCACCGCGCGCTCGCGCTCGCCGAGCTCGACGGCCTCGAACGCCAACTGGCTCGGCGCGGCCGGGGGCAGATCCGCCCGCAGCTCGCGCGGCAGCTCCTCGACCACGTCGCGCCAGTGCTGGACGAGCTTCGCCCCGTCCTTAATCAGGAAGTTCGGGCCGAACGAGGTCCGCGAGCTGATGTTGCCGGGCACGGCGAAGACCTCGCGCCCCTGCTCGCCTGCGAGCCGCGCCGTAATCAGCGAGCCGCTGTGCTCGGCCGCCTCGACCACCAGCACGCCCCAGCACAGCCCGCTCAGCACGCGGTTGCGGTAGGGGAAATTCTGCGCCAGCGGCGGGGTCCCGAGCGGAAACTCGGAGAGCAGCGCCCCCGAGGCGGCGACCTCAGCAGCGAGCCGGGCGTGCTCCTTCGGGTAGGTCAGGTCGAGCCCCGTCCCGACCACGGCCAGCGTCCTTCCACCCGCCTCGAGCGCCCCCCGGTGCGCCGCCGCGTCGATCCCGCGCGCCAGCCCCGAGACGACAGTCAGCCCCCGCGCCGCCAGGTCCCGCGCCAGGCCGTGCGCCGCGTTGACCCCGTAGGTCGAGCACCGGCGCGAGCCGACCACGGCCAGGCAGGGCCGCGAGACGGCCGCCCGCCAGTCGCCGCGCGCGTAAAGCGCGACCGGCGGGTCGTAGGTCTCGCGCAGCGGCGCCGGGTAGTCCTCATCAGCGAGCGTCAGGACCTCGCCCCCGAGTTCCTCGAGCCGCTCGATCTCGGCCTGGGCGCGCTCGAGGATGGCCGAGTCGCGCAGCTCGTCGATCGACTCCGGCTTGAGGCCGGCGGCCTCCAGGGCCGGGCGCGGCGCGGCGAAGACCGCCGCCGGGCCGCCGAAACGGTCGAGCAGCAGGTTGGCGGTGCGCGGCCCGATGCCGCGGATCAGGTTGAGCGCGATCCAGTCTGCGAGGTCTGCGCGCATGGCGATGAATTGTAAAGGGGTTTGACGCGGAGGTGGCGGGACGGCGCAAGGTGCGCGGGGCTCGGGCGCTCACTGGCAACGCCCGAGCCCCGGGACACCAAAGAACGAGTCGGGAAGAAAGGGCGGAGTACTTACCGGCATCTGCCCGCCACCCGCCTCCCAAACACCAGCAGATCTTGCCGGCATGTTAAAAAAACGCGCAATCCGCGCTTCCTTCCAGGAATAAGAGAACACGGATCGATCCGTGGTCATCCGTGACATCCGTCCCAGCCGTGTTCCCTGCGACTTGAGCGAACTGCCCGGACCGTCTACAATGGCGGCTCTTTTGCGTACCCGGAGACAGTTGTCATGCTACTCGAAGAACTCGCGCGTCAGGTCCTCGCCGAATCACACGCGGTGATTTTTTCCCATGAGGAGGCCGCGGCGAGGGGCGATGTCGACGCTGTGCATGACATGCGGGTGGCGACCCGCCGCCTGCGCGTGGCTCTCGGCAATTTCGCGGTCTGCTGCGACCGGGACGCGCGGCGCGAGATGAACGCGCGCATCCAGCAACTGGCCGACGCCCTCGGCGGGGTGCGCGACCTGGACGTCTTCGCGCTCACGCTCCGGGAGCAGATGCCCGAGCGCCCGCCCGAAGACCGACCGCACATCTCCGCCCTTGTCAAACGCCTGCGGGACCGCCGCCGCCGCCGGCTGCGGAGCCTCCGGGCGTTCTTCGGCGGCGCCGAGTACGCCATCTTCAAGCGTGATTTCCTCGCCGTGCTCGGGGCCGCCCCCGAAGCCGCGGTCGTCGACCACCCCCCGGAATTAATCACCGCCCATGGCCAAAGCCTTTAAAGTCAAAAAGGTTGCGCCCGACACCCCGGCGCCCGCGGCCGCCAGGCGCGTCCTGCGGACGAGGCTCAGAGAATTCTACTCGCACTGGCCCGACCCCGACTCGGCGCCCGCGCCCGTCGAGATCCACAACATGCGCATCTCGGGCAAGCGGCTGCGCTACAGCGCCGATTCGCTGCGGACGCTCTACCCCGACCAGCTCGCCCTCCTGCTCGACCTCCTCAAAAAGCAGCAGGATCTGCTCGGCGCTTTTCAGGACTGCGTCACCCAGCGCGCGGCCGTCGAGGCCGAGATCTCCTCCCGCCGCCGCCGCGGCGCCCCTCCCCCCGAGGTCGCCGCCCTCGAAGGGTTGACCGCGGCTTACGACGAGCGCCAGGCGCAGCTCTTCACCAACCTGACTTACATCTGGCGCGGGATGATGGGGAGGAAGTTTCGGGCGAGCCTCAAAGACATGATCTCAAATTTCAAACCCGGGGTGTGAGGTCGTCGCGGTTGATGAGGCTCGCGACGAAGCCGGCGCCGAAGCCGTTGTCGATGTTGACGACGGTCACGTTCGAGGCGCAGGAGTTGAGCATCCCGAGCAGCGCCGCGATCCCGCCGAGGCTCGCGCCATACCCGACACTGGTCGGGACGGCGATCACCGGGACGCCGACCAGGCCGCCGACGACCGAGGGCAACGCGCCCTCCATGCCGGCGACGCAGACGACGACGCGCGCCGCCTCGAGCAACTCGCGCTCTCGGAGCACGCGGTGAATGCCCGCCACGCCGACGTCGGCGAGCCGCGCCGTCCGGTTGCCCATGATCTCGGCCGTCACCGCGGCCTCCTCGGCCACGGGTAAATCCGAAGTCCCGGCCGTAACGATGGCGATCATCCCCCGGCCGCGCTCGGTTGCGTCGCGGCGGACGGTGATCGCGCCGCTCGCCTCGTGAAAGACGGCCTCGGGGGCGAGCCCGAGGACCCGCTCGTAGGCGGCGCGGCCGCTCCGCGTGACGAGGACGTTGGGCGTGCGCTCGAGCAGCCGCCCGGCGATCCCGGCGACCTGCTCCGGGGTCTTGCCCTGCCCGAAGATGACCTCGGGGAAGCCCTGACGCAGCGCGCGGTGGTGGTCGACGCGCGCGTAGCCCAGGTCCTCGAACGGCAGATGGCGCAGCCGCGCGAGGGCCTCGTCGACCTCCACCTTCCCCTCCTGCACTCCCCGCAGCAACTCTGTCAGACGCTCTTGGTCCATCTTCGTCCGTTCCCGGTCCCCAGTTTGTAAAGGCTTCGTGACACAATCGCCACGCACCTCTGGTACCTTCCCGCTAGAGGCGTTATAGCCCGTTGGCGCGTTGCTTGACAAGGCTTTGCGGCCACTCATATAGTGGCTCGTTTACGGGGAGCAGATGAAATCGATAATTGTCGGCATCACGGGGGCAAGCGGCTCGGTTTACGCGCAGCGCCTGCTGGCCCGCCTCGATGAGAGCCCCGACGTCGGGCGCGTCGACCTGGTCATTTCGCAGGCCGGCGTGCGCGTCGTCGGCGAGGAGCTCGGCGCGAACGTGGCCGGGACCGAGGCGCGCGTCGTCCGCGAGCTGATCGGGGCCGACTCGGCGAAGACTACGGTCCACCCGGCGGGCGACATCGGCGCGACGATCGCCAGCGGCTCCCACCTTGCCGACGCCATGATCATCGTCCCGTGCAGCATGGGGACGCTCGCGGCGATCGCTTCGGGGGTCATGCGCGACCTGGTGCACCGCGCCGCCGACGTCTGCCTCAAGGAGGGCCGGCCGCTGCTCCTCGTCCCGCGCGAGACGCCGCTCAACGCGATCCACCTCGAGAACATGCTCAAGCTCGCGCGGCTCGGCGTGCGGATCATCCCGGCGATGCCGAGCTTCTACCACGGGCCGCGGACGATCGACGACCTGGTCGAGCACTTCACCCACCGCCTCCTCGACCACCTCGGCGTAGCGCACGAGCAGCGGACGCGGTGGGAGGGGAGTAAAAAGAGATAGCGGTCATGTGGCGCAGCCTCAAAATCACGCTCGAGATGATCAAGATCGAGCACACGCTCTTCGCCCTCCCGTTCGCCTTCCTCGGCGCGGTGCTGGCGGCGCGCGGGCTGCCCTCGGCGGCCCAGGTCGGGTGGATCGCACTCGCCATGGTCGGGGCGCGCTCGGCGGCCATGGCCTTTAACCGGCTCGTCGACCGGCGCTTCGATGCCGCCAACGAGCGGACGCGGGGGCGGGCGCTCCCGGCCGGGCTGCTCAGCGCCCGCTTCGTCGCGCTCTTTACGGTCGCGGCGGCGGCGGTCTTCTTCCTCGCCGCGGCGATGCTCAACCGGCTGGCGCTCGTGCTCGCGCCGGTCGCCCTCGCCTCCGTGCTCGGCTACTCCTACACCAAGCGCTTCACGGCGCTCTCGCACCTCTTCCTCGGCTGGTGTCTGGCGATCGCGCCGACCGGGGCCTGGATCGCGGTGCGGGGGGCGATCGACTCGCCGGTGCCGCTGCTGCTGAGCCTCGCGGTCATGCTCTGGACCGCCGGGTTCGACATCATCTACGCCTGCCAGGACCGCGATTTCGACGTCCGGGCCGGGCTTCACTCGGTCCCGCAGCGGCTCGGCGTGGCCGGTGCGCTCCGGGTCGCGCGCGCGCTCCACGCCCTCATGTTCGCCGCGCTGCTCGGGGTCTACTTCCTGACGGGGCTGCACTGGCTCGGGCTGACGGGCATCCTGGCGACGGCCGCGCTGCTCGTCCACCAGCACCGCCTCGTGCGCGCCGACGACCTCTCCCGGCTCAACGTCGCCTTCTTCACGACTAACGCCTACGTCAGCGTGATCCTCTTCGTGACCGTGGCGGCAGACGTCTTCTGGTGGGGCAGAACTTGAAACTGGAGATCTGAAATTGTCTGGGGAGACTATGCTCAATGATTTTCTCGACCGGGCGCTGGCGCCGATCGCCGAGAAGGTGGCCGGGGGCGAGCGGTTGAGCTTCGAAGACGGGCTGACGTTATTCGCGACGGACGATCTGCACGGGGTCGGGCGGATGGCCGACGCGGTGCGGCGGCGCCGGCACGGGCGGGCGACCTACTTTAACGTCAACCGCCACCTCAACCCGACCAACATCTGCTACGCCGACTGCAAATTCTGCGGCTTCTTCCGCAAGCCGCGCGAGGAAGGCGGCTACACGCACAACGTCGAGGAGTGCGTCCGCCTGGCGCGCGAGGCCGCAGCCGAGGGCGCGACCGAGCTGCACATCGTCGGCGGGCTCAATACCCTGCTGCCCTTCTCCTACTTCACCGACCTGCTCTCGGCGCTCAAGCGCGAGTTCCCGGGGATGCACCTCAAGGCCTTCACCATGGTCGAGATCGACTACTTCGCCCGCTTCTACAAGATGACGGACGAGGAGGTCATCGAGCGTTTGAAGGCCGCGGGGATGGACTCCTGCCCGGGCGGCGGGGCCGAGATTTTCGCCGGGCGCGTGCGGCGGCAGATTTGCTCGCACAAGACCGACGGCGGGCGCTGGCTCGAGCTCTCGGGCAAGGTCCACCGCGCCGGCCTCAAGACCAACGCGACCATGCTCTACGGCCACATCGAGAATCACGAGGACCGCGTCGACCACCTCATCAGGCTGCGCGAGCAGCAGGATCTGACGGGCGGCTTCCAGTGCTTCATCCCGCTGGCCTTCTACCCCCCGGGGACGCAGCTCGCGCACCTGCCCGGTCCGTCGGGGGTCGACAGCCTCAAGACGATCGCCGTCTCGCGGCTGCTGCTCGACAACGTCGATCACCTCAAGGCCTACTGGGTCATGCTCGGCAAGCGCCTCGCGCAGACGGCGCTCCACTTCGGGGCCAACGACTTCGACGGGACGGTCACGGGGGGCGGCGAGCTCATGGAGTCCTACCTCGCCGACAAGCCGGACGAGAACCAGGCGACCCGGAATGAGATCGTCAAGCTCATCAGCGAGGCCGGCTTCGAGGCCGTCGAGCGCGACACGCTCTACCACCCGCTGCGCGAGTTCGCAGCGGCGTAAGCGAGCTTTTTATGACACGCGAGATCAAAGTTGCTCACAGTCCGGACTCGGACGACGCTTTTATGTTCTACGGGCTGGCGACCGACAAGCTCGACACGGGCGAGTTGCGGTTCACGCACGTCCTCAAGGACATTCAGACGCTCAACCAGGTCGCCATGACGACGCGCGAGTACGACGTCACGGCGGTCTCGTTCCACGCCTACGCCTACATTGCGGATGACTACGCGCTGCTGCCGCACGGGGCGAGCATCGGCGACGGCTACGGGCCGATCGTCGTCGCGCGCGATTCGTTCCCGGCGGGCGAGCTGGGCGAGAAGAAGATCGCCGTCCCCGGCGAGTTGACGAGCGCCTTCCTCGCGCTGCGGCTGCACACCCCCGGGTTCCGCTACGAGGTCGTCCCCTTCGACCGGATCACCGACGAGGTGGTCGCCGGGCGCTACGACGCGGGGCTGCTCATCCACGAGGGCCAGTTGACCTACCGGGAGGACGGGCTGCGGAAGATACTCGACCTCGGCGCGTGGTGGAAGCAGGAGACGGGGCTGCCGCTGCCGATGGGCGGCAACGTCATCCGGCGCGACCTCGGGCCGGAGCTCCAGCTCGAGGTCTCGCGCTGGCTGCGCCGGAGCATCGCGTATTCGATGGAGCACCGCCAGGACGCGCTCGCCTACGCCATGCAGTTCGCGCGCGACATGCCGGTCGATCTCGCCGACCGCTTCGTCGAGATGTGGGTCAACAGCAGCACGCTCGACTACACCGACCGCGACCGCCAGGCCGTCCGGCTGCTGCTCGACGAGGGCTATCGCCGTGGCGTCATCCCGCGGCAGGTCACCGTCGAGTTCGCGGGCTGAGGGGAATAGCCCACGGATGACACGGATCGGACGGATGTTCACGGATCGATCCGTGAACATCCGTCCGATCCGTGTCATCCGTGAGCCATTTAGAACGTGATCCGCGCCTCAAATTGGATGTTACGCGGGCCGTGACTTCCGGCAATGATCTTGCCGAAGTTGGCGTTGGTGATGTCCAAGACCGGGTCGGCACGGCCGGCGCGGTTGAATGCATTGAAGAAGTCGAACCGGAACTCGAAATTGGAAGATTCGCTCATGTTGAAACGCTTCCGGAGTCCAAAGTCTTCAAGCAGGTAATGCGGCCCGCGCACGTTTGGCAATCTCGGCGGGGCCGTCCCCAGCCGCAGCGGAACGTTATTCCCGGTCAGCGGAACCTGCCTGAAAGCGGCTGGATTCAAGTACTGCTCCCCGGTCCCGTTAGTCTGCACCCCCGCATCGCCGTTTAGGACCACCGGGACCCCTTGAATCCAGTCCGGCCGGATCGTGCCGTTGAAGAGCACCGTGCGCGGGCCGCTGGTCGTGATCGCCAGCGGGGTCCCCGCCCGGTATTGATGAATCCCGGTGAGGGTCCACCCGCCGACGATGTGACCCAGGACGCCGCCCACCTTCCACGCCCGATCTTTGCCGAATGGGAGGTCGTAGATCCAGGTCAGCTTGAAGACATGGGGGATGCTGAACGGGGAGACAGACTTTTCCAGACGCCGGTTGAAAACGTCCTGTGAGGAGGCATCATCAATGGCGCTGAAGGAGCCGGTGAAGATGGACTTCGACCAGGTGTAAGCGCCGAGGACGGCCAGCCCGCGCGTTAAGTGACGGGTCGCCTGGACCTGCAGCGAGTCGTAATGTGAAGTCCCGAAGTTGGCGTAGAGCTGTGAGATGTTACCGTACTGCGGGAACGGGCGCAGCGCCTGAGCCACGGTCCCGTTGAATCCCGGAAAGGGCAGAGGCACCAATCCCGGATTGGCTGAGAGGTTCTCAATCAGCTTGTCGCCGTAAGCCAATGCGCTCACCGGCAACTGGTTCAAGTTATCCAGCCCGCCCGACTCCAAACGGCGCCCCAAGTTCCCGATATAACTGGCCTCCAGGACGAAAGAGGCGGGAAGCTCGTACTGCACGCCGAAGCTATAGTTTTGCGCGTAGGCCACGCGGTTGGAGTCCGGCGCGATATAGACGACGCCGAGGTTGTTGGCCTGGGTAATGCTCTTGTTGGGCAAGGCCCCCTGAAAATCAGGGAACGGGTCATGCAAATAGATTAAGGGGTCCGACGGGAAGCGCGGCGGGAAGGTGGTCGCGTTGACCGCGATCGGTCCGCTAAAGCCGTTCGTCCCAGGGAAGCTGAAGCCGTTGGTCACGAACGGAGTGTTGTTGATGCCGTAGCCGCCGCGGAAGACCAGCTTTCGGGTCGCGGCGTAGGCGAACCCGATCCGCGGCGAGATCATCTTCCAGTAGGTGTCCTGGAAGCCTTTGCGCCCGAGATCTTCGGCGAACTGCAGCGCACCCGGCACGTTCCCGGCCGCCGGGTTGGGCTTGCTCAAATCGACCGACGACTCGCGCCCCGCGACCTCGTTATACCCGCCGATGATCTCCCAGCGCAGCCCGAGGTTGAGCGTCAGCTTCGGCGTGACTTTCCAGTCGTCCATAAAGTAGAAGCCGGGCTGGGTCACCCGGTAACCGAAGTTGGCGATCTGGATGGTCCGGCTGGTGCCGTTCGAGGCCCCCAACAAGAAGCTGGCGAAAGAATGGCCGGTGTTTGCCGCGAAGCCCGGCAACTCGGTCTGCTGGGGGTTGAAAGTGTAGGCCCCGGACCCCGACTTGTTGCGGACGTTGTAGTAATACTTCCGCAGCTCGAAGCCGGTCTTGAAGTTGTGCGCCCCGCGGATGATGGTCAGATCATCCATGATGATCGTGCTGCCGTTGTAGCCGGCTCCGGAGTTCGCCGAGCCGAGTCTGCCAGCCGACCCGACGCCGCCACCCTGGAAGGGCTGTCCCTGAAAAGTGAGGGTCGGGAAATGTGTCGGCGCGACGTTTTGCACGCCGATCTTACCCGGCCAATCCTGATCCACGAAGACACTTTCGTTTTGGTTGCCGAAGCGGTTGTACCCGATGGCGAAGTGGTTGAGCAAAGTCGGACTAATCGTCCAGTCCTCGGCAATACGCACCATGCGGCCGGGTGTGTATTGCAACTGATAGACCCCGGTCGGCGTGCCCGGGGGGTCGCCCCAGCGGCCGGCCGGCGAGTTGTTGCGCAGCCGGTAGGTGTGGTTGTAATAGCCTGACAGGCGATGCTTCTCGGCGAGCTGGTGATCCACCTTAAAGGCATAGATCCGCTCGTCAAACACCGGCTGGCCGGAGGCCAGGACCGGGATGTTGTTGAGCATCCGGTCGATGACCGGGTCGGTGATCGGAGCTAAGGTGAGAATATTCCGGCTCACCGGACTCCAAATAGACTGCGGGATGATGTTGCCCGGGAAAGGGTCGCGCACCACCGCGTTGCCCACCTGCCGCGTCGTGCGCGGGTCATAAAGCTGGCCGAAGATCACCGGCCGGCCCAAGGCATCGGTCCCGATTTGCCTCCCGGAATTGGCATTCCCGGTGAAGGCCGGATCCAGCAGCTTGGAGAAATCCCCCCGCTTGAAGGCCACGGTCGGCAAGGTGCCAAACGCGGTCGAGGAGAAGTTGCGCACCCGCGTCACTTCCAGGTTGGTAAAGAAGAACGTCTTGTTGCGCCCGTCGTAGCCCAGCGGGCCGAAGACCTTCTTCGGCAAGTAGACGGGGCCGCCGAGGGCGTAGCCATAGTTGAGGAGCTTGAACGGCGGCTTGGGCCTGACCGGTTCGCCGGCGGCATCCCTGCCGAGGGCATTATTGGAGAAGCTGTTGGCCCGGAGGAGTTCATTTTGGATGTAGGTGAAACCCGAGCCGTGAAGGCTGTTCGTCCCGGACTTGATGGCGAAGTTTGCCACGCTCGTCTGGCCGCCGCCGTATTGAGCCCCCACGGTCCCGGTCTGAAGCTTGAACTCATTGACCGCCTCGGCACTGGGGCTGAACTCGTTATTGCTGCCGCCTTGCAGGTCGAAGCGGCCGAGGGGGATGCCTTCGATCAGGATTTCATGGGAGTAATACTGCCCGCCGTTGATCGACCCCTGGAAACTCTCCCCCACGGTCCCGGGGAGGCTGGTGAAGATGAAGGTCTGAATCTGCCGCTGCCCATCAGCGACGGCCACGGGCCAGGTGTCGAACTCCTGTTTGGTGACGTAGCGCCCGATCTCGGCCGTCCCCTGTTCGAGCAGCGGCGTCGCGCCGGTCACCGTCACCGTGTCGGAGAGCTGTCCCGCCTGCAGCTTGACGTCTAAAGTCAGCGTTTGCGCGACGCGCAGGACGACGTCGTTGGCCACTGAGGTTTGAAAGCCGGTCGCCTTGACCGTGATCTTGTAGGTTCCGGCCGGCAGGTACGGGAGGCGGTAGACGCCGGCGTCGGTCGTCGTCGTCTTAGTCTCAATGTTTGTCTCGACGTTCAGCGCCACGACCTCGGCATTCGGCACCGCCGCGCCCGTCGGGTCGGTGACCACGCCGTTAAAAGTCCCGCGCTCGCCTTGCCCCGGCGCGCGCGCCGAGAGGACGCACACGAGCAGCGCCATCGCCCCTATCGCCAGCCCGAGTTTCGGATGCTGTCTCATACGAGCCTCCTATGACTTCCTGTGTCAGATGATCGCGTGAATGGCCTGGCCGCCCGTCGGCGACCAGGTCGTCAGGCGTGCGCCGCCAGTAGATTCCGCGCCTGGCGCGGGGTCTACTGGCGGCGCACGCCGTAAGGAGATGGGACCGGATTCCTCTTGATCTCTTCGAATTTGGCGAAGGTCTCTTTCGCCAGCCGCGACTCGCCGGCCTTCTGGTAGTAGCGGGCGAGCAGGTAATAGGCCTCGCCGTAGCCCGGGTCGAGGCGGATCGCTTCGAGCGTGGCCTCTTTGACCTCCCCCGTCGCGCCGCGCTCGAAGAGGCCTTTGGCGTAGCCGTACCAGGCATGCGGCGAGGCCGGATCCTGGCGGACCGCGCGGTAGAGCCAGGCCAGGCCGCGGTCGTATGCCCCGTCCTTGATCAGCCGCTGGCCCAAATCCGTAAACGGCCAGGCGTAACGAATCTTCTGGCGCTCGACGATCCGGATCGCAGCCAGGAACTCCTCCTTCGCCCGCTCCCCCTCCTGCTCCCCGTCGAGCACCACCCCGGCGTAGTAATGGGCCTTGTAGTGGTCGGGCTGAAGCCGGAGCGCGGCCTGGAAGGAATCGAGCGCGTCGCGGTAGCGCTTGGTCTCGAAGAGGTGACGGCCGAGATGATAGTGCGCGTCGGCGTCGCTCGGGTTGAGGTCGATCGCGGCGCGGATGTGCAGCTCAAACTGGTCGTGCCTCCGGAGCAGATACTCTGCCAGCGCGAGCAGCTTGTAGACCTCCGCCCGGCGGTCGCCACGCGCCAGGCCGAGACCGGCCAGCTCGCAGACCCGCTCCATCTCACCGCGTTGGAACGCGACGAGCGCCCCGACGTAGAGCGGCTCGGCGTCATCGGGAAATCGCTCGCCCAGATTCCGCGCCTGGGCCTCGGCCTCCGACCACCGCCCGAGGCGGACCAGGACTTGGGCCAGCGCCACCCGCGCGCCCTTGTGCCCCTCGTCTCGCGCCAGCACTTGCTCGAGCCCGGCCGCCGCCGCCTCCAGATCCCCGCGCTCCAGGCTCGCGCGCGCGCGCTCCATCAGCGCGGGAATCGCCCCCTCCTGCGCCTCAGTCGCCGCGCTGACAACACCAGGGAGCAAGACCAGCCAGAGCACGAACAGGATCTCTGCCGCCAGTCGCATGACCGTACCTACGAAGTCTTTCGCTTGCCCGCTTATGATTGCTTTCGGGTATGGTCAAGATCATACCCAAGGGAAGATTGAGTTTCAATAAGAATGGGGACTATCGCGTCGGCCGGGCAGCGTTTTTGGCTCTGGCCAGGGCTTGGGCCAGCTTGTAGCGCGCGGCCTCGTAGGCATTGCCGCTTTCGGCGAAGCCGACGGTCTCTTTGGCGTCGGAGAAGACGCGCGGGACCACGTTTCGCAAGATTTCTTCGACCAGCGCCTCGAGCCCGAGTTGCCGCGCCAGCGTCAGGTATTGATGGTCCTGCAGGCCGCGCCGGAAATTGGCCAGCTGAACCGTCGAGATCGGGCCGGCGATCCCGCGGTCCTCCTCCGGGTGCAGTCTCTCTTCGCCGGGATAGATGAGCACGCCATCGCCGTTGGCGAAACTCTGGCTGCCGGCGGGCTTGTTCGGTTGGCCGCGGTTGTCGAAGGTGATCGGGTTGGCCCACACGTTCTGAACCCGGTCGCCCACTTTTTGCTGATTGTGTCTCCAGTGCACGCCGTGCCAGTAGAAATAGACTTTGATCTCGTGTTTGAAGCACGCCCAGATGGTCGCGCGCGCGTCGGTCGCGGGCGCGTCGATGACGATCGCGCCGCCGGCGGGCCTCCCGCCGTTGTAGATCCAATAGTCGCGCCCGCGCGCCCGCTCGGCCCGCGCGCGCTCGATGTCATAGCCCCGCGGCCCCGAGTCCCAGATATCAATCGCGCCGTCGAGCCCTTCGGCATAGCGATGAGTGACGAAGACGGGCAGCCCGCGTCCCGGCCCCGGGTTCGAGTGAATGTTCTCCGCGATCCGCCGGATGCGCGCGAATTGCGCCGGCCCCGGCTCATCGGGCATGTAGAGGAAGGTGATCGCCCCGGGCAGACTCTCTTTGAGGAAAGTCATCCACTCATCCGACTTCCGCCAGGCGCTCGCCCGCTCATCGTAATCCTGGCCCGGCCCGTAGAACGAAGCCGGGATGATCTGGTTGCCGACGCCTTCGCCCGGCCCCTCGTAGCCCCGCGCTCTGGTGAAGTCATGGCCGCGGAACCGCCCCATTGCGGCCTGCGCCGAGGAGATGTTGTAAGCGTGAACCAGCTCGATGCGCTGGCGGTGGGCAAAGCGATGATAGACCGCATCCAGATTCCGGCCCTGGTACAACTCCGGCTGCGAGCCGTCGTAGTAGACCATGGCGTGCATGCTATTGGCGTCGGGCAGCGTGAAGTCGAAGAGTTCGAGCTCGACCGGAATCTCGGTGACCTTTCCGTCCACGCTCACGCGCACTGGGCCGGCGTAAGTTCCGGCCGGCAGCTCGCGCGCGGTGTAAAGCTCAATCCAGATCGCCTGATTTCGGCCGGTGGCCACCTCGAGCGGGAACCCGCCCCGTCCGGGCGTCGCGTTTTCCGGCACCAGTTGCACCGGTTTCCAACCGATCGGGTTTCGCGGCGCGGACGGCGCGTTCTGCCGGTAAATCCAGCTCGCGGCGGTCGGCGTCGTGACGTGCATGTAATGTGCGGAGAAAAGCTGGATCGGGCGGCCCACGTACTGCGTCGGGTCAGCCCCCGGAGGCGCATAAGCGATCTTCGCCTGGCCGCCCCTCAATGTGAGCGAGGGTAACGAGACAGAAAGCTCGCCGATGCCTTGGCGGCCGGACTCGACGATCAGTTGAAAGGCAATGATCTCGTTGCGCGCCCCGAAGAGCTTGATGCGCCGGCCATCCCACACCGAGTTCGCCGCCTTGAGCGGATGACCGAGGTCGTCTCTGTCGACCTTCTCGCCGTCATTGAGCGCCCAGATCTGATGCGCGTGCTGGGCGGAGGCGATCACGGTGAGCGGCACGAGCCATGCCAGCGCCGAGATCATAGCGCGCAGAGCTGCGCGCTGATGGAATTTGATAAGCATGGCTCCGCTGCTTGCCCCCGTGCGACCTGTGGCCCTCTGCCTTGACGATGCTATTATCTATTCTCGCCCGGCGACCGACAAGCTCGATACGATTTGCGAGCCGGCAACCTATGCTCCCAATTCCTGAGGTTTTCGCCCGGACGATCGCCGATCTGCACGGCGAGGCCGGAGAGGTCTGGCTCGCCGGGTTGCCCGGTCTGCTCGCCGACTGCGCCACGCGCTGGGGGCTGACGCTCGGCCCCCCGTTTACCCCTCTCACCTATAACTATGTTGCCCCGGCCGTTCGCGCCGACGGGACGCGAGTCGTCCTCAAAGTGGGCTTCCCGGGGCGGACGCGGACCTCGGAGATCGAGGCGCTCAGGCTCTATCAAGGTCGCGGCGCCGCCCGCCTGCTCGCAGCCGACACCGGCCGCGGCGCGATGCTCATCGAACGGCTGGAGCCGGGGGTGACGCTGGCGGCGCTCGTCACCGAGAGCGAAGACGAGCGGGCGACCGCCTCGGCGGCTGAGGTCATGCGCCTCATCCGGCGCCCGGCGCCGCCGGGGCATGACTTTCCGTCAGTCGCCGACTGGGGGGCGGGGTTCGCTAAGATGCGGCGACAATTCGCGGGGGGCAGCGGGCCGCTCCCCGCCACGCTGGCGGATGAAGCCGAGACCCTTTTCGCTGATCTGCTTGCATCATCGGCCGCGCCGGTGCTGCTGCACGGCGACTTGCATCATGACAACATCCTCGCGGCCGGGCGCCGGCGATGGCTCGCGATCGACCCCCAGGGCGTCCTCGGCGAGCCGGCCTACGAGGTTGGCGCGCTGCTGCGCAATCCCCTCCCCCAACTGCTCGCGCTCCCGCAGCCCGGGCAGGTCCTGGCGCGGCGCGTGGATCAGTTGGCCGAGGCGCTCGGCCTCGACCGGGCCCGGGTGCGCGGGTGGGGGCTCGCTCAGGCGGTGCTCAGCGCCTGGTGGTCGATCGAAGACCACGGAGAGGGCTGGGAGCCGACGATCGCCTGCGCTGAGTTGCTCGCCGCCGTGTAGGGACAGGGCTCGTCCCTGCCCACGCTCCGCGACCCCGACCCCGGCCGGGGACGAGCCCTGCCCCTCCTGCTCCGAGTTACTTGATGGCCACCGTGACGACGTTGGCCGCCTTCCCGTCGACCATCAGGTTGATCTCCACCTCGCCCCGACCGGCCAGGGATCGCGGGAGACGCAGGTTGACCTGGTCGAGCCCGGCGAAGCTCGGCTGGGCGCCGACGAAGGCGACTGGCGCGTCCACCCCGCCGATCCTGGCGGTCACTGCGGAGTCGGCGCTGCGCCCGCGGATCCCCGTCCCGAAGAGCGAGAGGAAGACTTGCTCCCCCTCCGGCCCGAGGTCGATCGGCACCGCCACATACTTGTTCTGCGCCAGGTCGAAGCTGGCCACCGGCTCGAAGCTCTGCGCGCCGTCTGCCTTGACGCGGACGACGGTCGCGGCCGCGACCCCGCGGCCGTCGGCGTTGGCGGCGAAGAGGCCCGGCGCCACCGCGGCGACCTGGAGTGCCCCGGTCGAGACGGACCCGTCGCCGGCCGTCACGGTTACTGTCGCGGCCCCGGTCGCGGTCCCCGGAGGGACCTGGAAGTTGAGCTGGCCGGGCGAGACGAAGAAGAGCGGCGCGAGACGCTGGTTCCCGGCGCTGTCACGCACCACCACCCGCGTCCCCCCGAGCGTCGTCGGGACCGGCGTGGTCGTCGCGGACACGGCGGCCATCGCGAAATTGGCGCCGAAGGCGGCGACGATCGACTCCTGGGCAACTTCCCCCCCGACGAAGGTCGCCGCCGAGGCGCTCGTCACCGTCCCGAGACTGCCGGCCAGCAGCGCGCGAATCCCGAGGTTCGCGCCGAAGTCCTCGGCCAGGGAGTCCACCGGGATGAAGGTCACCCCGTCGTTCGAGAGGTAGGAGCGGCCCTGCGAGGGCGGGCTCAGGTCGAGCGCGATCGGGAAGGCCCCGGCCGGGTAGGTGATCCGGTAGCCGACGACGAAGTCGCCGGAGGTGATCGTCACGGCCGGTACCGCGTAGACGTTGAACTGCCCGACCGTTTGAATCTGCGCTGGGGTGGTCTGGAAAGTTGTGTTGTCGATGTTCTCGTCTCTGTCCGGGTTGGCCCCGACGAGCAGGGTGATCGCGGCGCCGGCCTCGAGTTGGCTGTCGGCGGCCACGTAGATCGCCACCCGCGAGAGCGTCGCGGGGTAGGAGGCGGGAGTCAGGCGGTTGACCTGGTAATCCGTGCCGCCGTTCCTCAGGCCCAGTGAGTCCTCGAAGGTCCCGTCATCGACCGTCAGGGCCGCGGCCGGCCCGGCGCTGACGCTGAAGACGCGGGTCTGGGCGTCGGGGCAGTCGGCCCGGCTGATGGTGATCGGCCCCGAGACGGCGCCGGGCGGGACTGTCGCGGTGAGGAGCCCGTCACCGGTCACGGCGAAGGCCGCCGTCACGTTATTGGCAAACTTCACGCCCGTCACCCCGGTGAGATTCGCCCCAAAGATCGCGACCTTGGTGCCCGCCGCCCCGCTCGTTGGTTGGATCCCGCCGGCGACGGGGCACAGCGTGCCGGGGACGGTGAAGACCCCGGTCGGCACCGCAGCGCAGCCCGTCTTGAGGA
>Ga0075421_100001109_pt1 | contig 30829 bp, 26 predicted proteins | sample SoiMetdeltSBSDD5_FD_75292 | JGI IMG/M metagenome (GOLD analysis project Ga0075421, IMG submission 75292) | Bulk soil microbial communities from a Populus tree surrounding site in Tennessee, USA - Soil MetaG P. deltoides SBSDD5 | ecosystem: Environmental > Terrestrial > Soil > Tree plantation... | reverse complement strand
CCGGCCGCAAGCATCACCTCGACCTCGCCGGCCTTCGCCATGGCCGTCCTGGCGCGTCCCTTGTACTTGCCCGCGGCCTTCGCCTTGGCGATGCCCTCGCGCTGGCGCTCCAGCATGATCGCCCGCTCGAACTCCGCCACGGCGCCCAGCACCTGGAGCATGAGCCTGCCCGTCGGCGTGGTCGTGTCGAGGTTCATAGCCAGGATGCGGAGCCCTGCACCCTTCTCCTCGATCCGGTGCACGATCTCCATCAGGTCGCGCACAGAGCGGGCGATGCGGTCCAGCTTGGTGACCACAAGCACGTCGCCGTCCCGGAGGTAGTCGAGGGCAGCCACGAGCTGCTCGCGCTCGGCGACGCTGCTCACCTGCTCGGCGAACACCTTCTTGCAGCCGGCGGCTTTGAGGTCCCGGCGCTGGGCGTCGAAGCCCGCGACCTGGTCGGTGGTGGATGTCCTCGCGTAGCCGATCTGCATGTCCGTCCCCGTGCACCACTACATCAAAGACATAGTGGAACACGTGAGTCAAAAACTCAATTCCTACTTTCGTGGGACGTCCTTGGCGTTCTCGGAGGATGTGCCGCAAGGGCAGGGTCTATTGACTCGCCTCGCTACTGATCAGCCGAAGGCCCCTGATCAGCACACCAACTGTCTCGCGCGAGGCTGTCTTAGGAGGCACATCCAAGTAAGCTGTAACCTTGTCTCCTGGGAGGTCAGGCATCTGCATCTATTGGCTGTGTTCGACAATCCTGCAGTCACTCGTCTTTTTCTTGCACTCATCCAATGCCCGAAACTCGGCCGTTGTCTTGTCGTAGTACCCATAGCTGAAGCCACAACTTGTAGCGCCTGCTGCAATGGCCCCCCATCCTCCGTACGCCTTCCATTGGCTCCTAGCTCGTGGTCCGCACGGTGCTGCCCTACCCTTGAGATCGCCCTTGCTCTTCTCGGCATCTACCGACTTGGATGGCTCCCTCGACCTCTTTTGTTCATACTCGGCCGCCTCGCCAGCAATTCGTTTGGCCTGCGCTTCTACGTCGGCTTTCTTCTTGGCTCCCTCGGGCGCCTTTTTCGCGGGACGTTCCGCGTCGACGAGGGTCCAAACCGGAATGAGCACGGCATGGCTTGTGCCCGCTTTCGTGTGCGACCAGAAATGGTCCATGCGCCCGTCGCTGGTCAGCCGATTTTTGTATGTTGCCTGGCCGCTAGGACTGGTGAACCTTAAACTCTTGTCTGTGATAGTGCCTGCAAACTTGAAGGCGTTGGCAGGATCTCCCGGAAAAGAGGACGTGGCACCAGGGGGGCCGTAGACCCACCAGCCATCGGCTCTGCCCTCCTTGTCTACGCCCTCAACGATCAACATGTTGGTTCGCCGCTTGCGAGCATCTGCCGAAGGATCGATCCAAACACCTACAAAGCCGCGCAAGATGCCCGGCACGTCGCCATGGGGTGCTTGCAATCGAAAGTCCGGCAGCGGCAACCGGTGTTTGTCCGCGAGCGACTGGAGCCGCTTCGCGTCCTGCTCGCCAAAGAGGCCCCCAGCCTGCACGACCGGATACCTCGGCAGCCGTGCACCCGCCGAAAGTTCGGGAGTCGGACCCGTAGCGGCGGTCTCGGCCGCCGCCTTGCCACGCGCGTCGTCATCGGCCTTCTTCTTCGCTGCTTCGACCTGCTTCACTACCTCGGCCTGCTTCAGTTCGGCCAACCGGACTTTGGCAAGATCGCCGTAATAGGTGTCGCCGAAACGGCGAATGAAGGCTTCGAGCGCGGGAATACTGGTCTTGTCCTTCATCAGAGCCCACGCCCGCTCCGCCTCGCCACAATCGCCCCCAGCCACGCAGACGCGACCGAGCACTTGGTTGTAATATGCTGGCGTCTGGCGATGCTGGACTGTGGCCGCCACCTGCCGTACCGAGACGCGCACCTGCTCGGCAACCTCCGTGAGCGTCAAGCCAGGGGTCTTAAGCAGCGGTAGCAGATGGCGCGTGTAGACCGAGTTGGGATCGCGGTCCGCATCATTGAGCACGTCAAGCGCGGTTTCCCCGGAGCCCGCCGAGTACATGATGAAGGTGCCCTCCGGCGGCTCCGTGATAGCCAGCCCGCGTCGCCCGCCAACCGCGCGGCCAGCGACCGGCTCGAAGGGGTTCTCGCGGCAGGCGTCGAGGATAACGAGGTTGAGGCGCGTGCCCTTCTCCTTGAGGTCGGCTAGGAACTCCTGCAGCGATAATGCCTCGCGGCGGAGCAACTCGTCCCGACCCGGCTTCAAGTTCGGCACGTCGCGAGGCAGGAGGTAGGTCCGACCGCTGAACTCGACGCCGTGTCCGGCGAAGTAGAACGCGGCCGTATCGCCGGGCGCCAGCTTGTTCAGGAAGTCCTGCCAGTGGCTGTTGAAGGAGGACCGCGCAACGTCCTCCTGCGCCGTCACGTCGAAGCCGATGTCCTTCAGGACCCGCGCGACGGCCCTGGCGTCGCTCCTCGCCCTATTGAGCTGCCCATTGGCGCCGAGGTTGTCGTACGTATCGACGCCAATGACCAGGGCCACCCGCTTCTCGGCGAGGGCGGGCGACAGCGGCAACAACCAAAGCAACGCGAGTAGGGCAATACGCACCATCGTGGCGCCCCCGACGTGATCCAATGCGGCCACCATAGCCGGGCCTTCACTGCCGGCCAACCGGCAACCGACGGTCCGCCCTAGCGGCTCCCCACCCCGGCCCCCTAACCAGCCGCCCAACGCGCCGCCAACGGGCACCCTACGGGGGGATGCGGCGACCCCGACGTGGCCCCCTCCGAGGCAGACCGGACGGGCAATAGGACTGCGCTTGCACACGCGCACAGTGGCGCCTGGACTTCATGGCACGTCCTGTTTACGGATGGAAACAGCTATCTATCCTGCATCGTTCTCGCATTGATGGCGGAGATGCGCATGACCACCCAGCCCAACGCCCTTCGGAAGTGGGGTTACTTCTTCGGCATCAGCTTTCTCATTCAAACAATACTGTGTATCGTGCTCATGGTCTCGACATTGCAGGCCATCGAGCGAGAGGAAAAGCTTCAAGCCGACTTCATCGCTGATGCCAACCAAGGAGACCTGATGAGCAGGAGAGATCGCTACTTGTTCGACGTTGCCGCCAGCCGTGCGTTGACCAGGCGTAGGAAAGAGGAACTCACAGTCTTGGTGATCCTGGCCACCGTCTGCTTTGTGACCGGGCTTGTAGCTATTCTCATCACGTCGGTTCCGCGACAAGCTGAGGCTACCCGAGAAGGTTGAGGACAGTGCGCCTTCGGGCGCACACGGTAGCAAGGCGAGCCCGCGTTTGCGGGATCAGGGCTTTCTCTTTCCTAGGCTGCCAGGCCGCGCCCAACCCGCCCCCAACGCGCACCCTACGGGGGGTATTGCGGCGACCCCGACGTGGCCCCCAGGCGGTTCGGACGTATACAACGGATTGGGCTGGCCTCGGGGCGGCGTTGGGCGGCGAGCGAGGAGGAGTAAGCCAGTCTGGACATTAGAGCGGTTTCCACTTCATGTGGATCGCTCTGCCTCATATCAACTGCTTCTGAGGCCGGCCAAGCTTCGTAGACGCGTCACAACTTCGTCCTCAGAGAACAATCCAAAGGACACGTGCGGAATGAAGGTGACCGCGCTTCCGAATGGCGTCTTCTTCCTGAAGGTAATGGTGACGGGCTTCAGATTGATAAGCCGATGTTGCCTCACGTCGGCAATCTGGCTGACGGGCACGGTGATGTCTTGGAGGTAGTTCGAGACGACTAGAGTAGCGCCATCGAGCTTGACCCGCTTCAATCGCGCGCACGTCCACAAGATGAAGGCGGTGCCGATCGCCCACGCGGCAGCGAACTGCCACCGCAACGCGTCAAACTTGGGATTGAGGAACACGAACAACGTTCCAAGACCGAACCCGGCGGGCCAAACGGTCGTGAAGATGAACTTGTAGAAGAAGGTCAGCGAAGAGGACACGGTTTCCATCGACTCGCCCGCTTCTGCCTGACGTCCGGCAGTTTGGCGGTGAGCGCCGGCCGGCTGCGTTCGTGCCTACCATTTTTTGGAGGCACGGGCCATGCCCACGGCAAGCGCTCTTTGGACCGTCCAGAGGTTCGGAGCGGCCCACAAAGCCGCCGGCTTGGATATGAACCATGTTGAGTGGAAAATGCTCTCTAGCTTGTGCCGGTGTGGCAGGAAGGGGTATGCCAAGATCGACTGCGTGACCTGACACCGGGGCGGACCGTGTGCAAACGTCTGGTGTTGCCTGTCGAATTCAAGATCGAGCCCCGGTTCGCCGCCGATGCCGAGCGACTCGCTTCCGTGCTCGCACAGATGGCGTCGGAGGACGTGAACTTTGGATATTCAAAGGACCCTGCACGCGGCCTACTGGTCGGAAAGGGTGCCGACGAAGAATGTCTCGACGCGACGGTCGATATCCTGAAACGCAAACACAAGGTTGAGGTGACGGTCGGGGCTCCACGGGTCGCCTATCGCGAGACACTGGCATGCGCCGTTGAGGTCGACTACACGCACAAGAAGCAGATAGGAGGAAGCGGTCAGTTCGCTCGCGTCAAGCTGCGGATGGAACCCAGCAAGGCTGGCAACGAGTTCAAGAGCGAAATAGTTGGCGCGGTGGTGCCGATGGAGTACATCCCCGGCATCGAGAGGGGCGTGCAGAGCGTGTGGGACTCCGGTGTGTTGATCGGCTTCCCGCTCATCGATATGCGAGTGACGCTATTCGACGGCGCCTTTCACCAGGTGGATTCGAGCGCCTTTGCTTTCGAGATCGCGGCGTGCGCCGCTATGCGCGAAGGCGCTGCCAAGGTCGGGGTCAAGCTGCTTGAGCCCATCATGGACCTCGAGGTGGTGTCGCCCAGCGATTTCGCTGGCAGCGTAGTAGGCGACCTCAACAACCGGGGCGGCCACATCCGCAGTCAGGAAATGCACGGCAACGCCAGCGTGTTCCGCGCCGACGTGCCGCTCGCGCGTCTGTTTGGTTACAAGGGAACTCTCAGCTTGATCACGAACGGGATGGCAAGCTGTGCCATGCATTTCAGTCATTACGCGGAGGTCCAGGGGAATGGCCCTGACGATTTCCGGCCCGCGGTCGCAATGAGGGCATGAGGGCAGGTTGTCGCCATTCCCCAGTAGCGCTTTGGCCCTGCTCTCCTGGGTCTGGGCGCGGCTTTCCTCAACCCCCTGGCCCGCAGCCTCCTCCGGGACTCCCTGCCCGACACCGTGGCGACGGCTCGAGGGTGCTCGCAAGGCGGCAGCCCACGGCGACACGGGGGCCGGCCGCATAAATCGACGTCGGAGGCCTCTTTGCGCGATGCTTTGGTGTCCGGCTAGCCACCTACCGGCGGCACCCAGGAAGGCCGTGTAGGACGTCCCCAGGGCCGTTTCCCGAACCTTTCTGGAGGGCTCCCGCCCGGCCCGCTCGCGAGGGCGCTGGGCGAGGAGGCCGCGGTGGGCGAAGCACCGCGCCGGAGCGTTGCGCAAAGGTATCCGCGTGTGGTATCAAGATCGAGTGTGGGTTGGGACGTAACTCACTGATTTCGCGAGAGTTTCTAGAGCGACCCTTCCCTCCTGTCGGGTGCGCCAACTGTCAGCATGTTTGCTCTGCTGCGACTTAGAAAATTATACAGTGGTGACAGCAGCTTGGAATGTTGCTGAATCTCAATTTTTGCTGGCCTGATCGTCTGTGTTGTCAACACCGACCGAGATTCGAACTCAGCAGCAGGGATCCAGCTCACTGCGCCTTTGGACGGAGCTAATACGCTCGACCAATATTCCTCCGATTGTTGCCACCGTGGCTGCAGTTCTTGAAGTACAGTAAAGCCGCTGGCGTTGTCGAACACCGACACTACGGAGTGCAGCCTCGGCTGCCCGAGCCTGCTTGGGGCAGCCGGCAGTCCTTAGTCGACCTCAGCCGCTCGCGCGCCGTGATCCCGCGGACTTGCTCGACCATGCCTTATGCGGCCAACCTCACGCCGCAGCAAGCGCCCGCGCCACGAAGGCGGCATCTGCCGCGATGACCTTGAGATAGGCTTGTGCAGCCTGGTCCGGCTCGTAGCGCCTCTGCTCCCAATCGCGCAGCGTGCCGACCGGGATGTGAAACCGCTCGGCGAACTCCACCTGGGAGAGGCCAAGCTCGATGCGCAGCCGCTTCACCGGGGTGATGCGCACCATGCGGTCGAGCTGCGCCTTGGTGAGGGCCTCGGTGTCTGCTGTACGCTTAGCTGTTCTCGCCACGGTATCTGCGCCTTTCATTCGGCTCTGCGGGGCGCGCGGAGATGATCCGCGTCTTGCCGCCTCGCAGAGTGTAGGTGACGACGAGGGAGTCGATCCCCGGCCACGCCGATCATATTCGAGCGCTCCTCGCCGTAGTCCTCGCGATCGTCAATGTCATCCAGCGCGAGCGCGCACCCTACGGTCGGGCCGCTTCCCGGTGAGCGGCTTGGGATCGGTGTCCGCTGTACGCTTAACCGTCTCGTCACGGCATCTGCGCCTCTCGTTCGGCTCTGCGGGGCGCGCGGAGACGATGCTCGTCTTGCCGCCTCGCAGGGTGCGGCGACGACGCGGAGCCGGTCGCCGGCCGCGCCGGTCGCATTCGAGCGCTCCTTGCCGTTGTCCTCACGGTCGTCAGCTCACCTGCCGGTAGCGAAAGCGGCCCTTCACGTATCGATTGAGGTAGGAGCCATGCGAGCTGGCCATCATCAGCGCCCGATGGACCGACGCCGGCACGTCGGAATACTGGTAGACGCTGCCGCTGCGGAACTGCACTTCGAGGACCCGAGCGGAAGCATCGTAGCCGATCGAGGCAATACTGCTCGAAGACACCCCGGTGCGTTGCATGGCGGCTTCCCGGTCAGGCCCTTGCTGCGAGGACCCAGCCCCGCGATAGGGGATCGATAAGTCATCGACCTTATGCGGCGGAATTGCAAGCGCTGCGCCGAGGACGCGGCCGCGGCGCTCGGCCGTCTCCACCGTTCTCTCGATCCGTTCCTCAAGTAGGCGGGCGGAATCGGAACGTGCCTCGTGCAGGAGCCGAATGCCCCGCGTGCCGCCTCAGGCCGGATGCGCCCTGGCAATCCCGATAGCCGCGGCGAGCCGCCTGCGTGTCGACTCGCGCAGCTTCCCGAGGCCGAAATGCTCCCGCATCCGCTCCATGACGGCCGCGTCGTGGCGGCCGGGAGCCAAGGGCTCCTTTGCTAGGCCCGCCAGCTCGGCAAGCGGGATGGAGGCCAGCCCGCGGACATGCAGCTCGGCACGCCGGAACGGGACCAGCGGCGCGGGCTCCCTTCCCTGCGGCCAGTACACGACCTTTCCGTCGTCCTCGGTCGTTGCCGGGATCTCCGGCCCGATGGCCGCGAGCACCCGCTCCTCGATCCTGCCGCCGTTGCGCTGGAAGCCGTGGGCGCGGGCGATGCGCGTCACTACATCGGCTTGGTAGACCGGTCCCTCCGCGTCGGTGACATGGTGGACAATCCGCTTCAGCGCTGGCCTGTAGCTCCCTTCGTAGAAGCGCGCCGGGTTGGGATCGATGCCGCAATCGGCGACCCGCGCCGGAACGAAGCGCGTCCGCTCGGGTGACGCGACAGGCGGCTCCGGCCGGTCCGGCCCAGGAGCGGAAGCGGGGATGGCATCCCGGTCCGCCTCGGCCGGCTGCGTGTCATGGCGGCCGCCCGCTGCCTTGCCGATGGCATAGCCCGGCGCGGCTCTGTCGTCCTCGGCAAGTCCCGGGAGACCGGCCTCGCGACACTCGCCGTACGCCTCAGGTACGGACAGCGGCACACGCTGGGAGCGCTGCAGCTCCTGCTCCATCTCCTCCCGTCGCAACCGCTCAGCGGCCTGCCGGCGCAGCTCCTCGAGCTGGCTCGCTAGCTTGTCCGTCTGGCCATCCGGATCGTCGAACCAGTCGGTCGACCAGACGCGGAGGATCTCCCACCCCTTTTTCTTCAGGCAGTCCTGCCGCAACCGGTCCCGATCGCGCGCGCTCTTGCTCGAATGGTAGCCGGCGCCGTCGCACTCGATGCCCGCTAGGTAGACCGTCGGCTTGTCGGCGTTGCGGACGCCGAGGTCGATACGATAGCCGAGTTTGCGCGGCTCGATGTGCAGGCCACCCGCATCCTCATCGCCGAGAACGAGGTGACGTTCCTTGCCTTGCCCGAGGTGCCGGGCGGCCTTGCGGTCTTCGGCGGCGGCTATGGCATCGACCGCCTCGCGACGGCACGGTGGCTCGACGGCCGCGCCATCGCCTACTGGGGCGACATCGATACGCACGGCTTTGCTATCCTCGACCGGCTGCGCGCGCTGCTCCCCGGCACCAGGTCTTTGCTCATGGATCGGGCGACGCTCCTCGCTCATCGGGACCAGTGGAGCGTCGAGGCGGCGCCGCACACGGGCGAGCTCGATCGCCTCAATCCGCAGGAGGCGGCCCTCTACGACGATCTGCGCCGCGACCGGCTGGGCACCGGGGTGCGCCTGGAGCAGGAGCGCGTCCGCTTCGGCTATGCCCGCTCGGTCATTCTCTCGACCTGCGGGTGATACCGTTCCAGTGAAGTTCTGACTCCCCAAGCTCCCTGCAGCCATCTCTGAATCGAGAACGCTGCTCAAGAGCTGCGGTCAAATTTAGATGGAACGGAACGAGTCGCATTTATTGCATCGGATCGAGGGCTGCTGTCGCACCAGCCGCCCATTGCCCGGTGAGGCCGGCTGCCGGAGAACCGCCAGCTACGAGCGGCGCCGTTTCGCCCTCGGCCTGTTCCGGGTCGACGCATCGCGAGATGCCTCGCCGGAACCGGCACTGCATGGCGCCTGTGGACACCGGCGGATGCCAGCTTTCCCATCGCCAGCCCATGCCGGACTATTCGCGAGTCGTCCTTGGTGACCTGAGGAGCCTACCCATAGCGATGGGCCAGCGAATGGCAGGCGGTCGCGCGGCCACGGCCATCGATGTCGACCTGGCAGAACCATGGCGACCGCAGGGCGATGGCGGCGACGAGCCGATCCTGACGCTGACGCCGGTGCTCACGCCACACGGGGCGCTGGTGCTGAGGCCGTCGGACGACGGCGTGCCCTTGCCGCCCGGGCTCGGCGCTGGGCTGCAGGCGGCGTTCGCGCGAGGGCGGGGGCACGGGCTGCTGGCGCTGGGCGCCGACCATGTCGGTGCGGCCCTGCCGCCGGTGCTCTCCTATTGGCGTGAGCTGGGCGTGCGCTACGTCACGGCGCTCTGCGCCCTGCCGGGGCTCGGCGACGGCGGCGTCCCATCCGCGGCAAAGCCCACCGTGCCGCCGCCCGCGGACGATGCGCTGGAGCGCATGGCCGCCGGCGCCCCGCCGATGCCCGGCGCGGAATACCTGACGGCCGCCGTGCTGGCCGGCCTGTGGCGCCGCATCGATGCCGCCTTCGAGGCCGAGCAGGCAGAGGCCGGGCTCCCGGCGCAGGACTTCCTCAAGTCGCGCAATCCGGCCTGGAACCTGGTGGGCCGTGTGCACTTCAACCTGGCCGAGAACCGGAAGGACGAGGCGGCGCCGTTCGCCTTCATGGCGACCTACACGACGGGAATCTCGGCCGCGGGCAAGGCGCAGCATCTGCCCCTCGGCAGGGCGCTCAAGGAGTATGCCGGCGCCCGCAACCGCCAGCGCCTCCTGTCGCTGCTGACGCCCGTGCAGCGGGCGGCAGCAGCGTGCGCGTGGCTGAAGGGCATGGTGGACGCGGGGGAGATCTATCACCCGCTGCGCTGGACGCCCGCGCAGGCCATGCAGCTCCTGAAGGACGTGCCGGCGCTGGAGGGCGCTGGCGTGGTGGTGCGCATGCCGGCGGGCTGGCGCATGAACCGCCCGGCCCGCCCACAGGTGAAGGCGACCGTGGGCGGTAAGGCGCCGTCCGAGCTGGGGCTCGATGCGCTGCTCGACTTCCAGATGGAGGTGACGCTCGACGGCGAGGCGCTGACCAAGGCCGAGGTCAAGCGCCTGCTGGCGCAATCGGAGGGGCTGGCGCTGGTCCGCGGCAAATGGGTGGAGGTGGACCGCGACCGGCTGGCGCGCACGCTGGAGACGTTCGAGGCCACCGAGCGCCGGGCCAAGGCCGAGGGCCTTACGTTCGGCGAGGCCATGCGGCTGCTGGCCGGCGCCGGCGTGGAAGGCGACGGCGGCATCGCCGGGCCAGCCGCCGCCGAATGGAGCCAGACGGTGGCGGGACCCTGGCTGGCCGAGACGCTGGCCGGCCTGCGCCGCCCGGAGGGCCTCGCCCGCGTCGATCCCGGTAGCGCCCTGCAGGCCACGCTGCGGCCCTACCAGCGGGCCGGCGTGCAGTGGCTCTACCTGCTGACGCGGCTGCGGCTGGGCGCCTGCCTCGCCGACGACATGGGGCTCGGCAAGACCATCCAGGTGCTGTCCTTGCTGCTGGCGCTGAAGCAGGAGGCCGCGGCCAATGGCAAGCCCGGGGGTAAAAGCGGCGGCAAGCCCAGCCTGCTGGTGGCGCCGGCCTCGCTGCTCGCCAACTGGTCGGCGGAGATCGCGCGCTTCGCGCCGGGCCTGAAGGCGGTCGTGGCCCACCCCTCGGAGATGGCCCCCGAGCGGCTCAAGGCGGCCACCGCCGAGCACATCGGCGATGCCGACCTCGTCATCACCAGCTACGGCTCGCTGGCGCGCGTGCCCTGGCTCGCCGCCACGCCCTGGCGGCTCGTCATCCTCGACGAGGCGCAGGCCATCAAGAACCCGGCCGCCCGGCAGACGCGGGCCGTCAAGGCGCTCAAGGCCGACACGCGCATCGCGCTGACCGGCACGCCGATCGAGAACCGGCTCGGCGACCTGTGGTCGATCTTCGACTTCGTCAACCCCGGCCTGCTCGGCTCGGCCAAGCAGTTCTCGGGCTTCGTCAAGCGCCTGGCCGAGCGGCCCGAGAGCCCCTATGCGCCGCTGCGCGACCTGGTGCGCCCCTACATCCTGCGCCGCCTCAAGACCGACAAGAGCATCATCGCCGACCTGCCCGACAAGACCGAGGTGAAGGCCTTCTGCCCCCTGAGCCGCAAGCAGGCGGCGCTCTATACGCAAGCCGTCGAGGACCTGGGCCGCCAGCTGGAGACGGCCGTCGGCATGGCGCGCCGCGGGCTGGTGCTGGCCTTCCTGATGCGCTTCAAGCAGATCTGCAACCACCCCTCGCAGTGGCTGGGCGACGGCCTCTGGACGGAGGAGGATTCGGGCAAGCTCGGTCGCCTGCGCGAGATCGCCGAGGTGGTGGCCGCCCGGCAGGAGAAGGCGCTGATCTTCACGCAGTTCAAGGAGACAACGGCGCCGCTGGCCGCCTTCCTGGGCTCGGTGTTCGGCCGGCCGGGCCTCGTTCTGCACGGCGAAACACTGGTGGGCAAGCGCAAGGAGCTGGTGCGCCGCTTCCAGGAGGACGAGGACGTGCCCTTCTTCGTGCTGTCGGTGAAGGCCGGCGGCGCCGGCCTCAACCTCACCGCGGCATCGCACGTCGTCCACTTCGACCGGTGGTGGAATCCGGCGGTGGAGAACCAGGCCACCGACCGCGCCTTCCGCATCGGCCAGACCCGCAACGTGCTTGTGCACAAGCTGGTCTGCCGGGGCACGGTGGAGGAGCGAATCGACCAGATGATCGAGAGCAAGAAGCAGCTGGCGGGGGACTTTCTCGAAGGCGGGGCCGAGCTGCAGCTGACCGAGATGAAGGACGAGGAGCTGATGAGGCTCGTGGCGCTCGATCTCGGCGCGGCCCTCAAGGAGGGGTAAGCGGTGTCCTACTACGACGGGTGGCGGCCCTACGTGCCGGTCGCCGAGCGGCGCGCCAAGGCGGAGAGGAAGCTGGCCTCCCTGCGCAAGAAGGGCCAGGCGGTCAGCCCGGTGCGGATCGAGGGCCGCACCATCGCCCGCTCGTTCTGGGGCAAGGCGTGGTGCACCAACCTGGAGCGGTACAGCGACTTCGCCAGCCGCCTGCCGCGCGGGCGCACCTATGTCCGCAACGGCTCGGTGGTGGATTTGCAGATCGCCAAGGGCGCGGTGCGGGCCATGGTCAGCGGCTCCGAGCTCTACACGGTCGAGGTGGACATCGCGCCTGCATCGGCGAAGCGCTGGAAGGCCATCTGTAGGGACTGCGCGGGCAGCATCGACTCGCTGGTCGAGTTGCTGCGAGGCCGCCTGTCGGAGCGAGTGATGGACCGGGTGTGCCGGGAGGGCGACGGGCTGTTCCCCTCGCCCGGCGAGATCGACCTCAACTGCAGCTGCCCCGACTGGGCCGACATGTGCAAGCACGTCGCCGCCGTGCTCTACGGCATCGGCGCGAGACTCGACGCGAGCCCCGAGCTGCTGTTCAAGCTGCGCGGCGTGGACGAGACGGAGCTGCTGGCCAGCGCCGACCGGCACGTGTCCCTGCGTACACCCTCCCCGGTGGGAGTCAAGATGCTCGACGCCGACGATGCGGCCGCCCTGTTCGGGCTGGAGATGGCCGAGCAGAGCGGGTCCGAGGCCTCCGCCGGCGGTGAGCGACAGCCCGCCAGGAAGAGGTCGCGGCAGCCGAACGGGCGCGCCGGAGCCCAAGCCGCCGCAAGCAAGAAGAACGGCGCGCGCCGTACGTCAATCGACCCGCCGAGTGCTGCCGGCGCAGCCGGCCGGCGAAAGCCCAGGAAGCAAGCAAGGACCGCGTGATGGCCCTTCCGACCCGAGCCGTACCGCTGCCAACGCTGCCATCGGTCAATTTCCCATAGCGATCACGACCACATAGGTGTTCGCAGTTTTCATCCTGTCCGGTGCGCCTTTTCTCACGAGAGAGTCGAGCCTCTCTGCTTCTGCTGTCCTGCTGCAATGTGGTCCAGCCCGCTCACGGCGGCGGTGAGGCTCTTCACAGCGTCGAGAGGGATGTAGGGCCTGCGCGGGTCAGCCCCCGAGCAGGCGGTAGACCGGCTCTCCGCCCTCACGCACCCACCGTTCACGTCGCCCCCTGCCCCACCCGCCTGCACCGCGGGCACGGCGGGCCGTGGCAGGCGCGGCACCAGGGCTTGCCGCAGGAGCGGCAGGGCGCCTGTCCCTCGGGGGCGGTCACGTGCAGGCGCTCGTCGCAGACGAGGCGCGGGCGCTTGAGCCCGGTGCCCCACTCGCAGAGCGGCGGCTCCATGGCGCGAGCGGCCGGGTGCCAGTCGATGGCGAGAGTGCGCTCGCCCTTGCGCCGTCGAATCAGCACCTCGTAGCGATGGACCGGGGCGTACAGGATGAGACCCTGCACCCAGCCGACCGTCACGCTCAGAGCGTAGTTGTGGCGCAGGTCGTCGAGCTTGGCGGCGTACTCGCGCTCGATGGCCGCGATCCGCATGGTCTCGCGTTTGCGGCCGGCCTCCGCCTTCTCGCCAGCCGCCGAGCCGAGCCCGGCCAGCTTCGCCAACGCACTGCGGCGCAGATCGTCGTGATAGGCGTGCACGCGGGCGCTGTCGCGGTCGAGCCGGCGGCGCATGGCGCGCAGGAACGGCTCCAGGTCGCTCCGCACCAGATGCTCGACTGCGCCCCGCAACCGCTCCGCCAGCATCCCGGCATCCAGCGGCCCGCCCGCCTCGGCACGTACGGCGGGATCGACCGCCGTCCACGCCTCGCCGGCCAGCGCCTGCCGCAGGCGCTCCACGAGGTCGTCGCCCAGCACCGCGCCCGTGCCGGCGTTGAAGCCGAGCCAGACGAGCCCCTCGCGGCGCTCATCGGAGGTGGCGGTGTAGCGGAACGCGAGCAAGAGGCAGCGCGTCCAGGCCGGCGCGGCGTCGCGGAGGCGCCAGATGGCGTTGCCGAGATCGAGGGCCACCGCCAGCCGCCGCTCCGGGTCGCCCGGTAGGGCGGCGGGAGCAGGCAGAGCGAGCTGGCGCTCGGCAAGGCGTCCGCGACTGCCGAGCAAGGCGCCGAAGCGGTCGAGCCAGTCGCCCTCGAGACCAACGGGCATGGCTCCGGGCTGCACCTGGGCGCCGAATCCCAGTCGTGCCAGCTCGGGCCAGCCCATCGCGGCGCGCAGCGGCTCCGGCACCAGCACGTCGAGGCCGTCCGGCTCCACCGGCTCGACCAGCGCACCCTCGCTGTCCAGCAGATCCGCCACGAACTCGCGCAGCGCGCTCATGCCCTGTTCATCCTCACGATGCCTCGAAGTCCGCACCGAACAGCTTCTCGTCCAGCGCCTTGGCGCCGCGGTGCTGCCGGCTCGCATCGTCGAGCCGGCTCCCTAGCGCCTCGAACGCCTGGGCGCGGGCAGCCTCCGTCGTCTCCAGCCACGCCTCCAACACCAGGTCGGGGAACTCGCGCTCCTCCTCCAGGGCGCCGAGAATGGCGCCGACCTCGCCGACCACCAGCTCGAACATGGAGATCTTCTCCTCCAAGAGCGCTAGCACCCGCTCCTCCAGCGTGCCGCGCGTCACCAGGTTGAAGACGAACACCTCGCGCTCCTGGCCGATGCGGTCGATACGGCCGATGCGCTGCTCGATGGCCATCGGGTTCCAGGGCACGTCGAAGTTGATCAGCGTGTTGCAGAACTGGATGTTGCGCCCCTCACCGCCCGACTGGGTGCACAGAAGAATGGGGGCGTGGTCGCGGAACTCGGCGATCGCCGCGTCCTTCTCCGGCCCGCTCAGGCTGCCGTCGAAGCGAGCGAACGGCAGCCCGGCCTCGGCGAGGCGCCCGCCGACGTAGCCGAGTGTCTCGCGCGAGTGGACGAAGACGAGCTTCTTCTCCTGCGGGTTGCTCCGCACCAGCTCGATCAGGGCGGCCTCCTTGCCGCCCGTCCCGATCGCAGCCCAGCGCTCGCGCAGCCCGGCCCACGCCGGATCGGCGCTCTTTCGCTCTGTGATTCGCGCCAGCGCGCCCGCCGCGGCAGCCGGGCACGACCCTGCCGCGCTCATGAGATGGTGCAGCGTGAGACGCTGGCGCCCCACGCCACCCTCCGCCGCCAGCCGCCGTGCCATGGTGGCAAGTTCCATATAGGCTTCGGCCTCGGCCGGAGCGGCATCCACCTTGATGGTGGCGGCGTGCCGGCGCGGTAGCTTGAGGGCGGCGACCGCGCGGGTGTTGCGGATCATGGCGTCGCGCATAAGCGCGCGCAGGCGCTCCGGGTTCGCCGGCTGGCGCGGCTTGCCCGGGGTCATGTAGGCGGCGCGAAACTCCTTCTGCGTCTTGAAGATGCCGGGCTTGAGCAGCGTCAGCAGATTATAGAGCTCGATGAGGTCGTTCTGCACGGGCGTCGCCGACAAGAGGAGCAGGAAGCGCTTGTTGAGCGCATCGACGAGCTTCCAGCTCTGGCTCGACTTGTCACGCAGATGATGCGCCTCGTCGACGATCACGAGGTCGAAGGTGCGGGCGCGGAGGCGCTCGGCATGCTCGCCGCGCCGGGCCGTGGCGATCGAGGCGACGATGCGGCTCTGGCTCCAGAAGGCGTCGGGGTCCTCGCGCAGGGACGGCTCGTAGGTGGTTGCAAACGCCAGCCCGAACTTGCTCGCCAGCTCCTCCTGCCACTGGCCCACCAGGGATGCCGGCGTCAGCACCAGGACGCGCTCGGCCATGCCGCGCAGGGTGTACTCCTTGAGCACCATCGCGGCCTCGATGGTCTTGCCGAGGCCCACCTCGTCGGCCAGGAGGACGCGGCCACGGAACTGCTTCAGCACCTTGCGCACAGTCTCGACCTGGTGCCACAGCGGCTCGAAGCCGGTGAGATGCGGCAGGCACAGGAGCTCGTCGAAGCCCTGCGCCAGGCCCAGATGCGCGAGGCGCTCGCGCAAGCCGAAGCAGCGGCCGTCGCCGTCCGGCTGGCCCGCGATGCCCAACGACAGCGCCGACAGGTCGATCTCCACGGTGAGCGGGATCTCGACCTCGACGCGGGGCAGGGGCGGCGCCTGCGATGCGCCGTCGGCGGCCGGCGGATGGCGCCGCGGGCGCGTGGGACCGGCGCTGGGCCGCACCGCTGGTTCCGCTCTTGCCCCGCGCGTAGCAGGGGCCTTGCCGGCCGCGCCCGCACGCCGGAAGGCGATGGGAGCAGATGGGCACACGATGGCGTCGAGAGGCGCGATCAACCGCGGAACGCAAGGAAAGCCTCGCGGGAAAACCGACAGCGCCGCGTGCCGGCTGGCGAGCCCATGCCGCTGCAGGAGCGCTTTGGCGGCGGCGCGCTTGCCGAGCTGATCGAGCGCAAGCGCCCGCAGAAGATGTGCAGCGGGGGCGCTCCATCGCCTGGAGAAGCGGTCGAGGAGGGCGAGCGTCCGTCTCGGCTGGCCATCGAGCACTGCCGCGGTGGCAGCCATCAGCAGAATGGTCATGTCCTCGGGGCAGGCTGCAACCGCCTCCTCCGCGAGTGCAAGGGCGGACTTGCCGGCGGTCGCATCCGCGACCGCCTCGATCAGCCGACCACGCCAGATGTCAACCGGGTCCAGCCGCTCCCCGAACAGGTCACGCTGGTACAATGCCGGAGTCGCCATCGCGCTATGCTGCCCCGTTTTGCTCCCGCGGAAGCCAGAGGCCTGGAATTTCGTCGGTGCCGCTGTTGATGTCGGAGTCCCCACCACTGGAATCGCCCAAGATCGAGTATGCTCCTGGGGGTGCTGCCTGCCACGGCCCCCACGCCCTCTCCTGTGGATTCCCCGTTTTTTGCGGCCCCGCGTCGCAATTACGGCCCGCCTCGCATTCCCAAGCCTCAGGCTCCAATCCAGCTGGAGTGGCAGCGCGGGGAGCACCGTCGTCGGCGAGGTTCTGCAACACGCTTCCCGGGGAGGCGACCGGACGGTGGCATCCGCGGACGCGGCAGGGGCTCCGAAATTGCCGGCCGATTGCGCACTCCCCGATTTGGGGAGGTCTGATGGCCCCGCCGGCCGGGCACGCGCGTCCCAGGAACCCTCGGCACCCGCCCGCGTTGACCAGCGTCCGAGGGGTCACACAGACTATGCCGGCAGACCAAGGTTCAGAGCGATGGCGAGAACTGGCCGCGGAGGCGCTCGGCTTGGTCCAGGAACTGACCGACCCGGCTGCGAAAGAGGCCATGCTCCTGATCGCCGAGAGGTACATGCAGCTCGCGGAGCGAGCCGAGCAGCGGCGCAAGGGAGGAACCGAAAAGGGCAGAAAGGAAGACCGCCGCGAGTGAGGCGACACCAAGGCTATTCTGCCGTAGGATGGCCTTGTTCATTGCTGGAACGGCCCTCGGACGGGTGAGTTGACCCTTGATGCCAACGCCCACCCTAAACGACCCGGTGCATTGGCGGCGACGGGCTGCGGAGACGCGCAGCATCGCGGACCAGCTCGACGATCCGGCGGCCAAGAAGGCGATGCTGGAGATCGCCGAGCAGTACGAGCGCATCGCCGCCATCGCCCAGAAGGGAGCCGTCGCGGCCAAGCCGTAGGGCTTGCTCTCGGCGGCCACGGTGAAGCTGATCACAGTGCGCAGCCCACGAGATGGCCGCGACAAGGCAAGACAGCGGGCCGTGCCGGGGCCATGCGCAGGTCCATGCTGGCGCTCATCGACAAGGGCTCCAAGGAGGAGGCACACCCGGCCTTCTGGGCGCGCTTCGTGGCAATCGGAGAGGGCGCAGCGGGGCGGTAGAGCAGCGGGGCGGTAGAGCGGCCAACACCTCGCGAGAAGTCTGCTCATACGCGGCGCTGAGGTTTGCCCACGCCGTGGATTCAAGGTGCGCCCGGCAGCGCATTCACGTTGCTCACGGACCTTGCCAGGCGCTACGCTCCGATGGCGGGATAATTGTTCAATCCTATCTGGGAGTAATTTATGGGACGTTCTTTAACGCGCTTAGGCACGGCACTCGCAACGGCATCCATTGTCCTGGTGGCTTTCAGTCCTGCTTCTGCCCAGCAGGGAAGTCCATGGTGCGAAGCCAACTGCAAAGACCTGTGTAGGAAAATCTACGGGAGCAAGGGTGCCGCGGAATGCTTCACGACGATTCCATGCTCCAACTACGTTGGTCGGCAGTGTGCGCCGGCCAAGGTCGTCGAAGCCCGCTACGTTGTCTACTGCAACTCCAATAAAGGGAAAGCGGGAACGACCTGCCGCTGATCAGGGCCCGAAGGTCTCCCCTGAACCGGGGATGCTGCAGCCCCATCGGCCTCCCATCTACGCTGTGGCACGGGGCCTACGAGGCGTGCGACGCCGGCACCCTAAGCCGCGCCCTTGACCCTCCTCTCCTGGGGTCCGGGGCGCGGCCCCTCCTCAAACAGGCGGCCCCCGCACCTGCGACGGGACTCCTGCGCGACGCCGTGGCGGACGCGCGAGGGGGTTGCAACGGCACCCCGCGGGGCCGACGACCGTCGTGGACTGATCGGCCCGCTAGACACGTTCGTGTACAGCTCCGCCCAACGGACGACACACAGGGGATCGACTCTCGACCGATTCAATCCTCCGGATCTTTCTTGATCAGCTTGAAGGACGGATCAAAATCGAGATCATAAACCTTGCCGTCAGCGCACTTTGCGTTGTCGACCTCGAATTCATTGTCGTCGACATCGAACTGGATGGTTCCGCCCGAGCACCCCTCCGCCTTCACAGCCGCAACCACCTTTGCCTGCTCGTCCTTGGTGGCTGGTCGGTCCCTCGCCAAGGTCGGGGAGGCGAGCAGCATGAGCGTTAGAGCCGCCGGTAGAATTCGCATCGCTACCTCCATTCTTTGTCTTGCGGCGCTTGTGCTAGGAGAACGCTTCCTGGCCCAGCGGGTCGGATTCTTCGCCGACTTAGGGTTAATATCCGCTGCCATTGGCCACTGCGCAGTGTCACACCCAGCCTCGTGCGCTGTCCTGTCGAGTGCGCCGCTTGCGTGCAAACTTCGCTGCGACAAAAAGCGCCGCACCTGCGCTCATTGATCCAAACCTGGTCCGCAAGCGTACCACCCGATCCCGGTAGTCTGTCCGAGGTCCTCACCTCGGGCGGGCTGCGTCAAGTGCTTGGTCTTCCATGATAACCGCCTGGGGGAACTCTTGCGTAGTCTCTATGGAGCCCTCGGCCTGCGGCCGGAGGCAAGGGATGAGGAAATCAAGGCAGCGTTTCGGAAGCTGGCCAAGCAGCACCATCCCGATCTCCACGCCGGCGACAAGGGAGCGGAAGAGCGATTCAAGGACGTCAACGAAGCCTACGCCATCCTGAGCGATCCTGGCGCCCGCGCGCGATATGATGCGATCCTGTCACAGAGCCGTTCGCTGAGATGGCAGCGCTCGCGCAGTGCCGCGGTGATCATGGCGGCCTCGTTCGCGCTGACGGTGACCGTGATCTCGACCGCGATCGTCGTGCAGCGGTATGGGGATGCCCCGTCGCTGCTCTCCGGCGGCTGGCAGAACGCCGAGCCCCCACGGGCACAACGCAGCCCGGCCGCAGCAGCCGCCGAAGCGGTCGACGGGCAGCAAGCCGTCGCCTTGCCGAGAACAGGACGCGACGCCGAAGCACGCCCCGCATCGCCGCTGCCGGTGGTCGAGGACCGGCCGATCGGACCACGGTTCCCTGAGGTGAAGGGCGCCACCCCAACAGGTCCCGGTGTGGAGAGCAACGGCAGGGTCCAAGAGACCGGCCGGGCGGCCATCACAGCGGTTGACGTGCAGCGGGAGCCCAAGCCGCCCGGTGAGCTGCCCTTGCCCGATGCGGGCAAGGGCGCCGACGCGAAGACCGCGACGATCGAGCCTGGCACTAACGAGGCCGACGCTCGTGCGGAAAAGGCATCTGCGGCGCTGCCACGCCAGTTGCGGCCTGACAGCGCGAGCTGGGCCAGCTATCGAAATGCCCGCCTCGGGTTCTCTCTCAGATATCCGGCTGACATCTTTGTCCATGAGCCCACGCAGTCGGACCACCTCGTCACGCACTTCCGCTCCGGCGATGGACGGGCGACCCTGCGGATCGTTGCGACCTCCAATGTGCCAGGCAGGACGCTCGCTCAATACCGGACGGCGCTGATCCAGGAGCGCTACAGGCAGGTGAAATTCGATTATGCGCCGCAGCGCGACACGTGGTTCGTGCTGTCGGGCGTTGCGGGAGACGACATCTTCTACGAGCGGGTGACGTTTGCGTGCGACAGACGCTCGCTGCATGGATGGGTCATCGTCTTCCCGTCATCGGAGCGCCAGCTCTATGAGCCGATCATCGAGGAGATGCATCGGAACTACCGGCACAGCAACGGACCGGGTGCCCGTTGCGGAGCCATGAAGGCGCAGGGCTCGGCGGGGACCAAGCCGGGTGCAGGCGCGATCGGCGGGCCCTCGTGAACGTGGATCCCAGCGGGTCCGGGCTGCCATACGGCGCCGGTCGGCATCTCCGGCTCACCGGCGACGTTCGGCCGCGAGGGCCACCCAGCGGCACCGTGTGTCTTCTGCCTCGATCAGAACCACACCCCGGTCCAGCGGTAGCGGGGGCGCATGGCGACGGGGCCGGGGCTGGACAGCGGGGCGGTGGGCTCCTCGGTGACGGCGAGCGGCGGAAGCATCGGGCGGTCGCTCAGTGCCTTCAGGCGAGCGATGCGATCCTCGGTCTTGGGGTGGGAGCGCAGCAGCGACGGCTGTGGGATGCGGCGGCCAGGGACCGGCAGGCGCATGTCCTCCCAGAAGTGGCCGTGATAGCGCTCCAGCTTCTGCAGGGCGGAGACGAGCGCCTCCGGATCACCGGTGAGGCTCGCCGCCTCCAGGTCGGCGTCGAACTCGCGCGTGCGTGACAGCGCCAGCTGGATGAGGCTGCCGGCGGTGGGCGCCAGATAGAGGAGCGCGAGCGCGATCAGCGGGATCTCGGAGTCGCCCAGCAGGAATGCCGGAAGGTTGAAGAGGGCCAGGATCACCGCCAGGTAGGCGAGCAGCTGGGCGAAGCGCGTCATGGCGTCAGCGAGGCCCATGATGACGAGGTCGCCGTTGCGGATGTGGCTGATCTCGTGCGCCAGCACGCCGGCCAGCTCGCGCAGGTCGAGGCGCGCCAGCAGGCCCTCGGTGATGCCGATCACGGCGCTGTCGGCCGTGCCGGCGGCGAACGCGTTGAGCGTCATGCTGGGGATGATGTAGACGCGCGGCGGCTCCACCAGCTCGGCCCGGTCCGTCAGGGCATCGACGATGCGCAGGATCTGGATGCTGCGGCCGCCCTGGCTCGCCTCGACCAGACGCCCGCGGTAGAGGCGCATCAGCAGCTTGGGCGGCAGCCTGGGTGCGAAGGCGAAGATCAGCCCCACCGCGGCCAGCGTGACCGCCACGCCCATGCCGCCCCAGATCAGCCAGGCGCAGAAGCCCGTGACGAGACCGAGCCCGCCCACCAGCAGCACCGAGTGCAGCGTGTTGCGCAGCCGGTGCGCACGCAGCGTCTTGGGGTCGAGGAACGGTGTCATTCGAACGTCGTGAGGCCCCCCTCGCGGGCGGGATCAGACCCCTCGCTTCGACGCCCGCATTGAACGCGGCGGTGGAGGCGAGGGGTCTGACCCCGGCTCCTGCCCGCTTAGGACAGAGCGCGGCGAGATGCAAGGCAAAGTCGGCAGTCGGGCGTCGGTAGTCGGCAGTCGGAACTGGCGAAGCCCGAAGCCCGACTGCCGAAGTCCGACTCCCGTTCAGAATTTCTCCGTCAAGGCGGCGTCCGCAACCGGCCGGGGCGCCGGCGCGCCGGCCTGGACCGCCGCCAGCACCGCCTCGGCGCTGTCGGCGGCGGTGAAGCGCACGTCCATCGCGGCGCGGATGAAGGCCTCGGCGCGCAGATGGTCGAGGAGCGCCATGAAGGGCGCCCAGAAGCCTTCGGCGTTGAACAACACGATGGGCTTGGCGTGCCGGCCGAGCTGCGCCCAGGTGAGCTGCTCCACCAGCTCCTCCAGGGTGCCGATGCCGCCGGGCAGCGCCACGAAGGCGTCGGACCGCTCGAACATCAGCCGCTTGCGCTCGTGCATGTCGGCGACCACCACGAGGTCCGTCACCTCGCGCAGCATGCGCTCCTTCTCGCTCAGGAAGGCGGGGATGATGCCGGTGACCTGCCCGCCGCCCGCCAGAACGGCGCGTGCCACCTCGCCCATCAGGCCGAGGCCGCCGCCGCCGTACACCAGGCCGATGCCGTTCGCGGCCATCAGGCGCCCGAGCGCCCTGGCCGCCTCGGCGTAGGCCGGGATGCGGCCGGGGCTGGAGCCGCAGTAGACGCAGATGCTGCGGATCGGGCGCGTCTGGGCCAGGGCTTGGCCTGGGGCTTGGCCTGGCGCCGGTTGCGACCTGCTCCCCTGTTGCAGCTGCGCGCTGTTGGGCGCGGCACCGTCATTCCCGGTCTGCGGGCCGTTGGCTCTGCGACGACGATCACCCATTCGCATTCCCTGGCTGTCTGCCCCTGAAGTTGCATATGCCGCCTTCATACCGGGCGGGTCACAATGGTCGGTGGGCGGCGCGGCGATTGTTTGCCGGTCCGCCACATTCTGGTCTATCGGATGGCCACATCGTTAACGGCATCTCTGGTCTGGCGAGCATAGCTCAGAATTCGGTGTGCGTGTTGCGGGCTCTCCTTCCTTTGACGGCTCGCGGTCGCGGCCTCGCCGCAGGCGGCGCGGGCTTGGCCTTGCTCTGGACGCTGGCCGTGCCGCCGTTGCCGGCCGCGGCTCAGGCGCACGACGACTGGGGCGCGGGCGGCGCAGGCGGCCCAGGCGGCAGCCCAGTCTGGGACCGCCGCGGCGGGTCGCGGACCCCGGACCCCCTGGCGTGGCTGCGGCGCTCCAGGGACAGCTTCCAGGACGTGATGCACAAGCTGGCCAGGCGCTCGGCCGGGTTGCATCCCCCTCTCAGACCGGACCTGCCGCCCCCAGATCCTGAGCGGCCGGATCCGGATTGGCCTTCTGCCGCACCCGGCGGGCAGGAGCGGAGCAGGCCCGAGCCGGACGCGCCTTGGCCCGTCGAGCCACCGACCGCGAAGGTGGAGCGTCGGCGCACAGTCGAATCGGACCGCGACCGCCCAAGGACGCGGGTGAGGGACTGGCACAAGAGCTGGTCTCACTCGTGCCGGAGGGCGGGCAGGGCGGTGGAGGGCGCTGGCTGGTACGTCGTCGCACCGGGCGACACGCTGCAGGGCATCGCATGGCTTCACTATGGCGACGAGGGGGCCTGGCGGCGCATCCTCCAGGTCAACGGGGGCACGATCTCCGATCCGGACCTGATCTACGCATGCCAACGCCTGTTCATCCCGCGCTGGCGGAGGGACCGGCCACCGCTCCCGCCCTGCGACGATCCCGAACCGCCCCGGCCAGCGTGCCACCATCCCCGCTGCGACGAGCCGCGACCCTGGCCGCCGCGCCCCGCATGCCAGCGTCCCCCGCCACGGCCCGACCAGGGCGACCGTGTTGGCCCTGGCGGCGGCCCTGCCGGCTGCACCCGCTGCGGGGCCGGCGCGCATGTGGGGGCGTGGGGGTGGCGGTAGGGTCGCTGATTGCTGCGCTCAGTCAGATACGATCGGGCGGAAGGTGGTCATCTATGTTCAGTGCGCCGTCTTTGTCGTCGGCGGCCGCTCCCTTTGCGCAGGGGGGAAGCGGCAATGCTTGGCACTAAAGATTTACACACACGGTGGTGCGCAGCGCATAGTGGGGAGCGTACCGCCGACCCTGAGCAGGCCGCTAAATGGCTCTAGCTAGCCCGACCCGTGTCCATAGTCTCAGAAGGGGAACTCTCCGTTTCCGCCCTTGCCCGCTCAACGCATAAGCAGGACGTCCTTGGCGCTTCGCCACGCGATCCTATAGCCGCGGTCCTGCAAGGCGACAATGCAACCCTCGCGCCACATAAAGCCGAGTACCACTTCGATCAAGATTGCAGCGGGCCACAGCGCCTCTGGCGCGCTCCTCAGTAGAGGCATAATTGCGCGATCCTCAAGACCTTCGATATCGATTTTCATCGCATCAATTCGAGAAATGCCTTTCTCCGCGAGCACGCTACACAACGACCGAGTGGGGACTTTAATTGCCGGACCGGGCATAAGGGTGGTCAATCCTGACTGGCCAAGATTCCTATTGCAAAGCGTCAGTTCGCCTACACCCTCAACGTCGCTGACGGCACATTGCACGATGTCCAGATCGAAGCCGTTTGCCTTCACATTGAAGCGGAGGCGGTCGATCAGGGTTGGATTTGGTTCTATAGCGATAACACGACCGGATCGCCCAACCCGCTGGGCGGCGACAAGACTGAACAGTCCGCAATTGGCACCCACGTCTACGAACGTGCCACCAACCGGGAGGTGACGTTCAATCAGATCAAGTTCTTCCCCGTTGTCGCCTCTCCCGCCATAAGCCAGATTACGCTCAGTAATATTGTCATGGACATAGCAACGGAATCTGAGCCCGCGCCGCATCACATCGTAGGCCTCTGCGGTCGGGGAGTTCCGTCTCAGCCAACCCCTGATCTTCTTTAGACGCTTCCTTTGGCCCAGATCCATTGCGATTGTCTGCAAGTACCCCGGTTTGCACGTCCCCCAATCGCTGGTGGTTTGCGCGATCATACTGTTCACCCCAGTTGTCAAGCTGGTCGTTGTGAGTGGCATCGAGCGTCCAATATGCCCCGGCGGGGCGAAACTGATTGTCGATAGGGTGATCGAGGGCTTCCGGTAGCGGTAGCATCGAAGATTTGTGGTGATAGGCGATTATTTAAGAGGATGGCACAGATGTTGTGGTGTGGCGGCGGCCCCAAGACAATAGAGACGTTAGCAATCGGAGCAATCGCCGCCGCCGCGGTGTCATTTTCCTAACCTTGGCGCCGACATCGTGGAAGATGATAGGCGCTGCAACCTTGTCCTTCGGCATGGCGCACATTTCAACCGGCAGCACAGTGTAACTGCACCACGGCACGCGTCCCATCGCGACTAACAGGGCATCCTGGTCTACGTAACCCCAGGGGGCTTCTGCGGCGGCGGCGGCCCACGCCTCTACATAGGCCCGCGCTGCAGCCGTTGGCTTGACTACGACGGTGCCTGATTGAATGCGGAACCGAACGCCGTCGGAACGACGATACTTGCCGCGCAGAGAGAAGCCGATATCGCCCTCGATGCCGGCCAGGGGCGTGAGATCGCCATGCACTGTGCAGTCAACGTCCACCAGGACGACCACCTTGTCCGGGTGCCGTTCCATGGCGGCGAGCAGATGTTTGGGTTTGGCCATGGTGTTGGCCTCCCACGTGCCCGGCAGCTTGGGCACTTCGACGAAATCGTGAGGAATCGAGCGAGCGTCGAGGGTGGGGACGAGCCGGTCAACCCACTTGCGATAGTCGGGCGTATACCAGCCACAGACGATTAGATTTGCGCTCAAGACGCGCCTCCCATTGCCTGGCTGAAGGCGATTCATACCTTGCTCTCGATATTGATCGTCAGCGTCCTCCGCATCGGGCCTTGGCTGCCCGCCTGGATCGGCGATACCTGATGCCAGCTGTTGTAGGTCTTGATGAATATAATGCACCGATTTGGCGTAAACGGAAACTTCTTGATCACATCGACTTCCTCAAAACTCATATATTTATTGCGATGATTGAATATACGAGAACGGTCCTTGGGCAGACATACTTCGGTGCCACCGCCCCATTTTTCATCCCATTCGTTGGGAGCAACATGCGAGACGACCAACGTGATGAGTTTATTGGGTGCATCGGTGTGAGGCAGAATATGACCTCCGTCGGGAGCCATCATGGAAAACTCAAAACGAGCACTCAGCTCTGTAACGCCTTGGAGCCTTGCCAGCACACTGCTGCGGCGCCCGCCCCTCCGGGAAACAATCTTTCGCTTGCTCAGCCCGAGATCGATATTTTTGGCATTCAGGAACTGAAGCGTATTCTCGATAAACTCAGACGATTTGACCATCTGATAGAAGTGAGTCCACACAGGCGTCGCTTTTATGCACTTAGAATAGTTGCCGGCGTTGTTCCCTTCGGACAGCGAATACTTCTTTCCAAGCTTCGGCATATACTCGAACTTGTCGAGTTCAGGCCAGCACTCCAGCATCTGCTTGTAGGCATTCTCCTCAATGAAGGAGGTGAGATAGCCGACAGGATACGGCTCGTAAGTCATCTCTGCTGCAGAGAATGTGAGCATGGAACCCTCCCTCAACTCACTTAACGCGCTGACAGCGATTCCCAATCGGCCCGGCTGGTCAACGTGCTCCAGCGGTGCCTCGGCCCCATCAGCTTGCCCAGGAAACCGCGCTGGTTGTGGCGTTTCTCCTCGACCAAGACCAAATAGTCGACACCGCTTGGCTGGTGCACCCGATCGATCTGCTGCCGCCACCACAGCGGAGGCTGAACGGTGGCGTGCGCATTCTCCCCATTCGGCAGGCTCTTCTGGGCTGGATAGCTTGCCACATTTGCGAACACGAATTTGCGGGCGAAGCCAAAAATCTCGGCAAGCACCCACTGGATATCCTCTTGCGGCACGTGCTCCAGGACGTCAGTGCAGATCACAGCGTCGAAGCTATCCGATGGCAGTGCACTGTAAGGTGCATGCCCGGGATCATAGAGGTGCACGTCCTTGATCCCCCAGTAGGTACGGATGTCCGGCACGATCTCGCCGCCGATCTTGATGCCCGATGCTCGGTAGAGCTGCCCCTTCCCGGCGCCATAATCCAGGAGTGTTTTGGCTCCCGTTAAGTGGATCAGCTGACGAACCAAGCCTGCGTGCTCACCCAGGCTCTGGCCCGAAAAGGTCTCCTCAGCAGCAATGTTCTGATCCGGCAAGCCTTTCGCATGCGCGGCCTGATAGAGCGCCAGCAACTCCCGATAACGGGGGCTCGGATTCGCGCGGTTGTAGGGTGCCTGCATCTCTCAATATCCGTCGATAAGGACCGGCATCAGCCCTCTTCCCGGCTATGCCGCGCCGCTTCCGTCAGCGCAACATAGTCGCTATCGGCGGTCTGGTTGGCGTCGCGGTAGTTCTCGAACCAGTCCTCTGCGAAGTCGACGTTGCGGTAGTCCGCATAGTACGGCCCACCGCTGGTATAGTGCAGCAGCTTCGCGGCCTCGTCGTGCGCATAATAATCGACAAGGAAATTCCATGCGCGCGGAATTTCACCGATCAACTCCTCCGACTCGAGCCATTTGAACTGATGCAGCTCCAGCCCGCTGGCCGTATTGACATAGTCCGGCGTCAGCGCCGTGCATTTTGCGCAGTTCATCAACATGACGCTCGACCAGTTCTTTTTCTCATACTGGGTCTGCTGCTCGCCCAGGAACTTCATCGAGCTCGACGGCTGATGGTCATGCTTCACGCACTGCACGGCATAGCGCTCGTCGCGCAAAGCCCAAAGCTCGGCCAAGTCACCGCGCGCGATGACATCGCAATCCATGAACAGCGCCCACCCCTGATAGCCGCGCAGATATGGCGTCAGGAATCGCGAGAACGAGAACTCGGTTGACTGAATTGCCAGCTTCTCGCGTTCAAATACGCCGCTTAGATGCGACAGCTTTATGGGTGCGATCGAAACCGGCCTGGAGCAGTGACGTATAATGCTGTGCTGCGCGACATTGAACAAAGCCGTTTGCCGCGAGTCGTACCCGATGAAGACGTGAATGAGGTCTCTCGTGGGGTTCATGGGCTGTCCTGGGATGTCCTGGTAGGGTGTGTGAACTCGGCAGTGCCCGCTCGGACACTTTCTCAGACGGCCGGCAAATGGCCAACGGCCGCGTTGCCGCGGACAGCCTGGGTGACGTGCGAGTCTTGGATGGCCGGCGAAAAGTAGCCGGCCAACGCGTCCGCCAGCCGTTCCGCGGACGGCTGGAGCGCGTCGATGGACACATGCCGGTCGAGAAACGCGGATGCGGCGCTGCGGTCAAACCCGGGGTCGGCCGCGTGGGCCTGCGCGAGGCGCAACAGGTCCGCCGCGCTCTCTGCGGTTTGGAACGCGCCTCTTGGATCACCAAACTCAACCCGTTTCTCGTCGGGCAGAGGAAAATACAAGACCGATACACCGGCCACGAGCGCCTCGTAGATCACAGTCGAGGACCGCGTAATCAGCAGCGAAGCCGTGGAAAGAAGCTTCCGAAACGGCTCGTGGCTGACGCAAACATCCTGCGGAATCCCCTTGCTCGCGGGGTGAGCGCTGAACACGTAGGCCGGGTCGATGGCTTTGGCAGCGGCGATAGCCGCACGGCCCCATTCAAATTCGGGATCGTGGGGCGATTTGTAATTGATAAGTACACGCGGGTGCTCGGGCGGGTGTCGATCGAGCCGCCACGCCCTTTCTATGATCGGTGAGCCGACCACTCGTCCTGGCCGTCCCAAAAGCTCGCTGCCGGACGGCCCCCAATACAGCACTGCATCCACTCGTCTATATCGGTTGGGAATCGAGAACCGGGCACCCTCGATTACGCCCACCCGAGGCACGCGGTTTCGCTTCAACCGCTCCAACGCCCGCCGGACGCGCGTCGGGCCCCAGTCATTGCCAAAGCAGACGACGTCACGAGAGGTGGCACAACGGGCCAGATCGCCAATGGTTATCCTTGGATAGCCAAGCGCATCGATCGCACCTTGAACCCCGGGAACATCCTTCACGGTGACAAAGCTGACTGCCAGGCCGCGTCCGCGCAAGAGTCCCGCCGCCTCCTCAAAAACCTGTACGTGGTTCAGGTTGTGCGCAACGAAATAGAGCCGCGGGGTGGACTGACGCTCGGCCAAGCGTCGACGAGCCTCAGCAGAGGCACGCGTCGTCAGCCAAATCCACCACTCCCACATACGTATTCCCCCGTCGGCCGCAGCCATCGTCCGCGGTCTTACCGCAGCCAGCGGGGCCGCAGCTAGCAGGCAAGATACCAAAACCGCTGTCTCTACAGACAAGCGTGTATGGTCCAAGCACGCCGGTTCTGGCAACTATAGGACTCTGTCCGGGGTATCCCCGCGGCACTGACCTTCGACTGTCCCTCATCGGCCAAATACCTACAGTGCAGTACTGTAGGTGCCCCTTCCGATACGGGTCAAGAATCGCTCATGGCGAAAATTTGCCGCTGTGCCCAAAGGGATACGGTGAAGGGAGCCTGCGTCACGAGATATGACCGTGATCGGGTCCAGCACGCGTCCGCGCCACACCAATGCAGGCAAGCCCCTCGCCGCATCCGCGGGTGAGAGGGGTGACCTGTAGCGTCACAACCACAAACTTTCCCTGCAACGTCGTCGGCGCCGCATTCGGCCCATGGCAGCGACATCCGACGTAGCCAGCCTAGCTAAGCTGGGCAACAACGCCGGTCATCGACGATCTCCCCGAGCCGGCCGACCTGCGCAAGGTCGTCGTGGCCGCCCCGCCGGGCCGAGCCGCTCCCGCTTGCGTTGCCCCGGGCATCGCAAAAGGTAGGTGGCACCGGGCGGCCTCGGGCGGCATCGACAAGCCCCCCATCCCGGTCTAAGCCAGAAGCATGCAACGTCACCATCGGGCCCGACGTGGGCCAGGCGTCGGCCTCGGCGGGCTGGCTGCCGCGGCCCGCCGACTGGTATTGGGGCTCACACGGCGGCTCACGCCGTCATCCGAGCATGCGCGGGCCCTGAAGGGGCTCGGCCCTTACATCTGGCCGGCGGACCGGCCGGACCTCAAGGCCGCCGTGGCGCTCTCGCTGGCGCTGATGCTGGTGGCGAAGCTCGTCACCGTGTCCATGCCGTTCACCTTCAAGTGGGCGACGGACGCGCTGGTGGCGGCCCACTCGCTCAACGTGGGCGGCAACGTGCCCACGGGCACGACATTGCCGTGGCTGATCGGTGCGCCGGTGGCGGCCATCATCCTCTACGGCGCCGTGCGCATCGCCATGTCGCTGCTGGTGCAGGTGCGCGAGGGCATGTTCGCCAAGGTCGCCATGCACGCCGTGCGCAAGCTGGCGCTGTCCGCCTTCGAGCACATGCACATGCTCTCGCTGCGCTTCCATCTGGAGCGCAAGACGGGCGGCCTCACGCGCGTGCTGGAGCGCGGGCGGGTGGGCATCGAGAGCATCTCGCGCATGGTGCTGATGACGTTCCTGCCCACCATCATCGAGTTCGGCCTGGTGCTGGCAGTGTGTGCGTGGGAGTTCGACTGGCGCTACGTGGCCGTCGTCTTGAGCATGATCGTGCTCTACCTGTGGTTCACGGTGCGCGCCACCGACTGGCGCATTGGCATCCGCCGCACCATGAACGAGAGCGACTCGGACGCCAACACCAAGGCCATCGACAGCCTGCTCAACTACGAGACGGTGAAGTACTTCGGCGCCGAGGAGCGCGAGACGCGCCGCTACGATGCCTCCATGGCCACCTTCGAGCGTGCCAGCGTCAGGTCCTACACCTCGCTGGCCCTGCTCAATGCCGGGCAGGCCGTCATCTTCACGGCCGCGCTGACGCTCTGCATGGTGATGGCCGGCCTCGACGTGGCCGCGGGGCGGGCCAGCGTCGGCCAGTTCGTGATGGTCAATGCGCTGCTGCTCCAGCTCTTCATCCCGCTCAACTTCATGGGCATGGTCTACCGCGAGATCAAGCAGTCGCTGACCGACATCGAGCGCATGATGGATGTGCTCGCCGTGCCGCCCGAGGTGGCAGACCGCCCGGGCGCGCCCGACCTCGCCATCGCCGGCGGCACCATCCGCTTCGAGAACGTGCGCTTCGGCTACGAGCCGGAGCGGACCATCCTCGAGGGGCTCTCCTTCGAGGTGCCGGCCGGCCAAGTGGTGGCCATCGTCGGCCCGTCCGGGGCCGGCAAATCGACCGTCTCGCGCATCCTGCTGCGCTTCTACGACGTGGCGGGCGGCCGCGTCACCATCGACGGCCAGGACATCCGCGACGTGACGCAGGCCTCGCTGCGCGCTGGCCTCGGCGTGGTGCCGCAGGACACCGTGCTGTTCAACGACACCATCCTCTACAACATCCGCTACGGCCGGCCGGACGCCACCGACGCGGAGGTGCGCGAGGCCGCGCGCATGGCGCAGAT
>Ga0075421_100001107_pt1 | contig 30835 bp, 26 predicted proteins | sample SoiMetdeltSBSDD5_FD_75292 | JGI IMG/M metagenome (GOLD analysis project Ga0075421, IMG submission 75292) | Bulk soil microbial communities from a Populus tree surrounding site in Tennessee, USA - Soil MetaG P. deltoides SBSDD5 | ecosystem: Environmental > Terrestrial > Soil > Tree plantation... | reverse complement strand
GAGGAGATCGACCTCGAGCGCCGAATTGATCGACACGAAGCAGGGCTCGCCATGCAGGATTGCTGCCGAATGGGTCATGTTGGCCGGATGAAGCACGATTTGGTGGTTGGCATGGGCGAAATCATAGAGCTCACGGCTGCCGAGCAGGCCGGTGGCGACGCTGCGCCCCGGCTCGAAAGCTTTCTGAGAATTGGTGACGGCGCCTGAGCTCATCAAGGTTCGCGCTGCATCCGACATGAGGCCGGTATGTAGCCCGAGCCGCGCCTTTCGCGCGAGGCCGCTGGCAACCGCATCGACGGTCCGGCCCATGCCGAGCTCGATCGTCGCACCGTCCGGCACCAGCGCAGCCACATGACCGGCCATCGCCAGCTCGACCGCGTCCGGTGCACCCGCTGTCACCTCCGGCAGAGCGTTCGTCGCCGCCGGCAGCTCCACCATCCTGCGATCGGTGTCGATCAGCGTGCCGGCGACCTCGGGCAAGGCCGGCGTCGGCTGAACCATGACCAGCCGCGCTGCCGCGATGCACGAGGTGATGGCGCCAAGATGCGGGCCGATCCGCAGCCTCCCGCCCTCGCGACGACCACTCGCCACCACCACCGAGACCTGCCAGTCGCCGCCGGTCAGGAACCGGCCGAGCCTGCTGTAGGCCACCGGATGAACGTGCGCCGTCCCCCGCCGGAGCAGGTCTCGCGCCGCATGGAATCCGGCATAGGTTGCGGCCCGCCAGCCCTCGCGCGCGAAATCCTGCGGCGCGGTCAGGATGCCGAACCAGAGCTTGAGGTCGCGCAGATGCCCGACCGCGCCGAGGGTCTCGGCGATCAGCGCGTTGCTCGTCGCCGACCCCTCCGGCCAGGTCACGCAGTCACCATCGCGAATGCCGTCCAATTGCCGCTCTCCTCGAGACTTGAAGGGGCCGACGCCCGCAACCGCAGGGTGAACAAATCCATCGCGCGATCAAGGCGAATAGTTGAATACAAGTCCGATCGTTCCAATGCTATGGGAAGCGGGCCAGCCACCATCCCCCGAAGGAGTTGTCGATGAATTCTGTCGCCGAGGACTACCGCAGCCAGGTCTCCGGCCTCGCCTACCGCAACCAGGCCTTCATCGGCGGCAAATATGTGCCTGCCGCCTCGGGCAGGACTTTCGACAAGGTGAGCCCGATCAACGGCAGGTTGCTGACGACCGTGGCGGAATGCGACAGGGAGGACGTCGAGCGCGCTGTCACGGCGGCCCGCACCGCCTTCGACAAGGGCAGCTGGTCACGCGCCTTTCCCAAGAAGCGCAAGACGGTGCTCGTCAAGCTCGCCGAGCTCATGATGAAGCATCGCGACGAGCTGTCGCTGCTCGAGACGCTCGATATGGGCAAGCCCATCGCCAATTCGCGCTCCGCCGACATCCCGGCTTCCGCCCACACCATCCAGTGGTATGGCGAGGCCTGCGACAAAGTCTATGACGAGCTCGCGCCGCAGCGACCCGACTCGATTTCGATGATCACCCGCGAGCCGCTCGGCGTCGTTGCCGCCGTCGTGCCGTGGAACTTCCCGCTGCTCATGGCCTGCTGGAAGATCGGTCCGGCGCTTGCCGCCGGCAATTCCGTCATCCTCAAGCCGGCCGAGCAATCGCCGCTGACCGCCATCCGCATCGCCGAGCTCGCCGCCGAGGCCGGCCTGCCCGACGGCGTGCTCAATGTCCTGCCCGGCTATGGCGAGACCGTCGGCCAGGCGCTCGGCCGCCACATGGATGTGGACATGGTCGCCTTCACCGGCTCGACCGAGGTCGGCAAGCTGTTCCTGCGCTACTCCGGCGAGTCGAACATGAAGCACGTCTCGCTCGAATGCGGCGGCAAGTCGCCGAACATCGTATTCGCCGACGTGCCCGATATCGATCAGGTGGCCAAGGCCGCCGCCGCCGGTGTGTTCTACAATTCCGGCCAGGTGTGCACCGCTGCAACCCGACTCATCGTCGATGAGAAGATCAAGGACAAGCTTATCGATCTCGTTGGCAGGCATGCCGCCGAATGGGCGCCCGGCGATCCGCTCGATCCCAAGACCGCCATGGGCTCGATGGTTGACAAGTCGCAGATGGATCGCGTCCTCGACTATATCGAGGTTGGCCGCCAGGAGGGCGCCAAGCTCGCTGCCGGCGGCCGCCAGGCGCGTGAGTCGACCGGCGGCTACTATATCGAACCCACCATCTTCGAGGCGCCCAGCAACGCTCTGCGCATCGCCCAGGAGGAGATCTTCGGCCCGGTCCTCACCACGCTCAGCTTCCGGAGCGACGATGAAGCGGTGAAGATCGCCAACGACTCGATCTATGGCCTCCAGGCCAATCTGTGGACCCGCGACATCACCCGCGCCCATCAGATCGCCCGGGCGTTGCGCGCCGGCACGGTCAACATCAATGCCACCGATGGCGGCGACGTCACCGCACCTTTCGGCGGCTACAAGCAGTCGGGCATCGGTCGCGACAAGTCACTGCACGCCTTCGACAAATACACCCAGCTAAAACATACCTTCGTGCAGCTCTGAGAGTTCCTGAATAATGGCCAATGCCACGCCGTCGATCCTCGAGTCCCGCCAGGACCAGATTTTCCCCAAGCTTGACGAGGTGGAGATCGAGCGTCTGCGCCGCTTCGGAGAAGTCAGCTGCTTCGCCGCCGGCGAGGCCCTGGCGGAGGTCGGCAAGGTCAACCGGGGACTTATCCTCATTCTGGCCGGCGAGGTCCGGACCACCCGGCGCGACCCGCGCGGCCGCGATGAATTGATCTACACGCATAGCCCGGGCTCTTTCATGGGAGAGCTCGCACAGGTGGCCGGCCGGCCGTCGCTGGTCGATTCGCGCACTGTCACGAAGGTCCAGGCGCTGATCATCTCGCCCGAGGAGCTTAGAGCGTTGTTCGTCGGCGAGGCGGAGATCGGCGAGAAGATCATGCGCGCCCTCATCCTGCGCCGTGTCGGCCTCATCGAGGCGGGTGCCGGCGGGCCGATAATCATCGGCCGCTCCGACGATGGCAATGTCCTGAGAATTCGGGAATTCCTCAGGCGCAACGGCCATCCCTATCAATACCTTGATCCCACCCGCGACGACGACGCCGAGACGATCGAGCACCTGCACGTCGGGTCTGCCCGGATGCCCGTCGTGCTCTGCCCGAACGGCAAGATCTTGCCCTCGCCGCCGAGCGAGGACGCGCTGGCACGCTGCCTCGGCCTTGTCAGGGCTATCGATCCCGGCCGCCTTTATGACCTTGCCGTTGTCGGCGCCGGCCCCGCCGGTCTCGCCACCGCCGTCTATGCCGGCTCCGAAGGCCTGTCGGTGCTCGTGCTCGATTGCCGTGCTTTCGGCGGCCAGGCGGGCGCCTCCTCGCGGATCGAGAATTATCTCGGCTTTCCGACCGGCATCGGCGGCATGCAGCTGATGGCCAGGGCCTATACCCAGGCACAGAAGTTCGGGGTCGAGATGGCCATTCCCGACGAGGTGGGGACCCTCGAGGCTTCGCCGAGCGGCGAAGCGCAATGGGCCTTGCGGCTGATCAATGGCGAGCGCGCCCTGGCTCGTGCCGTCGTCATTGCGAGCGGTGCCCGTTACCGCCGGCTTCAGCTGGACAACCTCGCTGAGTTTGAAGCCGCGAGCGTTCATTATTGGGCGTCACCCCTCGAGGCCAAGCTGTGCGCCGGCCAGGAGGTGGCGCTGGTCGGTGCCGGCAACTCCGCCGGTCAGGCTATCGTCTATCTCGCCAGGCGGGCCCGCAAGGTGTGGGTCTTGGTGCGCGGCGACAGCCTCGAGAAGAGCATGTCGCGCTACCTCATCGACCGGATCTCGGGGTTTGCCAATGTCGAGGTGCTGACCGGCGCCCAGATCACCCGACTTGACGGCGCCAATGGCGTTCTCGATTCGGTGACGTGGCGTCAAAGCGGCGACGAGGTGACGCACCGGATCGGTCATCTGTTCCTGTTCATCGGGGCTGATCCCAACACCGACTGGTTGGAGGGGACGGGTGTCGACCGCGACTCCAAGGGCTTCATTCTGACCGGCTCGGCCGCCGGCCGCGCCGGCGCCCATAGCCTCGAGACCAGCCTTCCCGGCGTGTTCGCCATCGGTGATGTCCGCGCCGGCTCGGTCAAGCGGGTTGCTGCCGCGGTCGGGGAGGGGGCCCAGGCGGTCGCCGGCATCCATGCCTTGCTGCTCGCCGGTGCCAATCCGCCCTCGCCGGGAGCGTAGCAATGATACGGCTAGTGCCGCGGGCATGACGCGATAACATCGACTGCCTATTGCCCGCGCCCTCTACTTCACTAAACTTTCGGCCGGAAACGAGAAGTTCTCAGGCCATGCGGAAGTCAGGCCAGATCATCGCCTATTTCGGCGTCAGCATCGATGGCCGCATTGCGGGAATGGGCCACGACATCGACTGGCTGCTCGATTACGACCTCTATGAGTTCGGTTTTGCCGAGTTCCTCGGCAACGTCGACACGCTGATCACCGGCCGCACCACCTTCGAGATCATCCGCCACGACTGGACCTATGGCGATCGCCTTTGCCTCGTCATCACCAGTGCTCCGCTCGATAAGGATGCGCCGCCGAGCTGCGTTGCGGTTCTTTCCCCTGGCGAGGCGGTCGCCGAGGCCCGCCGGCATGCGAAAAGGAACATATGGGTGGTCGGCGGCGGCGTGACGATCGGCGGCTTGCTTGACCTTGACGCAATTGACAGGCTGGAGATCGCCATTGTGCCGGTGATCGTCGGCGCCGGCCCGGCACTCGCCGAAGGCAATGGCGTGCATAAGGGGTGGAAATTGACTGCCCTCAAGCAGCAGTCAAATTGTATTGTCTACACCTATCAGCGGGACCGGTGAGCGTTGCCCGCCGGAATTGCCCTGAACGGTCGCAAACTGCGCTCGGAGGTTCTGGAATGCGTCAAATCTTCCTTGCTGCCACCATCTTGCTCCTGGCTGCCGCGCCGGCCTTGGCCGCTGCCGAGGCGGATGATCAGAACGCGACGGCCGGCGGCGGCAAGGGGGACCGCCAGAAGCCGGTGGCCGCCTGGGCGACGCGTTGCAACGACGCTGCCAAGCCGCAGGAACGCACCTGCGTCCTGTCGCGGGCCCTGGTCGATCCGAGCTCGAAGCGGTTGATGGTGGCGGTGACGTTCCGCATTGCGCCGCCCGACCGCAAGCCGGTCATGAAGCTCCTGCTGCCGGTCGACCTCTATCTGCCTGCCGGCGTGAAGCTTTCCATCGATCAGAGCGCCGCCCAGACCCTGAAGTTCGAAACCTGCATAAGGGGCGGTTGTCTTGCGCCGGTGCCGCTCGACGGCGCCCTGTTGCAGCGCCTGCGCCGGGGAACCGACATCAAGGTCGGCTATCAGACGGTCGACCAGAAGCCGGTCGAGCTCACGCTGAAGCTCGATGGCTTCGCCAGATCCTATGATCAGATCAAATAAAGCCGACTACTCGCTGCTGCTCGCTCGTTTCCGCCGCACCTTGACCGGCTCCTGCTCGCTTCCCTGCTGCAGCTCGCCGCCCCGGGTTGCTGGCTCGGTATCGCCGACAACGTCCTCCGTCGCGATGGCGCTGTCGCGGAGGAAGCTTTGGTCAGTTGGATCGGAATCGCGCAATTTGGCGATGAACGCGTCCTCGCTGGTGGCAAAGCTGCCATCGCTGCTCTTGCGCCCGGCATCGCTTTTGCGCGGAGCGGGTGCCTGTGCGGATTTCCGCGCCGCCGCGACCCTGACCGCCCCGACGGCGATCGCCGCCAGCGACAGGCCGATCGCCCCGAGCAGCACGCCATAGCGGCTGCCGTGCTCGGTGAATTCGCGCCGTGCTGCCTCGCCATAATGCCCGGCCTCGCGGCGCACCTCGCTTGCCGCTTCGACGACGCGCGCCCGTCCGGCTTCGGCCGCTTCCGAGACCCGGGCGGCGATGTTCCCGGCCTTGTCCGAGACACGCCCCGCCAGATCGCTCAGCTGCTCTGCTCGCTCGCGCATGCCGGGCGCCGGCGCCCGTTCCTCGACCGGATAGCCATAGCCGGCGACGCCGCCTGGCACATAGCTCGCCGGATGATCGCCGCGATAAGGATTGTGGAACTCGTCGAAATGCCGCGCCGCCCGCCGCGAGGAATTCATCAGCAGGCTCGCCGCCCCGGCGCCCATCAGCAGCGTCGCGACGGGTGGCCGGTGATAAAGTCGCCAACCCAGCCCGGCTCCGATCAGTATGAGCGCCAGCGGATTGGCGGCGGCACGTTCGCGCAGTGCATCCGTCAGCTCGTGGGCGCGTCGCCGTGCTGCCTCGCGGGCGCTGCTGACCAGCTGATCTCGCGTCGTGCTGATCTTCCCCACCACCTCGTCCTTGACGGTATCGGCATAGGTCCGGATGTCGTGCTTAACCGCTTCGCTGATCGAGGGACGCGTCAGGTTCTGCAGGCTGTCGCTGAGCCGCGCTCTTGCAGCCTCCACTTCGGCCTCGAGCGCCGAGAGATTTTCGTCATTCTTGTTATCGGTCATGAATAGGTTCCTTCCCGAGTGTCGCGAGTGGCGCGGCTCGAAGGAACGTAATTCACAACACCCAAAGTTGTTCCTAGAAACCGCCGCAAAGTCTGGCGGCTCTTTCTACCATCTTCCGAGCTCGTATCGCATGACTTCCCGGTGAAGGTACGAGGTATGGGGTGCAACCTGGTGTCTGTTCAGGCCGATGTCGCGTAGCTGGTGGTCCGACAGGGTGCGAAGCCGGTTTTCGGCCTCCCACCGCCGTCCGGCCAGCAGCAGCGTGCCAACCATGACGGTCGCCATATCGACCGTGGCGTCGATGAGGAAGTAGGGTAGGGTTCGGGCGGTCATCTGATGCCTCTTCAAATTCGCAGCGATTCGCTTTTTGCCGCGAATCGTTCGCTTTCGGTTCGTCACTGATTCAAGTAATCTTTGTCCGCACGACCCACAAACGATGAGTTTTTGTCGAATCGTTTAACTGTCTTTTAAGATCATGAGCAAACCCATTCCCGGGCTCGGCCCGTTGCGCGTATTTGAGGCCGCCGGACGTCTCCTGAGCTTCACCCAGGCCGCCGCCGAACTGAATGTCACGCCAGCTGCCGTCAGCCACCAGATCGGTGAGCTTGAGAGCCAGTTCGGTTTCCGCCTGTTCATGCGCACCAGCCGCAAGGTCCGACTGACGGAGGAGGGCGAGGTCCTGCACCGCGCGGTCAGCGAGTCCATGGACGTGCTCCGCGGCGCGCTCGGCAGAATCCGTAAGCTCAAGAACAAGCGCCAACTGCGGCTGACGACCTCGCCGTCGATCGCCGCCAAATGGTTGGTGCCGCGCCTCGATCGGTTCCTCAGTCTCGTTCCCAATTCCGACGTCCGCATCGAAGTTGGGATCACGGCCGTCGATTTCGAGCGCGAGGAGGTCGATGTCGCGATCCGCTTCGGTTCCGGCGACTATCCCGGCTTCCACATCACCCGGCTGTTCGAGGACACGGTCTTTCCCGTCTGCAGCCCCGCGCTTTTGAAGGGCAAGCAGCCGTTGCGCCAGCCGCGCGATCTCCTTCAGCACAATCTCATCCATATCGAATTTCATGCCCAGGGTGCCACCTGGCCCAATTGGCGCATGTGGATGGCCGCCGCCGGTGTGAGCGATTTCGACGATCGTGGCGGCCTGCATTTCCGCCACTCGTCGCTCGCTATCGAGGCAGCGCTCAATGGCCAGGGAGTCGTCCTCGGCGAGACCAGCTTGGTTGCCGACGATCTTGCAGCCGGGCGTCTCATCCAACCCTTTCCGGTCGAACTGAAGGGACCGCCTCGCTTCGCCTATTACGTTATCAGCCCCGAGAAGCGCGCCGACGAGGAAATGGTCAGATTGTTCCGCGAGTGGGTGCTCAAGGAAGCGGTAGAGACTGAGCGCAACCGCAACATCTGATAGAACACAGCAAGAACAGCGGACAATCGAACGCTGGAAGTCACGGGAACCATCGCAACCAGTCCCCGTTCCCTGGGCAGCGTTAAGGATAAGGGATTCCTGTGATGTTGAAGACGATGAAGGTCTTGTTGCTGGCGGGCGTTCTCGGCGGATTGGCCGCCGCGCCGACGCTGGCGCAAAACCGCGGTGGCGGCGGTGGCGGCGGTGGCCCCCAGATCTCCGGTGGCGGTATGGGCGGCGGCAGCATGCGCGGCGGCGGCGGTGCGATCTATCCCCGCATGGGAGGCGGCGGCCGCTCGTTCAGCGGTTCGGGCCGCTCCTACGGTGGAGGAGGCGTCACCTACATGCGCCGCGGCGGTGATTTCTCGCGATCGGGCATGGGCATGGAGAGCCGTCGCATGCGCGCTCTGGCGCGGCCGGGTGGTGGCGACTTCCCGCGCGAACGGTTCCGTCGCGGCGATCGCCCCGACAGATTCGTACGGGACAACGACTTCCGGCGCTTCGACCGCAAGCGGTTCGATCGCCGCCACGGGCGTTTCGATGATGATGACGGGCGGCGTCATAAGCGCTTTCGGCACAGAACCGGCGCGTTCGTCTTTTTCAACAGTGGCTGGTGGTATGACGAGCCGTGGTGGACCTATGACACCGCCTATGTCGGTGCGGATTATGGCGATGCCCATGTTCAGTGGTGCATCAACCACTATCGCAGCTACAACCCCGCCAACAACACCTTTGTGAGCTATGGCGGCGACATCCGCGAATGTGTGAGCCCCTACGGCCCATAAATTCGCAGACTCGCCCCCTCTGGCAGCGCCCGGCGATGCGGCCGGGCGCTTGCTTTTTTGCGAGAGCGTCTAACGCGTCGAGAAGCCGCCGTCGATGGCGATCGCCTGACCGGTGACGAAGGCGGCGAGATCGCTCGCCAAATAGACGGCCAGCGCCCCCATCTCGGGCAGCGTTCCGGAACGTGGAACTGGGTGCATCATTCGCCGCGACTGCAGCCAGGCTTCCGGATCCGGTTCCTTGGCGGCGACCGACAAAGGTAGCTCGGTCTCCACGAAGCCAGGGCAGATCGCATTGACCCGGACCCCGCGATCGGCCAGATCCATGGCCATCGCCTTGGCCATGCCGATGACCCCCGCCTTGGCGCCGCAATAGGCGAGCCGTTCCTTCACGCCGACCAGCCCGAAGGTCGAGGAGATGAGGATGACGGAGGCCTGGCCAGCGGCCAGCAGGTGTTCCACCGCATAGCGCACCGCGAGGAACGCCGGCCGCAGCGTGTTGTCCATGATGCGCTGGAACTCTTCGGGATCGGTATCGAACACCGTGGTGCGCCCGCCGGCGCCGGCCGACACCACCAGCGTGTCGAGCCCGCCCAGGAAGCGCACTGCTTCTGTAGTCACCCGCTGAACATCCTCGACCTTCGTCGCATCGCCGGCCGACTGCCCGGCCGTGAACCCTTGCGCCGTCAGCTTCGCCACTGCTTCGGCGAGCCGGGCCTGGCGGCGGCCGGACAGGAACACCGCCGCACCGTCCTCAGCCATCGCTTCGGCGCAGGCAAAGCCGATGCCAGTTCCGCCGCCATAGACCAGGGCCCTTTTGCCGGTCAGCCGACCTGCCATTGCGCTGCTCCTCTATCGGATTTCATATTTCATGATTGCCGCGCTTTCGATTGCCGTCCAGTCGAGATCGATGCCAAGCCCAGGCCCCGGCGGCGCATGGACATATCCTTGCGCATCGGTGCGGATCACCGTCTTGGCACCGAACTCGAAGGCAGGGTAGGGCACCGGCTGTTCGAAATAGTCGCAATTGGCATAGGCGAGCATGACATGGAGATTGGCCGCCTGGGTCAGCGTGTAGCCCCAGCACTGGATCTCCACCGTCATGCCATAGGCTTCCGCCAGCGCCATCACCTTGCGGATTGGCGTGATGCCGCCACAGATCGTGGCGTCGACCCTGAGCGCGCTCCAGGCGCCGCGCCGAACCGCCTGCAACAGCATCTGCAGGTCGAGCCAAGTATTGCCGGCGGCGATCACCGGCACAGAGCTCGCTTGCCGTATCGTGCGATAGCCTTCGATGTCAGTGTCGGGCAGCGGCGCCTCGAACCAGCGAAATCCCATCTCGCCGAGCTTCTTCGCCACCATGATCGCGCCCGCGAGATCGTAGCGCTGCTCGGCGTCGAGCATCAGCGCCAAGTCGCGCCCTCCGAAGTGCCGATGCACCGCCTCGCACATTTTGAGGTCGCGCCGCGGCACGCACCAGCAATGAAACTTCACCGCTTTGAAGCCTTCGGAAGCTCGCGCCCCGACATAGTCGATGTAAGCCTGGTCATCGGCAAGGAGCGGCGTCGAGGCATAAGACAGGATCTTGTCGCGGGCGCCGCCGAGCAGCTGGTAAAGCGGCAGCCCGGCATGACGTGCCGCCATGTCCCACAACGCGATGTCGATGAGCGAATGGGCCTGCGGTACCATCGGCGTGCCGAAGTTGCGCAAGGAATGCCACAGCGCCTCGCGATAGGCCGGTGACTTGCCGATGACATCGGGAAGCACCGCCCGCAGCGCCTCGCCGACCGACCGGTCGAATCCATGCGGCGTGATCATTGCAGCGCCGGCAAGACCCTGGAGGCCGCTCCCCGCCGTCAGCCTGAGGATGATATTGACCATATATTGTTCGGTCATTCCCGCGGCCCAGGTATAGCGTTCGACATCCGGCCCGACGAGAAACACTTCGGCGCGATCGATGATGTGATTCTGCATTGCCTGATCCGTCACTTGTTGCTGTCCAGAGCCGATTCGCCATGCCAGCCGAGATGGCCAAGAAAATCCCGTGTCCGCGCGACTTTCGCCGCTTCGAAGATCTGGCGCGGCGGCCCTTCTTCGATGACCCGGCCGCGGTCGAACACGATCACCCGGTCAGCGACCCGCCGCGCGAAATCCATCTCATGGGTTACCACCAGCATGGTCATGCCTTCATCGGCCAGTGCCTTCATCACGCTCAGCACCTCGCCGATCGTTTCGGGGTCGAGCGCCGATGTCGGCTCGTCGAACAGCATGAGTGCTGGCTCCATCGCGAGCGCTCGAGCGATCGCTACCCGCTGCTGCTGCCCGCCCGACAGCGCTGCCGGATGGACGTCGGCTTTCTCGATCAGCCCGACCTTGGCGAGCAGCCTGCGCGCCCGCTCTTCCGCCGCCTGGCGCTCGAGCTTGAGTACCGTGGTCGGCCCGATGGTGATGTTGCGGGTCACCGTCAGATGTGGGAACAACTCGAAATTCTGGAACACCATGCCCATCCGGCGCCGCACCTTCTGCGCCGCCCGAGCCTGCGAAGCGACCACCGGCCGGCCCTCGAACAGCACCTGCCCACGGTCGAGGCTTTCAAGTGCGTTGGCACAGCGCAGAAGCGTCGACTTGCCGGAACCTGATGGGCCGATCAGGCACACCACCTCACCCCGGGCGATCGCCAGCGACACCTGGTCGAGCGCAACGATCGAGCCGTAGGATTTCGATACCGACTCGAATGCGAGGATCGGGTGCGCTGTCATTCGACCACTTTCCAGCGGCGATGAATCCAATCGACGATCTTGGCCTGCGGGTAGCCCATCAGCCAATAGAGCACCGCCATTGCCGTCAGCACTTCGAGAATTCGGTAGGTCTCGGAGCGCACCTTGAGCGCCATATAGGACAGGTCGGTGACCGAGATGATCGACACGAGCGAGGTGTCCTTGAACAGCGAGACCCAGGTCGAGGCGAGCGCCGGCAGCACCCGCATCACCGCCTGCGGCAGAATGATCCGGATGAACACCTCGGCCCGGCTCATGCCGAGCGCCAGCCCGGCATTCCATTGCCCTTCGCGGATCGATACGATTCCTGCGCGGAAGGTTTCGGAGTTGAAGGACGAGATGTTGCAGGTGAGCCCGACGATGGCGGTGCTGAGCTGCGACAGTTGGATATCGAAATAGGCGGGCAGCACATAATACGCCCAATAGATCTGCAGGATCAGCGGCGTCGCCCGGAAGAATTCGACGAATGCCGTTGCCGGTGCGCTGACCAATCTCAGCGGTGACAGTCTGAGCAACGCCAGTATGAGGCCGCCGGGAAGCGCCAACGCCATGGTCACCATGGTGAGCCAGATGGTCATCCAGGCGCCCTCGAGCAGGCGGGGCAGGTTGTCCCATACGACGTTCCAGTCGAAAGTCATGACGAGCCGAGACGCTGAAGCCGCCGATAGGCTCGGTCGACCAGCCGCGCCACCGGATAACACAACAGGAAATAGACGATCATCGCCGCAGTGTAGAGCTCGAACGGTCGATAGGTTTTGCCGGCGACGATCTGGGTTTGCCGCAGGAGTTCCGGCACGGCGATGACCGAAGCGATGGCGCTGTCCTTGATGGCGATGACGAACAACGAACCGAGCGCCGGCATCATCCGGATCAGCGCCTGCGGCAGAACGATGGTGCGGATCGCCTGCAGACGGCTCATTCCGAGCGCCAAGCCCGCTTGCATCTGATTGCGTCTGACCGAGGTGAGCCCCGCCCGGATGGTCTCCGCGACATAGGCGCCGAGATGGACGCCGAGGCCGATGATCCCCGCCGTCATCGCGTCGAGCGAGCGCCCGACCACCAGCGGAAAGGCGAAGAAGGTCCACACCAGCACCACCAGCAACGGGATCGACCGCATGGTGTCGACATAGAAGCCGAGCACGGCATTGACGAGCCGTCCTCCATACGTTCTCAGCGTTCCGACGATGATCCCGATCACAAGGCCGAGCAGCATCGAGGAGATGCTGAGCGACACGGTGATCCACAATGCCTTGAGGAGAAACGGCCAGCTGTCGATGATCGGTTTGAGGGTGATGTTCAAGGCGATACGGCCGAGCGGAAAGCCGATGAGTTCCCCCCACCGGCGATCCCTCTCCACACTGGGGGAGGGGAGGTTCTGCCTTCATTCTCCCATTGTTGGGAAGCGGGCGGGCGAACCAAGCCGGGTGGGAGGCTGAAGCACCGAGGCTGCGAGTTCATTGCCCCTTCAGCAGCCGCATCTCCTCTGCCGTGACCTTGTCCTTGATCTCGTCATAGACCGACTGCAGCCAGGCGTGGAAGGTCGTGTCCTTCTTGTCGACGGCGAGCCCGACTCCCGTCGACATCTCCTTGCTCTGCAGGCACTCGTCGCCTTGCGGGAACGACACGAGACCCGGCACCTGCTTGGCGAGCTGCGGCCAGGCGACGTTGTCGATGCTGGCGATGTCCGCGCGCTTCGCCATGATCTCCTCGATCGGCGCATTGGCGCCAGAGCCGGTCACGCCCTTGAGCTTGGCCTTGGGAAACCGGGTAGGCGCCCAGGTCTCGGGCGGCGTGCCGGTGAAATAGGCGATGGTGATGTCCTCACGGTTCAGGTCGTCGACCGTCTTGGCATCCTTGAGCTTGGGATTGTCGGCGAGACCGAACATGCACAGGCTCGACTGCGAGTAGACCACGAAATTCGCCACCTCCTGACGCTTCGGCGTGACCGCCAGCGGCGCAATCGAGATGTCGGCTTCTCCGGTTGCCAAAATTGGCACCTTGGTCTCGTGGCTGACCGGCACCACTTCGAGCTTCACGCCCAGCCGCTTCGCATATTCCTCGGCCAGCAGCCAGGCAGGGCCGGAGAATTGCGGTCCGCTACCGCTGGTATTCTCCGGCAGCCACGGAAACTCGCCGATGGCGGCCACCTTCAATATGCCGCGCTGCTTGATGGCATCGATTTTTGGGCTCTGCCCTTGAGCCGGCACATCGGAGCCGGCAAGCGCCATCCCGGCGCCGACGACCACCGCCGCAGCGACAGCGGCGCTGCGGATGAAGCTAGCAAACCTCATTTTTCCCTCCCTGGGCGTGTTGTTATCGAATGGCACTCTATACTCTTGCCGGTTTCAGTCGAGAGCGGGTGTCCGGTAGACCGTCTTGCCGGCAACCCTGATTTCGGTCTCGACCAGATAGTTGGCGAGCGACTGCCGATTGACCTCGATCCCAAGTCCGACGCCTGCCGGCGCCCAGATTTCGCCATTCGCGTCACGGTCGATGTGCTGGACCGTCAGCTCATGCGCAAGCGCCTTCGGAGTTACCGGGTACTCCGCGAGACGGTGGTCGCCAAGGCCGGCATAGGGCTGCAATGAAGCGCTGAGCGCGAGATGCGAGGTGTATGTGTGGTTGACGTAGGTCACGCCCTCTCTTGCGGCATGCGATGCCACCGCGAAGGCCGGACCGATACCGCCGATCCGGCCGCAATCGATCTGGATGAAGCGCACATGACCGAAATCGATGAGATTGCGCGCCATCATCTCGTTATGCGCCGCTTCCCCGCCGGCAAGACCGACCTTTGACGATGCCGCCGCGAGCGCGGCATGCGCCGCCAGCGCATGGCCGGCGAACGGCTCCTCGAGCCACAACGCGCCCGCCGCCTCGAGCGCCGGCAGGCGGCGGGCGGCCTCTCCCACGTCCTCCCCGAAGATCTGTCCGGCGTCGACCAGCAGCGTCGCATCAGGCCCGATCCCCTCACGTGCCGCCATGAGCTGGTCGATATCGGCGGCAAGATCCCCCTTGCCGAATGGCCCCCAGCCAAACTTCATGGCGCGATAGCCCGCGGCCGCCGCGGATCGTCCCCTTTCGAGCGTCTCCTGCGGCGTATCGCCGAACAGTTGTGATGCATAAGGAGATTTGCCGAAGTTCTGCTGAGAGCCCAGAAGCCGCCATACCGGTTCGCTCCGTGCCTTGCCCAGAAGGTCCCACAACGCCGCCTCGATGCCCGAGAAGGTATGGGCAGCCTGCAATAGATCCATGCATTCGAAGCGCAGGCGGGCGGCGATCCGGGCAATGTCGACCGGGTCGTCCAGCCTTTCCCCGAGCACCACCTGGCCGACGCCGCGGCAGGCGCCATGCGACATCGGCGCAACCAACGCCGCGATCGAGGTGAGTGGCGATGCTTCGCATTCGCCCCATCCGGTGTGGCGGCCGGCGCGGACCCGCATCACCAGCGCGTCCTGACTGCCATCCGCCTCCTCGGTCACTTTCGGCATCGCCAGGTAGAAGGCATCGATCGCATCGATCTTCACGGGTTGTCCCTCACCGCTCAACTCTATTGCCTAATGCCTACCCACTATTGCTTATTTGTCTAGCGCCAAACCGATCTGTTGTTTCCAGGAGGGATCACGGGCTTGAGCGACACTGCCGAAAGTCGCATCCGGGCATTGCCCTGCTGGCATGGTCCGATCACGCTCGAGCCGCTGAAGGGGGGCCTGAGCAATGTGAGCTTCCGCGTCGTCGAGGAGGGCGGCAGGAAGGCTGTCGCCCGGGTCGGCGAGGATTTTCCGTTCCACCATGTCTCGCGCACCCGGGAAGCCGCGACCAGCCGCGCCGCTCATGCGGCCGGCTTGTCGCCTCGCGTCATTCATGACGAGCCGGGCTTGCTGGTGCTCGAATTCATCGACGGCCGCACCTATGGCGAGGCCGATGTCCGCGACAATGTCGCGGCATGCGCCGATCTGCTGAAGCGGTGCCATCGCGAGCTGGCGCGCCACGTCCGCGGCCCGGCGCAGATCTTCTGGGTGTTCCATGTTTTGCGCGACTACGCCGCGACGCTTGACAAGGCCGGTCACCGCAACCGCCCATTGCTTGCCGGATGGATGAAGGCTGCCGAGCGGCTCGAAGCCGCCCAGGTGCCGCTGCCCATCATTTTCGGCCATCACGACCTCCTTCCCACGAATTTCCTTGATGACGGCAGGCGGCTGTGGCTCATCGACTGGGAATATGGCGGCTTCGGCACGGCAATGTTCGACCTCGCCAACATCGCAGCCAATGCCAGTTTCGGTCCCGCCGAGGAACACGCCCTGCTCGCCACCTATTTCGGCGCCGCTCCCGATGCCATGGTCAGGCAAAGCTTCGAGGCGATGAAGGCTGCCTCAGCGCTGCGCGAGGCAATGTGGGCCATGGTCTCGGAGCTTTTTCTCGATAGCCCCGGCGTTGACTATGTCGCCCATGGCGACGAGTTCATCGGCCGCTTCGACCGGCTTGTCACTGCCTTCGAGCGGAGAGCCCAATGACTGCATCAGTGCCGAGCCATGCCGATATCGTGGTGATCGGCGGCGGCATCATCGGCTGCTCCACTGCTTATCACCTCGCCCGCGATCATCGCGCCAACGTCGTCGTCCTCGAGCAGAACCAGCTCACCTCGGGCTCGACCTGGCATGCCGCCGGGCTCGTCGGTCAACTCAGGTCTTCGGCGTCGATCACCCAGCTCCTGAAATATTCCGTCGATCTCTACAGCCGTCTCGAAGCCGAGACCGGGCTCGCCACTGGCTGGAAGATGACCGGCTGCCTCAGGCTTGCCTGCAATGACGATCGCTGGACCGAGTTCAAGCGCCTTGCCACCACGGCGCGAAGCTTCGGCATGGACATGCAGCTGCTCTCGCCCGCCGAGGTCAAGGCGATGTGGCCGCTGATGATGGTCGATGATCTCATCGGCGCGAGCTTCCTGCCGAGCGATGGTCAGGCAAGCCCTTCCGACATCGCTCAGGCGCTTGCCAAGGGCGCCCGCGCGCATGGCGCAGTGTTCCATGAGAGCTTGCGGGTCGAGGGCTTCGATATTGCCGAGGGTCGCGTGAAGGCGGTTCGCACCCGCGAGGGCACCATCGCCTGCGACAAGGTGGTGAACTGTGCCGGGCTGTGGGCCCGCGATGTCGGGGCGCTTGCCGGTGTCAGCGTGCCGCTGCAGGCGGTGATGCATCAATATCTGATCACCGAGCCGATCGCGGGCCTTGCCCGCGACGTTGCCACGGTGCGCGACCCCGATCGCCGCACCTATTTCAAGGAGGAGGTCGGCGGCCTCGTCATGGGCGGCTATGAGCCCGATCCGCGGCCTTGGCTGGTCGATCCGGCGCCGTCCGATTTCGCCTTTCAGCTGCTCGAGGACAATTGGGAGCACTTCGAGCAGCACATGATCCAGGCCCTGGCACGCGTGCCGGCGCTCGAGCGCACCGGCATCAAGCGCATGATCCACGGGCCCGAGAGCTTTACCCCCGACGGGAATTTCATCCTGGGCCGCGCTCCCGAGCTCGACAACTTCTTCGTCGGTGCCGGCTTTAACGCCTTCGGCATCGCCAGTGCCGGCGGCGCCGGTTGGGCGCTGGCACAATGGGTTGTGGCGGGCGAGGCGCCGCTCGACCTCTGGGTCGTCGACATCCGCCGTTTTGCAGGACTTCACCGCGACCAGGCGTTCGTTCGGGAACGGACGCTCGAGGCCTATGGCCGCCACTATGCCATCGCCTATCCGCATGAGGAGTACGAGTCGGGACGGCCGCGGCTGATCTCGCCGCTCTATGGTCGTCTCAGGGCCCGCCATGCCTGCTTCGGCTCGAAGCTCGGCTGGGAGCGCGCCAACTGGTTCGCCGCGACTGGCACCGAGGCCGAGGACGTGCCGTCAATGGGTCGGCAGAACTGGTTCGCCGCCGTCGGCGAGGAGCACCGGGCGGTGCGCGATGCCGTCGGCCTGTTCGATCAGAGCTCCTTTGCCAAATTCGAGCTCGCCGGTCCCGCGGCAAGCGAGGCACTGTCGCTGATCTGCGCCAATGACGTGACCCGACCGCCCGGTCGCATCACCTACACCCAGCTGCTCAACCGTCGCGGCGGCATCGAGGCCGATCTCACCGTTGCCCGCCTTGCCGAGGACCGCTTCTACATCGTCACCGGCACCGGCTTTCGCACCCACGATTTCGGCTGGATCCGCGATCGCCTCCCGAGCGACAGCGATCTCGCCCTGACCGATGTGACCGAAGCGTTCGCCACCCTGTCGCTGATGGGGCCGCGATCGCGCGCCGTATTGTCGGCGCTCACCGATGTCGATCTATCCAATGCGGCCTTTCCCTTCGGCCATGTCGCCACGATCAACGCCGCCGGAGCGGCCGTGCGCGTGCTCAGGGTCACCTATGTCGGCGAGCTCGGCTACGAGCTGCATGTGCCGGTCGACGGCGCCGCCGAGCTGTTCGACGCTCTCATGGCGGCGGGTGCTGCACATGGCTTGCGGCTTGCCGGCTATCGCGCGCTCGAATCTCTGAGGCTGGAGAAGTTCTATCGCGCCTGGGGCAGCGATATCACCGCCAACGATAATCCGTTCGAGGCCGGGCTCGGCGGTTTCGTTAAGCTTGCAAAGGATCTTCCCTTCATCGGCCGCAAAGCCCTGGAAGAGGCCGCCACCCGGCCGCTGCACAAGCAGCTTTGCGGCTTCACCACTGAGGACCGCGACATCGTTCTTGTCGGCCGCGAGACTATTCTGCGCAACGGCGAATTCGCCGGCTATCTTACGAGCGGCGGTTTTGGCTACACCGTCGATGCGCCGATCGGGATGGGCTATGTCCGCAATCCGCAAGGCGTGAGCGACGACTGGCTGAGCACCGGCCGCTACGAGCTGGTCGTCGCCAACGAGAATGTGGCGGCGACGATCCATCGCTCACCACTCTATGATCCGGCGGGGCTCAAGGTGCGGGGTGCACCAGGCTCGAATAGCCGGCCCACATGATCTGGATCCCGATGCAGAGCAGGATGAAGGCCGACAGCCGCATCACCACATCGGTGCCGCGCGGACCGAGCACCGAGACGATGGTCTCGGCAAAGCGATAACAGATATAGATCGACAGAGCGATCGCCGCGACCCCGAGCACCGCCGCCAGTGCCAGGGTCGCGAGCGCGGTGAGAACCTCCTGACCCGCTGGCGGCCGCTGCGAGCCGAGAGCAATGGCCACCGAGATCGAGCCCGGACCGACGGTCAGCGGCATGGTCAACGGGTAGAATGCGTCGACGTGATTGCCGGCTGTCCCCTGGTCATCCTTCCCATCCGGGGTGTCGCCGGCATGCAGCAGCTTCCAGCCGAAGGCCGTGACGACCAGCCCCCCGGCGATCCTGAGGACCGGCAGGGTGATGCCGAAGAACTCGAGCACATAGGAGCCCAGAAACAGCGAGAAGGTCAGCAGGATGAAGCTGTTGACCGCCACCTTGCTGGCCAGCGTGTGACGCTCACCCATGGTGCAATGGCGGGTGAGCGTCAGGAAGATTGGAGCGTCGCCGACCGGATTGACGATCGGGAACAGGCCGGCGAACACCAGCAGGATCGAGTTGATGAAGTCGTTCAAAGCTTACTCGGTGCGGCTCGCCTCGAACAGGAACCAGGTTCGGCGTTCCGCCTGGTCGATGAAGGTCTCGAGCAGCTGCGTCGTGCCGACATCGTCATGCTCGTCGGCAATGTCGCGCGCCTCGCGCAGATTGTGGGTCATCGCCTTGTTATCGTTCATGAGCTCACGCAGCATGTCGCGCGGCGGCACGAACTCGGCGTCATTGTCCTTGACCCGCTGCAGCTTGGCAATATCGCCGATCGAGCGCAGCGTCGTGCCGCCGATCTTGCGTACCCTCTCGGCAATATCGTCCGTGGCGGCGAAGATCTGCCCCGCCTGCTCGTCGAGCAGCAGATGATAGTCGCGGAAATGCGGTCCGCTGACATGCCAGTGGAAGTTTTTGGTCTTGAGATAGAGCGCGAAGGCATCGGCGAGCAGCGCATTGAGCGCGCTCGATATCACCGGAACCGCATTGGCGCTGAGATCGGTCGGGGTATCCAGCGGCGCCACGCTGGGTTTCGATGCATCTCGGGTCTTGTCCTTTGACACTGGCAACCTCGCATTGATTGAGCATTTGGGGGCGCCATTCTTGCGGCGGACGCGGAAAAAGGGAAGCAATTCGTTCTGGCAGGCAGACGGGGGCCATGCTAGACGCATGGCCCGTCACGGTCGGGGCTGACGCGCCGACCGCCTGACCGGAAGTTGGGTGGCTTGCATGGGATCGTTGGCGGATCGACCCTATTTCGTGCTGGTGATCGGCGCAGCGAGCGGCATCGGACTCGCCGCAGCCGAGTACCTGGCAGGGCGAAGCGTCGCCGTCGGCTGTCTGGACAGGAACGAAAGCGGCTCGGCGGCTGTGGCCCGCCGTATCGCGGGGGGCGGCGGGCGCGCCTCGGCGATTGTCTGTGATGTCACCGAAACCGCATCCGTGACAGCTGCGGTGGCCAAGGCAATGGCGGATTTCGGCCGGATTGACGGCGTCGTGAACTGCGCCGGGGTGACCGGTCGCACCAATCTGCGGGCACATGAGGTCGATCTCGACGATTTCGACGCGGTGTACCGGATCAACCTCCGCGGGGCGCTGCTCGTCTCCCAGGCCGTCTTGCCGATCATGCTCGAGCAGAATTACGGGCGGCTCCTCCATGTCGCTTCGATTGCGGGGAAGGAGGGAAATGCCGGTATGACGGCTTATTCGGCGAGCAAGGCGGGTCTGATCGGGCTGGTCAAGTCGATGGCCAAGGACTATGCCGAGACCGGGATCACTATCAATGCGCTGGCGCCGGCAGTCATCCAGACGCCTATGGTGGACCAACTGCCGCAGGCTACTGTCGACTATATGACCGAGAAAATCCCCATGCGGCGCCTGGGCACGCTGACCGAGATCGCGGCAATGATCGCCTGGATTGTCTCGCCCGAATGCAGTTTCTCGACCGGCTTCACTTTTGATCTCAGCGGAGGGCGCGCCACCTATTGAGGTGGACACGAGGGGGGAACCGCATGGATGGCTCGCGGCGTTTGTTCTGGAGCGCCATTCAATCAACGCATGACCGGATGAAGGCAGAAGGCAACAAGCTGGCGGGACTCGTGGTTGCCACCATCGGCATCGTGTTCGGCGACATCGGCACGAGTCCGCTTTATGCCGTGCGCGAGACCTTTGCCGGACATCATCCGCTGCCGGTGACGCCGCAGAATCTGCTCGGCATCCTGTCGCTGGTGTTCTGGACCATCATCATTCTGGTGTCGGTCAAATATGTCAGCATCATCATGCGGGCCGACAATCGCGGCGAGGGCGGCAGCCTCGCCCTTCTGGCCCTGGTCAGCGAGGTCACCAAGGGCACCCGCGCCGCCCGTTTCCTCACACTGCTCGGCGTCTTTGCTGCAGCGCTGTTCTATGGCGACAGCATGATCACCCCGGCGATCTCGGTGCTCTCCGCCGTCGAGGGCCTCGAGGTGGTGACACCGCAGCTCAAGAGCTATGTCATTCCTCTGACCGTGGTGATCCTGACCGGTCTCTTCGCCCTCCAAAGACATGGCACTGCTACCGTCGGCTTGATGTTCGGCCCCATCATGGTGGTCTGGTTTCTGATTTTGGCCCTGCTGGGCCTCATCAACCTGCTTAACGCCCCGGAAATTCTCTACGCCGCCAATCCGCTCCATGGCATCGGCTTCATTGCCAGCCATCCGCTGCAGGGTTTTTTCGCGCTCGGCTCGGTGTTCCTTGCCGCAACCGGTGCCGAGGCGCTCTATACCGACATGGGCCATTTCGGCAGGCTGCCCATCCGCCTGGCCTGGTTCAGTTTCGTCAAGCCGGCTCTGCTGCTCAACTATTTCGGTCAGGGTGCACTGCTTCTAAGAGATGCCGAGGCAATTCAAAGCCCGTTCTTCCGCCTTGCCCCCGATTGGGGCCTGCTGCCGCTGGTCATCCTCGCCACGCTCGCCACGGTCATCGCTTCGCAGGCGGTGATTTCCGGCGCCTTCTCGGTTGCCCGCCAGGCGATCCAGCTCGGCCTTCTGCCGCGGCTCAAGATTATCCACACCTCCGGCGAGGAGCGCGGCCAGATCTATGTGCCGTTCATCAACTGGACGCTCTATTGCGCCGTCGTCGGTCTGGTGGTGGGCTTTGGCTCGTCCAGCGACCTCGCCGCTGCCTATGGCATTGCCGTCACCGGCACGATGATGATCGACACGATTCTCATTGCCTTCGTCATGGGAATGTTGTGGCGCTGGCAGCCACTGGTCGTGGCGCTCGTCGCCGGCACTCTGTTCCTGGTCGACTTCGCCTTTTTCTCTGCCAACGCCATCAAGATCCCGCAAGGCGGCTGGTTCCCGCTCCTTGTCGCTCTCACCACCTTCACCGTGCTCACCACCTGGAAACGCGGCCGCGAGCTCGTTCAGGAGCAATTGGCACGCCATGCCATGCCGTTCGACACCTTCATGCGCTCCCTGAGCGACAAGATCCCGCGTGCCAAGGGCAATGCCGTGTTCCTCACCTCGCGACCCGAAGGTGTTCCGGTGGCGCTGCTGCACAATTTGAAGCACAACCAGACCCTTCATGACCGGGTGGTGTTCCTGACGGTGGTTACTGCCGATGTGCCCTATGTCGCGAGCGAGGAGCGGTTGCGCCTGTCCGAGCTCGGCAACGGCTTCTACCGGCTGATCCTGCGCTATGGCTTCATGGAGTCGCCCGACATTCCGGCAGCCTTGGTCCAATGCCGCGGCCTTTATGGGCTGCAGTTCGACATGATGCGGACCTCGTTCTTTGTCAGCCGCGAGACCATTGTCCCGAGCTTGCGGCCGGGCATGGCGATGTGGCGCGAGCGGCTCTTCGCCTTCATGGCGCTGAATTCCGCCAGCGCCACCAGCTTCTTCAAGATCCCGACCGGCCGGGTGGTGGAGCTCGGGACTCAGTTGGAGATCTAGCAACAGGCAGTCGGCTTCTACCAAGCCAGCCGCAACTTCTGCAGCTGTCTGGTGATGTCGCTGAACGTCTGGACAAGTGCTGCGCCATCATCGGCGGTGAATGCCGAGCCGCTGTCGCTGGCGCACTCCCTGAGCTGATCGATCACCGGCTGGTCGGTGACCGGGATGGCAAAGGCGACCGTGTACAAATGGATTCCTGCCTCCTTGATGTTGCTGCAGAGGGTCAGCATTGTATCGACCGCCAAAGGAATGTCGCGGCCTTCGTGGAAGCCATAAGCGAAATTGGAGCGGGTGTTCGCCCCGTCGGTCATCAGTACCATCGCCTTGCGCACGTTCTTGGCTCTCGCCTCGGTGAAGGGTGGATGATGCGACAGCACGTTCCAGCCCCACATCAGTCCGGCGGGAATATAGGTCTGGCCGTTCATGACCATGCCATCTATAGCTGCAATCACCACAGACTTGTCGGCCGTGAGCGGGGTCAAGGGGCCCGGGCAGAACTGATTGGGGGGAAGCGATGTCTGTTGCGTCAGGATCGGGTAGGGGACTTCCGGCAAGCGATCGGTCAGGTCGAGCGGCAGCGCCCGCGATCTGACGCAACCTGTCCAGGTTTCATCGGCTGGAATGGCACGCAATTTGAGCCAGGGCGCCGCGTGGTTTTCGACTCCGACATTGACATATTGCGAGAACGGCACCACCGCCACCTTCACGTCCGCCAGGTCGATCATGAGGGTGTCGGCCAGCTCTCGCACGGCCTTGCGCAGCGCCGCCTCGTGTGCACCCAACATCGAGCCGGTATTGTCCAGCACCAGCGCCACTTCGAGCGGATTCGCTCTTAACGCTTCGCTGGAAACCGCGACAGGCGTTTCATTGAGGCCGACGATCTTGAGAAGCGCGTTCTGCGATACCGCCTCGGCCTCGACCCTGATCGTCGCCGGCCTGCGAAAGGTGATTCGGATCGCCCGCACTGCGGCCTTGGTATGGGCCGACAAATTGGCATCCATGTAGAGAGCGATGGTGTTTCTGAGCGCCGCCTCGTCATTGCCACCCTCGGCGCCGGCAGCGAGCACCGCCGCATCCACCGCGCCCTGGAGCACATTTCGTAGATTGCTCGCCCTAAGGTAATCGATCGCGATGCCGAGCACGGCGCACAGCGGAATTATCGCCAGCGCGAATGCCACGCCGACATTGCCGCTGGCAGCGGCCCACCACGAACGAACCAGGCGCATCGGGGAGGATCCCGTGAGGATTGCACGTAGGCCAACATGGTGCAAATTAAGGTTGACTAGCGATTGGATCAAATGCCCGCGAGGCCGATGGTTAGCAGCGGGTTAGCACTCCTCGTCGCGAACGCGCAGCTGAAGCTCAGCGCGCCCTTGCTCTTGCTGATCCTGCCAAGCCCAGGAACACCAACATGGCTTGGTTGAGACGAAGAATGTCGCGGTCATCCAACCGACCAATCCGCGAACCAAGCTTGGACTTCGTGACGGTCGTGATCTTGTCCGCCATCAGCCGACAGACCCCGCGCAAGCCGTTCTTTTCATTGGGCTGGATGACAGGGCGAAAAAGGGGAGCTTCGGCAGGATCGGTCGTGAAGGCGCAGATGGTGATTGAAGCGGTCGCGTCGAAACTGTCATCTTGCACAATGACGACCGGTCGAGGTTTTCCGGCATGGTCCTTGCCGCCCGAAACGGTCCACACCTCGCCGCGTTTCATGCATCATCCCAGTCCGCGACGGACTCGATGAACCTTTGATCCTCGATTGCGGTCCTGCTGCGCGCGACAGCGAGCGACTGACGATGAGCGGCCAGGCGAAAGCTTGGCGCGCGCACATCCGGCACCCAAATCTGTATCGGGCGCAAGCCTTGGCGCCTGAGCCTCTCTCGATGCTCGCGCACCTTGGCGCGGGACGGCTTGGGCCGTGATGCGGAAGCCATGCAATCCTCGTCTGGTTACATGTAACCTAACATCGATGCTGAGTTGCCACAAGTGGCTAGCTCACAAACAGCAAGGCGAGTCCGGCGAGACCGAGGCCGGTACGTTCGATGACCGATAGCGGCCGCCAGGCATAACCGGTCAGCGCCGTCGCCAAGGCGGCCAGCGATGCTGCGGCGACGACGCTTGTTGCCACAATCAGCGCGAAATCGGTGAGCGTCGTCGGAGCTGCGCCTTGCGGCGTGATCATCAGGAGCCGCAAGCCGGTCGGACTGAGGCAGAACATCACTGGCACCAGAAATGCCGGCAGGGTGTACTTCCATGCCTGCCGCATCGTGGCGAATGGCCGCCCACCGGTCAGGGCCGCTGCCGCAAAGGGGGCAAGCGCTGTCGGGGGCGACACATCGGCAAGCACCGCATAGTAGAACATGAACATGTGAGCGGCCGGTTCTGGGATCCCCACCTTGACCAGCGCCGGGACCAGCATCACCGCCGCGATGACGTAGCTGGCGGTGACCGGCACCGCGAGCCCGAGCACCCACATGGCAAGCGCTGCGAGCAGGATCACCGCAAGCCGCAGTCCCTGACCGAACTCGACAATGATGCCGGATATGGTGAGCCCGAGCCCGGTCAAATTCACGACGCAGACGATAATCCCGGCGCAGGCGCATGTGGCGACCACCCCGAGCGTCGCTCGTGCCCCGTCGCTCAGCGCTTCGACCATGCGCGTTTCGTCTGGGGAGGGGTCGCGTCCGCGTCGAAGCGCTGCCAGTGCCTGAAGCGCCGAGAACGCTATTGCTCCCGCCATGCCCCAGAACACTGCCACCGAGATCCGCCCATCGAGGAGCCCGAGCGGCAGCATCCCCGGATCAACACGACCGATCACCAGCGCAACGATCCCCGTCACGACCCCGAAGCCGAAGGCTGGCACTGTCACCAGGCGGCTGTCCGCCCTCAGCATCGACAGCGCGAAAGCGATTGCGAGCGACCAGAACACCGCCATGAAAGAGGTGAAGCCGAGCGCCAGAATGACGGCGATCGCGACGAGCGAGATGAAATGATAGCCCTGGGATAGGGTGAGCCCGAGCACCGAGACGTCGCTGCGTGCTTCGGGATGAATCTTGAGCCGGCGGGCATCGGCTTCGGTCATCAACCAACAGGACAGATAGTAGAGCAGCGTCGGGATGGTGGCATAGATGAGGATGGTGAGATATGGCACGTCGAGATATTCGGCGATGATGAAGGCGGCAGCGCCAAGCGTCGGCGGCGACAGAGTCGCCCCGATACCGGCCGCCGAGATCATGCCGCCCGCCGTCTCCGGATTGTAACCGGCGCGCCGCAGCAATGGCCAGGTGAGCGAAGCAACGGTGACCGTGGTCGCGACGCCCGAGCCCGACACCGTGCCCAGCAGGAAGCCTGCGGCATTGACGGCGCGTCCAGGTCCTCCTGGTGCTGCCTTGCGGCTGAATACCGCCAGTGCCCAGTCGACGAAGAACCGGCCGGCGCCGCCGCGCTCCAGCACTGCGCCATAGATCGTAAACAGAATGATGAAGGTTGCCGCCACGTCGAGCGGCGTCGAGAAGATGCCCTCGAACGTCAGGTAGCTCTGCCCGATGATGCGATTGACCGAGAAGCCGCGATGGTCGAACGGCTCGGGCACCCATGGGCCGAAATAGCAATAGACGAGAAACGCGATGGCGATCGCCGGAAGATGCCAGCCGACGGTGCGTCGAGTCGCCTCGAGAATGAGAAGGATCAACGCGCCGCCGAGCGCCAGTTCCTCCGGTGTCGGGCGCGTCGGGCGGATCTTGTAGGCTTCGATGTTGAGCGGCAGGTAGAGCGTTGCGATCACTGCCAGGGCGGCGAAGGTCCAGTCGATGATCCGGGTCGCCCGCGGATGGCCCGGGAAGGTGCGATCGAGGGGATAGAGCAGGAAGATCAGCACCAACGCCAATGCCAGGAACGATGCCCGGTAGAGCGTGGTATTGACCGAGAACTGCGTCCAGAACAGCGCATAGGCCGACAGCGCGAAGGCAAGTCCCCCGGCCAGCCAGCCGAGCCAGCCCCGAGGCTGGTCGGCTGGGCCACCCTCGCTATCGATCGACAGCCGTTCGAGCTCGTCCGGTGTGAGCCGCTTCGGCTCGTCGGACGTGCTCGCCACCGTGCTCAGAGCTGCACGCCCTTCGACTGATAGAACGCCGCCGCTGCCGGATGGAGCGGCACTGCCGTCTTTGCTGCCGCGCCATCGAGCGATAGTTTGCGGGCCTCCGGATGGATTGCCTTCACGGCGTCGAGGTTGCCGAAGATCCCCTCGAGGATGCTCTTGACCAGCTCATCCGGAGCGTTCGCCGCGACCAGCAGCACATTGGCGACGCCGAGCCCCGCCACCTCCTGTTCCTGCCCGGCATAGGCGTTTGGCTTCAACGTGAATGGTCGATAGAGGCCGGGGAACTCCTTGTCGATCGCCTGCAATTCACCGCTGGTCGGAACGAACACCAGCTTCGGCTGGCCCGATGCCGCCAGGTCTTTCACCGCTGCCGTCGGCACGCCGCCGATCCAGAAGAAGCCCACGATCTTTCCGTCCTTGAGCGCCCCAGCCGACTCGGCGATCCCGAGATTGTCGCGCTGGACATCAGCCTGGGGATCGAGCCCGGCCGCCTTCAAGACGCGATCGGCGATCGACTCGGTCGAGGACCCGGCCGACCCGACCGACACGCGCTTGCCCTTGAAGTCGGCGACCTTGCCAATTTGCGCGTCGGCCGCGGCGCAGACATGGAAGAAGCTGTCATAGAGCAGGGCGACGGTCCGGATATCCTGCTTGCCGTCATTGGCATAGGCGCCCAATCCGTTCAGTCCCTCCCAGGCCGAATCGAGGGTTGCGAAGCCGAGCTCTGCCTCGCCCGCCGCCAGCAGCTTGACATTGTCGACCGAGCCGCCGGTGACCTGAGCGGTCGCCTGCATGTCGGGAACCTTCTCGGACAGAATCTTGGCTATGCCGCCGCCATAGGGGTAGAACACCCCGCCGGTGCCGCCGGTGACGACGGTGATGCGCGTCTTGGCGCGCGCCGGCCGCGGACCGGCGACGGCGCCGGCGACGAGCCCGGCCGAGAGATTGAGGACAGTGCGGCGGGACAATCCTTTATGCGACATGGGGGTGCCTCCCTGCTGATGGCGTTTTCTGGCACCTTACCGATCGCTTACACGGCTGTCACATAACTCCTTTATGGCCGGCACCATGGACGATTTCGCCACATCTGACCTCACCGCGAGAGCCGTTCCGGGCTTCGCCGAACGGCTCGCCACCATCGCCGATTTTCTTCCCGCCAGCCTCCGCGACCGGATAGTCGCCGAGATCGAGGCGCTCGGTGACACCGAACGCAGCTATCTGCCGCTCCACAAGCAGGGTGGCACCGTCGCCTACGAGACCTTGCGGACTGATGCCCCGGCCGCCGTCGCGCTCTACCAGTCGGCGGCGATGCGGAATGTCATCGGGCGGATTGTCGGGCTTGCCGTCGAGACGACCCCCTTGACCGACAAGAGCTCCTGCTCGGTGCTGTTCTACGTCAAGCCGGGCGATCATATCGGCTGGCACTATGACCACAATTTCTACAAAGGTCGGCACTTCACCGTGCTCCTGCCGCTCACCAATCAGGGCCATGGCGAGGGCGGCTTGTCCTCGGCGCGGCTGCTGGTGCGCCGCGGCGGGGAGGAGCAGATGATCCCGACGCCGCCCAACACGCTTGTCGTCTTCGAAGGCGCCAAGGTCCTGCACCGCGTGACCACGCTTGCCGAGGGTGAGCGGCGGATCGTCCTGTCGATGACCTATTGCACCGACCCGCGCAATTCGCGCCTCCAGGAAGCGGCCCGCCGCGTCAAGGACACCGCCTATTTCGGCTTGCGGGCGCTCTGGGGGTAGGTGAGCGCGCGTTTCACCCGGTCCAGCCGAGTCCTGCCGAGATGCAGTTCATCGAGAGCAGCAGCGGCACGAGCGAACGAGTCCTGGTCCTGCCCTCGGCCTTCTCGGCGCGGAACTGGGCCAGGAGCTCGACCTGCAGCGCATGGGTGCGCTCGAGCAGGGGGCTGACCTGGTCGAGCCGCCGGCGGAACGACGGGAAGCGCTCGGCAAGCGCCGTCTCGCCGGTCAGCCGCAGGACCTCCGAGCAGGTCAGCTCATATTCACCCTTGACGAGGTCGAGGATGAATTGGCTCTGGGCCCGGTCGGCGACCAGTGCCGCATAGGATTGGGCGATCGCCATGTCGGTGAGCGCCAGCGTCTTTTCCACCTCGTCGACGATCAGCCGGAACACCCGCGAGCGCTCGTAGATCTGCCCGAGCTGCCGCTGCCCGGCCGCGCCATGCTGAGCCGCGTAGCCGGACAGCGCCGTGCCGATGCCATACCATCCGGTGATCAGATGCCGGTTCTGGCTCCAGGCGAACACCCAGGGAATCGCTCTCAGATCGTCGATTCCCTTCGCCCCGAAGCGACGCGTCGGACGCGATCCGATATTGAGCAGCGACAGCTCCTCGATCGGCGATGCCTGCTGCAGATAGATTGCCATCCCCGGCTGCTCGACCAACTGCCGGTATTTTCGCCGCGATGATTGCGACAGCTCCTCGAGCGCATTGTCGAAATCGGGATTGACCTTGAGCTCCGGCTCGATCTCCGACTTGAGCGTGTGCGCGATGACGCTCGCCGAGAGCAGCTCCATATTGTAAAGCGCCGTGCCGCGATTGGCGAACTTGCTCGTCACCACCTCGCCCTGCTCGGTGACCCGCAGCCGCCCCACCACCGTGCTTGCCGGCTGGGCGGCGATCGCCCGTCCGGTCGGCGCCCCCCCGCGGCTCACCGACCCGCCACGCCCATGAAAGAAGCTCACCGCAACGCCGGCCTCGCGGGCAGTTGCAACGATATCGCGCTGCGCCTTGATGAGCCCGAAGGTCGAGCAGAAGAACCCGCCATCCTTGTTCGAGTCGGAATAGCCGAGCATGATCTCCTGGATCCCGCCATGGCGCTCGACATTTTGCCTGACCGCAGGAATTTTCATCAGCTCACGGATGATCTCCGGCGCCCGCCGCAGATCCTCGATGGTCTCGAACAGCGGCACGATGCGCAGGCTGTCGGTGTTGAGCCCCGCGAACCGGGCGAGGCAGTAGACCGCCAGGAGATCGTCTGCCGAGCGGGTCATCGACAGGATGAAGGCACCGATCGCCTGGCGCTCCGGCCCGCCGAGCTTGTCGCGCAGGAGCTCGAACAGCGCGATTGTTTCGAGCGCTTCCTCCGAGAGGTCCTCGACCGGCGGGCGGCGGCCTGCCGGCCGGCGCAGCTCGTCCCTGAGCCGCCTGGCGAAGGCCGGCGTGTCCGGGCTTGGGCTCTCCGCCTCGGGTGCGCTGGCACGCGACCAGATCTCGGCCACGGTCCGGTTGATCACCGTCGAATTCTGCCGGACGTCGAGACTGACCGTATGGAAGGCGAAAACTTCCGCTTCGCGCCTGAGCGGCCTGACGATCAGCCGGGACGCGCTGTCGGCTCCCATCTGCATCAGCGCCGCCTCGGCGATCATGAGGTCGCGGACGAATTCCTTGCCCTCGCGATAGGGCTTGGCGCCATGGGTCCCGACTGCCAGCTTGAGCGACGCCGCAAGCCGCATCTCCATGCTGGCGAAGTATTGCCGGAACACCTCGCCGGCATTGCGCTCGCCGATCGCCTCGGCGGCACCGCTCTCGCGCTTGAGCTCCTCGAGCCTGATGGCGAATTCTTCGGGCGGCGCAACGAGATTCGCGCTGATGGAGAGCGTCCTGACCATGAATGACAGGCGGTGCCGGAACCGCTCGATGGCGGCCCGCCGACCTTCCTCGATGGCGCGAGCGGTGATCGCCGCCGTGACGCCGGGATTGCCATCGCGGTCGCCGCCGATCCACGACGAGAAGCGGAAAAAGGCAGGGACATCGACCGGTGTCTCCGGATAATGCCGCATCAGCGCATATTCGAGGCGCTCCAAAACCTGTGGCATCACATCGAACAGCACCTCGCGGAAGAAATGCAGGCCCCAGGCGATCTCGTTGTCGACGGTGGGCCGCTCCAGCCGAAGCTCGCCGGTCATCCACAGCACATCGATTTCGGCTCGGACCTCGGCAATCAGCCTGTCGCGCTCGCGTGGCGTCCAGCGGGCGTGCTCGAGCTCGATCAGCTTGCGATAGATTCGCCGATGCAGCTCGAGCACGGTGACGCGCTTGGCCTCGGTCGGGTGCGCCGTCAGCGTCGAGCGCACATCGGCGCTTGTCAGCATGAGCCCGATGTCGCGCGGCGACACGCCGGCCGCTGCGATCTCGCCAATGACATTGCAGAACGAGCCGACCACCGCGTCCGGGCCGCCATCTTGCTCGAGCCGCCGCCGGCTGCGCATTGCCGCATTCTCCTCGGCAATGGTGAGCAGCTGGAACCAGATGCCGGTGGC
>Ga0075421_100001106_pt1 | contig 30871 bp, 23 predicted proteins | sample SoiMetdeltSBSDD5_FD_75292 | JGI IMG/M metagenome (GOLD analysis project Ga0075421, IMG submission 75292) | Bulk soil microbial communities from a Populus tree surrounding site in Tennessee, USA - Soil MetaG P. deltoides SBSDD5 | ecosystem: Environmental > Terrestrial > Soil > Tree plantation... | reverse complement strand
CGTACCGTCCGGGGTGGACGGAGAACTCGTCCGGCTTCGGGGCGACGGCCATCCCGTACCCCCAGCCCTTGGGGTTCAGCAGGATGCCCGCGGTGGCGATCTGCTCCGGCGTGAGGTGGTTGGTGGTCAACCGGTCGACCGAGGTCGACGACAGCAGACGCTCGCCCTCGTGCGTCCCGCGGTTGTGCAGGAGTTGGGCGAAGGCGAGCAGATCGTCGACGGTCGACAGCAGCCCGGCGCTGGCGGACGGGAACGGCGGCGGCGACAGCCACTCCTCGGGCCGGGAGATCTCTTGGGGGGCGGGCGGGCCCGGGTCGGCGCCGGAGAGATCGCCCATGTGGTAGGTCGGGATCCGGTCCACGTTCTCCGGCGTAGTGTCAAAGCCCGTGTCGACCATGCCCAGCGGCTCGAACAGGCGGCTGCGCAGGACGTCGCCCAGGTGGGCCTTGGTGGCCCGGGCGATGAGGACGCCGAGCACGAGCCTGCCCGCGTTGTACTGCCAGCGTTCGCCCGGCTGGTACATCAGCGGCAGCGTGCCGAAGCGCCGGATCCACTCGTCGGGGGAGTGGGGGGTTCGGGGATCGGGCTGCGCCAGCACCAGGTTGAGCTCCTGGCCGGCCTGGACGATCGGGTAGGGCGGTTCGAATGACGGCTCGGTGATCAAGCCGAAGCCCATCCGGAAGGTCAGCAGGTCCTCGAGCGTGATCGGCCGATGCGCCGGTTCGGTCTCATCCAGCGGCCCGTCGATGCGGAGCAGCACCCGGCGCTCGGACAGCTCCGGCAGCAGGTCGTCGACCGGCTCGTGCAGGTCGAGGGAGCCGTCCTCCACCAGCATCATCGTGGCCGTTGCCACGATCGGCTTCGTCACCGAGGCGATGCGGAACAGGCTGTCGCGGCGCATGGGGACGGTGCCGTCGAACGCGTACGAGCCGATCGCATCGACGTGCGTCTCGTCGCCGCGCGCGAGCAGCGTCACCAGCCCGGGCAGCTCCTGCCGGGCCACGCGCGCGGCCATCGCGTCGTGCAGCCGCTGCCGGCCCTGCGTCGAGAGTTCGCTCATTGACCCAGCCTGCTCCACGGACGCCGGCCCCGCATGGAGAAGCGTGACGACGTGCGTTGGGAGGGCGCCGACGCCCGCGGCCGGACCCCGACGCCCCCCGTTTTCCGCCAGTTCTGCCGACTACGAGACTGTGAACGGCGTGAGCATCGTGCAGGTGATCTTCGGGGCCGACACCGTGCACTGCGGCGGCACGGTGGTCCAGGAGAATCCGATCGGGGCCCAGACCGACGTCGTGTACTTGATGAAGTAGGTGGTGCCGGGCGAGCTCGCGATCAGCCCGTACGCCGAGCCGCTCTGCGCCACCAGGAGCGAGAACGAGTTGCTCGACACCGTGCCGCCGCCGTTGAGGATCAGCTCGGCGGTGCCGTTCATCTTCACGTACCGGTTGCACGTCGTCGAGCCGCCGTACTGCACCGCCGCGTCACCCTCGGGGTAGACGAACCAGTTCGCGTAGCCGGAGGCACTACATGTGGCCACGGTGCCACCGTTGCTGGTCATCACGAAGTCCGGCACGCCGACGACGGCCGCCCCGTCCGCGTGGGCCGGCGCCGCCCCCACAACGACGGCAAGAACCGACGCGACGAGCACCGCCGACAATGCGCCAACCTTCTTTAACATGGGAGTCCTCCCGGTTAACTGCGTCATCCTCGGCCGGTTGGCGAGGAGCGTGGCCAAAGCTAGGCATCGGCGTTTGTCAGGCGGTTGTCCGGCGGTTGTCGCGGTCGTGATCCACCCGCCGGGGCAGCCACCGGGCGGCCACGGATGGCAGAATCCGGGCCCGCACCGGGCGAGTTCGGAGGAGCGGGGATGGGTTGGTTGCCGACGGGTACGGGCTATGAGGTCACGCTGGTCGCGGGCAAGGTGGCGTGCCGAACGGACCAGGGCAAGACCCTCAAGACCCTTCCAAAAGCGCTCAAAGACGACGACGTGGTCCAGGGCCTTCGCCAACTCGCCGAGTGGCTGGAGCGGCACGAGGCGGCGTGCCGGTCCGAGGTCGACCGATGGATGATCAGGTCGCTGCCGGTGCCCCGGACCGTGCTGGCCCAGGTCTGGCCCGACTCCGCCTGGCGAGACGCGCTCGTGGACCTTGTCGTCGTCCCGGTCGGCGCCGACGGTGAGTGGGACCTCGACGGCTGCGGGTTCCTGCGGGACGTGGATCCGCAGCGCGGGGTCGGCGTGGTCAACCTCGAAGGGAACTCGGCGTGGATCACGACGGGACTGGTCGCGATCCCGCATCCGATTCGCCTGACCGACCTCGACGACCTGCGGGAGTTCGCCGTCGACCTCGGCGTGAAGCAGGGCACTCTGCAGCTCTTCCGGGAGACCTGGCCGAAGCCTGCGGAAGCCTCCGATCAGGCGGAGGCGCTCTCGTCGTACCGCGGCGGCCACTTCGCCGAGCTGCGACACCTCACGAGTCGCGCGACGAAGCTCGGGTACGCCGTGCGCGGCGGCTACGCCACCTGCCGCGTCTGGGAGGGCGGCACCGCCGTCGCGGCGACGGTCTGGGTCGGTGCCGGCGATCCCAGCGAAGAGGCCGAGACCGGCGATCTCGAGTTCACCGATCCGCAGGGGCAGGCGCTGCTGCCGGGTGCGGTCGGCCCGATCGCGTGGTCGGAGGGGATGCGCATGGCGGCCGGCCTCTACGCGGGCCGCGTCGTGAAGGAGGAGACCCCGGGATGAACGCGGACGCGTTGCGTCAGGCGGGGGCGATCCTGCCCGGCAAGCCCGGCAGGGACCGGGGCGTCGACACGATCACCGCGCGGTCCTACGAGCACCCGGCGCTGGAGGGCCGCACGGTGGTGCGGCTCGTGCCCGGAAGTCTCGGCGAGGCCGAAGATCTCAGCCTGGAGTTCCTTGGGTTCGCCCCGGCCGCCAAGCCGGTCGCGGTCGGCCACGGGCGCCGCCAGGCGCTCGGTTTTCCGGCGTGGGCGCTCATCAACGACCCGGCCAACGGAAGGCACGCGCTCGCCCTCGTCAAGGAGATGGAGCGGCTGGCCCGACTGGCGAAGTCCAAGCCCGGCAACGCCAAGGACGGCTACGACGAGTTGGCGAGGCGGCTCGACGCGGCCGTCCCCCACTTCCTCCCGACCTTCTGGGAGCAGGCCGGCCGGGCCTATGTCGCCGCCGAGAACGGCAAGGCGGCCGGCACCTGTTTCGCCGCCGCCCGGCTGGCCGAGCAGGTGCACGGCCTGCCGATCGACGAGGACCGCCTTAGCGACGTCCATCTGGAGTTCGCCTTCGCCGGCGCCCTGACCGCCAAGGCTTTGAGCGAGTACGCGCGAGCGATCGTTGACCGGCAGCCGGCGCCGGAGGCGTACCGGTTGGTGCGGGCCATCGCGCTGCGCCGCGTCGCCGGTGGCCTGCCGCCCTCCGTGAGCATGGCCGACGACTTGCGACGCCTCGCCAAGGCCGCCGGCCTCAAACCCGACGCCGAGGCGGAGTCGATGGTCGCCGACCTCCTCGCGTACCCGGCCATCGCCAAGGCCCACGAGGGGTTCTGGAAGGCGTACCGGGCACCTCTGCTGCGCTTGGCGAAGCGCGATCCGGCGGTGCGGGGCAAGCTGCTCGCCCTGCTGCCCGATCCGCCGGGCTGGGATGTCGACATCACTGAGGACTGGCTGGCGCTGCTCGAGGACGCCGGCGCCGCCGACGCGCTGCGCTCACCCGACACGGCGCCGGCGGCCGCCCGCCCGGCCGGTGGCGTGGCGACCTGGGCGCAGCGGTTCCTTGATCATCGCTACCGCGGCTACCGGGGCTACAGGGGCCTGGCGCGGTCACCGCGATGGCTCGCGCTGCTGGAGCAGATCGTCGGGCATGTGCGCGATGAGCTGCGCGCGAGCGGCCGGCCGGTGCGGATGGCCTCCTCGCCGCGTCAGGAGATCGACCTCGACGTGCTCGACATCTGCCTGGCCGACGGCGTACCGGTCGCCGAGCTGCCCGAGGTCGAGCACTACCGGCAACAGTTCAACATCCGCCACTGGGCGGCCGGACCCGACGCCGGTCGTCGGGATCTGGCCGCCGTCGCCGCGGATCCGCGGTTTCTCCGGCCGCTGGTCCGTGGCCTGCGCACCGCGCTCGGCGCGTACGGCGGCGACGACAGCCACGTCCGTCGCCAGGCGGCTTCGCGGAGCGAGAACTGGTCGCTGGAGCCCGTGGGATTGCGCACCGCGGCCCAGACCTGGCTGACCGGTCTCGGCGAGTGGTTGGGAGCCACACCGACCGCGCCCGCGCTCGCGCAGGCGCTGGACCTGATCGCTCCCTTGTGGACTCCCGGCGCGTTCGCCCTGGCGCCCGAGGTCTTCGAGCAACTCGCGTCGGCCGACATCCACGAAGCGCTCGCCCGGTCGCTGCGGGGCGGGTTCGCCGTCGAGCTCGGTTGGCCCGACTACGAGAAGGCGTACGTCGAGCTGAAGTCTCCCTCCGCAACGGAATCCTGGCCGGCCCTGCTGCTCTCCGACGCTCTGCGCGTGATCCTCGTCGGACCCGAAGGGGAGCGGCTCGAGCACGCGTACCGCCTTCCGGCGACGGGCGGTCCACGGCCAACGGAGACCCCGAGACCCGTCCACGTCGACGGGCAGTTCGCGGTCACGTGGTCGGCCGGAGGCTACTGGTCCGGCCGCCCCACCGAGGTCTTCGAGGCCGGCTACCAGCACTGGAACACCTACAGCGCCGTTGGCGTGAGCCTCGCGTTGCCCCAGGGCGGCCGCACCACGGGCGCGCGACCATTGCGGGTCGGCGACACGGCCGCACCGGACCGGCGAGGCATCCTCTGCGACGGAGAGTCGTACTGGCGGATCGAGGCACCGGACGTACCCCGACCGTGGGCGGTCCCAGCGTTGCACTGGCGGGAGTACGACCCGGCTACGGGCGCCGACGGTCGGGTCAGCGCGCCGACCTTCCTCGACGTTCCTCTCGCCGACGGCGACGCGCTGAGGTTCGACCTGTGCTACCTGCACCCCGCGCCGGACGCCTACGCGTCCTCGCCGCTGGGCTTCGCGGACGGCCTGGTCGGCTGGCGGGTCGTGCGCCACGCCGACGGCAGCTTCACCGGCACCGGCATCGACGGCCGCTCGGTCCGGTGGTCGCCCACCGACGACGGCTGGAACGTCGATTTCGTCGGCGCCCTGCGGTTGCCGGGCGATGAGACCCCGCGACCGGTGACCGTACAGCGAACGGGATACTGGCCGCCGCAGGAGCAGGTCACGGTGTGGGACGCCGACGGCCGGCATCCGGCGACGCGTTGGCAGTCCGGAGCGACGCTGCCCCCGTCGATGTTCTGGCACGCCCTGCGCCCGCGCGACGAACGGGGCTCCGCGGCCCTGCGCGCCGCCGACGCCGCGCTGGCGAGTCGCCTGCTCGCTGCGTGCGCCAGCGCCTCGGCTGCGGATCTGATGGTGACCGCCCGGGAGTCGGTGCGCGCGAGGTTCACGGAGATCAGTGATCCCTTCCTCGTGACCGCATTGGCGTCGGCGGTCTCGCAGGCTGAACAGGTCCGGCGGTTGCAGGAGGAGTTGCGCCAGTTGGTCGCGTCGCAAACGGCCGCGCCAAAGGCGCCGAAGCGCCCCGCCGCGCGCGACGTGACCGACGCGGCCCTGGGTCGGGCGCTCGCCGGTCTGGTGGGAGCAGTGCGCTACTTCCAGCGCTACGAAGACTTCTCCGAGACGATGATCAACCAGGTTGTGGCCATCGGAGCCAGGCTGGCGGGTGAGGACACAGGGGCACCGTTGCCTCCAGCCGACACCAGTTGGTCCGAACTCCTGCCCTGGCGGGGCGCGGTCGCGGTGCGCGCGGCGTCGCCGGTCACCTCCGCCGTCGACCGCATGGCGCTGGGCAGCCTGCTCGCCGCGCTGTCGGCTATTGACCTCACCGGAACGCGCGCGCGAGTGCTCGCGGTCACCTTGTCCGGCGACATGACCTTCCGCGACAACCCCAGCGCGGTGCTGCGCACACCCACCTCGACGTTCATCGTGCTCGGCGGCCCGGCGCTCTACCACGGCGACGCGGGCCGGTATGTGCGGTCGGCCATCGAGGTCAGTCCGACCGGCGAGTTCAGCGTGCCGCCGAACATCACCTCGGTGATCGAGACCCCGGCGGCCGGCTGGGGCGACCCCGCCCGGCTGACCGCGGTCGCCGACCTGCTGCGCGAGCGTGGGGCCGTGCCGTGGCGGCCCGAGTCGGTGCAGCGTCTCGTCGAGGCGACCGGCATGACCCGCGCCGAGGCGGCTCTGCTCCTCGCGGGCCTGCCGGGGCTGTCCACGCATGAGGCCAACTTCCTCGACCAAGGCCAGCGCGCGTTGCTCGGGCTGAAGGCCACCGAGGCGCGCACGGCCCGCGACAGCCTGAGCCTCATGCCATCGGCCCAGCGTCTGTCCCTGCTGGAGGCGGCGATGCCGGCCGACCCCGAGGACCTGTGGCGCGAGGGCCCCGATGTGGACGCGCTGGGCGCCCGGTGGCGCGAGCTTTTCGGCGTCACCACCACGGTCCCCGAGGAACTGCTCACCGAGGCTGGTCGCATGGTGCCGGGCCGCGACTCCGCCGACGTCGTCCGGTCGCTGGCCGCGCCGCGGGCCGGCGACTGGCTGAACACCGACGGTGCCACCAATGTGGACGGCTACTCCGCGCACACGACCTCGACCTACGGCGACGCGTTCGCGGCCAACCATCTCGCCGCGGTAGCGGTGGCTCTGCCTTGGCTCGCGTACCGGTTACCGGCCGGCGACCCGATCCGGGCCGCCCTCCCAGCGGCCTACGAACTGGTCCGTCAGCGTCTGCGAAACTCCGAGCTGCTGGTCGGCTATGCGTACCGCGTCGGAGAGGTTCCCGACGGGCTGCCCGCGCTCGTGGTAGCCGGTCCTCGGCCGGAGTACCAACTCGTTTACGTCCGTCCGGCTCAACTCAGCGGACCCGACGACCCGGCGCTGGCGTTCATCGACCAGGAGACGAGGGCGAGCCTGCGCCTCCTGCTGTCCGAGGCGTTCGCGGCCACGATCGCGGCGATCCCCGGCGACCCGACGCCACCGGGCCGCTTCCCGCACGACCCGAGAGTCAGCGTGCCCGATCTCGTCGAGGCCGCCGCGGCAGCGTACACATTGGACTCCGATGCCGCGACCTACTACCTGCAGCTGCTCGCGCTCCCCGACCCGACCGACCGTCGGGTCGCCGAGTGGAACGGTTGGACTCCGGTCACCCTGCGCGCGGCCAAGACCGTGCTTGCGGCGACCGACCTCGTGGTGGAGGCGAAGCGCGAGCGGGCGGGCCGGTCGCTCTTCCTGCCTGGCGGCTGGCTGCCTCTGAAGGCACCCGACCTGCCGGTCGAGACGTGGAAAACGGCGCTGGGAATCGGCCTCGATGGCACGATGCCCGGTCGGCGGGTCCTCGTCCCGTCCACTGTGGAGATGTTGTTCCGGGCCGCGTGGAGTCGCATCCTCGCCGGCGACCTCCCCCGCTACCACACCCTCTCGGAGACGCGATGACCACCACGCCGCGGCAGATCGACCCGCCCGAGTTCCGGTACGCCGACGAGCTGCAGTTCCTCGCGGCCGCCGACACCGGGTCGCGGCCGCCGAGCTGGCGGCTCACACCCCACGCCGTGGTCACATTCGTCGCCGGGTCCGACGGCCGCGCCGTTGACGGGCCCGGCAAGAAGAAGCGGGTCATCGACGCCAAGTTCATCGGCGATCGCGCGCTAGTGGAGCGCTGCGTGGTCACGCTTGCGGGGGAGCGCGGACTGCTGCTGGTTGGCGAGCCGGGCACGGCCAAGTCCATGCTGTCGGAGCTGCTCGCCGCCGCCGTCTGCGGCACCAGCGGCCTCGCCGTGCAGGGCACCGCCGGCACGACCGAGGACCAGCTGCGCTACGGCTGGAACTACGCGCTGCTGCTCGCGAAAGGGCCGAGCCGGGAGGCGCTCGTACCCTCGCCGGTGCTGACCGCGATGACGACCGGGGCGGTGGCCCGCATCGAGGAGGTCACCCGATGCCTCCCCGAGGTGCAGGACGCGCTCGTGTCGGTGCTCTCGGACCGCCGCCTCGCCCTGCCGGAGCTGGCCGGCATCGACGACGCGGTGGCCTACGCGGCGCCCGGCTTCACGGTGATCGCGACCGCGAACCTGCGCGACCGCGGGGTCTCCGAGATGTCCGCGGCCCTCAAGCGGCGGTTCAACTTCGAGGTCATCCCACCCATTGCCGATCTCGCCGCGGAGATCGATCTCGTACGCCGCCAGGCCCGCTCCGCGGTGGAACGGGTCGGCGCCAGCTACGAGGTGGACGACGCGGTGCTCGAGACACTCGTCACCGCGTTCCGCGATCTGCGCACCGGCCGGTCGGTGGAGGGCTGGGAGGTCGAGCGTCCGTCCACGGTGATGAGCACCGCCGAGGCCGTGGCGGTCGCGGCGTCGATCGGACTGTCGACCGCCTTTCTGCCCGGTCGCGATCCGCTGTCGCTGCTGCCGGGTCACCTTCTTGGTGTGGTGCGCAAGGACGACGAGACCGACCGGGCCCGGCTGCTCGCGTACTGGGACGGACCCCTGCGGCGCCGGGCCAGCACTGGCGGCCGGATGTGGCAGCAACTGTGGGAGCAGCGTGACGCACTCGACACGTGAGCCGGTCGAGGCGGTCCGACGGCTGGCGGACAGCGTTGATCCGTACCTCATCGGGGTGCGGCACCACTCGCCGGTGCTCGCCGCGGCGATCCCGGCGTTGCTGGAGTCGTTCCGGCCGGACCTGGTGCTGGTGGAGCTGCCCGAGGAGCTGGGGGAGTGGCTGCCTTGGCTGGCCCACGCCGAGACGGTCACCCCGGTGGCGCTCGCGGCCGTACGCGAGGCGTCCGACCAGCCCATGGGCTTCTATCCGTTCGCCGACTTCTCGCCCGAGTTGGCAGCCATCCGGTGGGCGGCGGGCGGTGGCATCGAGGTGGCGACGTGTGACCTGCCGCTGGCCGACCCGGAATGGGGTGCGACCGTGGACTCCACCGTGGAATCCACTGTGGACTCTGATGAAGGGCGCTTGCGGCTCAGCGAGATCGCCCGCGCCGCCCTGACCGGCCGGCACGACGACGACCTGTGGGACCGCTGGGTGGAGGCGCCCGCGGCTGGGTCGGCTCCCGGCGCGGTTCGGCGGGCCGCCCTCGCCGTCGGCTGGGCGCTGCGGCAGGACGCGGCCAATGCTGGCGGGGTCGAGCCCCGCGACCTCGCCCGCGAGGCGTGGATGCGTCGCCGCATCGTCGCCGCGACCGGTCGGCGCGTCGCGGTCGTGGTGGGGGCTTTCCACGCGCCCGCGCTGGTCGGCCCCGCCGGCGGGGGACCCGACCCAGCTGGGCCGGTCACGGCGGCCGGTGGTGGCTTGGTGACCTCGCTCGTGCCGTACACGTTCGATCTGCTCGACTCCCGATCGGGTTACCCGGCCGGGATCCGAGACCCGCAATGGCAACAGGCGGTCTTCGACTGTGGTGCCCGTCCCTCCGATGTGGAGGGCATGGCGCGAGCCTTCGCGGTCCGGGTGACCTCGGCGCTGCGCGCCGCCGGCCATCCGGCCGGTCCGGCCGAGGCCGGCGAGGTTGCCCGCCTCGCCATTGACCTCGCCCGGCTCCGTGGGCTGCCCGCGCCCGGTCGGGGCGAGCTGGTCGAGGCGTTGCAGACGACGCTCGCGCAGGGCGAGCCGACCGGCCGTGGTCGGGCCGTCGCCCTGGCGATGAACGGCACGCTCATCGGCGACCGGCGCGGTCGGCTCGCGTCCGGGGCGCCCCAGTCGGGCCTGCTGCCGGCGGTGACCGCTCTGTTGGCGCGGCTGCGCCTGCCCAAGCCGGGTGACGCGGCGCAGGCCGTGCGGCTGGATCCGTTGCGCTCCCCGTTGGACCGCCGCCGGGAGGTGGCCCTCCAGCGCCTCGCCATGTGCCAGGTGCCCTACGCGCGGCCGGAGTCGGTCGTCGGCGTCGGCGGGGTGGATGCGCTGGGCACGAGCTGGTGGGTGCACTGGACGCCGGCGACCGACGCCACCATCGCCCTCGCCGGGCTGCGCGGGGTGACCCTGGCTCAGGCCGCCGAGGGACGCCTGCGGACCGTGCGCGCCCGCGAGGTCGCCGACGGCGGACCGACCGCCGCCCAGTCCCTGGTAGGGTTCGCCGCCGCGGCCGCGTGCGGGCTGCCGGCGGCCCTGGCGGTACGGATCGGCGACGTCGCCGAGGTGGTGTGCCATGGCGGCACGCTGCCCGAGATCGTCGTGGGGATCGATCAGGTGGAGCGGCTGCGGGCCGGTCACGTGCCGGGCCTGCCGGATCCGCCGAACGGTCTCGCCGATCTGATCGAGGAGCTTTACGCGGCGGCGGTTCGGGCGGTCGACGGCCTCGCGGGTTCGACCCTGATCGGCGATGCCCAGGCGCTGCTCGCCCTGGTGCACCGCGCCGGCGCGGCCGGCCGGCTGTTGCGGCTGGGCCATGCGTTGGCGCGAATGGCGTCGGACGGCACGCCGCTCATGCAGGGAGCGGCCGGTGCGGTCCGTGTGGTGCTGGGGCTGGACGATCCCGCGGCGTTCGGTGAGCGGCTCGCTTCCTGGGTGGACACTCTTTCAGCGGAGATGACGGCGCGGCTGCAGGGCGCGCTGACCGTCGCGGGACCGATCCTCGAGGCCGGCGCCGAGGCACTCACGCCTTTGCTGCGGCGGGTCGAGGACCTTGCCGACGACGAGTTCCTGCAGCGGTTACCGGCGTTGCGCGGCGGGTTCGACGCGCTCAGCCCGGCCGCGCGGGACCGGATGCTCACCACGGTCACCGACCGGATAGGCGGCGACCTGCGCACGCCGTTGACGGAGGATCCGGCGACGCTGGCCGGTTGGCTCGCCGCCGACCTGGCCGGTCGAGATGCCCTGACCGCCCTCGGACTGGAGCCGGCCACCCTCGGGGCCGCGTCCGACCAGCCGGCCGTCGCAATCGCCGCGCGGGGCGACGAGGGGCCGCCGGCCGAGACCCGCACGGTCAGCGCGATCCACCGCTGGCGGCTCATCCTCGCCCGGACGTCCGAGGCATTGCCGGCCGCCGGACGGCGACTGGCAACAGCGCTCGACGAGCTCTACGGAACCGGCCGGGGCGAAGGATCGTACATAGTGGACGACGGCGTGGGTGGTGGGGGTCGGGAAGCCGCCTTCCCGAGCGTCCGAGAATGGCGGGAGGAGCTGGACGCGCTGTTCGGCGCATCGGTGCGAGAGGAGGTGCTTGCCCGAGCGGCGTCGGCCGGACGCCTCGACGTGGCGATGGAGATCGATCCGGCGTCCGTACGCCCCTCCGTCGACCTGCTGCACGCCGTGCTGTCGCTGGCCGGTGGCCTGCCGGAGGCCCAACTGGCCCGGCTCCGGCCACTGGTCGCCCGCATTGTCGCGGCGCTGACCGCGAAGTTGGCCCGCCAACTGCGCCCGGCCCTGACGGGGATGGTGACGCCGCGCCGCACCCGGCGACCCAGCGGGATCCTCGACCTGTCGGGCACCGTGCGGGCCAACCTGCGCACCGCGCGGCGCGACGCCGATGGGGTGGTGCGGGTCGTGCCGGAGCGGCCCGTCTTCCGCGCCCGTGGCCGCCGCAGCGTGCAGTGGCGGGTCATAGTGCTCGCCGACGTGTCGGGTTCAATGGAGCCCTCGACCATCTGGGCGGCGATGACCGCATCGATCCTCGCCGGTGTGCCGGCGCTGCGGACGCACTTCCTCACGTTCTCCACCGAGGTGATCGACCTGACCGACCGCCTCGACGACCCGCTGCGGCTCCTGCTCGAGGTGCACGTGGGCGGCGGCACCCACATCGCCAAGGCGCTGCGATACGCCCGGGACCTCGTCAGCGTGCCCAGCCGCACGATGGTCGTCGTGGTCAGCGACTTCGAGGAGGGCTACCCGATGGGTGAGCTCGTGGCGGAGGTGCGGAATCTGGTCAACTCCGGCTGCCGCCTGCTCGGCTGCGCCAGCCTCGACGACACCGGCACCGCGAGATACTGCGTCGGCGTGGCCGAGCAGCTCGTCGCCGCCGGCATGCCCGTCGCAGCGCTCAGCCCGCTCGAACTGGCCCGCTGGGTGGGTGACCAGGTCACATGAGCGCAACCCTTCCGCCGGTCGATCCGGGAGTCCTCGCCAAGGCCGTCGACGCGCTGCCCGGCCGCCTGCGCAAGCGCCTCGACGAGACCGTCGGGCAGGTCTCCTCGTGGACGGTCACCGCGGCCGAAACCTCGGGCGTCGTGGTGGTCACCGTCGACGATCAGACCACGGTCACCCTCGCCGCCGAGGTGCGCACCGAGGTGGACGCGGTCTGCACCTGCCTGCTCGCACCGCGCTGCCTGCACCGGACGGCCGTGCTGGCGGCGGCGCCCATTCTCGCCTCGGCGGCGAGCCCGGCCCCAGTGCCCGACCAGGCCGCGTCGCCCCAGCTGACCGGGTTGGCCCCGGTGCCCACCTCGACGGAGATCCCCCGCGCGCAGGTCGAGGCGGCGACCCTCCTCTGGCGGGCCGCCGTCCCCGTGCTGGAGTCGGGGATTCCGGGAGCCGGTGCCGTGGTGCAGGCCCAGCTCTTGCGAGCCGTCCACGAGGCGCGGGGAGTCGGCCTGCCGCGGGCCGCGGCGGCCGGGGTACGGGTGGTCGAGGCGCTGCGCGCGGCGCGGGCCGAGCGGCCGGCATTCCGGCTGGCCGACCTGACCGACGACCTTGGCGAGTTGCTGAGCGTGTGCCACCAGCTCACGACCGGGGTGGGCGATGTCGTGGTGGCCCGGGGCACCGCCCGGCGTGAGTACGAGGAGGTGGGCAACCTCCGCTTGTGGGGGCTGTTCGCCGAACCGGTGCTGACAACCTCCGGCTATGCGGGCGCGGCGGCGCACCTGTGTGACGACCAGGGCCGACTGTGGACAGTCAGTGACGTGCGGCCGGGTGGCATGGCCGAGGCGCGTGGCGCGGCCAGCGCGACGATCTCCTTGGGAGAGGCTCGGCTCAGTCATCGCGAGGTCGGCCGGTCCGGGCTCGTGGTGGCCGGCGCCCGCGCGTCAACGAACGGGCGACTCAGCACCGGAGCCGACGTCCAGGCCGTCCGGAGTGCCGGGCGGCCGTGGACGGAGCCACCGCTGACCACGCTGTGGGCCGCGTCGGTCACCGACCAGGTGGCCCGCCACCACGATGCGCTCGGCTTGGCGGCACCGATCCGCCCGGCCGGAGGAGACTTGGCCTTCCTCCGAGGAACCCTCCGATCCGGCCACAGTGGACTGATGCTCGAGACGTCCGAGGTCGGGCCGATCGCGGTGATGCCCACGATCACTGACCCCGGTCTGCCCGCGGTGGCGAACCTGCGGCAGCTGGTCCGTTCCGCCGCCGGTCGGGACGCCATGCTGATCGGTCGATTCGCGCGCACCCGGGTCGTGTACGGGCTCGCGCTGGCGGCGGATTGGCTCCCGCCGCACCTGGGCGGGCACGTCGACCTCGGCGTCGATGTGCTCCAGGCGTCCGATCTGCCCGGCCGGACGGGCGAGCCCGCCATCTCGTCGCTGGTGACCGAGCCGGAGGTTCCGGTCGCCCTGCAGGTGCTCCGGCACAGGGTCGAACGGGCGGTCAGCGGCGGTCGCGCCGCCGTCCGAACCTCGGCGACCGCTGACGCCATCCGACTCGCGTCCGCACAACTTCCGACTGGTTCGGCCGTGGTCACCGCGCTGCAGGAGGCGGCCGCGCACCGGACCCGGGACGCCTTTGGTCGGCTCGATCCGATCGACGGCGACCGGTTGGCCCGTGCGTGGCTCGCCGCCGCCGTCTATTGCGCCGCGGCCCATCGGAAGCTCGACGCTGTCGGCTGGCTCAGACACTGACGGAGGGAGCGGACATGCGGCGCCCGGCGGCAGAGCAGATCCCGGTGGCGGAGGCCCGGCGGATCGCGTTGGCGGCGCAGGGGTTCGCACAGGCGCGCCCGGCCGGACGGGTGGACGCCCGCCACGTGCGACGGGTGGTTGACCGGCTCGGCGTGCTCCAACTCGACTCGGTCAACGTGCTGTGCCGGTCGCACTACCTGCCCGTCTTCGCGCGGCTCGGCCCTTACCCGCGGGCGCTGCTGGACCGGATGGCGTGGGGTAACCGGGGGCGTGAGCTGTTCGAGTACTGGGGGCATCGCGCGTCACTGCTGCCGCTGCGGCTGCATGCCCTGCAACGGTGGCGGATGCAGGCCGCCGCCCGCCATGTATGGGACAGCGACATCCGCAAGTGGCGGACCTCGTTGGATCCGGGCATCGAGGCGCCGTGGGCGGTGATCGAAGGGATGACCAGGTTGGTCACCGAGCGGCCGGAGCACGTCGACGAGGTGCTGGCGATCGTCACCGAACGCGGCCCGCTCGGCGCTGGCGACGTTGGCCTGGCGGCACAGCGGCGCCTGCAGTTCGGCGGCCTGTGGAACTGGAACGACACCAAGGTCGCGCTCGAGTGGCTGTTCTGCCTCGGCACGGTGACGACGGCGAGGCGGGATAACTTCGAGCGGATCTATGACCTCACCGAGCGGGTCCTGCCGGCGTGGGTGCTCGACACGCCGGCGCCGAGCCGGGAGGACGCGCAGCGGGAACTGCTCCGGATCGCGGCCAGCGCCCACGGCATCGCGACTGAGAAGGAGCTGCGCGACTACTTCTACCTTCCCCCCGACGACGCCAAGGCCCGCATCGCGGAGCTCGTGGATTCGGACGAGCTTCTCCTCGTGCGCGTTGACGGCGTGCCGCAGAAGCACTACCTGTGGCCGTCGGCGGCGCGGGGATCGCGGGTTCGGGCGCGCGCCCTCCTGTCGCCTTTCGACTCGTTGATCTGGGACCGGGACCGGATGCTCCGGCTGTTTGGGTTCCACTACCGGATCAGCCTCTACACGCCGGCGGCCCAGCGCGTCCACGGGTACTACGTGCTGCCGTTCCTGCTCGGCGAGAGGTTGGTCGCCCGGGTCGACCTCAAGGCCGATCACCGGCAGTCGGCGCTGGTCGTCCCGGCGGTCCATACCGAGGGCGAGCTGCCCGAGCGCGAGGTGGCCGCGGAGCTCGCGCAGGAGCTGCACCTGATGGCCGACTGGCTCGAATTGGACGGGGTGGTCGTGGGCGGCGCGGGGACGCTCGGTCCTGCGCTTACCAGGGCGGTCAAGGCCGGCCGCTGAGCGCGGTAGGTGTCAAACGGCGTCGCCTGGGGTACCGGTAGGGCAATCAATCCGAAAGGAGGTGCGCCGTGGGCATTGGGGTGAGCGTTTTTCTGATCGCCGTTGGCGCGATCATCACCTTCGCCCTCAATTGGCGCGTCGGCAGCATCGACCTCGATGTGGTCGGCTGGATCCTGATGGGCGCCGGCGTCCTTGGCCTCATCGTGACCACCATGATCTGGGGCAACCGCCGCACGACGGCCGTCGAACGGGATGTGATCCCACCGGCACCGTGATCCACGGCGGGCCGAGACCGCGGGCCCCGTCGGGGTCTCGGCCCGTTGAGTTTCTCGTTCTCGGGCACGCCGGCCAGCCGTTGTCGTTTCGATGGCGGCGATCCGGCCGATCCGGCAGGCTGAGGAGATGACGGGCTCCCGGGACGCCTCGCCCGCGCCCGCCAGCGGTGCGCGCGACCTGAGGGCCGCCCTGACCGACCTTCGCGACGTAAGTGCGAAGGTCCGGTTCCCGCTGCACCTACCCGGGGCCGAAGCGGCGCGGCGTGCGGCCCGTGGCATGGTCGGGCAGCTCGATGACTACCTGTTGCCCCGCCTCGACCGGCTCGACGCGCCCCTGCTCGTCGTCGTGGGCGGATCGACCGGGGCGGGCAAGTCGACGCTCGTGAACAGCCTTGTCGCCCAGCCCGTCAGCGCGACCGGCGTGCTGCGCCCGACCACCCGCGCGCCGGTGCTCGTCTGCCATCCGGAGGACGCGAGCTGGTTCAGCGCGACCCGACTGCTGCCCCGCCTGATGCGCACCCGGGATCCGTTCGGCGATGCCGGCACCCTGCGCGTGGTCGAATCGAGCCGGCTCTCGCCCGGCCTGGCCCTCCTCGACGCCCCCGACATCGACTCGGTCGTGGAGTCGAACCGGGCGTTGGCCGAGCAACTGCTGGCGGCGGCGGACCTGTGGCTGTTCGTGACCACGGCCGCCCGCTACGCCGACGCGGTGCCGTGGGACTTTCTCCGGACGGCGCGCGTCCGCGGCACGGCGATCGCGCTCGTGCTCGACCGGGTGCCCGCCGGCGCCGGTGAGACGGTCGGAACGCACCTCGCCGAGATGCTGCGGCGCCATGATCTCGGTGAGGCACCGTTGTTTATCGTCGAGGAGCTGCCGACCACATCGGACGGCCTGCTGCCGGCAGCGGCCGTGGCTGAAATCTCCGACTGGCTGCGTTCGCTCGCCGACTCCGCTGCGGCCCGCGCCGCCGTGGTCCGCCAGACCGTCGACGGGGCGGTCGCGGCGCTCGATGCCACGGTCGTCGAGTTGGCGGAGGCCGCCGCCGACCAGGTCCAGGCGGCCGAGGCGCTCACCGGGACGGTCACCAACGCCTACCAGGCGGCACAGACCACTGTGGAGCAGGGCATGCGCGACGGCACGCTGCTCCGGGGCGAGGTGCTGGCCCGCTGGCAGGAGCTGGTCGGCACCGGCGAGTTCATGCGTGGTCTGCAGGCCCGAATAGGGCGCCTGCGCGACCGTGTGTTCGCCGCCGTGACCGGGCGTCCGGGCCCGGTCGACCGGCTTCAGGGTGCGTTGGAGTCCGGCCTGGTGACGCTCATTCGCGGCGCCGCGGGTGATGCGGCCGAGCAGGCCGCCGGAGCCTGGCGCGGCCATCCCGCCGGTGCGGCTCTGATGACCCCGGCGCCCTGGCTCGCACGGGGCAGCGACGACTTGTCCGAACGGACCGAGCGGCGGGTCCGCGACTGGCAGCGCGAGGTGCTCGACCTGGTCCGGGCCGAGGCAGGCAACAAGGCGTTTGTCGCCCGGGCCGGCGCCTACGCGGTCAATGCCATCGGTCTCGTCGTGATCATCGCGGTGTTCACCGCGACGGCGTTTATCCCGACCGGCGCCGAGATCGTCGTGGCGGGGGGAACAACGATCGCGGCGCAGAAAGTGCTCGAGGCCATCTTCGGCGACCAGGCCGTCCGCGAGCTGGCCGTGAAGGCGCGGCGGCGGTTGCTCCAGATCGTCGACGAGCTGCTCGACGAGGAGGCGCAACGGTTCCGCGCTGTGCTCGCGGAGCAGGACATCGACCCGGCCGCCCCGGCCTTGTTGAGGGCCGCGGCGGAGAGGGTGCGCCGCGCCCGCGCCGCCGGTGCGTTGCGATGAGCCGACAGGTGGACGCGCTGGTCGACCGCGTCGAAGGGCTGCGGCGGTTCGTGGAGCTCGCCGGGCCACATCTGCCGTCGGACCGGCTCGCCCCGGCGCGGCGCGTCATCGATCGAGCTGGTGATCGGCTTGCGCTCTCGCGCGCACACACCGTCGTCGCCCTCGCCGGGGCGACCGGCAGTGGCAAGTCGAGCATCTTCAACGCCCTCGCGGGCGAGGAGCTGTCCTTGGTGAGCCTGCGCCGTCCGACGACCGGTGACGCCCACGCGTGTGTGTGGGGACCCGAGAAGGCCCACGAGCTGCTTGACTGGCTTGATATCGGGCACCGCTACGGCGCTGTGGACGAGGCACTGACCGGCCTGGTGCTGGTGGACCTGCCCGACTTCGACTCGGTCGACACCGAACACCGGATCGAGGCGGACCGGCTTCTCGAGCTCGTCGACCTCATCGTCTGGGTGCTCGACCCGCAGAAGTACGCCGACCGCGTGCTGCACCGGCAGTACCTCGCCCAGTTCGGCCACCATCGCGACATCACGGTGGTCGTGCTCAACCAGGCCGATCGCCTAAACGACGAGCAGCTGCAGGCGTGCCTGGTTGACCTCGGCCGGCTGCTCGAGGCGGATGGCCTCGTCGAGGTGCCCGCATTCGCCACGTCGACGGTCGGGCGGCCTGGTCTCGACCGGCTTCGCCACCTGCTCGGTCAGACCGTGGCCGCACGGTTGGCTGCGCTGCAACGGCTCTCCGGCGATGTCGCGGCCATCGTCGCCGACCTGGAGCCGCTGGTGGCTTCGCCTGGGACCCACACTGAGGATCGCTCCATCGCCGAGGATCTCTACCGTGCGCTGGCCGGTGCGGCGGGCGTGCCGATGGTGTCGCGGGCCGCGGAACGCTCCTATGTGCACCGTGCGGTCCGGCACACCGGTTGGCCCGTGACGCGGTGGGTGCGCCGGTTCCGGCCCGATCCGCTCGGGAGGCTGCGCCTGGGCCGCCGGCCGTCCACATCGGACGAACCCGTCGCCGCAACGTCGATCGGCCCGGCGGCGCCGGCCGAGGCGGCCGCGCTCGGGCTGGCGTTGCGCTCGGTGGGTGACCGTTACGGGCGCGACCTGGCGCCGCCCTGGCCCGACGCGGTGCTCGACGCCGCCCGGTCGCGTCAGGCCGACCTGCCCGACGCGCTCGACGTCGCGGTCGCGAGGACCGATCTCGGCCTGCACCGGACGCCCGCGTGGTGGCGCCTCGTCGGCGCCCTGCAGTGGCTGTTCATCGTCGGCGCCGCCCTCGGCGCCGCGTGGCTGGTACTCCGCTACGCCCTCTTCGTCCTCGCCCTGCCCGAACCGCCCGCGCCAGAGGTCGGTCGCGTCTCGCTGTTCACCCTGTTGTTCGCTGGTGGCCTGGTGGCTGGGCTGCTGCTCGCCGTGCTTGCGCGACCGGTCGTGGCCGCCGCGGCCGGCCGCCGCCGGCGCCGTGTGGAGTCACGGCTGATGGCGGCGATCCGCCGGGTCGGCGATGACCTCGTCATCGAGCCCGTGGTCCGGGTCGGACGCGACTACGCTGAGGCCCGGCGTGCCCTGCTGGACGCAAAGGAGCTTCGTTGACCCCCATCGACCTGAGCAACCGCACCGACCTCCCGGCCTTCGACGAGCGCACGATCCTCACCCAGCTCCTGCGGTACGTGCGCCTGACCGTGCACGCCAAGTGCGTCGACCTGGCCCCGTCGGACGCGGTCAAGACGCCGCTGCCGACCTCGCCGGCCATGAGCGTGGCCGGCCTGGTCAGCCATCTGCGTTGGGCGGAGGCCTTCTGGATCGACGTCATCTTCCTCGGCCAGCCCTACCAATGGCCCGGCACGGACGATGACTCCGAGCTGCAGATGCGCGCCGGAGCGCAACGGCCGTTGGCCGAACTGCTTGACGAGTACGCGGGACAGACGGCCCACACCGACGAGGTGGTCGCCACACGCGACTGGGACGAGCTATCGGCGCACAGCGACAGCGAGTCCGGCGCGCCGGTCACGTTGCGCTACATCATCACGCACCTGATCGAGGAGACCGCCCGGCACAATGGTCACCTCGACATCCTTCGCGAGCTCGCCGACGGTGTCACCGGCGCATGACCGGATAGGGTGCGGCCATGGCGACGCATTGGACGCTCGGCTGTGACGCTACCGATCCACACCGCATTGCCGAGTTCTGGGCCCTGGCACTCGGCTACGTGGACGAACCCGGCTACGACGATCCGGAAGGCGCTTCGATCATCGACCCGGACGGGAAGGCGCCGGCCATCGGGTTCCTCCGGGTGCCGGAGCCCAAGACCGCGAAGAACCGCATGCACATCGACGTCCGGGTGGCCGGCGAGCCACCCTGGGACATGGCCGAGCGCGAGCAGCTCATCCGCGCGAAGGCGGCCGAGCTCCTCGCCGCCGGGGCGACCTTGGTGCGCGAGGAATCCTACGGCGCCCACCTGGGCCACATCGTCATGCTCGATCCCGAGGACAACGAGTTCTGCGTCGCCTGACCGACAGCCGTAGTGTCGCGCATGCGTCCAACGTCCACTCTCGACTGAGGAACTTCCGCCCGCGTACGGTCAAGAAAACCTCACGCCACATGATGAGCGGGTGGGCACATGACGCAGTCAATGCCGCCTCAGCGGTCGGCTCTCGTGATCTCGGTGGGCCGGGTTCGGGGCACGAGCCCGGACGAGGGCTCCGGGTTCGCGAAGATATCGCCCGCGGAGTTGCCGTTCGCCGAGGCCCGGGCCAGCCAGGTCGGTGGTGCCCTGATCCGGTTGGGTTATGAGGTGAACCAACTGGTCGATCCGACCGGGGTCGAACTTGAGAGCTCGTTCCGCCACGCCATGCAGGGTGGCCGCCGGGATGATCATCTGATCATCTACGCGATCGGCCACACGGTGGATGGCGCCGACTGGAAATCGTTCGTTCTCCCGGGAGCCGACAGAGACGTGGAAAGGGGCGTCGACATTCGCTCCTGGGCCGACCGTGCGGCGAAGTCTCCCAAGAAAGTGCTCTTCCTGCTCGACCTGATTCACGCCGGACCGTTCGCTCAGGAGCTCGCCTCCGAGCCAAGTCGGCTAGTGTGGGTTATCGGAGGCTCGGCCAGCGTCGACTTCGTTCTCGACGGCCGCTTCAGTGAGGCTTTGGCCGCCACGCTGGGACGGATCTCGGCGGGCGAACCCAAGCTGACCGGTCGGTCCGAATATGTGCGCTATCCCGCATTCCTCGACGCTCTTCAAGATGACCTGACCAGATTCACAGCCGCCGGCGTCCGACAGTCGCTGATCGCCAGTGGAGTCGATGCGACACCAGAGGACGAGTTCACGTTCTTTCCGGATCCACACTGGACCGCGCTCGCGGCCGACGCGTCGTCGGCCGACCCGGCGACCATCGCGCCGCCCGATGCGGCGCATTCGCCCGCCGCGGTAAGCGGTCCGCTGGCCGGTGGGATCTCGGCCGACTGGGTCGATCCGAACGACAGCATCCCCCTTGACCGTGACCAGCTCTCCGTGGCGGTGTACGCGTCGATGCTCGCTGGAGTGATCGCACACCGGGACACTCCGATGCCGCTGTCGATCGGACTGTTCGGCAACTGGGGCTCCGGCAAGAGCTATTTCATGGGCCTGCTGCGGGGCGAGGTGGAGCGACTGGCCGGGGTTGGGCCGCCCGCGTACCTCGGCGACGTCGTCCAGATCGGGTTCAACGCCTGGCACTACACCGACACCAACCTGTGGGCCAGCCTGGGCGATGAGATCTTCCGGCAGCTGGCCGGTCCGACCGACGACGTGGGTTCGCGGCGGGCGGCCCTTCGCGCCGACCTTCTGGAGCTGCTCGAGTACCGCAAGGTGCTGCGCTCCCGGGCGCAGCAGGCCGAGCAGGAGACCATCGACCTCCGGGCGCAGCTCGATCAGGCGAGCGCCGAGCATGACGCGACCGCGCTTGATCTCGTCCGGGCGTTGGCCGCCTCGGATGAGTTCAAGACCCGGCTGTCGAAGGTCTGGAGTCAGCTCGGCATCACCGACGAGTTCGAGAAGGCCAACGCGCTCGCGACCGAGCTCAGAAGCGCCGGCCGGGAACTGAGCACCGCGCGGCAGCTCCTGTCCGGGCGGTGGGCGCGCGCCGCCGCCCTCGGGCTCGTGGTCGGACTGTGCCTGCTGGCTCTGGCCCCCGTCATTCCGCGCGCCAGCGCCTGGCTCGCCCAGGGTGGCCTCGCCGTGCTCGCCGGAACGCTCGCGGCGGCCGTGGGCATCGTTTCGCGGTTCCGGACGGGTCTGTCGAGCCTAGCCAGGCTCGCCGTCGACGTCCGGAATCAGGCCAAGAAGGCGACCCACGACGGGAAGGTCGTGCGACCGTTGCTGGAGAAGCTGCGCGGCGCGGAAGCCGCCCAGTCGGTCGTCCGGGCCCAGCTCGATGAGGTGGCGACCCGGGTCGGCGAGCTGAGCCGTCAGCTGAACGACCTGGCGCCCGGTCAGCGCCTCTACAGCTTCATCGCCGAACGGGCTACCGGCGACCTCTACACGCGCCACCTCGGTCTGATCTCGACGATCCGCAAGGACTTCCAGAACCTCGTCGCGCTCATGCGCGACTGGCGCGACCGGATCGCAACAGACACCTCGCGCCGCCCCATCGACCGGATCGTGCTCTACATCGACGACCTCGATCGCTGCAGTTCCAAGCAGGTCGTCGACGTGCTGCAGGCGGTGCACCTGTTGCTGGCCCTCGACCTCTTCGTGGTCGTGGTCGGCGTTGACCCGCGGTGGCTGCTGGAATCCCTGCAGCAGCACTACGACGGCATTCTTCTCCGAGACGGCGATGAGGACCGGCGCGACCATCGGGCGATCGGAGCGGTGATGCCCGAGGACTACCTGGAGAAGATCTTCAACATCCCGGTCGTCCTGCCCGGCATGCCGCCCGGCAGCCTCGACGCCCTGTTCCGGAGCCTGACGAACCGAACGGACAGCACGGCCTACTGGCGCCGGCCGGAACCGGTTGAGGAGACCCACGAGGAGGAACAGGGCACCGACAACGCGGCGGACGTGGCGTCCCCGGCCGCCGACCCGGCTCAGATGACCCTTGAGCCCGGGTCGGAGTTGGCTGCCGACGGACCCTCGAGTGAGGCCGCCGCGTTCCGGCCGATGACCGAGCCCGAGCTGGCGCTGCTGGGCGACCTGGAGCCGCTGATCGACAGCCCGCGCGACGCGACGCGCCTGCTCAACCTCTACCGCATGCTCCGGTCCACGCGAGACCTCGCCGATGCTTCCATGTTCCTGGGCGATAGCCACCGACCCGGGGACTACCAGGCGGTCATCGTCCTCTTGGGACTGTTGACCGCGCATGCTCGACTGTTGGCCGCGGTCCTCGACACGCCGCGGGCAGCCGGCGGAGTCGCGGGCGGCCTCACGACACGGCCGCCCGAGACGACCTGGAGCGCGTTCGTCCGAGATCTGGAGCCGAAGTCGGTGCCGGACGGTTGGGTCAACGCCGTCTGCGGCCCACTCGCGCACGACGACCTGGCCGACTGGCAGCGCCTGTACTCCGGAGCGTCACGCAGCGTGCCACACGTGACGCAGCCGGACCTGTCGGCGTTCCAACGATGGGCTCCGCGCATCCGTCGGTTCTCGTTCGCGCTCTCACCGCTGAGCGCCGGGCCGGCTCCCGCCGCGGCGGCTCAGCCAAGCCCCCCGGTCACGACAGGCGACGCCGCACCCGATGGATCGCGACCGCCAACATCACCGCGGCCAGGGCGACGAACACACCCGTCTCGATGAGCTGGAACGGCCAGAACCGGTTCGCCGGTTGGAAGACGTGCAGGTTGTACGCGTCAGCCGGGTAGCGTTCGCAGGCGTCGGAACCGGGGAGGCAGGACACGCGATAGGCCCGCTGGAGCTTGTGGCCGGCGGCGTCGTAGAGGCCGAAGTCCAGCAGCCAGTCGCCGAGTAACCGGTTGGGCCTCGCGTCGGTGGCGATGGGGAACCGGCGCTCGCGGGCCGCCAGGAAATGGGGGCGGGCCATCCACACGACGATGCGAGCCGCGACGAAGGCGACGAGGGTGGCGGCCATCGCCGCCGATACGCCGCGCCAGATCGTGCCCGCGAGCACTCCGGCGGCCACCGCGAACACCGTGTAGCCGATCGGTACCACGCCGAGCACGTCGAACATGCGGTAGCCGAACCGGGCGGCGCTCGCCTGGGCCAAGGGCTCGAGCCACCACGACACCAGCAGCGCGTAGCCGGCCGCGAGCGCCAACCCGAATGCTCCGACTAGGCCGAACTTGACCAGGATCCACCTGCGCCGAGTGGCGCCCTGTGTCCACACGAGACGGTGAGTGCCTTGCTCCATCTCCCGGGCGACCAGCGGCGCCCCGAAGAACAGCCCGACCAGCAGCGGCAGGATCGCGAAGATGATCGCCACGTTGGTGAACGTGCGATACCGCTGGGCGAACATCCCCGCGGGCTCCTCGCAACCGGACGCCTGTTCGGCGATGAACTCGGCCCGGCTCAACGTCTGCAGGCAGTTGGCGAGCCCGGTGTCGGCGAAGACCTCGTGCATCTGCCGGCCACTCGGGACTAACAGCGCGGCGAGCGCGGCCAGAACAAGTACGGCGAGCAGGGCCTGCTGCCGGTGCTGGCGCCAGGTCAACCAGATCATCGGTCTCCTCCCTAGGAAATGCGCCGGACGCGGCGGACGGCCAGCAGGAGGAGCAACGCCGCGAGCACCACGAACACGCCCGCCTCGATGGACTGGAAAAGCCAGAAGCGCTCGGCCGGCTGGTAGACATGCACGTTGTACGAGCCCGGGTCGTATCCGGGGCAGGGTAGGGCACAGAAGATGTCGCCGCCCGGGGCGATCGCTCGGCCCGTTGAGTCGTAGGCGTTGCGCTCCAGGATCCAGTCGCTGAGCATCGGGTTGGGGAACGTGTTGGCCGCGACGGGGAATCTGCGCTCGAGCGGCGGCAGGAAATGTGGCCGGGCCAGGGCCACGGCCAGCCGCGCCCCGACAAAGGCGACGAGCGTGACCGCCATCGCCGGCAGCACCTTCCGCCACAGCGTTCCGGCGAGGATGCCGAGAGCCACCGCGAAGAGCGTGTAGCCCGCGGGTGCACCGCCCTGAAGGTCGAAGGCCAGGTATTCGAACCGCGCCGCATTGGCCAGCGCGAGCGGCGTCACCCACCAGGTCACGAGCAGCGCGTACGCGACCGATAGTGTGAGGATCGCACCGACGACGAGGCCAAACTTGACCAGCGCCCAGCGCCGTCGCGTGACGCCCTGTGTCCACACAAGACGGTGAGTGCCCTGCTGGACCTCGCGAGCGACCAGTGGAGCGCCCAGGAACAGCCCGGCCAACAGCGGTAGGAACACCAACAGGATGGCCGGCGTGAGGTAGCCGGAGTACTCCGCGTTGAACCGCTCGGCGGGTTCGTTGCAGTCGGGCAGTCCGACCGCCGGATCGGACAGGCGGTAGTCGACAGTGGAGCGCATCGCGCCGAGACAGCGGGCCAGACCGGTGTCAACGGAGGCACGGTGCATCGACCGGCCGGTCAGCAGCAGGAAGGCGGCCAACACGGCCAGTCCGGCGACGACCAACAGCGCCTGCCGGCGGTGTTGGCGCCAGGTCAGCCACATCACGGCGCCTGCACCCCCCGGTCGGTCCCGAGCCGTGCCGGCCCCGGCAGCGCGCCGACCGACGGGTCGGCGAGATAGGCCAGGACCAGGTCTTCCAGCGAGACATCGTGAACCGTCCACGCCGGATCGTGGATCTCCCCGTTCGTGCGGACGAGCAGCGTGGACTGCTTGTCGGTGTGGCTCGCGCGGACCACCGTTGCCGCGCCAGCGACGCGGACGGCGTCCCGGCGCGGACCGACGAGCACCTTGTGCGCTGCCAGCAGATCGTCGACCGGGCCGAGCACCTGCAGATGCCCCGTCTGCAGCAGGATCAGGTAGTCGCAGACCCGTTCCAGGTCGCCCAGCAGGTGCGAGGAGAGCAGCACCGTCGTGCCGTGCTCGGCGACGCTGCCCATCAGTGCTTGGAGGAACTCCCGGCGCGCTAGCGGATCGATGCCGGCGACCGGCTCGTCGAGGAGCAGCAGGTCGGGCCGCTTGGCGAGGGCGAGCGTCAGCGCGACCTGAGCCTTCTGTCCGCCGGAGAGCTTGCCCACCCTCCGGTCGAGCGGAATGCCGAGTTGGCCCAGGCGTTCGCGGGCGAGCTCCGCGTCCCAACGACGGTTGAGCTTGCCGCCCATCGTGATCAGCTCGGCCCCGGTGAAGTCGGTGTAGAGCGGCGCGTCCTGAGCAACGAAACCGATCCGGCTCAGCAGTTCGCGGTCTGATCCCGGGATCCCGCCGAGCACCCGGACCGAGCCGGCGTCGGGCCGCAACAAGCCGACCGCCAGATGCAGCAATGTGGACTTTCCCGCGCCGTTGGGTCCGACGAGGGCGGCGATCCGGCTGGTCGGCAGCGCCAGTGAGCAGTCCCGCAGCGCCCAGTGTCGCCCGTACCGCTTGCCGAGTCCGTTGGCTTCCAAGGCCGTACTCACGCTATGTCCTCCTGAAAGGCGGCGCGCATGGTCGTCTCGATCAGCGCGACCACGTCCTCCTGGTCCAGACCGGCGGCGGCCGCGCGCCCCAACCAAGCGAGCAGTTCGCGGCGCAGCGCCGCCTGGCTTCCCAGGGACGGGCCGGCGAGCGATCGCCGGACGAACGTACCGACCCCGGGCCGGCCCTCAGCGAGCCCTTCGATCTCGAGCTGGCGGTAGGCCTTGAGCACCGTGTTCGGGTTGATGGCGAGGGACTCGGCCACGTCGCGCACCCGGGGCAGCTGGTCATCGGGTTCCAGCAGACCCGTGCGCAGGGCCTGCTTCACCTGTTGCACGAGCTGCATGTACGTCGCCACCTTCGAGTGGCCGTCCAGCCGGAACTCGATCACGGGTCGCTCTTTCTCTATTGTCGTATGACACTAAGACAATAGGACGAGGCGGCCGCTGTGGCAAGAGCGGGTCAGGCTCGGGGTTCGGGCTTGGCGGTTCAGGCTTGGGTGAGGTCCACGTGGTTTCCGCTCGGATCGCGTACGCAGGACGAGCGCGGCTTGTACGGGAAGTCCATGGGCGGGTGGACCTCGGCGACGTCGGTGACCCTGAGCCACAACTGGACCGGCCGGACCGACTGTGGCGCCGGTATCGTCGTGCCCTTCTCGATGAACTCGTCGACCGCGCTGACGGTGCGCAGACCGCAGATCAGGCGAGCCCGGTCGAGCTGGTCGCGCCCGTACCGCCGGTAGCCAGTGCCGGCGTCGACCTCGGCCGGCTTCAACAGCCCGATCTCGTCGTAGTGGCGCAACGCCGGGATCGACAGACCCGTAGCCACGGCAAAGGCACCGATATTGAGCAACTCGTCTGCGGTCACCCGTACAGGATGATGTCTCAGGTCGCCTGAGGGTCAACGGCCGTGAGCCGGTAGATCGTCGAGTCGCGGCGCCGGAACCCGAGGCGTTCGTAGAGCCGGTTCGCCGCCTCCCGGGACGGCCGCGAGGTCAGGTCGACAGAGCGGGCCCCGGCGGCCCGGGCCAACCGCACGGCCTCCCGGGTCAGCGCCGTCCCTATGCCGCGCCCGCGCGCCGCCTCGTCGACCACGACGTCCTCGATCCGGGCGCGTACCCCGGTCGCGACGGGGAACACGACCAGAGTCAGCGTGCCCACGACCATCCCGTCGACGCGGGCCACCAGCAATCGGTTGCCCGGCCACTCCGCCACGCGGGCCAGGGCCGCGGCGTCCATCGGCGCGGCCGACGCCGACAGTTGCGGCAGCAGCCGGTTGAGCGCCGCGACGACCTCGTCGGTGGCCTCCGCCACGACCTCGATGGTGACGCTCATCGCGGGCACCCTCGCACCGCCGCGGTGTCGAGCACCTCGGTCGCGTCGGACACGTGCAGCCCGGGGCGTGGCCCGCCCGCGAGCGTGTAGAGCACGGTGCCGGCCGCCACCACGCCCAGTCCGTGCCGCGGCGTCGGCAGTGGCGGCAGGGTGCGCCAGGCGCCGGCGTCCACGTCATACGCCTCCACCTCGGCGAAGGTCGCGGCCGCCTCGCCGCCCACGGCGATGATCAAGCCGGCGCAGGTGGCGGCCGCCGCCAGCCCGCCGCGCCGGGTGGGTAGATCCGGAAGGCGGGTCCATGTGCCCGTACGGGTGTCGAAGGCTTCGAAGGCCGCGAGGTTGCCCGACAGTCCGCCGGTGCGCCCGCCCACGGTGTAGACCCGCCCGTCGAACGCGGCCCCGCCGAGGTGCTCCCGAGGTGTGGGCGGTCCGAAGTCGGTCGACCACTGGTCGGTGGCGGAGTCGTAGCGCAGCATGGTGTCGGCGAGCCGGCCGCCGGAGGTGATGCCTCCGGCGATGTAGACGGCGCCGTCGACCGCGGCGGCGGTGCCGGCCGCGCGCGGCTGTGGCATCGCCGCGACGTGACGCCAACCCTCGGCGTCGAGCCGGAACACGGCCGCGCTCGGCGCGTTTCCGGCCAGGTAGCCGCCGAAGACGTAGACCGTGTCGGCCACGGTCGCCGCCATCGCGTGGTTCACCGCGATCGGCAGGTCGGGACCGCGCTGCCACCGGCCGGTCGCGGTGTCGAGCACCTCGACCGTGGCCACCGTCGAGCCGTCGGCCGTGTAGCCGCCGACCACGTGGACGCGTCCCTTGGCCACGGCCGCCGCCACCTCGGTGCGGGCCGACGGGGCGGCGGCCAGCGCGGTCCAGGCGACCGGCCCGCTGCTCGCCGCCGGCGGGGCCTTGGGCGGTGCGTCCGATGTGCACGCGGACACCAGAGCGGTCGCCGCGATCGCGGCTGCCAGTCTCCTCACCCGCCCAGTGTGCCGTGAGCGCCCCGCGGATGCTCGCCCAGCAACGCCCGGACCGCGTTCGTGATGACGGGGTCCGGGTCGAACCGCTCGACCAACCAGGCGAGCGTGGCCCGGGCCGCGTCCCGGTTGCGCTCGTAGCCGGGCACCATCGCCGCCAGCGGCAGGACGTCGGGCGGGTAGCGCTGTTCGACCCGCCGACTGAGGTCGAACGGGTCGCGCCGGTCGCGCCCGGACGGCGACGTTAGGCGCAGCAGCGCGATCACGCAGTCGACGGCGTACGACTGGATGAAGCGCGCCGCGGTCAGGCGCTCGCCGCGCAGCTCGCGGTGCAGGCCGACGTAGAGATTCGTCAGAGCCTCGTTCAGGTGGAACTCCACCGTATCGAACGGTGGCCCGGCGGCCGTTCGGCCGCCGTCGGCGAGGCCCACGGGGGCGTCGTCGCGCTGCCAGATGACGCGGGCGCCTGTGAACGGGATTCGCGCCAGTTCCGCGACCGTGAAGATGGCGTACTCAATGAAGATGCCATCGGCGTAGAACGCCCTTCGTCCATTGTGGTCATTGGCGAAGCTGTACGCGATCGGGGCCGGTGCTTCGAGCCAGTCGATGCTCTCCAGGTAGCGGGCCTTGGCGCCGTCCTCGACGATCACGAAGAAGTCCAGGTCGGAGTGCTCGTCGAACCGGTCATGCTCGACCCCGGCCGAACCGACGCCGAGCAGCGCCAGGGCGTCCCCGCGGGTGGCCAGATGGGTGCCAAGTTCGTCGAGCCGTCGCAGCATCGGGTGCATCAGAAGGTCCCTTCGTGGGGTCGCAGCCCGACCCGGACGGTCAGCGCCACGTGGTCGGAGAGGTACATCCGGTGCCCGTCGGGCCGGGTCAGCGGCTCGGTGAACAGAGGGGAACTCGGGGTGGTAGGTCACCAGGTCAGTGGCGGCGAAAGGGTCGCGCCAGACTCCATCGTGGACGATCCGCGGGTACAGGGGGCCGTCGCTGGCGATGTTGAAGTCGCCGGTGAGGATGGTCAGCACTCTCTGGGGAAGCGACGCGTACAGGAGCTCCAGTTGGGCCCGCTGGAACGGGAAGTAGCGGTTGGTCGAGGACCAGTCGCCGTCCTTGTTGGCGGTCAGGTGAGTGTTGGCGACGACGACACCGAGCCCGCTCAGCTCGACGGTCAGCACGCCCTGCAGCCGGGTGTTGACGGCGTTGCGGGCCCGGAAGGACAGGCCGCCGTGGCGGGGCCCCGCGTCGCGGAACGAGCGGTAGGTCACCGCGCCGAGCGGTGGCAGCGGCGTCGGCAGCCCGCACACGTTGAGCGTCGTCACGCGGATCGCGTCGGGTCCACGGGTCATGCGCCCGATGATCGCACCTGCTCAAGGGACGGGTGGATCGTGGAGGCTTTGCGCCACAAACGACCCACTAACCTCCACGATCGACACTGGGTAGGGCACGCAGCGTCCAGGGTTCACCGTGAGCGATCGCGTAACCTGCCGGTGTGACCGGTGCCAAGCCACAACTCGCCCATCTGCTCGACCTCGAACCCCACCCGGAGGGTGGGTGGTTCCGCCAGACCTGGGCGTGTGAGGCGCGGTTCACGCCGGCCGGCTACCCGGGCGAGCGGGCGGCCGCGACGGCGATCTACTTCCTGCTCGGGCCGGGCGAGGAGTCGCGCTGGCACACGGTGCGCTCCGACGAGCTGTGGCTCTGGCATGCGGGTGGGCCGCTGACACTGCGCCTCGGCGGCGACGGCGACCGACCGGCCGAACCCGGAGAAAACATCCGGCTGGGGCCGGACGTCGCAAACGGGGAGCGGCCGCAAGTCCTCGTGCCGGGCGGTTCCTGGCAGAGCGCGAGGCCCAGCGGCACGGAGCCCGCACTGGTGAGCTGCATCGTGGCGCCGGGCTTCGACTACGCCGACTTCCGCCTGCTCTGACACCCGTCAACGTCACCATCCGGGCGATGGTCGGATCTCGAATCCGGTCACGTGCTCGACCTCCTCGTCGAACACGTCGACCCGGTCGACGAGCGCGGTGCGCGGCCCGCGCCTCGCCCACGACACGAGCCGGTCGACGGCGTCGGGCGCTCCCTCGAAGGCCGCCTCGACCCGACCGTCGGGCAGGTTGCGCACCCAGCCGTTGACCCGTTCGGAGGTCGCGACGCGCCGGCAGGTGTCGCGGAAGTACACGCCCTGGACGTCCCCGGACACGACGACGCGTCGACGGATCACGTTCTGAATGTAACCTCGGGTGATGCGGATCGCGTTGCGGGTGGCCGTGGTGTTCCTGGTGCTCACCGTTGGCGCGTGCGGCGGCGGGGCCGGGGGATCGCCGGCGCCGGCGCCGGTGGTCACGATCGGCGTCGACCTGCCGTTTAGCGGGATCGCCCCGGACGTCTCCACCGACACGTGGAACGCGATGCGGCTCTACCTCGAGCAGGTCGGCGACCGGGCCGGACGGTTCCGGGTCGAGCTCGCCCGGTACGACAACGCGCCGCCGCCGAACTCGGTATGGGACGACGCGGAGTGCCGCCGCAACGCCAACCAACATCTGGCCGTCGGCAATGAGGTCGCGGTCATCGGCACATACTTCGCGATCTGTTCGAAGGTCCAGGTGCCGATCCTCAACCGGGCGCCGGGTGGGCCGATGCTGCTGGTCTCGCACACCGACACGAACCCGGGCCTCACCAAGGCCTGGGCGGCCGAC
>Ga0075421_100001105_pt1 | contig 30875 bp, 29 predicted proteins | sample SoiMetdeltSBSDD5_FD_75292 | JGI IMG/M metagenome (GOLD analysis project Ga0075421, IMG submission 75292) | Bulk soil microbial communities from a Populus tree surrounding site in Tennessee, USA - Soil MetaG P. deltoides SBSDD5 | ecosystem: Environmental > Terrestrial > Soil > Tree plantation... | reverse complement strand
CCCGACGTTCGCATGATAGGCGTCGAACCCGTGGACGCGGATGCGATGTACCGCTCGCTCAAGGCGTCGCGACGCGTGAAGCTCGATCAGGTCGGCCTTTTCGCGGACGGCGTGGCGGTGAAGCAGGTCGGCTCGGAGACGTTCCGGCTCTGCCGGGAGCTCGTCGACGAAGTCGTGCTCGTGGATACCGATGCGACGTGCGCTGCGATCAAGGATGTTTTCGAGGACACGCGCGCGATCCTCGAGCCCGCGGGCGCGCTGGCGATAGCCGGCGCCAAAGCCTACTTCGCGCGCAGCGGCATTCGCGGCGTCAATGCCATCGCCGTCGCCTCCGGCGCCAATATGAACTTCGACCGGCTGCGGTTCGTCTCCGAAGAGGCCGAGCTTGGCGAGGCACGCGAAGCGATCATCGCGGTCACGATTCCGGAACGCCCCGGAAGCTTCAAGACGTTCTGTTCGCTGGTGGGCGCCCGCAACATCACGGAATTCAATTACCGTTACGGGGACGCGCGAGTGGCGCACGTCTTCGTGGGGGTCCAGGTCCGGGACCGGACGGAAACGCAGGCGCTCGTCCGATCGTTACGCAGCCACGGCCTCGAAGCGCTCGATTTCACCGACAACGAGCTCGCCAAGCTCCACGTGCGTCATCTCGTCGGCGGTCACGCCCCCGAGCGGATGGACGACGAGATGCTCTATCGCTTCGAATTCCCGGAACGCCCGGGCGCGCTCATGAAGTTCCTGAATGCGATGAGCCGTGGCTGGAACATCAGCCTTTTCCACTATCGCAACCACGGTGCGGATTACGGGCGCGTCCTCGTCGGCATGCAGGTGCCTCCGCAGGATAAGAAGAAATTCGGAACTTTCCTGGAAGGGCTCGGCTATCCGTACCAGGATGAAAGCGCCAATCCGGCCTATCGCCTCTTCCTCGGTTGAGGCGCGCGTTAGAGCGAGCGGTCAAAGCCCGGAATAAGGGACGAAAACCCCCGCAATTAAAACTCTCGAGCGGCGGCCCGGTCGAATTCCTGGTCCGTCGTGTGCTTGTTGTCCATTCGGCGCGAGCTCACGTCTTTGCTTTTGACGTTTGCAGCCGTAATCGCAGCACGGGCTTCACGCGTTGAAGCATGGACTCGCAAGAGAGCGCTGGAAAACGGTTAAACTTTGGCGGAAGGCATGATCAGCTTTTCATTCTCAGGTATCGCGCGGCTGCTTTTACTCGCGGCGGTGCTCGTGTCTCCGAACGTGGCGAGCGCAGCACCCGAAGACGATTTCCTCGCGGCGCGTGATGCATATCGCGCCGGCGATGCCCGCAAGGTCGATTTTTACGCGAGGCGCCTCAGCAACTACGTGCTCGAGCCGTATGCCGCGTTCTGGCAGCTTCGGCTCCGGCTGGATGACGCGAGCCCGGCAGAAGTCCGGCGTTTCATGGCGAACTACGCCGAGACCCCCGTCGCCCGCAGCATGCTTGGAGAGTGGCTGAGGCAGCTCGGGAAGACCGGCCAGTGGGAGCAGTTCGATCAGGAGCACCCGCGGTACACCGGCGAAGACCTCGACATCGCGTGCTACGCGGTGCAATCGAGGATGCGTGCGGGCCAGGGCGAAGCGCTGGCGCAGGCGCGGTCACTCTGGTTCGTTCCGCGGGAGCTCCCGGAAAACTGCTCGCCGCTGTTCAACGCGCTCGCGCAGGACCAGCGTCTTACGCAGGACGACGTGTGGACGCGTGTGCGTGCCGGCCTCGAGGCAGGCCAGGTCGCGCTGGCGCACAAGGCCTGGCAGTACCTTCCCGCCGGCCAGCAGCCTGACTACCGCACGCTTACGCTGGTTTCGTCGAATCCCGGTGGATACCTCGAGAGGAACGCCTTCGATCTGAGAAGCCGTGCCGGGCGCGAGACCGCGATGTTCGCCGCGTACCGCCTCGCCCGCACTGCGCCGACGCAGGCTGCCGCACATTGGGCGCGTCTCGAACCGCGGTTCAGCCCCGAAGAGCGTGCGTACGTCTGGGGTCAGATCGGCCAGTTCGGCGCGATGAGACACGAGCCGGAAGCGCTGGTGTGGTTCGGGAAAGCAGCCGACCTTTCGGACGTCCAGCTCGGGTGGAAAGTGCGCGCGGCACTGAGGCAGCGCGACTGGCGGGAAGTGCTCGGCGCGATCGACGCCATGACGGACAAGGAGCGGGAACAGGCCGCGTGGCGTTACTGGAAAGCGCGCGCCTTGAAAGCGCTCAGCATACGCCCTGAAGAAGCGGCCGCGCTCCTGAAGCCTCTCGCCTCCGAGTACAACTTCTACGGTCAGCTCGCGCTCGAGGAGCTTGGAGATCGTATTTCGGCTCCGCCGGTTGCATACAAACCGGGGCCACAGGAGATCCGGGCGATGTCCGAGAATCCCTCGATCCGCCGTGCGCTCGAGCTCTACAGGCTCAACCTGCGCGTGGAAGCCGTGCGCGAGTGGATCTGGGCCATCCGGAATTTCAACGATGCCCAGCTCCTTACCGCCGCCGAAGTCGCCAGGCGCCACGAGCTTTACGACCGTACGATCAACACGGCGGACAAGACCGACAGTCTCCACGATTTCACGCTGCGTTATCTGACGCCGTTCAAGGAAGTGCTGCAGACGCGCGCACGGCAGATGAACCTCGACGAAGCGTGGGTCTATGGTCTCATCCGGCAGGAGTCGCGCTTCATTGCCGACGCGCGTTCGCGAGTCGGTGCGAGCGGTCTCATGCAGCTCATGCCTGACACCGCGAAGTGGGTCGCCCGGAAAATGGGGCTGCGGCACATCGCCGACGTGACGGCCGTCGACACGAATATCAGTCTCGGCACGTACTACCTCAAACACGTGCTGGACAACCTCGACGGACATCCGGTGCTCGCGTCCGCCGCATACAATGCCGGCCCAGGCCGGGCGCGGGCCTGGCGTCCCGACACCGCTTTAGAGGGGGCTATTTACGCGGAGACCATTCCTTTCAGCGAGACGCGCGATTACGTGAAAAAGGTGATGTCCAACGCGAGCTATTACGGGCACGTGCTGAATCAGCAGGTGCAGTCCCTCAGGCAGCGCCTGGGGATCATCGGGCCGCGGCAGCGCTTGGTCGAGCCGAGCCTGGGGGATACGCCGTAAAATACGGATCGTATGATCATCCACGACGTATGCGTGCTCGGCGGGTCCGGCTTCGTCGGCCGCCATGTCTGTAACGAGCTCGTTGCACGGGGCTTGCGGCTGACGGTCCCCAGCCGCGACCGCGAGCGTTCCAAGGAGCTGCTCCCGCTTCCGACGGTGGACGTATTCACGGCGGACGTGCACGACCCGGACCAGCTCGAGCGCGCGGTGCGCGGCTGTGACGCCGTAATCAATTTGATCGGCGTGCTGCACGACGGACGCGGCAAGCGACACTTCCAGCAGGCTCACGTCGACCTTGCCCGGAAAGTCGTCGAAGCCTGCCGACGCAAAGGCGTGCGCAGGCTCGTGCAGATGAGCGCGCTGGCGGCGTCCACGACTGCGCCGAGCGCCTATCTGCGCTCGAAAGGCGAGGCGGAGGCGATCGTGCGGGCGTCGGGGCTCGATTACACGATCTTTCGTCCGTCGGTCATTTTCGGGCGCGAAGATCGATTTCTGAACCTGTTCGCGAAGCTGCTGCGCCTCTCGCCTGTGGTTTTTCTCGGCAGCCCGAATGCGCGGTTTCAGCCGGTCTTCGTCGAAGATGTCGCGAAAGCTTTCGCGGAAAGCCTGGCGCGCCTGGAGAGCTTCGGCCAGACGTACGAGCTTGCCGGCCCCCGGGTCTATACGCTGCGCGAGCTGGTCGAGTACGTCGGGCGCGTCACCGGGCATCCCCGGCGAATCGTGTCCCTTGGCAACCGGCTCTCGTACTTGCAGGCATCCCTGATGGAGCTTTCGCCGGTCAAGATCCTGACGCGCGACAACTATCGATCGATGCGAGTCGACAGCGTGTCTTCGGAGCCGTTTCCGTTCGGGCTCGAGCCGACGCGGCTCGAAGCCGTCGCGCCGGGCTGGCTCGCGAACCGCACGCCCCGCAGCCGCTACAACTTCTTTCGCGACCGTGCCTATCGCGAGCAACAGTGAAGATTTATGAGGTCGGCGGTGCGGTTCGCGACGAGTTGCTCGGCATTCCAGTCAAGGACCGGGATTACGTGGTCGTCGGCGCGACGCCCGACGAGATGATCCAGCTCGGCTTTCGCCCGGTTGGCCGCGATTTCCCGGTTTTTCTCCACCCTGAGACGCACGAGGAGCACGCGCTCGCGCGCACGGAGCGGAAGACTGCCCGCGGTTATCACGGCTTCGAGTTCTACAGCGCGCCGGACGTAACGCTCGAGCAGGACCTCGGGCGGCGCGATCTCACCATCAATGCGATTGCGCGGGACGAGCACGGCACTCTCATCGATCCGTACAACGGCACGGAGGATTTGAGCGCCGGCATCCTGCGGCACGTCGGTCCGGCTTTCGCCGAAGACCCGGTCCGTATCCTGCGCGTCGCGCGCTTTGCCGCCCGCTTCGGGTTCGACATCGCACCCGAGACGCTCGAGCTCATGCGCGCGATGGTCGAAAGCGGAGAGGCCGACGCGCTCGTGCCCGAACGCGTGTGGCAGGAGCTTGCGCGCGGTCTCATGGAAGCGAGGCCTTCACGGATGTTCGAGGTGCTCCAGGAGTGCGGCGCGCTCGAAAAAGTCGCGCCCGAGATCGCCGCCTTGTTCGAAAACGCGGCAGACGGCCAGGCCGCGCTCGATGCTCTCGATGCAGCGGCGGAGACAGGTGCGCCGCTCGAAGTGCGCTTCGCGGCGCTGGCACGGGCGCTCGATCCGTATGCCGTGGACGCGTTCGCGGAGCGTCTGAAGCTTCCAGCGGCTGTGCGCGACCTCGCGCTGCTCGCGGCGCGACACGGAAATACGATACAGGATGCGCGAGAGCTCGAACCCGAGAGCGTGCTCGAGCTCCTGAACGCGGCCGACGCGTGGCGCCGTCCTGACCGCTTCGAAGAGCTGCTCAAGGCCTCGGGCGCGAGCGACCGCGCGGCAATGCGGTTGCGCCGCGCCCGCGAAGCTGCGGCAGCCGTGGACGCTGGCGCGATCGCCAAGGCGCGCGGCCAGACGCAGGACATCAAAGAGCGCGTGAACGCCGCGCGGCTGGATGCGATTCGAGCGGAGGGAGCCAAGTGATCGAGTTATATACGTGGAGCACGCCCAACGGACGCAAGGTGTCCATCATGCTGGAAGAGGTGGGGCTCCCGTACAACGTGCACCCGGTGAACATCGGCAAGGACGATCAGTTCAAGCCGGATTTCGTCGCAATCAATCCGAACAGCAAAATTCCGGCGATCGTCGATCCTGACGGCCCGGACGGCAAACCGGTCTCGATGATGGAGTCCGGTGCCATCCTCATTTACCTTTCCGACAAAACGGGCAAGCTCATGCCCGCAACACAGCGCGGCCGTTACGAAGCGCTGCAATGGCTGATGTTCCAGATGGGCGGCGTGGGACCGATCTTCGGACAGGTCCACCACTTCCTGCGCGCCGCAAAAGAATCAGTGCCGTACGCGATCGAGCGTTATACGAAAGAAACGCGCCGCCTGTACGGCGTGCTCAACGCGAGATTGAACGATCGCGAATACCTCGCGGACGAGTACTCCGTTGCCGATATTGCAACCTACCCCTGGGTTGCGCGGTACGAATGGCACAAGACGCGGCTGGACGACTTTCCGAACGTGAAACGCTGGTTCGCTGCGATCTCGGAGCGCCCGGCAGTGCAGAAGGGCATGCAAGTACCGCAGTGACCCGTCACCGCTTCCCGTTTTCCGGTCTCGCGTAACGCCGCAGAAGGCCGACGATCTCTTCGGTCTTGAGCTCGGGAACGGTCTTCAGCTCGGGCGGCCCCACGATCACGTTCGCCCACGCCATGTGGCGTTTCATGCGCTCGACCACGAGCGGCCATTCGCGCGCGGTATGCCGCTGGGGATCGGGTACCGCGTGGCATTGAGAGCAGGCGATGCCGAACGCCTCGCCTGCACGCGTGGCGAGTGCCGGATGCCGCGGGTCGATTTCCGACTGTCCGTGCTTCTGCAGGTAGCGGAGGAGCGTGTCCATCTCGGCATCGCTCGGCGCTCTCACCTGCGCCATCATTTCCTTCATGAGCTCGCCCATGTTGCCGTTGCCGCGCATGCGCCACACCATGCGTTCGACCACCGATTTCCAGCGCTGCGCAGTATGCATCGCGGGGTTCACGAGGTGATGACATTGAACGCAGTAGCGAACGGTCAGGCGTGCGCCTTCGGATGCAGGCTCCGGAAGCTCCCGGGCATCGATGGCGGGCGGCAGGATGCGCTCGAGCATCGGGCCGTGCGGGCTTTTCGCCCAGAGGCGCTTCGCTTGCTCGATTTCGCGCTCCGCCGCCGTTGCGAGCGAGAGCGTGAGCGCGGCCACCGCCGACGCGATCAACGCGGCGCCGCGTGCGCTTCCGTTGCGTGTCCTCATGATCGACCCGAATCCTACAACGTGTGCGTGCGGTCTCCGCGAACGAAGCCCGTGAGCGGTTCCGGCATGCCGCGGCCCAGGGCGAGCACTTTGAAGAGCTCGCCCATTTCGGAAGGCGAAAGCAGCTTTTGTGCTTGCGCCGCGAGCGGCGCGTAGGCGCGCACTTCTTCCGCAGGCGTTTCGCTCAGGAGATCGGTGATGCCGAGATTCACGAGAAACTGCGCCTGCGTCGTATAACCGATTACTTCGAGGCCGGCATCGAGCCCGGCCGTAGCGATCGCCGTGAAGTCCACGTGCGCCGTGATGTCCTGCAGCCCGACGAGCACGAACGGATCGTGATGCGCGTGATGACGGTAATGACACATCAGGGTCCCGCGCGCGCGCTGCGGATGGTAATACTCGTGTACCGGGAAGCCGTAATCGATGATGAGAACGAGGCCGCGATCGAGCATGCCGGCAAGGCTCTTGACGAGCGCTGGCGCGGCAAGGTTCACCTCCGTCTCGTAGTCGTCTTCCGGCAGACCGAGCGCGCCGGCAGTGCGCAGCAGCTCGCCCGTTGCGGGACGATAATTCGCTTCGAAACCGCTCTGCCCGGCGCCGGTCACGACACCCATCTCGTCGATCTCTCCACCTCGGGTGCGCACGATGTGAGTGGGCACGGCGTCGAGTACCTCGTTCGCCAGCACCGTTGCGCTCAAGCTGTCCGGCAGTGCGTCCAGCCACTGCACGCGTTCGCGCAAATGCGGTGCGATCGCACCGAGACGTGCCTTCTGGCGCGCTCTCAGCTCGGCGCTCACCTCGAGGATCAGGTAGCGCTCGGGCACACGATCGAGTTCCGCAAGCGCCTCCAGGAGACCTGCCGCGAGCGCGCCGCTCCCGGCTCCGAGCTCCAGAACGTCGGGAACATCGGCGCCGATCGACTGTGACACCTGTCGCGCGAGGGTTCTCGCGAAGAGCGGCGAGAGCTCCGGCGCCGTCACGAAATCGCCGGCTTCGCCAAGCTTTATGCTCCCTGCGCTGTAGTAGCCCAGGCCCGGGCAATACAGCGCAAGCTCCATGTAGCGCGCGAAGCTCAGCCAGCCGCCTGCTTTGTCAATTTCGGTGCGGAGCTGCGCCTCCAGTGCCGCACTGACGGCCCGGGCATCGGCGGATGGAAGGGGAAGATGAGCGAGGGTGCGCGGGAGCATTCTCGCCGCCGATCATGAGTCAACGAGCTAAAATGCACAACCCAATCACGTCCAGCTCGAAGCCCGCCCGTCCACCTCCCGATGAATGGTTCGCTCGAAGGCAAGGTCGTACTGATCACGGGCGGGGCGCGCCGCGTCGGCGCAGCCATTTCGCGGCGGCTCCACGCTGCGGGCGCGAACCTCGTGCTGCATTATCGTTCGTCCGCCGCTGAAGCGCGCGCGCTGCAGCGCGATCTCACGGGTGCGCGCGTGGATTCGGTCGTGCTCGTTCAAGGCGATCTTCTGAAGCCGGGGAATCTCGCCGGACTTATCAAGGAAGCCCTGAAAGCGTTCGGCCGGCTCGACCATCTGGTGAACAATGCGTCGAGCTTCTACCCGACGCCGATCGGCGAGATCACCGAGAAGGCGTGGGACGATCTGATCGGTACGAATCTGAAAGCGCCGCTTTTTCTTTCGCAGGCCGCGGCGGGCGAGTTGAGGAAGCACCACGGCTCGATCGTGAACATCATCGACATCCACGCCGAATTCCCGATGAAGAACTACGTCGTCTACAACGTGGCGAAAGGCGGGCTCGTCGGGCTCACGCGCTCGCTTGCGCGGGAACTCGGTCCTGAGGTGCGGGTCAACGGAATCGCCCCGGGGACGATCATCTGGCCGGACGACGAAGCCTGGAAAGACGAGCTTGCGCGTCAGCGGATCATGAACCAGACGGCGCTGAAGCGTATCGGAGACCCTGACGACATCGCGAAAGCCGTCGAATTTCTGCTGACGTCGGCTCCCTATGTGACGGGGCAGGTGCTGGCGGTGGATGGCGGCCGCAATGTGATGCTTGGGTAGCGTGGTCAACGATTGGACAGGTGAACGGGTGAACGATACGGTAGCGTGCGCCGCGGGCGCACCGCAGTTGAAGCCGAAGGAAGCCTACGAAGCGAACAAGCTCACGAAGCGCCTGCGCCGGCTCGTGGGTCAGGCGGTCGGCGACTTCGACATGATCCGCGACGGCGACAAGGTCATGGTGTGCCTGTCCGGCGGCAAGGACAGCTACGCGCTGCTCGATATCCTGCAGCACCTCAAAGCGCACGCGCCGATCCGCTTCGACATCGTCGCTGTCAATCTCGACCAGAAGCAGCCCGGTTTTCCGGCGCACGTGCTGCCCGAGTATCTCGAGTCGATCGGTGTTCCCTACCGAATCGCCGAACAGGACACTTACAGCGTCGTGAAGCGCGTGATACCCGAAGGCAAGACGATGTGTTCGTTATGTTCGCGGCTGCGGCGCGGCGTGCTCTATCGCGTGGCGACGGAGCTGGGTGCGACGAGGCTCGCGCTCGGCCACCACCGAGACGACATACTCGAGACCTTCTTCCTCAACCTGTTCTACGGCGGAAAGCTGAAAACGATGCCGCCGAAGCTCGTCTCTGACGATGGGCGGCACGTGGTCATCCGGCCGCTCGCGTATTGCGAGGAAGCGGACCTTGAAGCCTATGCCGACATCCGCGCATTCCCGATCATTCCGTGCACGTTGTGCGGCTCGCAGGAAACCCTTCAGCGCAAGCAGGTGAAAGCGATGCTGCGCGAGTGGGAAAAACGATACCCGGGGCGCGTCGAGAACATCATGCGCAGCCTGCAGAGCGTGACGCCTTCGCATCTGCTCGACCGCGATCTGTTCGACTTCAGCGGCATCGCGGGGAGTGCCGCGTCTTCGATGTCGCTGGAAATTCCTAATGCGCTCAACGCTTGAGAAGTAAGCGGGCACTCACACCACGTCTGCGTCCGCAATGGCTTACAGGTTAACCTGGCTAGGCCGCGGTTGAATTTGTCAAGCGCAGTTTGACATGCTAGTCTCGCGGCGTGAACTGCGCTGAACGCCTCGTTGCCCTCTTCGGCAGCCAAGCCGAAGTCGCCCGCCGCTTTCGTGTCGACCGTGCTGTCGTCAACAACTGGGTGAAGTCGGGGTACGTCCCGGCCCGCTGGGCGATGGAAGTCGAGCATGTCACGGACGGCCAGGTCAGCGCCGTCGAAATCCTCAATGAAGCCAATGCCCGCAAGCCCGTCCGCGTGAAGTCACGGCCGGACGGCGAAAATTTTTTCGGATCCGCCCTCACAGGGAGTGATGTCATGAACGAGTACGCGCCCGCAAAACGCATCAATTCTTTCCACCCGCCGCAGCGGACGCTGATGGGCCCCGGGCCTACCGAAATCCATCCGCGCGTGTTGACGACGATGAGCCAGCCGGCGATCGGCTATCTCGATCCGATTTTCGTCGAGATGATGGAAGAGCTGAAGGCGCTGCTCCGCTACACGTACCAGACAAAGAATCCGCTCACGTTCCCGGTTTCCGGGCCCGGCTCGGTCGGCATGGAGTACTGCTTCGTGAACCTGGTGAGCCCCGGCGACAAAGTCATCGTGTGCCGCAATGGCGTCTTCGGCGGCCGCATGGTCGAGAACGTGGAGCGTTGCGGCGGCACGCCCGTGGTCGTCGAAGCCGAGTGGGGCCAGCCGATCGATCCGCAAAAGCTCGAGGATGCGCTCAGAAACAATCCCGATGCGAAGCTCGTCGCGTTCGTGCACGCGGAAACGTCCACCGGGGTGCTGTCCGATGCGAAGACGATCATCGAAATTGCGCACAAGCACGATGCGCTCGTGATCATGGATGTCGTGACGTCTCTTGGCGGCTCACCCGTGTTGGTCGACGAGTGGGGCGTCGACGCCGTGTACTCCGCGAGTCAGAAATGCCTGTCGTGCACGCCGGGGCTCTCGCCGGTGTCGTTGAGCGAACGCGTCGTCGACTATGTGAAAAGGCGCAAGGACAAGATCCATTCGTGGTTCATGGACATGAACCTGCTGCTCGGTTACTGGGGTGCCACGACACGCACGTATCACCACACGGCGCCTACGAATTCGCTGTTCGCCCTGCACGAAGCGCTGCTGCTGATCCGCGAAGAAGGCCTCGAGAACTGCTGGGCGCGCCACCAGCGTCATCACATCGCGCTCAAGGCAGGCCTCGAAGCCATGGGTCTGAAGTTCCTCGTGAAGGAGCAGCACCAGATCCCGCAGATGAACGCGGTGATCTGTCCTGAAGGTGTGAACGAAGCGGAAGTTCGGAAGACGCTTCTGAACGAATTCGGACTCGAGATCGGCGCGGGGCTCGGCCCGCTCGCGGGCAAGATCTGGCGCTTCGGCCTGATGGGCTACTCCTGCCGCCCGGACAACGTCATGCTGTGTCTGTCGGCACTCGGCTCGGTTCTCGACGACATGGGTTATCCGGTGCACGTCGGCGACGCCGAAGCAGCCGCGCACGCGGCGTATGCAGCGATGCATGCGAAAGCCGCGCAGGCGAAGAAGAAAAGCGACAGGCAAAGAGCCGCTGCGTAATCCACGGCCGGCAATCCGTAGCGACGGCCGGCACTCCACCGCAGGAAAGGATGGCTCGGAGGGAAACCTCGGTTTCCCTCGCGTGCGCGGCCTAAAGCCCGAGCCGCTGCCAGATCGTCGTCGTAAGTCCCGCCTGGTTGAGGGTGTAGAAGTGAAGCCCGGGCGCGCCTCCGGTGAGTAGCCGGTCGCAAAGCTCGGTTACGACGTCCAGGCCGAAGGCGCGAATGGACGGGACGTCGTCGCCGTAGCCCTCCAGCTTCTTTCTGATCCAGCGCGGGATCTCGGCGCCGCACGCATCCGAGAAACGCGCGAGCTGCGAAAAGCGCCCGATCGGCATGATGCCGGGCACGATCGGTATGTCGAGGCCCATGGCTTCGCATTCGTCGACGAAGTTGAAATAAGCATCGGCGTTGAAGAAGTACTGCGTGATCGCCGAGTCGGCGCCCGCTTCGACTTTGCGCCTGAACGCCTTCAGATCTTCCTGCGCGCTGCGGGCCTGCGGATGGTACTCAGGGTATGCAGCCACTTCGATGAAGAAGTGGCTGCCGAACTCGCTGCGAATGAATTCGACGAGCTCGTTCGCGTAATGGAATTCGCCCGGCGAAGCGGTGCCGGACGGCAGGTCGCCGCGCAGCGCCACGAGATGCTTGATGCCGTGGCTCTTGTACTCGTCCAGGATCTCACGCACGCTCGTGCGCGACGAGCCGATACACGAGATGTGCGGTGCAGCCGCGTGACCTGCCGCACAGAGATCGAGCACGGCGCGAAGCGTCCGCTCTCGCGTCGATCCGCCGGCGCCGTAGGTCACCGAGAAGAACTCGGGCTTCAGCTGCGCGAGCTGCTTTGCCGTCTGGGCGAGCTTCTCGGCCCCTTCCGCGGTGTTGGGCGGAAAGAACTCGAAGCTGAAGCAGCGTGCGAATTTCTTCTGCGTTTCCATGCTGCGTATGAGGAGCGGGTGGTGTGAGGAGAGGAGGCTCACGTAGGGAACCCGGGTTCCCTTCCGTGTCGTAAGCCGCGACCGCTACGGTCAGTAGCGGTAATGGTCGGGTTTATAGGGGCCGTTCATGTCGATCCCGAGATACCGCGCCTGGGCTTCGGTCATCTGCGTGAGCTGCGCGCCGAGCTTCTTCAAATGCAGCCGTGCAACGCTCTCGTCGAGCTGCTTCGGCAGGACGTAAACCTTTTTCTCGTACTTGCTGTTGTTGCCGTAGAGCTCCAGTTGCGCGAGCACCTGGTTCGTGAAGGAGCTCGACATGACGAAGCTCGGGTGCCCCGTCGCGCAGCCGAGGTTCACGAGCCGGCCTTCGGCGAGAACGATCAGGCGCTTGCCGCTGGGGAAAATCACGTGGTCGACCTGCGGCTTGATGTTCTCCCACTTGTACTGCTTCAGGCTCGCGATATCGATCTCGGAATCGAAGTGGCCGATGTTGCACACGATCGCGTTGTGCTTCATGCGGATCATGTGATCGTGCGCGATCACGTTCACGTTGCCGGTCGCGGTGACGAAGATGTCGCCCTTTTCCGCGGCTTCGTCCATCGTGACGACACGGAAGCCCTCCATCGCCGCCTGCAGCGCGCAGATGGGGTCGATCTCGGTCACCCAGACGCTTGCGCCGAGGCCCTTCAGCGACTGTGCACATCCTTTGCCGACGTCGCCATAACCTGCAATGACCGCGATCTTGCCCGCGATCATTACGTCGGTTGCGCGCTTGATGCCGTCGACGAGCGACTCGCGGCAGCCGTAAAGGTTGTCGAACTTGGACTTCGTGACCGAATCGTTGACGTTGATCGCAGGGAACGGCAGTCGACCTTCCTTCTCCATCTGGTACAGGCGATGCACGCCGGTCGTCGTCTCTTCGGTGACGCCTTTGATTCCCGCGAGCGCCTTCGAATACCAGCCGGGCTTCGTATCGAGGCGCTTTCTGATCGCTGCAAAAAGGGCGCGCTCTTCCTCGTTCGCAGGTTTCGCGATAAGCGACGCATCCTGTTCCGCACGGCTGCCGAGATACGTGAGCAGCGTCGCGTCGCCGCCGTCATCGAGAATCATGTTCGGCGTGCCGCCGTCGTGCCACTCGAAGATGCGGTGGGTGAATTCCCAGTATTCGTCGAGGCTTTCGCCTTTGTACGCGAAGACCGGGACGCCGGCTGCGGCGATCGCCGCGGCAGCGTGGTCCTGTGTCGAGAAAATATTGCAGGAAGCCCAGCGCACTTCCGCGCCGAGCGCGACAAGCGTCTCGATCAGCACCGCCGTCTGGATCGTCATGTGCAGCGATCCTGCGATGCGCGCGCCTTTCAGCGGCTGCTTGCCTTTGTATTCCTCGCGGACGGCCATGAGACCGGGCATCTCGGTCTCGGCGATCGAGATTTCCTTGCGGCCGAATTCCGCCTGATTCATGTCGGCAACGTGGTAGTCGCCCTTGGACTGCTGTCTGACAGCGCTCATCTTTCACTCCGTGAAAACCTGCGACGCGCCTTCGGCGCAACTGCCTCTTTAGGCGCCTTGCGGCGCTACATCCGATAACCGTGGGTGTCGTGCTGCGGGCCAGCTCACCCGTGCAATGGGACACACGCGGTGAGCGCCGTTTGACTGTCGGCACAGCCGGTGCGGCCTGCGCCGATTCCCGAGCCTGGCGGACGAGGATGTCCGTTGCAACGCTCCTCGGGAGGCCGGAATTCTACACGAGCCCGCACTCGAAGGGCCATGCCCGGTCACGGTGAGATGCGACTTATGCCGCGGACGCCGCTGCCACGGCTTTGCGACGCTGTCGTTCGACCTGTTCGCGCGCGGCTTTTGTGGCGGTGTACATCTCGAGCGCTTCGAATTCGTCCGCGCGAACCGGTGTCATTGCGATGTCCTGCTCGAGGGCCGGGTCCTGAAGAACACGCTTGAGCATGCGCGAGTAACGCAGGTACATCCGCAGAAGACGATAGTGCACGGCGACGAGCTTCCACGCGTACCGCGGATAGAAGACCAGCGGGTTCTCGAGCGGTCGGCCGGGCCGGCGGTCGCGGCGGTACTTGCGCCGCAGATACCCGCCTTCGAGCGGGTGCACGTGTTCGACCTTGTAGCACGCGTAGAAAGTGAAGAGCTTCATCATCATCTCGCGCGAATTGAAGCCCCACGTCTTCGTGCGGCGGATCACGCGCTCTATGTGCTCGTCGGTGTAGTAGATGTCCCACGCCTTCTCGTAAATATCCTGGACCTCGTCGTCCGACATCGTCGCGTGGCCGGTGGTGACGTGCACGAGGTCGTAGCGATTGAGGTCCGTGCTCATCGGGACGCCCGAGAGAAAGAGCTTCTTGTGGTCGGCGGACCCGGGCAGCGGCGTCAGGATGAAGAACTCGAGCAGATCGATCGGGAGCTCCCGCTGGATGATGCGGATATCGCGCGCGATGGTCTCCGGCGTGTCGTTCGGGAAACCGAGGATGTACCCTGCGTACACGAGCGTGCCCACGTTGTGCCATGCCTGGAGCATCGCGCGATATTCGGTGATGCGGTTCTGGCCCTTGTGCGCGTCCTTCAGCGACTCTGGATTGATGTTCTCCAGGCCGATGAAGACGCGGTTCACGCCCGCGCGCGCGGCCTTCCCGATGAAGCCCCTGATCTTGTGCGCAGCGGTGTCGACCTGCGCGATGATTCGGATGTCAAGCCTCTCTTTCTCGCGCATCTCGGCAAGGCGCTCGAAAATGGGTTCCCAGTTGTGGTTGCGCGCGAGGTTGTCGTCGGTGATGAAGAAGCTGCGCACACCCTGTTCGAGATTGGCGCGGATCAGCCGCTCGACGTCGTCGGCGTTGCGCGCGCGGGATTTCCGCCCCTGCACGTTGATGATCGTGCAGAAGCTGCAAAGGAACGGACATCCACGGCCCGCGTCGAAGCTCGTGCGCACGCCGCTCGTGCGCTTGACCGCCTCGAGCGGCAGAAACGGGGTCGGCTGGTTCTCGAGGTCCGGCAGGTCCTTCATGTGGTTGTAGAGCGGCTCGAGGTCCTTGCGATAGGCCGCCTGCAGGATCTCTTCGAGCCTGCCTTCAGCCTCGCCCGCGAAAAGCGTAACGCCAAGCGCCATGGCTTCTTTGAGCTCCGCCGGCATCTCCGGCAGCATCGCGATGCAGCCGCTCACGTGAAAACCGCCCATGCAAACCTGGACACCGAGCGCACGCAGTTGTCGTGCGATGTCCATTGCGCGCGGGAACTGGTTCGTTTGAACACCCACCAGCGCGACGAGTCCCGAACCGCCGGATTCCCGGATCTGCCGCGCGATGCGCTTCGCGTTGATGCGCGTGTTGGTCTCGTCCCAGGCGGTGATGCGAAGCTCGACGTCCTCGCCGAGTACCTTGCGCGCCGCACAGTCCATTGCGAGACCGTTGAGGGCCGCGAGCGTATTGGCGGGAATGGAGGAGACGACCCACTGGATCACATAGCCGTCGTCGTCGTAATGCGACGGCTTGATCAGGAAGAGCTCGAATACGCGGGGTGGCGGCATCGGCTATCCTTTCATCGCCCGGCAGCGGGGGCAGGCGATTGGAAGGATGCATGATACAGCAGCGGCCCGGGAATACCCGAGCCGCCGCGTTTGCCGAATGGAGAGAACGCGCCTTGCGGCGCCGCGCTATTTCAGCGGTCCGGCCTCGTCTCGCAAAGCGGACACCTTGTCGGTCGCCTCCCAGGAAAACTCCGGCTCGTCGCGGCCGAAATGGCCGTAGGCCGCCGTCTTCCCGTAGATGGGACGGAGCAGGTTCAGCGAATGAATGATGCCTTTCGGGCGCAGGTCGAAATGCTTCTCGACGAGCTTGCCGATCTTGTCGTCCGGGATTCGGCCGGTGCCGAACGTGTCGACGAGCACGCTCACGGGCCGCGCGACGCCGATCGCGTAAGCCACCTGGATCTCGCACTTCCGGGCGAGGCCGGCCGCAACGATGTTCTTCGCCACATAGCGCGCCGCATAAGCCGCCGAGCGGTCCACTTTCGACGGGTCCTTACCTGAAAACGCGCCGCCGCCGTGGCGCGAGTAACCGCCGTAGGTGTCGACGATGATCTTGCGGCCGGTAAGGCCGGTGTCGCCCAACGGACCGCCGATCACGAACCGGCCCGTGGGGTTGATGAGAAACTTGGTCTCCTTCGTGCACAGCTCTTTCGGTAGTACCGGCTTGACGATCTCTTCGATGACGGCTTCCATCAGCGGCTCGTGGGAGATGTCCTCACGATGCTGAGTGGAAATGACGACCGTATCGATGTGGTGAGGCTTGCCGTCGACATAGCGGACCGAGACCTGCGACTTCGCGTCCGGCCGCAGCCACGGCAGCCGCCCGTCGCGGCGGAGCTCGGCCTGACGTTCCATCAGCCGGTGTGCATAGTAAATAGGCACGGGCATCAGCTGCGGTGTCTCATCGCAAGCGAAGCCATACATGAGGCCCTGGTCGCCGGCGCCCTGCTCGAGATCGAGCCCGGAGCCTTCGTCCACGCCCTGCTTGATATCCGCCGACTGTTTGTCGAAAGCCGTGAGCACTGCACAGGAGCGGTAATCGAACCCGATGGACGAGTCGTCGTAGCCGATGCGTTTGATCACGTCGCGCGCAAGGTCCGAGTAATTGATGTTCGCGTTCGTCGTGATCTGACCTGCCATTACGACGAGACCCGTCGCGACCAGGGTTTCGGCAGCAACGCGTCCATGCTTGTCCTGAGCGAGCACGGCATCGAGCACCGCGTCCGAGATGGCATCTGCTACTTTGTCGGGGTGTCCTTCGGAAACCGATTCCGAGGTAAACAGAAAATTGCTCATGCGTGAACGCTTCTTAGGCCGTTAAAAGGGCGGATAGAATACCAGAATAACCAGGACCTTACCTTCCGCGCTGCCTATTTTTTGTCCATGATCGTGCCGTTTCGCCTGCTCGCCAGGTTGCCGCTTTCCTGGCTGCAAACAGCGGGCGCCGCCGTCGGCTGGCTCGTCTATCTCGGGTCGCCTGTTTACGCTGCCCGCATGCGGCGAAACCTCGCGGCAAGCGGAATCTACAGCCGTCGTGACGCGCTCAAGCGTGCGTTGCGCCAATGCATCGCGGAGACCGGAAAGGGCGTGGCGGAAACGGTGAAGATCTGGTTTGCCGATCTGGATGTTGTGACCGGCCTCGTCGAATGCCGCACCTGGGACGTCGTGGAAGAGGCGCAGCGCGCCGGGCGCGGAATCATTTTTCTCACGCCGCATCTCGGCTGTTTCGAGGTGGCGGCAATCTACACGGCCCAGCGTGTTCCGCTCACGTCGCTCTACCGGCCGCCGCACCAGCAATGGCTGGAACCGCTCATGGTGAGCGGCAGGACTCGCGGCAAGGCACGCGTCGGTCCCGCGAACTTGCGCGGCGTTCGAACGCTCTATAAGGCCTTGAAGCACGGCGAAGCCATCGGGCTGCTTCCGGACCAGGCGCCGCAGCGCGGAGAAGGTGCGTGGGCGAATTTTTTCGGCCGGCCCGCGTATACGATGACGCTCGTGGGGCGGCTGCAGAAACAGACAGGCGCGGCGGTGATCTTCACATTCGCTGAACGTCTGCCGAAAGCGAAAGGCTATCTCCTGCACTTCGAGCCTTTTCGGGGCGCTCATCTCGACGAGCACAGCCTGAACCGCGAGATCGAGAACTTGATCCGGCGCTGTCCTACGCAATATCTTTGGAGCTACAACCGCTACAAAGTCCCCGCCGGTGCCGAAAAACCGGCTGTCCATGTGACGCATACGTAATGGGCGATCGCTCCAGCACCGCAATTCATCCCGCCGCAGTGATACATCCGGATGCCCGGATCGGCGAAGGCGTCGAGGTCGGCCCCTACGCAATCGTCGAAGACGACGTGGTCATCGGTGAGGGCACGAGCATCGGCGCACACGCGGTGATCAAACGCTACACGCGCATGGGACGGGAGAATCGCGTTTCCGAGCACGTGGTCATCGGCGGAGAACCGCAGGACTACAAGTTCAACGGTTGCCGCAGCTACGTCTCGATCGGCGACGGCAATCTCATCCGAGAGTCCGTCACGATACACCGCGGCAGCACGCCTGAAGCGCACACCACGATCGGAGACAGGTGTTTTCTCATGGTGGCGTCGCACGTCGCCCACGATTGTCAGCTCGGCAACGGCGTCGTGCTTACGAACAGCGCGCTGCTGGCGGGATTCGTGAGCATAGCGGACGGGGCGATCATTTCCGGCAATGTCGTCATACATCAGTTCTGCCGTGTGGGCCGGCTCGCATTCGTGGGAGGCGGGGCACGGGTAAGCCAGGACTGTCTGCCGTTCATCATCACGGAAGGTTCTCCTGCGCGAGCGCGCGCGCTGAACGCGGTGGGGCTGAGACGTGCGGGCACGGAGGCGACGGAAATCACTGCGCTGAAGCGCGCGCTTCACGTGCTTCGCACCGCGCCGCGACTGGAAGACGCATTGGAGGAGCTCGATACCGACGCTTCAGCTTCGGTGGCGGAGCTCGTGCGGTTCATCCGCAGCTCGAAGCGCGGCTTTTCGCATCCCAGACTTTGAGCGTGCGTCGCGTCATCGGCCGGATGGTTACGCATCTGGTTCTCGTTCTTATCTGGCTGCTTCATTTCCTGCCGCTGCCGCTGCTTGCGCCCTGCGGGCGCGCAATCGGACTGCTGTTCTATGTCGCGCTGCGTAAGCGGCGCCGCATAGGCCTCACGAACCTGCGACTTTGCTTCCCGGAGTGCGGCGATGCCGAACGCCGCCGGCTCCTGCGCAAACACTTTCAGGCGTTCGGACGTGCGATCGTCGAGCGCGGCATTTTGTGGTGGTCGTCCGAAAGACGCGTGAAAAGGCTCGTGCATATCGAGGGCCTGGAGAACTGGCTCGCGGTTCGAAACCGGCCCGTCATCTGGCTTGCGCCCCATTTCGTGGGTCTGGACATGGGCGGCAGCCGGGCCGCCACGGAGTTTCAGGTCGCATCCATGTACACCCGCCAGAGCAATCCCGTGTTCGATTCCTTCCTGTACCGGGGACGCACGCGGTTCGTCAGGCCGCGGCTTTTCTCGCGGCAGGAAGGCATACGCCGGCTCGTTCGCGCGATGCGCGAAGGATTGCCGTTCTATTACTTGCCCGACATGGATTTCGGGCCGCGCGATTCGGTGTTCGTGCCGTTCTTCGGCGTGCCGACCGCGACCATCACGGGCCTTTCACGGATCGCGAAACTTGCAGACGCCGTCGTCGTGCCGGTCGTGACGGAGCAGCTGCCCGGCGGCAAAGGCTACATTCTTCGCTTCTACCCGTCGTGGACCCATTTTCCGACGGACGACCCGGAGGCCGACGCGCGGCGCATGAACGCGTTCATCGAAGCCCGTGTGCGCGAGATCCCGGAGCAGTATCACTGGCTCCATAAACGCTTCAAGACGCGGCCGCCCGGGCTCGCGCGCGTCTACTGACGGTTGGCCCGACGCGCGCACACAGGCAGAATGCCGCGATGCCCACCTCGAAGACTCTTATTGCCGGTGTGATCGGCGTCGGATCGCTCGGCCGCTACCACGCGCAGAAATACGCGACGCTTCCCGGAGTGGAGCTGTACGGCGTTGCCGATATCGATGAGAACCGTGCCCGAGCCGTTTCGAACGAAGTCGGCTGCCGCGCCTTCATCGACTATCGCGCGCTCCTGTCGCATGTGGACATCGTGTCGGTCGTCGTGCCGACCGAAGCGCATTTCGAGGTCGGCAGCGCGTGCGTCGAGGCCGGCGCGCACGTGCTCGTCGAAAAGCCGATCACGCGCACGCTGGAAGAAGCGGACGCGCTGATCGCGCTCGCCGAGCGGCGCAGCCTCGTGCTCGCGGTCGGCCACCTCGAGCGTTTCAATCCGGCTTTCGCCGAGCTCTCCGGCATGCTCGACCGCCCGTTTTTCATGGAAGCGGAACGCCTGGGCGGGTTCAAGGGACGTGGCACCGACGTCGACGTCGTGCTCGACCTCATGATCCACGATCTCGATCTCATGCTCGCCATCATGCCTTCTAAAGTCGTGTCGGTTTCGGCCTGCGGCTTCCGCGTGCTGACGGACCACGTCGACATCGCGAACGCGCGCTTCGAGTTCGCCGACGGCGCAGTGGCGGACCTGTCGGCAAGCCGCGTGAGCCGCATGCCCGTGCGCAAGCTGCGCGTTTTCGGCACGAAGTTCTACGCTTCCGCGGATTTGCAGCTTCCGGAGCTGCGCGTCGAGCGCTCCGCGGCGCCGGACGGCTCGGGCAGCGTCGCCCAGAGCTATCCCAAGCCCGACGCGCTGCTCACGGAGATCGAAGCTTTCGTTGCGGCGGTACGAGGCGGGGCCGGCCGCATCGTGAGCGGCGCGGAAGGCCGTGCGGCCCTCGCCCTCGCGCTCGAAGTGAACAGCGGCATACATGCGCGGCTCGAGCGCCTGCAAATCGGCCGCGAGGGCACGTGACAGTCACGATCGCACCACTGGCAGCGGAGCAGATCGGAACGCTCTGCGCGCTCGCCCGCGAGATCTGGAGGCAACACTATCCAGCGATCATCGGCACGGCTCAGACGGAATACATGCTTGCGCAGCGCTACGATCCTGAAGTCGTGCGGGCCGAGCTCGCGCGCGAGGACATCTGTTGGGACACGCTGTGGGAAGCCGACTCGATGGTCGCGTTTGCGTCATCGTTTCCTCTGGAAGACAGGGACGCCGTCAAGCTCGACAAGCTGTACGTGCACCCGACGAGGCAGCGCATGGGTTATGGCCGTGCGCTGCTCGATCATGTCTGCGATCGGGCGGCGCGGATGAGCCATTCGAAAGTGCTGCTCGCCGTGAACAAGCGCAACGTTTCCGCCATTGCCGCATATCGCAAGCACGGCTTCGAAATCATCGAGGCTGTCGTCAAAGACATCGGCGGCGGTTTCGTGATGGACGACTACATCATGGTGAGGGTGGTGGAAGGCGCGAAGCCAAAGGCGCAATCGCATGCGTCTTAAATTCACGAAGATGCATGGGCTCGGAAACGACTTTGTCGTGCTCGATGCGATCGTGCACCCGATCGCGCTCACGCCGGCAGAGCTTCGTCATATCGCGGACCGGCATTTCGGTATCGGATGCGATCAGATCCTGCAGGTCGAGCGTCCACGGGACCCCGGAACGGACTTCTACTATCGGATCTTCAACGCGGACGGCGGCGAAGTCGAACAATGCGGCAACGGTGCGCGGTGCTTCGTGCGCTACGTGCACGAGCGCGGGCTCACGCAGAAAAAAGAAATTCGCGTCGGCACGAAAGGGGGAGTGATCGTGCCGCGCCTCGAAGCGGACGGTCAGGTCACGGTCGACATGGGTATTCCGCAATTCGAACCGACAGCCGTGCCGTTCCATGCACCGGCGCGCGCGCTCACTTACGAGCTCGAGCTTCCCGGGAAGGTCGTCGAAGTGAGCGTGCTCTCGATGGGTAATCCGCACGCTGTGCAAATCGTTTCCGACGTCGAGACAGCCGCAGTGGAGACGCAAGGTCCGCAAATAGAGCGACACGCGCGTTTTCCGCGCCGGGTGAATGCCGGTTTCGTGCAGATCGTCGACCGTCGACGCGTGCGCCTGCGCGTGTACGAGCGTGGTGCGGGTGAGACCCTCGCGTGCGGTACGGGCGCCTGCGCCGCGGTCGTGGCCTGCATTACGCGTGGCGTGCTGGACCGGGAGCGGGTGACAGTCGAGACGCGCGGTGGAGAGCTCTCCGTGTCGTGGGCTGGGGAAGGGCAGCCTGTCCTCATGACCGGACCTGCCGTAACCGTGTTCGAAGGCGAGATCGCGCTGCCTGGTTCGATCTAGGCAAAATGCACGTGCTTGATATACTCGGCGGTAGCGCACGCGGAAATCAGATCAAATAACGGGCAGCCCAGGGACAACGTGCACGAAACGACGACAACCGACGACGCGGTAGCGAATTACCTCCAGGAACATCCCGAATTCTTCGAGCAGTACGCCGACCTGCTCGCCGACATTTACATCCCTCACCCGCACGGTGGCCGCGCGATCCCGATCAGCGAGCGCCAGATCCTCACGCTCCGGGAACGATGCAAGCAGCTCGAGACGAAGCTTCGCGAAGTGATCCGGTTCGGCGAAGACAACGACGCGATCGGCGAGAAAGTCCACCGGCTAGCGATCGCTTTGCTCGCTGCGCCCGACGCGGCGACGCTCGTGAACGCGATCGATTTCAACCTGCGCGAGGATTTCGCCGTCCCTCATGTAGCCTTGCGCCTCTGCGGCACCCATGCTGGCCCGCAAGCCGGCGCAGTCCAGCCGGCCAGCGATGCCACGCGCCAGTATGCGGAAGCGCTGACGTCGCCGTATTGCGGCGCGCATCCGCCGGCGGAAGTCGTCGCCGAGCTTTTCGGCGAGTCGTCCACGCTGCTGAAATCGTTCTCGATGATTCCGCTTCGTATGGGCGACGCAGCCGGCGTGCTCGCGCTGGCGAGCGAAGACGCGCAGCGCTTCTATCCCGAAATGGGAACGCTGTATCTGAAGCGCATCGGCGAAATGGTCGCGACGGCGCTGTCTCGTCAGCTGTCCTGACCCCCCTTGGCGGTGATGAGTAACGAGTGACGGGTAAACCCGCAAAGGGCGTCACGGACGCACCGTCATCGAAAGTCCGCGCCAGCTCACAAAAGCTGCTCCAGCAGTACATCAGGCACCTCACGCACGAACGGCGGCTGAGCGACCATACCGCGGAGAGTTACCAGCGAGACCTCGACGCGCTCCTTGCGTGCGCGGGCGAAACAGAGCTGCGCGATCTGCAGGTGCACGATATCCGGCGCTTCGTCAGCCGATTGCACGGGAGCGGTCTTGCGCCACGGTCGATCGCCCGACTGCTGTCCGCGTGGCGTGGCTTATATCGATATCTCGCGCGCGACCATGGCTACCCGGAAAATCCCTGCCTCGGAATACGTGCGCCGAAAGCTGCGCGTCGTCTGCCACATGCCCTGTCGCCTGATGAAGCTCACCGGCTGCTGGAAACGGACGCGGACGCAATGCTCGCGGTACGCGACAAAGCGATGTTCGAGCTGCTTTATTCCTCCGGGCTGCGCCTTGCGGAGCTGATCCGCCTCGCGCCTGCCGACGTGAACTACGACGACGCAACGGTCCGCGTCACGGGTAAGGGCTCCAAGACGCGCATCGTGCCGGTTGGATCTCACGCGCTCGCCGCGCTGGAATCGTGGCTCGAGATGCGCGCCCAGATACGTGCGCTGCAAGCCGACGCATTGTTCGTCAATCGTGCAGGCCGGCGCCTCACGCCACGCTCGGTGCAGCTGAGGCTGAAAGCGTGGGCGCTGAAGCAAGGCGTGCCGACGCGCGTCCATCCGCACGTGCTGCGGCATTCGTTCGCTTCGCACGTGCTGCAGTCGAGCGGCGATTTGCGCGCAGTGCAGGAAATGCTCGGCCATGCGAGTATTTCGTCCACGCAGGTGTACACGCACCTCGATTTCCAGCATCTGGCGAAGGTTTACGATGCGGCGCACCCACGGGCGCGGGCGGACAGGAAAAAGCCCCACCACGACGGACACAGAAGCAAAAAAGCCCACTCCAAGTCGTGAGCGCGCCGGTGCACGCGCGGCTGCTCGCGCGGACACCGTGAAAACGCTCGTTCTCAAACCCGGCCGCGAAAAATCGCTCGTGCGGCGGCACCCCTGGGTATTCTCGGGAGCGATTGCCGAGGTGGACCGCCAACCCGAGAGCGGCGAAACGGTGCAGGTGCGGTCGAGCGCGGGCGAGCCGCTCGGGATGGCCGCGTACAGTCCACATTCGCAGATCCGTGCGCGCGTGTGGGCCTGGGGCGATGCGCAAATCGATACGCGTTTTTTCACTGCCCGCATCCAGGACGCCGCTTCGGCCCGCACAGCTCTTCGCATCGACCAATGGAGCGATGCATGGCGACTGGTGCACGGCGAGTCCGACGGGCTGCCCGGCATCATCGCGGACCGCTACGGCGACACGGCGGTCATGCAGCTCCTCAGTGCGGGGGCCGAACGCTGGCGCGACGCAATTGCGGATACGTTGTGCGCACTTCCGGGTATCACGCGCGTGTGGGAACGGTCGGACGCCGACGTGCGCGAGCTCGAAGGGCTCAAGCCGCGTAACGGGCTTTCGAGAGGAACGCCGCTTCCCGGTGCGCCCGTCGTTCACGAGCACGGGCTCGAGTTCAAGGTCGAGATCGATGCCGGCCACAAGACCGGTTTCTATCTGGACCAACGCGATAACCGCCTGCTCTTACGCAGGCTCGTGCGGGGAAAAGACGTGCTCGACTGCTTCTGCTATACGGGCGGCTTCAGCGTGAACGCGCTGCACGGCGGTGCACGCTCGCTGCTCGCGATCGACAGCTCGGCCCTTGCGCTCGACATGGCTCGCGCCAATGCGCGCCTGAACGGTTTGGCTGAAGCCGAATGGCTCGACGCCGATGTGTTCCAGTCCCTTCGCCGCCTGCGAGACCAGGGACGCTCGTTCGACGTGATCGTGCTCGACCCGCCGAAGTTCGCACCGACCGCCGCACACGCGGAACGCGCTTCACGTGCTTACAAGGACATCAACCTGCTCGCATTCAAGATGCTGCGGCCCGGTGGGTTCCTGATGACGTTCTCGTGCTCGGGCGGTGTCTCGGCAGAGCTTTTTCAGAAAATCGTTGCAGGCGCGGCGCTGGACGCCGGGGTAGAAGCGCGCATTGAATCGTGGCTGCATGCTGCAGCGGACCATCCGGTGGCGCTCAGCTTTCCGGAGAGTGAGTACCTGAAAGGTCTGCTTTGCCGAGTAGCAGCGTAACGAAGGCTACGCTCACGGCGAACGGGCGACGCAGGGCTCGCGATGACATTCATGCGCGCGAGCCGCCGTTCCAGCCGAGGAGATTGAGGAACTCCCGCCGCGTCTTCGGACCGTAGGTGAGGTAATGCGGATCGGGCCGCTCTGAGTATGCCGTGCGCTCCCGCGCGATCGCATCGCGGGTCGTGTACTTTTTGACTTCGGCGGCGCTGACGTTGTAAACGCGTGCGGCGTTCAAGCCGAAGATTTTCGCGCGCAGCGCCGGCGTAATCTCCGCGTAGCCGTGCTTTTCGCGCAGCGCCGGCGCGATCTGGAACGTGCGGAATGCCTGGATCTGGTCCTGCGGCGAGCCGTACCAGATTGAATCCGTTCCCCAGAGAACGTTCCCTTCGCCGCAGTACTTCACGAGCTTGCCGACAGCGTGAGCCGCTGCCGTCGGATCGCGCATGAGAAAGCGCCACGTGCTGCCAAGCTCCGCGTAGACGTTCGATCCGGGCTTCACGTCGTTTTCGACGAGTGAACGGATCAGCGTGTCGATCCCGTCGCGCCTGGCGCCGTGATCGTAAGGTCGCTCGACCACGTCGGTCACGAAGCCCGAGTGATAGACCAGGAAGCTCACGTCGGGGAAGCGACTGGCGGCTACTCCGATGTCGCTGCACTGGCTGTGTTCGTACGACTCCTTGCCGAACGGCAATCCTTTGTGAACGCAGACGACCTTCACACCGAGGGCGCGCGCTTTCTCGATCAGACGCGTGCCGATCTGGTCCGAGAGGAAAAAACCTTTTCCGTCCGGTCCCCACTGCGTGTACGTCTTCCATGCGCTCACGCCCCAGCGCTCTTTCAGCTCGTCCATGCCTTCGACATCGCCGGGCTGATTGGGATTCACGCGGCCGTGAATCATGAGGCGATGCGTGCCCTGCAGGCGATCGACGATTCTTCGCACCGCGTCGGCGGCTTCCATTGTCAGCGGCTCGGCATCGCGCCGTGCCGGGACGAACGAGAGCACCATCATGTCCGTGTCGCTGTCGAGGAAGACGTCCTTCACGAACTCGTCCGGACCGAGGCATGCCAGATGACTTCGCGCACCCGGCTTCTTCGCGAGCCCGCAGGCAGCTTTTGGCGCCCAGCGGAACGCCTCCGGCGGTGCGGTTTTGAGCCACGCGCCGCTCGGATCTACGAAATGCCCCTGCACGTCGAAAATGAACTCGGCCTTGCCGCCGGTTCGGGCTGCCGCGAGCTGTTGGTCGAGCGCCGCTTCCGCCGGAACATCGAAGAAGCCGCCGGTGCGCCCGGCCGCAGCATTCGCCGCATTGAACGCAACCAGAGTGCTTGCGGCACCACACGCGGAAACGAGGAAATCGCGGCGCGTAAGTCCGAGCCGTTTTGCATTCGCGCTCGCGGCGTCATGCGCGAGCCGGTTCGCTGCGCGATTGGCACGCGACAGCGGCACGGGCATGAACTCGCCGTTGGAGGTAGTATCGAGCCTCACCGGCAGCCGCGTTCCTTCCGGATCGATTCGATGCTTCATGAGGTGACCTCGTGATTACCGCAGAGATTCCATACACGTTAGAGACGGGCGAAAAGCTCGTCAACGAGACTTTCGGACCGAACAACATCCGCCGCCGCAGGACCGGCACGCAGGACATGAGGCCGGTGACCGTGCACGACGGACGCGAGGCCGCCGCGGAGCTTTCGCTCGAGCGGACCGGCTTCGTGCTGGCCGAGCACAGGACGGCGGTCAGCAACTTCTTCGACGAGCACGAGCTCAAGTCGGTGTATTTCCCCGAGATCGAGCGGCTCATCAAGGAAACGTCGGGCGCGTCACGCGTCGTCATTTTCGATCACACGCTCCGCTCGGGCGACGAAGACGAGCGCGAGGAACGGCTCATCCGCGAGCCGGTGCTCTCCGCGCACAACGACTACACCGAATGGTCCGGGCCCCAGCGCCTGCGCGAGATCATGGGTGACGAGGCGCAAGCGCTGCTCGGGCGGCGCTTTGCGATCATTCAGGTGTGGCGTGCGATCAACAAGCCGATCGAGTCGAACCCGCTTGCGGTGGCGGATGCGCGAACGGTGGCGCCGGAAGATCTGATGATCGCGGAGAGACGCTACCCGCAGCGCGTCGGTCAGACCTACCGCCTCAAGTACAACCCGAAGCACCGCTGGTACTATTTCCCGCGGATGCGGCGTGACGAGGCGATCGTGTTCACCGTCTACGATTCGCAGAAGGACGGCCGCGCGCGCTTCACGCCCCACACATCCTTCGACGATCCCACGACGCCTGCAGGTGCGCAGCCGCGGCAGAGCATCGAAGTGCGCGCGTTCGCGTTCTTCTAGCGCCCGTCGCCGCTTTTTGCCGGCGGAACGGGATCGACTCCGCCCGGGTGCCACGGGTGGCACTTGAGTATGCGTTTCACTGCGAGCCACGTGCCTCGCAAGGCACCGTGCGTCTCGATCGCTTCCGCGGCATACGTGGAACACGTCGGATAAAAGCGGCAGCTCGCGCCGAGCAGCGGACTCAACAGCAGGCGATACGCGGAGATGAGCGCGAGCAGGACTCGTTTCATCGGGCGAGAGTATACAATCCGGGCCGCGACGATCCCGTCGTGAGCCGCATGCCAGGAGCCGACCTTCGTGACGGGCTGGACCTGGTATGCGGATGAGCCGTGGATCGTCGTCGCGGCGCTTCTGATCGGCATCGCAGCAGCAATGCTGCCTGGCCGGCGCGCTTGTGAAATCGACATTGTGCCGGAACGCTAGCGCGCGGCTGAGCCGGCACCGGACCGATGCAACATAGTTGCATCTGTGAAGGCGCGATGCTCTAATCGCGGCCTTATGTCAGCCCGAAAGCACGCCGAAGCCGAGACCATGGTGAGGGACACCGGCGCGCGTACGACCCGCCCACGCGTCGCAATTCTCGCCGTCCTCCTCGCGGCCGAACGCGCGCTCAGCCACAACGAAGTCGAGCGCCGGGTGAATTCCGCATTCGGAATCGACAGGGTCACGGTCTATCGCGTGCTCGACTGGCTGAGCGGGCAAGGTCTCGCTCACAAGATCGCGGGCGAAGACCGGGTCTCGCGCTACAACGCCGCGGCGCACACGCGCTCGCGATCGCACGCACATTTCCAGTGCGAGCGGTGCGGCACCGTCATCTGCCTCGACCCGGTAGACGCAGGCCCCCAGGTGCGGGTGCCACGCGGTTTCGTGCTCCACGATGTAGCGCTCACCGCAAAGGGCTTCTGCTCGAGCTGCGGTCATCGCGGTCGGGGGCGAGGCGCCGGCACGCGGCGCACCGGTTCGAAAGCGAGAGCCCCGCGCGCGGACAGCACAGAACGTGCGGCGCACAAGTGACTTTATTCTGGATCATATGCGCCACGGTCACGGGCGCGCTGCTCAGCATAGGGGCAGCCGCGCTGCTATCGTTCACGGCGCTTTCGCGCATGGTGCCGCGGATGGTGAGCTACGCGGTCGGCGCGATGCTCGGCGCGGCCTTCCTGCATCTGCTCCCGGAAGCATTCCTGCAGGCGAGCAGCATCGAGGCATTGTTCGCGACGACACTCGGCGGCCTGCTGGCTTTCTTTCTGCTCGAAAAAGCCGCTTTGTGGCGCCATCACCAGCATGGGGAAGGGAGCGCTCACGGTGAAGCTCATGCGCATGATCACAAGAAACCGGTGGCGACGCTCGTCGTCGTGGGCGACGGGTTTCACAACTTCGTCGACGGCGTTCTTATCGCGTCGGCCTTCGTCACGGATCCCGTGCTCGGCGTGGCCGCGGCGGTCGCGCTCATCGCGCACGAGATACCGCAGGAGATCGGCGATTTCATGGTGCTTCTCGATTGCGGATTACCGCGCGCGAAGGCGCTCGCGCTGAATCTCGTGTCGGGTGCGATGGCGGTGGTGGGCGGCATCACCGGTTATCTCGCCCTCGAAAACGCGCAGCACATCACGCCATACGTGCTCGCGCTCGCGGCGGCGAGCTTTATCTATATCGCGGTCGCGGACCTGATACCGGGACTCCATCGCGCGATGGACGCGCGCAGCACGGCATGGCAGATTGTGCTGATTGCGGCAGGCATCGTTACAGTAGCGTTGCCGCACGCGATGCTGCATTAGGCTGGAGAGGACAGGGCGATGTTCGAGGTGCGCGATCTGCGTCACGCATACGACGGCACGGACGTGCTGCGCATCGACGCGCTCGGCGCCGCGCAGGGAGAGCACTGGATCGTGCTGGGGCCTTCGGGCAGCGGCAAGAGCACGCTGCTCCACATTCTCGCGGGTTTGCTTCGCCCGACGCGCGGGGAGGTAACCGTTGCCGGCCAGCGCCTGAACGCGCTCAAGCCGGCCGAGCTCGACCGCTTTCGTGGCCGGCACGTGGGCATCGTGCTGCAGCAATTGCACCTCGTGCCGACGCTTACCGTGGAGAAAAACGTGCTGCTCGCGCAGTACCTCGCAGGCGTCGCGCAGGAGCGTGCGCGGGTGCGTGATGTTCTTGGAAGTCTCGACCTCGCGGAGAAGTCGCACGCCTACCCGCACGAGCTTTCCCACGGGCAGGCCCAGCGCGTGGCGGTGGCGAGAGCCGTGGTGAACAAGCCGGCACTGCTGCTCGCGGACGAGCCGACATCGAACCTGGACGATCTGCGCTGCCTGCAGGCGCTCGATCTCCTCGTGACGCAAGCGCGCGCCTGCGACGCGACGCTGCTCATCGCGACGCACGATCGTCGCATCACCGAACGCATTCCGAAGCAGTTCACGTTGGGGCAGGCGACATGAATCTCATCGGCGTGAGCGCGTCCTACCTGAGAGCGCGGGCGCTCAACACCACGCTGAACGTGCTCCTCCTCGCGCTGGGGATTGCTACGATCGTGCTGCTCATGCTCGCTTCCGGCCAGCTCGAAGAGCGGATGCATCGCGACGCGCGCGGCATCGATCTCGTCGTCGGGGCGAAAGGCAGTCCCATGCAGATCATCCTGTCGAGCATCTATCAGCTCGACGTGCCGACGGGCAACATTCCGTGGAAACAGACACAGGAGCTTGCGAAGCACCGCGGCGTCAAGCGCGTTCTGCCGCTCGCCATGGGCGACAACCACCGCGGCTTTCGTATCGTCGGCACGAACCACGAATACGTCGGTCATTACGGAGGGGAGCTGCGCGAGGGACGGCTCTGGAGCGCTCCACTCGAAGCGGTGCTCGGTGCAGAGGTCGCGGCACAGACGCGGCTCGCAGTCGGTGGGACTTTCACGGGCGCACACGGTCTGAAAGGCGACAGCGAGCACATGCACGACGAGCATCCGTATCGCGTCGTGGGTGTGCTGCGTCCGACGGGCACGGTGCTCGATCGCATCATAGTCACCGATGTCACGAGCCTGTGGGCGGTGCACGCCGACCAGTACGAGATCAAGGACGTCGCGCGGATCGCCGAGCTCTTACCCGAAGAAGGACGCGAGCTCACGGCTCTGCTCATCCAGTACTCGTCGCCGCTTGCGGCGGCAGTCCTGCCGCGTTACGTAAACGCGAACAGCGATATGCAGGCCGCTTCTCCGGCTTACGAAACGGCGCGGCTTTTCACGATCATCGGTGTCGGGGTCGATGTGCTGCGCGGCTTCGCGCTGGTGCTCATTTTCAGCGCGGGCCTGTCGGTTTTCATCGCGCTGTACAACGCGCTCCGGGAGCGACGATACGATCTCGCCGTGATGCGCGCCCTTGGTGCGAGCCCTCGCAAGCTCATGGCGCTGCTGTTGTTCGAAGGCCTGTTGCTCGCGCTTATCGGCGCCGCGTTGGGAATCGTCCTCGGGCACGTGTTGACGGAACTTCTCGGATTTGCGCTGAGACAGGCTCATCAACCCGAGGTGACCGGGTGGATATGGTATCCAGCCGAGCTGTGGCTGGTCGTGGTCGCACTCGCCGTGGGTGCATTCGCAGCGTTGCTGCCGGCCTGGCGCGCGTATCGTACGGACATCGCCGGGACGCTCGCCCGCGGCTGAAGCGTTTCAGACTGGAGGGTCAATGAGATACGCAGGTTATTCAGCTTGCCTCGCAATCCTGGTTGCCGCCTGCGGCACGGTTGTTGCCGCAGAAAAGAAGGGTGACGCG
>Ga0075421_100001099_pt1 | contig 30941 bp, 32 predicted proteins | sample SoiMetdeltSBSDD5_FD_75292 | JGI IMG/M metagenome (GOLD analysis project Ga0075421, IMG submission 75292) | Bulk soil microbial communities from a Populus tree surrounding site in Tennessee, USA - Soil MetaG P. deltoides SBSDD5 | ecosystem: Environmental > Terrestrial > Soil > Tree plantation... | reverse complement strand
CCGAGAACGCCGTAGCATGCGTACATGCCGGTTAGGTGATCGGAAAACGATATGCCCATGCCTTGCGGTTTGCCCGGATCGGTCAATAGGCTCAGTAACCCACTGCGGGCCTGGCCGACGGTGTCGTAGCCGGGCATGTCGCGATAAGGCCCTTTCGGCCCGAATCCGGAGATTGAACAATAGACGATTTTCGGATTGGCTTTTTTGATATCTTCGTAACCCAATCCGCGCTTGTCCATCACGCCGGGACGAAAATTTTGGATCAGCACGTCAGCGGCGGAAATAATCCTGAAAGCGATCTCGCGGCCCTCTTCGCTCCGCAGATCGAGAGTGATGCTTTTTTTATTACGGTTTAAACTGCAGAAAGTCGCGGCATAATTGCGCTCGCCCCAGCCGCGAAACGGATCGCCGTGTTTCGGTTCTTCGATTTTGATGACCTCTGCGCCCATATCGGCCAAAAGCTGTGAGGCAAATGGTCCCGTGACATAGCTCGCCGCCTCCACAATTTTGATTCCCGCAAGTGCTCCACCCATTTGCTTATCCCTGTTTCGTCGAATAGTTAACGCCCTAATCTCCTAGCGCCGGACCGCGCAGGAAGTCAAGACCACGTGGATACACCAATGCGCCGCGCCGCTTGGCTGGCCAAAACAAAACTGACCAAGCGGCGAATGCTTTAGCGATTCGATCGAAACTAAATGGTATTTAGTTCGGAGAGATTATGACTAACGTTCTTCGGTGTGCATCTTGCGGGGCGGCGGCGGATTGCCTTGAGGCGAAACCATCGCAAGAATTTCGGAACGACTAAAACGCCAACCGCCGCCAAACTTCCGTCCCGGCAGCGAGCCTTCTTTAACCAATTTATAAACCGTCCTCGGATGGATTTGTAAAAGTTCTGCTACTTCGCCGGCAGTGAGTATTTCGTCCATTAAAATCTAGCCTCCCATAGAACTCGAAATTTAGCGACAATGACAGAAGAGGCAGTATTCATGCCAACCGGTTGGAGGGGGACGTAAGCAGCCAAATAAAGACAAATTACGAAGACTTGGACAAATGTCGTACGAAAGCCCTACAGAAAAGTGCAGGAAAGGTTAAAATTGCGCACAATCTGAAACAACACAGTCAATCCCCGAGCGAAAGATCAAAGCACAGCAATCCAGCTAAGATTGCTGAGACGCATGGTTTGTTCTGCGACTACGAGACTTATGCTCCCAAATAGGCTGCGATCACCTTCGGATTATCTAGCAGCTCCGCAGTCGGGCCAAAAAGAACGATCGCGCCATTCTCCATCACGTAGGCAAAATCAGCGAGCTGCAGCGCCTGACGCGCATTTTGCTCGACTAAGAGAATCGTCAAGCCCTGCTCATTGAGCTGTTTCAATATTTTGAAAATCTCCCGCACTAGGAGAGGCGCGAGCCCCATGGATGGCTCATCCAGGAGCAATAGGCGCGGCCGGGACATGAGCGCGCGGGCGATGGCCAACATCTGCTGCTCTCCGCCCGAGAGGTTTCCCGCCGCGCTATTGAGTCTTTCCCGCAAACGCGGAAACCATCCAATTACGTTTTCGAAATCTGTTTCGATTTCGTCGCGGCGCCGATAGGCGCCAAGAAGTAGATTTTCCCGCACCGAGAGCGTCGTGAGAATTTCGCGTCCCTCGGGAACTTGAATGAGTCCAAGCTCGACAATTTGATGTGGCGCCAGACGGATCAATTCAGCACCCCCGAAGAGGATCGAGCCCGCGCTCGGTCGTAGCAATCCGGAAAGCGCTAGCAGCGTCGTCGATTTCCCGGCGCCATTGGCGCCGAGTAGGGTGGTAATCCGGCCCTGCGGCAAGGTGAAATCGATTCCCTTGACGGCTTCGATCACGCCATAATGAACTTGCAACCCGGAGACGCTCAGCATGGCGCTCACGGCGAGACGCCCTCTGGCCGGGATGGCGAATGTTCGTCTTTTCCCAAGTAGGCCTCGATCACTTCGGGATTCGTGCGAATTTGGGCAGGCGTTCCTCGAGCGATGACCCGGCCAAAATTCAACACGGTGATCTCATGGCACAAGCCCATGATCACGCTCATGTCGTGCTCGATGATGAAAATAGTCAACCCGCCGGCGTTGAGCTTGACGATCTCGTCGATCAATTGCTGTTTTTCAACCGCGTTCATGCCTGCCGCCGGCTCATCAAGCAGAAGTAATTTGGGGCCAGTCGCCAGCGCGCGCGCGATCTCCAAGCGCCGCTGCTCGCCGTACGAAAGCCTTGCCGCGCGCTGTTCAGATTTATCAGCCAAACCTACTTTCGAGAGCAGGCCGCGCGCCACTTCCCTATCCTTCCCTTCAGCCACGCGATAATTCCGCCACTGCAACAATACGGTGGCGACGCCGTAACTCGGACGGCCGCCCAGTGCTACCAAAACATTGTCGATCAAGGTCATTTCTTTGAAGATGCGAATGTTCTGGAAAGTTCGCGCGATGCCCGAGCGCGTGATGCGGTGCGGCAGCATACGATCGATCCGCCGGCCCATGAATTCGATGGAGCCCGGGCCCGGCGTCAATAAGCCCGTTACTAGGTTGAATACGGTCGTCTTACCCGCACCGTTGGGACCTATCAAACCGAAAATACCGTGCTCGGGAACGGATAGATTCACGTCTTGCAGGACCTGCAGACCTCCGAAGTTTAGCGAAATCGACGATAGCGTAAGCATAAGCCTAAGGGGCCGCGGGCAGGCGTGTCGACTCGCTGACGGGACGAAAAAGATTCCAAATGCCCTTCGGCGAATAGAGGATGATCAGAATCAAAATTATGCCGTTGATCAGCGGCCGATAGTGGCCCAAACCACGCAGCAGCTCAGGCAACAACGTAATCAACAGCCCACCGATTACCGCGCCCCACGGGCTGCCGGTGCCGCCCAAAACACCCATCGCGAGAATATCTACGGCGCGCTCAAACCCATATTCGTTAGGACTGATAAAAAATGTGAAGTGCGCGTTGAGACCGCCGGCCAAACCGGCCAACGCGCCACCCGAGACAAAGACAAACAGTTTGTAGGCGCGCACGTTAAGCCCCATGATCTCGGTCGCTATCTCATCCTGGCAAATCGCCGCCATGGTGCGGCCGATTCGCGAGCGCGCTAGCCGCAGTAAAACAACCAGCGTAAGAACGACCGCGAGTGCCACATCGAACCATTGCGTGAGTTGTGGAATGCCGTTGAGTCCCAACGCGCCGCCGGTGAGTCCTTCGGCATTGAGAATAAGAATGCGCACCACTTCGCCGAAGGCGAGCGTTGCCATGGCCAAATAGACGCCCGAAAGCCGCAGCGTCGGGCGGCCAATGGCCAAGGCAACCACAGCCGGCAGCAGTGATCCTAGAATGAGCGCGACAATGAGCGGCATCCCCAACTGAGTTGTGAGCAAACCGGCCGTATAGGCGCCGATTCCCATGAATGCCGCGTTGGCGACCGTTAACAAGCCGGTCGCCAGTGTTAGATAGATCGACAGTGCGAGTAGCACGTTCGTGCCGATGGACAACACCAGAGTGTTGTAGGTTGCCCAAAAACTGTCGAGCCATTCCATGGAATTATGTGCGCGACCGGAATCGTCAAATGATCAAGCGCGCCGCTGCGCCACGTGCCCGAAAAGCCCTTGCGGCCGGAGCAATAGCACGATAAAGAGCAACCCGAATGCGATCGCATCACGCATGTTCGAGCCGATGTACGCGACCGAGAGCACTTCCGCAAAGCCAAGAAAAAATCCGCCGAGCAGCGCGCCGCGGATGTCGCCCATGCCGCCGAGAATCACCACGGCGATTCCCTTGTGGAGCATCGGCTGTCCCATGTGCGGAAACACGGCATTGGCATACAGCGCGATCAATACCCCGGCCGCGCCGCCGAGCAGCGCCGCCAGGATCGAAGTCACCCGAAAGAAAGCTTCGACGTTGACTCCCATGAGCGCGGCCGCCTTGGGCGATTCAGCCAGCCCGCGCAAGGCGCGACCGGCGCCGGTTTTTCTTAAGCCCCACAGCAGTATAGCCATCAGCGCGAACGCCAAAACAATAATCTCCAATTCCAGCCAAGTGATCTGTGCGCCGCCGCCCATGCTCAGGATCTCGGCGGGTAACACTTCCGCAGGAAAACGCAGATTCTCCGAGCCGAAGGTTCCTTCAATTAAGCTCGTCACGGTGATCGCAACCCCAATGGTTGCGATCATGGGCGCCAAATGCGGCGCCTGTCGCGCCCGCAGCGGCGCAAAAATGAATTTTTCCAAGAGCCAACCCACGGCACCGGTCACCAACATCGCAACCAGAATCGCCACCGGTAATGGCAGTTGCAAAACAACCACCGCTTTCAGCGCCGCATAGGCGCCGATCATAAATACCGCGCCGTGTGCCAAGTTGACGACGTTGAGCACGCCGAAAATTAGAGTAAAACCGAGAGCGAAGAGAGCATAAACGCCGCCGAGCGAGATTGCATTGACAATTTGTTGGGCGAGCATCCGCTATTTTTGAATCACGTACTGGTTACTCTTGGTCATCATAACGATGGCAGTCTGCACGGCATCATAGCCGGCCGGCTTGCCGTCACGCCCAGCGACTTGGCGAAACTTGAAAGGTCCCGTGGCTCCCGTCCATTGGACCCCCGGCAAGGCATCGCGCAGCGACTTGCGGTCCGCTTCGAGCTTGCCGGTGAGTTTTATCTTCTTAAGCGCCTGGGCCACGATGTACATGGCATCGTAGGCCTGTGCCGCGAACTGATCCGGCAGTGTTGTATGGACCTTCTGGTAGGCCGAAATGAATTTTTTGTTTTCCGCCGCGGGATTCTCAACGGACCACGGGCTGCCGACCCAAAGGTTGTCCGAGCTGTCCTTGGCGAGCTCGAATACCCTCGGCGAGTTCATACCGTTGCCGCCGATGAAGGGCAGCGTAATGCCCAACTGCCGCGCCTGCACCATCATCGGCGCCCCTTCGGCGACCAAAGCGGAAAGCACGATGGCGTCGGGATTACCGGCTTTAATTTTGGTGAGTTGGGGCTTGAAGTCGACATCCCCTTTGGCAAACGTTTCTGTCGTCGTGACCGGGATTTTCAAATCTTGAAGTGCTTTTTTGAAATTGTCGTAGCCGCTCTTGGTGAAGATATCGTCGTTGCCGTAAAGCACCGCGACTTTCTTGAGTCCGGTCTTTTGTGACGCCATGCGAAGTGTGACAGGCAAAATGTCGGCCTCGGTCACCGAATTGCGGAACACGTAATTACCAATGGAAGTAATGCCATCGGCCGTATTCGAGGTGCCAAACACGACCAGTTTGGCGGATTGGGCGACTGGATCCGAAGCTTGCGCGGAATTGGACAACGTCGGACCAAACAGCATCAATACCTTATCCTGAAAAATCAGTTTCTTGAAAACATTGATCGCTTCTTCTTTTTTTCCTTGCTCGTCCTCGATAACCATTTCGATTTTTTGACCGTTGATTCCACCGCCACCGTTGATTTCGCCCACCGCGAGCTCAAAACCTCTTCGAATCGGCGCTCCATACTGCGCCGCGTTGCCGGTCAACGCCTCTGCGGCACCAATCTTGATCTGAGCTCCGGCAATGCCAGCGAAGTACCCAAGCGCCAGCATCGCTCCCGACAAAATTTTCTGCAATCTCATGACCCTCCCCGATCGCTCGGCGTCGCACTCTATTGCGAGGAACTCCTCTGCTACGAACAGCCGTTATTTTTTCGCCGCCTCGACGTGCCACAGATAGAGCGTATGATCCCAACTCGAGCCGTCTTTGATATGCTCGGTTTTGAGCGGCTTCCAGTCGCCCATGTCAAAATCGTGCGACACGATCCGCGATCCCGGTTTCATTTGTTTCCAGACATTCGGCCGGATCATCAGATTAACCTCCGGCAAGAGGTACATCGTCAATACGCTCGCCCCCGATAAATCCACGGTGCGAATGTCCTGCTGGCGAATCTCGACTAAACTCTCCACTCCCGCTTTTTTGATGTTCTCATGCGATTCCTTGATGCGCTGCGGATCGATCTCGAAGCCGACCGCCTTGACGCCGTATTTTTTGGCCGCGGTGACAACGATGCGGCCGTCGCCGGAACCTAAATCATAAACCACGTCGCCCTTTTTGACTTGCGCAAGCTCGAGCATGCGGTCAACCACTTCCTGAGGCGTGGGCACATACGGCACGATTTTGCCCTCTTGCGCCTGAGCCAAATTCAGGTGGATGAGCGCGGGCTGCACCGATACGGCAAGAGCGAACAAAACAAAACGAATCGTAGCATTCATGACGACCTCCTCAATAATTCTATGGAGTTTAGTGCAACTATTTTTTCCCTGTCAAACAAGCCGCATGTAAACTAACCATTCTTTTGCCAAAACTTACCGAGCCAACTGCCCTCTTCCTTCTCGGCCACCTGTTCCAGTTCGCCGGCATCTAGCCAAATGCCGTCGCAGCCGGTGCACTGATCGATCGCAATTTTTTGAAAGGTCCGCTCCTTGAGCGGCTCCCCGCATTTCGGGCACCTCATGGACGTAACTTTCTTGACGGCCTCTTTCGCCTCGGCTTCCTGCTTGGCTTTCATCTTCGCCAACAGCTCGCGTTCCTTCTTTACGAAGTATTCGTCTTCCTGCGCTTTCTTGCGCTCATCCCATTTATTCGCCACGATAACCTCCGTTGATTCATACTTAAGCCAAAACTTTTTTCAGCCACTTTGCCGTCTTAACGACTTTGCCGCAATAGGATAGCCGGCCGTTTCCGGCCGGCGGTCGGACGCGAGAGAAAACCGCCAATGACTTCTTTGCCGCTGCGATGCGCGGCGTGCATGGAGACGATTCTTTCAGCCATGTTGTCGCGCCTGGTGTGCGCCGGGTGACGGACAGGGAATTCGATCTAGCTGGAAAAACCGCTCATGTAGGGCAGTTTCGCGGCGGTTTTCTTCACTTGTTCGAGATTGGCGCGCAGCAGCGCGGTGGAATCCCAAGAACCCATAGTAAGCGCGATGCGATAGGTTTCCGGTAAGGCGATGGCGATTTTGCGATTGCCATACGAAAGGGTCATGCTTTCGAGATCGACGCTGTACTCCGTGCCTGGATTCTCCTCGACGCTTTTGATGAGTTCTTCGATCTCTTTCGCGCCCACCGTAACGGCCGGCAACCCCATCATCGTACAGTTGCCCGCGAAAATGGCGGCAAAGGATTCGCCGACGATGACTTTGATGCCGAAACGGAAAAGCGACTGCGGCGCGTGCTCGCGCGAAGAGCCGCAGCCGAAATTCTTGTTGACGAAGAGAACCGCAGCGCCTTTGTATTCGGGATCGTTGAACGGATGGTCTTTTTTCTTGCCGGACCCGTCGTAGCGCTCGTCAAAAAACGGATAATCACCCATGCGCGCGAACGTGACTTCCTTTAAATACCGCGCCGGAATGATGCGGTCGGTATCGATATCGTTGCCGCGGATCGGCACCGCCGAGCCGCTGACTTTAGTGATCTTGACGATCTCGCTCATGGTTCCTCGCTTATTCGTACTCGCGCACGTCGACGACCTTGCCGTTAAGCGCTGCCGCCGCCACCATGGCCGGGCTCATCAACAGCGTGCGTCCCTGCGGGCTCCCCTGCCGGCCGATGAAGTTGCGGTTCGATGACGACGCGGAAATTTCCCGGCCGTTGAGCTTGTCAGGATTCATCGCCAGGCACATCGAGCAGCCCGCTTCGCGCCACTGAAATCCGGCTTCAGTGAATATTTCGTGCAAGCCCTCCTGCTCGGCGAGCTTTTTGACCTGCGCCGAGCCCGGCACAACCAGCGCGCGCACCGCCGAATTGACTTTTCGGCCCTTGGCAATCTTCGCCGCCGCGCGCAGGTCGGCGAGCCGGCCGTTGGTACACGAGCCAATGAATGCGACGTTGATCGGCGTACCGAGCATGGGCGCGCCGGGCTGCCAGCCCATATGTTCGTAGGCTTTCTTGGCGCCTTCCGGGTCGGAGAATTCTTCCGGTTTGGGCATTCTCTCGGATATGCCGACCGATTGTCCCGGATTGATTCCCCACGTCACCGTCGGCTCGATATCCTTTCCCTGATAGCTAACCACGTCATCGAATTTGGCATCGCCGTCGGAAGCGACGGATTTCCAGTAATTGACCGCCCGATCGAACGCCGCGCCGCTGGGCACATGGGGACGTCCCTTGAGATAATCGAAGGTGGTCTGATCGGGATTGACATAACCGACCAGCGCGCCGCCCTCGATGCTCATGTTGCACACGGTCATGCGCTCTTCCATGTTCATTCGATCGATGACGGCGCCGCCGTATTCGTAGGCGAATCCCTTGCCGCCGCTGACGCCGAGGCGCCGAATAATATTAAGGATGACGTCCTTGGCATAAACGCCGATACCGAGGGCGCCGTCGATGTTAATCCGGCGCACTTTGAGTTTGTCCATCGCCAGCGTTTGCGTCGCCAGCACGTCGCGCACCTGGCTGGTGCCGATGCCGAAGGCGAGTGTGCCGAACGCCCCATGTGTGCTCGTATGACTATCGCCGCAAGCGAGCGTCATGCCCGGCTGGGTCAACCCAAGCTGTGGCCCGATAACATGCACGATCCCTTGGTTCATGCTGTCCAAACCGAAAAACTCCACGCCGAATTGCTCGACGTTCCTCTCCAGCGCCTGGGTGAGATCTTCCGCCTCCTTGTCGAGAAATGGCCGTTGGCGCAAGTCCGTCGGCACGATGTGATCGACGGTCGCAAACGTGCGGTCGCGGAACGCGACATCCAGCCCGTTTTCACGCAGCATGTCGAAGGCTGGCGCTGTGGTAATCTCGTGAATGAGGTGAAGCCCGATGAAAAGTTGCGTCTGTCCAGTGGGCAAAATTCCGACGCTGTGAGATTCCCAGATCTTGTCGTAAAGAGTCCGTCCGGCCATCGAGAAATTCTCCTTCGCGAGGGATAATATCGGTCGCTACCGGTGACTTCAAGAGCCGCGCGCGGCGAGGCGATGATCGAGAATCGAAGATAGAGGACTAGATGAACACGTATAACCTCGATCCTCTATGCTCTCTCCTCAGCTTTCGCGTAAATCCATTTGCCCGGATTGCGCGCATAGTCTTCGTAAGCACCCTTGCATGTAATTCCGGGAATCTGCGGAATCCAGTCCTCGCGCAGGAGATCGTCGGGATCGCCGTACTTCGCGGCGAGCTTGCGCACTTCCGGGTCATCGAGCGCGGTGAGCCGGCCGTCGCGGATGATCGGGTACTCCCCGCCGGACTTGGTCGTGATGATGAAAGTCGGGAACAAGAGGTGAATATGCAAATGGCCGTAGAGAATGCCGTTTTCACCGGCCCATTTCTCTTCAGCCGAGCGCCACAGCGTGCCGAAGCCCATGTGAATAACACCGGAACGGCGCCGCTCCCATTCGAAGCCGCCGGATGAATGTCTCTCGATGCCGCTCGGGCGCATGATTTTGGGATTCGTCCCGATCGCGACTTCCCACAGATAGAATAATCCCGGGCGCGGAAAGCACGGATACTGCGTGCGCCGGCTCTCATCGAGAAGGTTGCGCCATGCATCGCCATACGCCGCGCCGCCGCTCACTTTGACAACCTGTCCGCCTTCCAGTTCGACCTTGACCTGAGGAAAGGCTTTGGAGAAATGACTTGTGGTCCCGGCCACCACCCCCGCCGCATCTTCCTTGGCGATAATCGGCGGCACCGGATGGCCGAACAGGTGCCCGTTGCGCGGTGTCGAAGAAAAACCGTAGCGCGTGCCGTCGTAATATTCGTCCCAATAGGTCCAACTGATGTCTGTGCCTTCGGCGTCCGTGAGCCGAGCGCGCCCGCCGCGACCGTAATCCCAAATCGGGTCCCAGGTTTTTTTGTTGATCAGCAAGTGGAGATCGAGCGGATACGTCGTCGAGCGCTGAAGAAAATGCTCTGTGCGAAGCCAAGGAATCTGCTCGTAACGAAACTCGGTCTTCGGGATCGGTCCGCCTTTGCCGTGGATTAGCAGATCGTAGCCGCCGCGCAGAGCAAAATTTTCGATGTAGGGCATCCCTTCCCAGCGCCGCGGCTTATTGTCCCACGGTTCGCGCCGCATGATGACGTCGACTTCGTCCGTGTAACCGAACAGCCGATCCGGCTCGCCCATATCGGCGACCAGAATATCGACATGAGCGCCTTTCTCGCGCAGCGCGGCCGCCACCGCGTGCGGCACGTCCAGGTCGTACTCCCGGTCGATGGCGATGAGGATTTTATTGCCGGACTTCGTCTTGTCATAGCCGACAAAACCGATGTGGCTATCGCGATTCTCGCGTGAATTGGCAAGCTGGCGCGCGAACGGCATCAACTCGGAGATATCCGCCGAGCGAAGCCCGCGGTTCCGCAGCTGCAAACCATGCGGAACAGAATTGCTGATACCAACACCGTCATCCGCTGTGTCGCACATAAAAGGCCTCCCCCGGAGAACAAATTGGAATGATGAGTACTGGAGTGTTGAGGCCGGAACCGTCCGAAACCCATTACTCCATCACTCCACTACTCCATCGACCCAGTCTCACAGACAATTCTTTTTCACCCAGTCGACGATATCGCACCTCTTGGCGAACCAGAGATCGGGAAAAGACTTGGCGTACTTGATGCACTCGTCATAAACCTTGCCCGTCGCCGGAAATGCCATCTGGCAGTGCATCGCCAACGTCAGCATCTTCGGCTCCTCGGCCGACTCCTCGTACAACAGATCGAACTCGTCTTTGAACGAATTGAAAACGTCCCGAGCCGTAATGCCTCGGCGATACATGCCGGTATCGTTCAGCCCGCTGACAGCGTTTTTGTAAGGCACGATGATCATCGTCTTGCCGTTGATCTCCGCCGGATAAGGGTTGTCGTCGTTCACCGCGTCGCCGTGCCAGGCAAATCCCTCGTCGGCGAGGATGCCCAGCGTCCGCTCCGTGTGGCGCATACCGGACGTCAGCCACCCGGTCGGTCGTACGCCGGTAAAATCCTGAAACATCTTCGCGCAAGTGCGGATCTCGTCACGCTCCTGTTCTTCGGTGAGCTGCGTCAACTGAATATCTTCGGCGTAAGAATGGCCGACGATCTCATGGCCGCGCTCGTGCACCGCTTTAACGGCTTCGGGATAACGATGAATGCAAAGCGCGTTGGTATTGAACGACGCCTTGACGGCGTACTTGTCCAAGATGCGCAGGATACGCCACACTCCGGTACGGCCGCCGTAATCATTCTCGCTGGCAGTGCGGCAATCATAGAGCGACACGACATCGTCTTCCTTGATCGGATTGGACCCCCCAACGTGGTGAGTCCGCCGGTGCTTGGGATTGGGAATTTCCGTCCACGCCTCTAAATTACCCGCCAACGCGATCGCCATCCGCGCGCCGTTCGGCCATTTGATCTTGAGCTTCTTGGCCTTCGAATAAACGTCATAGAAATTATCGTGCTGCGGCATCATAAGCGGCTTTTCCTCCTCGCCTGCTTGCGGATATCTACCTATCGTTTGGATATATGGAAATCGACAGATGCTGTCAAATAAGTAGCCGATTATGATTAATATCTGACTTCGACTAAGTACAACCCATGCGGCGGTGCCGTCGGCCCCGCTTTCGTCCGGTCGCGCGTTTCGAGCAATTGACCGAAAGATTGCGGCGCGCGCAAACCGCAGCCAACCTCCACAAGACTGCCGACGATGTTGCGTACCATGTGACGGAGAAACGCGGTTGCCTCGATGGTAAAAACCAGCAACTCACCGCGCGCCTCCAATGAAGTGCGGTAGACTTTTCTTACCGGATGCGCGGCATCACAGCCGGCGGCGCGGAAGGAGGAAAAATCATGCTCGCCGATCAACCACACGATCGCTCGCCGCATCGCATCCACGTCCAAAGGCTCGTGTAAATGCCAGGCGCGATTCAGATAGAACGGTGACGGCGTCGTACGGTTGAGGATGTGATACTCGTAGACGCGGCTCTGACCGTCCCGGCGCGCGTCGAATGAACCGGCAACGATCTCGACCTCTTTGATCGTGATATCGACGGGAGTGAGCGCATTGAGCGCGCGGCGAATCCGATGCGCGCCGTATTCCTGCTCGGTGAAGAAATTTGCCACCTGGCCGAGCGCATGGACGCCGGCATCGGTGCGCCCCGAACCCATGATTCGCGTCGGAGTGCGAAGGAATGTCGAAATCGCCCGCTCCAAAACAGCTTGGATGGTTTCACCGGTGGATTGGACTTGCCAGCCGTGATAGCGGCTGCCGTCGTACTCGATAGTAATCTTGATATTCACGAAGCGGTGCCAGGGACACTCACCGCGGCTTACAGAAAATCGCGAACGAGAATCTCGGCGATCTGCACGGCGTTGAGCGCCGCGCCTTTGCGCAGGTTGTCCGACACGATCCAGAGATTGAGGCCATTGGCGACCGACTCGTCCTCGCGAATCCGGCCGACGTAAGTGGCGTCTTTGCCGGACGCGTCGATCGGCGTCGGGTAAACGTTGTTTTCCGGTTCGTCGGCTACGATCACGCCCGGCGCTTCGCGCAGAATTCGTTTCGCTTCCGCGGCCGAAAGTTTCACCACAGTCTCGACGTTGACGGACTCCGAGTGGCTGAGAAAAACCGGCACGCGCACGGTTGTGGCGGTGACTGGCAGATTGGGTTCGCCAAGAATCTTGCGGGTCTCCTGGATCATCTTCCATTCTTCTTTGGTGTAGCCGTCCTCCATAAAAACGTCGATATGCGGGATACAATTAAAGGCGATCTGGTGCGGGAATTTTTCTTTCTTAAGCTCCCGCCCATTGAACAGCGCAGCCACCTGCTGGCTCAGTTCTTCCATCGCCATCCGCCCGGCTCCCGAGACCGACTGGTAAGTCGACACCACGACTCTCTTGATGCGCGCCGCGTCGTGAATGGGTTTAAGCGCGACGACCATTTGGATGGTCGAGCAGTTCGGGTTGGCGACGATGCCGCGGTTTTTGTAATTGACAATTTCTTTCGCGTTTACTTCTGGAACGACCAAAGGAATATCGGGCTCCATGCGAAAGAGCGCCGTGTTATCGACGACCACGGCGCCGGCGCCGACTGCTGCGGGCGCAAACTTAGCGCTGACCTTGCCGCCGGCCGAGAACAGAGCGATATCGATGTCGTTGAATGAATCTTCTTTGAGAATACTGACGCGAACCTGCCTGCCCTGAAACGGCAGAAATTGTCCGGCAGATCGCTCTGAGGCGAAAAGCCGAAGCTCATCGACAGGAAACTGGCGATCTTCCAGTACTTCGCGCAATTGTTCGCCGACTGCGCCGGTCGCGCCGACCACGGCGATGTTGTACTTATCCTTCTTCATGACATTCTCGAGTCTGTTTTATTCTGCCTACGGTCCTTCACGACCTGCAAATCGAGGATGGAGGATTGAGAATCGCCGCCTTCGATTCTCGATCTTCTATTCTCTAGCCTCAATCTGTTCCCTAACCAACCGACCCATTTCTCTGCAACCGACAAGTTTGCCGCTAGGCTCTTGAATGTCCGCAGTGCGATAGCCTTCGTTCAAAACCTCTTCGACCGCCGCCTCGATCCGGTCTGCTGCCGCGCCCTGATCGAAGGAATGGCGCAGCATCATGGACACGCTCAAGATCGTCGCCAGAGGATTGGCCCTGTCCTGCCCCATGATATCGGGCGCGCTGCCGTGAACCGGCTCGTACATGCCGACCTTGCCGCCCAAGCTCGCCGACGGCAGCATGCCGATGGAACCGGTCAGCATCGCCGCCTCGTCGCTGAGAATATCGCCGAACATGTTGGTCGTGACGAGGACATCGAACTGCTTCGGATTTCGAATCAGCTGCATGGCGCAATTATCGACCAGGATGTGCTCCAATGCGACGCCGGCGTAGCCTTCGTTTTTGTGAATCCGTGTAACCACTCTGCGCCACAACTCGGTAACCTCGAGTACGTTGGCTTTATCGACCGAGGTAACTTTCTTGCGCCGTTTGAGCGCCGCTTGAAACGCCACATGCGCGATCCGTTCGATTTCCGGAGTCGTGTAGACTTCGGTGTTGACCCCCCGCTCGGTCCCGTCCGGAAGTCGGGTCACGCCCTTCGGTTGGCCGAAATAAATTCCGCCGGTGAGTTCGCGCACGACGAGCATGTCCGTGCCTTCGACGACTTCGCGCTTGAGCGTGGAGGCCGACGCCAGCGCGGAGAATAGTTTCACCGGGCGAAGATTGGCGAACAAGCCGAGTTCCTGGCGCAGCGCGAGCAGCGCGCGCTCGGGGCGAATCGCATAGTCGAGCCCGTCCCACTTCGGCCCGCCCATGGCGCCGAGCATCACGGCATCGCTTTGCTTGGCTAAAGTGAGGACCGGATCGGTGAGCGGCTTGCCATGCGCGTCGATGGATGCGCCGCCGACGATGCCTTCTTCTAACTCGACGCTGAAATTGTAAAGCTTTGCGACCTGCTTGAGAACCTGCATACCCTCATGCATCACCTCAGGTCCGATGCCATCTCCCGGCAATACCGCGATTTTGTAGCTCATGGTCCCTCTTTCTCCACCACCTGCCGATAGTGTTTCCTTCCCTCGAGTTTGTTGAGTCCGTTAATGTACGCGAGAGCGCTCGCCATGATGATGTCGGTGTGCGCACCCTGTCCCGATACGCGAATGCCGTCGTCTTCGATCACGCAGGAAACTTCACCTTGAGCATCGGTGCCGCCGGTGATCGCGTTGACCGTGTAACGCACGAGCTGGGATTGCGAGCCGGTAATTTTCGTGATGACTTTATAACAGGCGTCCACCACGCCGTCTCCCGAAGCGTAATCGGTGACTTCCGCGTCGTCGACCCGCAGCTTGACCGTCGCGGCGGGAATACCATTCGAGCTCGAATGCACATTCATGTAGAGCAATTCGAATTTGTCCGGCCGGCCGGGCAATCGGAGAATTTCTTCGGCGATGATCGCCTCGATGTCCTCGTCGTAAACATTCTTCTTTTTATCGGCGAGCTCTTTGAAGCGCAGAAATGCCCGGTTCATGTCGGGCTTGCTGAGATTAAAGCCCAGATGCTTCAGCCGTTCGTCGAAGGCATGGCGCCCCGAGTGCTTACCCATGACCAGGCGATTGCCGGGAATGCCGATCGATTCCGGCGTCATGATCTCGTAAGTCTGTTTGTGCTTGAGCACGCCGTCCTGATGGATGCCCGCTTCGTGCGCAAACGCATTGTCGCCAACCACCGGTTTATTGATCGGAATTGGAATACCGGTCACTTGAGAAACCAGCCGCGACGTCGGATAAAGCTGCTCGCTGATAATATTCGTGTCGAGATCGAGATAGTTTTTCCGGGTGCGCAGCGCCATCACGACCTCTTCCAAAGAGGTATTGCCGGCGCGCTCGCCGATGCCGTTGATAGTGCACTCCACCTGGCGGGCGCCGTTATGCACCGCGGCGAGTGAATTGGCTACTGCCAAGCCCAAGTCATTGTGGCAATGCGCGCTCCAAATCACCCGGTCGCCGCCGGCAGTTCGCTCGATCAGGTTCGCGATCAAAGCGCCGAACTCTGAAGGGATAGCGTATCCCGTCGTGTCCGGAACGTTAATGACTTTGGCGCCGGCGCGAATCACCTCGCGAAAAACTTGCATCAGGAATTCCGGGTCGCTGCGCGATGCGTCTTCCGCCGAGAACTCGACGTAATCGGTAAATTTCTTTGCGTGGCTGACCGCCTTGACGGCGGCGGCCAAAACTTCGTCGCGGGTCATTCGCAGTTTGTGCTTGAGGTGAATATCAGAAGTGGCGATGAATGTGTGAATGCCGGGATTTTGCGCCTTTTCCACCGCCTTTAGCGCGCGCTCGATATCGCCCTCCTGGGCGCGCGCCAGACTAACGACTCTCGGACGAGTCACTTCTTTGCAAACCCGCATCACCGAGTCAAAATCGCCTTCCGACGAGGCCGCAAATCCCGCTTCGATAACGTCGACGCCTAGTTTTTCCAGTTGCCGCGCAATGACAACTTTTTGCTCTGCCGTCATGCTCGCACCGGGAGATTGCTCGCCGTCCCGCAATGTCGTATCAAAAATTTGTACTACGTTACTTTGGTCCATTGTAAGTTCTCCTCGATCGCTGCCCGTTGACGCTGCCCGCAAACAAAAACTCCCGCGGCAGGGCCAACGGGAGTAGATTTTATTCGCTAGTTGAGAATGGATCTCACGGCAACGCTTTCGCCGGGCTCCTTCTCGTTTCCCGCTGGCGTCTTAACTTCGTTAAGCACCATAACAGAGGCCCGGATAACGTGTACACCAAGACCATCGTGAAGAACATAAGATGCCGTTCCGCGATAAACAATGTAATCAAAATAATCCCGGAAACCAACATCCAGATCGGATGGCGTTTTCTCACGTCGTTATTCTTAAGACTGAAGTAAGGGATATTGCTCACCATTAAGGCAGCCAAGGCGTAAATAACCAACAGCAAGGTCATATGCCGGCTGGGCGACCCTGCGCCACCGAGATAGTAGTACATAATCACTGTGGATGTAATCATCTGCGCCGCGGCTGGAATGGGCAACCCGACGAAATGATTCTTCGATGCTCCTTGCGCTTGAACATTGAAGCGCGACAACCTGAGCGCGCCGCAGACGACGTAAGTGCACGCGGCGAGCCAGCCCCAATTCTGCCAGGGGACGAGAGCCCAAAGGTAAACCAGCACGGCTGGCGCCACGCCGAACGACACCACGTCCGCCAAGGAATCAAACTCAACGCCGAATTGGCTCGTGGTGTTGGTCAACCGCGCCGCATATCCGTCGACGCCGTCGAGCACATTGGCTAGAATAATGAACAGCGCGGCATTGATAAATTCACCGTTAAAAGTCGCGATAATCGAAAAAAAGCCACACATGAGATTGCCGGCCGTAAATAGGCTCGGGATGAGATAAACCCCCTTGCGGAGCTTATCGGCACGCATGCGATGGCGCAGCGGCATACGCGGCTTGCCGCGCCGCCGAAGCAACCGCACCTTGCCAGTCTCACCCGGCTGGTTCGGCTCTTGAGCATTCATCGCGCTCATACAAACCTCCCAAGGATGGTCTCCCCGCCTTTCACCCGCCGTCCTTCTTCGATCTCAAGCTTGCAGCCTCGCGGCAAATAAAGATCTGTTCTCGATCCAAACATGATCAAGCCGAAGCGTTCCCCTCGCCTTAAATGATCCCCTGACTTTGCCCAACACACAATCCGTCGCGCCACGGCGCCGGCAATCTGCACGACGCCAAACGGTCGCCCCTTCTCATCGACTCCCCAGAGTGCATTTTGCTCGTTTTTCTCGGATGCGTCGCCCTTGTACGCCGCGAGAAACCGGCCCCGTTTGTACTGAACGTCATCGATTCTGCCGCCCACCGGCATGCGATTGATATGCACATCGAGCGGCGAGAGAAAAATACTTACGCGAGTCGCCGCGCCGGCAAACCGAGAATCGCCGCTAACGTTCGCAATGCTCACTACTTTGCCATCGGCAGGCGACACCACGACTCCTTCACCATCGGGAATCCTCCGCTCAGGATCGCGAAAAAATCCCGCGATCGCGAAGGTCGCAAGCCCCAACGCGCCGCTGGCCAACTTCCAGCCAGCCACCACCGCGACTGCCGTCAAACCGGCGCCTGCGAGAATGAGCGGATAACCTTCTTTTGCGATTCTCATCCGATGCTACCGTCTCCGATTTCACAAAGACTGCTGCGGCTAGTTACGGCTCTTGTCGACGAGCCGGTTCTGCGCCAACCAGGGCATCATGCCGCGCAAGCCGTCTCCGACTTTTTCCAAAGGATGGTTGGCTGCTTCCTTGCGCAGCTCCTTGAAATGCGGTGAACCGCACTTGTATTCGTTGATCCACTCATCGGCAAATTTACCCGACTGAATGTCTTTGAGAATCTGTTCCATAGCCTGGCGTACTTCGGGACCAATGACCTTCTTACCGCGCGTCAAATCGCCGTATTCAGCCGTATTGCTGATCGAGTAGCGCATATTCGTCAGGCCGCCCTCGTAAATCAGATCAACGATCAGCTTCACTTCATGAACGCACTCGAAGTAGGCCATCTCAGGCGGGTAACCCGCGTTGACGAGCGTTTCGTAGCCCGCTTGAATCAGCGCACAGAGGCCGCCGCACAAAACTGACTGCTCGCCAAAAAGATCGGTTTCGGTTTCGTCTTTAAAAGTAGTTTCGATTACTGCGGCGCGCGCGCCGCCGATGGCGCTGGCGTAAGCGAGACCCACCTTCTTCGTGTTAGAGGAAGGATCCTGATGGATTGCCAGCAAACACGGAACGCCGCGGCCTTTCTGATATTCGCTGCGCACCAAATGTCCCGGCCCCTTGGGAGCGACCATAAACACGTTCACGCCCGCTGGTGGTACAACGCGCTTAAAATGAATATTGAAACCGTGACCGAAAGCTAAATAGTTTCCGTCTTTCAATCCCGGCTTGATCTCTTTTTCATAAGCCTCGCCCTGGAGCTCGTCGGGCAACAAGATCATTACGATATCGGCCGAAGCTGCCGCTTCCGCGGTTTCCGCCACCTTGAGGCCGGCGGTCTCTGCCTTGGGCCAGGAATTGCTCCCGCGCTTGAGCCCGACGATAACTTCAACGCCGGAATCGCGCAGATTATTGGCATGCGCGTGACCCTGGCTGCCGTAACCCAGCACCGCGACCTTCTTTCCTTTGAGCACGCCCAGATCAGCATCGCGATCATAGTAAACTTGCATGTTCGTCTCCTTTTGACCTATCAATATGCCGCCTGAATCCCGCCAAGTCAACGGCAAGTGTCCGTAAGACAAAGCTTTCTCTCATATCGAGATTTTTCAAATCGAGCGTAAATAGCGGCGAGTACTCTAAGCGGTCGGCGATGTCTTCGCCGGCTCGCTAGGACGCTCGGACTCTTCAACGATTACATTTGAGGGTCCGGTTTTGACTAAGCAGCAAGCCGCCGATACGGCCAAGTAAATAGCCAAAGACGGCGGCGCGAAATGACGGATATAATAAGATTGAACCAAAATCGCCGATCCAATTCGCCACGGATAACTTAGCTATCGGAGACTATATCTCAGAATGCGGCAAACGTAGACGGCTAGCGGTTTTCGCTCTACGATTTCAGCAGCGCCGGCTCGCGCCGCGGTGAAGCTGTGTGGGTCGTCTCCCGGGATATAGCTATTCTGCCGGTGCGAATCAGCTCCTTGATTCCTAGAGGCTGGAGCATGCGGATCATGGCTTCGACCTTTTCGACGTCGCCGGTGATCTCAATCGTGTAGGTGCTCGCCGAGGAATCGACGATCTTGGCGCGGAAGATGTCCGCTAGCCGAATCGCTTCATCGCGATGCTCCGGCTTCGTATGGACTTTGATCAGTGCGGTTTCGCGGTCGAGGAACTGAGTCTCCGTCAAGTCAACGACCTTGAGGACCTCGACAACCTTGTTCAGTTGCTTCATGATCTGCTCGATGATCCGATCATCGCCGACGGTGACGATGGTGATCATCGAGGTTGTCGGATCTAAGGTAGGAGCAACCGACAAGCTCTCGATGTTATAGCCTCGGGCACTGAAAAGACCGGCAACTCGCGCAAGAACGCCAAACTTGTTTTCGACAAGAATCGATATGATATGTTCCATCCGAAACAGTAATCAGGCAGGAAGAACACCCTCCCCCTCGTCCACCTTTCTCTTATGTGCGCCGCCTTTCCTTGCGAGCCTGAGCTCGGGCGGATCTTCCAGCATCATCTCATGCTGCGCGCCGCCGGCGGGAATCATCGGATAACAATTTTCAAACGGGTCGGTGTGAATATCCAGCAGCACCGGCCCCTTGTGATTCAAACCCTCTCTTAGCACCGGCTCGACTTCGCTCGGCTTGAGCGCCCGCAAGCCTTTGATGCCGTAAGCGTCCGCAAGTTTCACAAAATCCGGCATCTTTCCCAACAAGCTCGCCGAGTAACGGCCTTCATAGAATAGATCCTGCCACTGGCGCACCATGCCGTGCACGCCGTTGTTCAACAAAACTATTTTGACGGGCAGCTTGCGCTCGGCGGCAACGACCAATTCCTGCAAATTCATCTGGAAGCTGCCTTCGCTGGTGATGCAGAGCACGAGCCGGTTCGGATAGGCGACTTGCGCCCCGATCGCGGCGGGAAAGCCGAAGCCCATGGTGCCCAAGCCGCCGGAGGTCAACCACGTGCGTGGCTTGCTACCTTTGAAATACTGCGCCGCAAACATCTGATGCTGCCCGACGTCCGTGGCGACGATCGCCTCATGCTTGGTCAACTCATATAGTTTTTCGATGACGTACTGCGGCTTAATCGTCTTGTCATCCTGCTTGTAAGAAAGCGGATGCGTCTGTTGCCATTCCTTGATTTGTTTGGCCCATGGCGCCCGCAGAGCTTTGACCTGTGCCGGATTACCATCCATTGAGCGAAGAATGACGTTGAGCTGGCGCAGCACGGTTTTCACATCGCCGACGATGGGGATGTGCGCATGAAAGGTTTTCTTAATGGACGTAGGATCGATGTCGATATGGACCACACGGGCTTCCGGACAAAACTCCGAGAGCTTGCCGGTAACCCGGTCGTCGAAACGGGCGCCCACCGCGATCAACAAGTCGGAATAGTGCATCGCCATATTGGTGCAATAGGCGCCGTGCATGCCGAGCATGCCGAGCGAGAGCGGATGCAAGCCGGGAAAACTTCCTAGGCCCATCAGCGTCATCGTCACAGGGATCTGCGTAATCTCCGCGAGTTCCCGGAGATCATCGGCGGCGTCCGAAAAAACCGCGCCGCCGCCCACGTAGATCACCGGCTTCTTGGCCTTCATGATCTCTTCGGCGGCTTGTTTGATCTGGTTCTTATTGCCGCCCACGACGGGATTGTAGCCGCGCAAATTCACCTTATCCGGATATTTGAATTCGGCTTTTGCGGTGCTGACGTCCTTTGGAATATCAACCAACACTGGACCCGGCCGGCCGCTGGTCGCGATATAAAAAGCTTCTTTGATCGTTTGCGCCAGATCGTTGACGTCTTTCACGAGCACATTGTGTTTGGTGCACGGCCTACTGATGCCGACATTGTCGGCCTCTTGAAACGCATCGTTGCCGATAAGATCGGTGGAAACTTGGCCGGTAAATGCGACGAGTGGAACCGAATCCATATACGCGTCAGCCAATCCGGTGACGATGTTAGTCATGCCGGGACCTGAGGTTACTAAAACGACGCCCGCCTTTCCCGTAGCCTTGGCGTAACCCTCAGCCATGTGAGCAGCGCCCTGTTCATGTCGCGTGAGTACCAGATCGATGTCCTTGCGTTGGCAAAGCACGTCAAAAATCTTCAGTACCACGCCGCCGGGCAAGCCGAAAACTGTTTTGACTCCTTCGTGTTTCAGCGACTCACAAAATATTTCAGCTCCAGTCACCTTCATGAGAAAAACTCCCTACAGAGCCGCGCCAGCCTGGCGATATCGTCCCAGAATCTCCATCATTCGATCTTTGCCGGCGAGCTTTAGTTTCTGAATTTTCTTCATCTCGACCTCTTCCTCCGGTGTGAGATGATGTTTGTGTTGAAAATCTGCGAGCTGTTTTTCGAGCTCGCGATGCTCTTCGTAATATTTTTTCAATTCTGGATCCTTGTCCAGCAGGGAGACAATCGTCTGTTCGTCCTTCAATTCCATACGGCGGCCTCCTTATATTTTTGTTTAATTTGTAGTTTCCAGCGGGTCCCAAATCTAACGTACAGGTCTGTCTTTGTCAACGCGGAGTCTCCATAAGTATCGAAAATTTAGCCGTAATTTTTTCTTTTGCTTTCAGCCTCTGCCAGCCGCAGGTAAACCGGCGTCAACGTGCCGGCATCATCAACGGACGCACCGACAAAACGTTGACATGCGAGCATAGCTACTTGCGACGCGATGGAAGGAAAACAAGCCCCGCCTGAAGTTCGTGCCGGCAGACCGAGCGCTTCGATCAATCGTAGCTTGTAAGCCTTCGCCCCGTCTCCGATTAACAGCAAACTTGACCCTATGCCATATTTTCGCACAAGATCGACGGCCGAACTTACCGAAACGATCGAGTCGGACGTGAGACGCGTGGTCGTTACGTTGTCACGACGAAAAAGCGCCAGATAAAGCTCGCTTTTTCGGGCATCGAGGAGTGAGGCGATAATGCCTTCGAAATTATTAACACGCGCGGCGTTGGCGTGTAAAGTTGAAACACCGACGAGAGGCAATCCAGACTCGTAGGCGATCCCCTTTGCAGTCGCTAAACCGATGCGCAAACCCGTGAAGGAACCGGGCCCGATCGATACAGCAATGCCGGACAGTTGTTGAACGGTGATTTGCGCCTTCTCCAGGAGCGATTCGATGAGCGGAAGGACAACTTCGGCGTGATTGCCTAAAGGCTGGAAGCCGCCACCCTGGTTGCGCCCGCCGTGTATCTCTTCGGCGAGCAACTCTCCGTCTTGAATTAAAGCGACGCTTGCCGTCGGTAATGCAGTATCAATCCCGAGAACTCTCATCCCCCGACCTGTTTTTCAAAAAACCTCACAATGTCGTTGTAAAATGCGTAGACCATGAGGAGGGCCAGCAGGCAAATTCCAACTTGCTGGGCCATTTCACGATACTTTACAGCTACCGGTTTTCGAATCACGGCTTCGACAAAAAAGAACAGCAAGTGTCCGCCGTCGAGCACCGGCACGGGTAACAAATTGAGGACGCCAAGATTGATGCTTAACACCGCTAAAAACGCGAGAAAACTACCGAGTCCTTCCTGCGCCTGCTGTCCGGCCATCTGGGCTATCAGAATAGGTCCGCCGATATTGCGCGGCGACACATCACCCAAAATCATCTTGTAAAATGCTAACAGGGTAATTTTGCAATACTCATAAGTCTGGTAAAAAGCCCTGACCACTGACAGGCCTGGTTTGCCTTTTTCCATGGTTACTTGACTGCCGATGCCGATAATCCAGTCGTCTTTGCGCTCGCCAAAAATTGTCTTACCTTCTTTTTGCGTCGGCTTGACGGCGATCTTTAAGGTCTCCTCGCCGCGGCGCACTTGCAGGTTTAGCGTTTTACCGCCGCTCCCTTTGATCGTATTGGAAAGCTCCTCCCATTCCTTAATAGGAATGCCATCGATCTCGACGATGCGATCGCCTTTCTGAATACCGGCAATCTCGGCGGGCGAACCCTCCTCCACCCCGCTGACTTGGGTCGACATGACCGGGACGCCGTAAAACGTAAACACCACCATAAGCAACAACACAGCCAAAAGCAGATTAAATACTGGACCGGCAGCGACGATGGCGATTCGTTTAATCAGGCTCTTATGGGCAAAGGATTTTTCTACGTCTTCAGGAGAGACTTGCTCATCGGGATCCTCACCGACCATCTTCACGTAGCCGCCGAGCGGAAACGCGCTTATCGCGTATTCGGTTTCGCCCCTCTTGATGACCCAAATCTTGGGGCCGAACCCCACCGAAAAGGTCAGCACTCCGACGCCGGACAATTTAGCCAGCAGGAAATGGCCGAATTCGTGAAACACGATCAGCAGGCCGAGCCCGATGACGGCGGCTCCGACCGAGTAAATCAAATTTTCCATCCAACGGTCTCCTTAAGCAGTGACAACTAGGCTAATGGATTAGCGACGATGCGTGTTGGCGGGCCCATCGATCGACTTCCAGGATCTCACCGATTTCTCTGGCGACCCGCCTAGCGTGCTTGTTCATCGTCTTAGTAATTATACGATGTATTTCACGAAATCCTATCCTGCATTCCAAGAAAGCTGCCACGGCAATTTCATTGGCGGCGTTGAGCACGGCAGGCATGGTGCCACCCTCGCGCAACGCTACATAAGCCAAGGCCAACGCAGGAAAACGTTTCTTTTCCACCGGCAGGAAGTTTAGTTCTCGGTGTTCAGTCAAGTCGAGTGAGGGCCAACTCCCCTTGAGGCGGTTTGGAAATGATAACGCGTACGCTATCGGGATGCGCATGTCGGCGATTCCCAGTTGCGCGATAATCGAGCCGTCTTGATAACGCACCATCGAATGAATCACGCTTTGCGGATGTATAACGACGTCGATCGCGCTTGGATCCATGTCGAATTCCCATCGAGCTTCGATCACTTCCAATCCTTTGTTCATCATGGTTGCCGAGTCGACGGTGATCTTCCGCCCCATTTTCCAATTCGGGTGCTTCAACGCTTGAGTCACGCTCACCCTTTCAAGCCGGCCAAGCGGCGTGCGCAGAAAAGGACCACCGGATGCCGTCAAGATAATCTTGTCGACTTCGCCGCGCTGGTTGCCTTGCAAACACTGGAATATCGCGCTGTGCTCGCTATCGACGGGCAGAAGACGGACTCCCTTTTTCTTCGCCGCCTCGACAAATATCTCACCAGCCATGACCAACGCTTCTTTGTTCGCAAGGGCGATTTCCTTGCCGGCGAGCAGCCCAGTCAAACAGGGCATCAATCCGGCGCCACCGACAATGGCCGCAAGCACGACGTCGACTTCTGGCGCCGACGCTACTGCCGCGGCTCCGGCCTCACCGAATAAAATTTCGGCCTTATGGTTGCCGAGTAAACGGCGCAGACGCGGAACATCGTCCTCGTGCTTGATCGCGACGCACCGGGGCGAAAATTCTTTCACCTGTTTGGCTAACAGAGCCAAATTCTTTCCAGCCGCCATGCCGGATATCTTGAATCGATCGGGAAACTCGCGCACTAAGGCGAGGGTGCTGACGCCTATGGAGCCGGTCGAACCAAGCAGGGCAATTGTTTTCACGGATGAAACACCCTCAGATATGTGGTGGTAAAAACGGCGGGAAAAATCAAGCTGTCGAGTCGGTCAAGCAAGCCACCGTGGCCCGGGAGAAGTCTACCGGAATCCTTCACCGCGAAAACGCGCTTAATCCAGGATTCAAAAAGATCTCCAAATTGTCCCAATATTCCGGCGGCCGCCGCAAGCACGAGAATCTCCAACCAATGGTATGGCTCCAGGAAAATTTTTGCCCCCACGATGCCGGCGATAATAGCGCCGGCAATGTAGCCCCATGCGCCTGCGACTGTTTTTCCAGGGCTGATCTGCGGCGCTAATTTGCGGACGCCAAAGCGCCGGCCAACAAAGTATGCCGTTGCGTCACCGGTCATGACGACCGTTAAAACCCAAAAAGTCCACGCCCGGCCCTGCGGTTGCCGGAACAACGAAACCCAATGTGGAAGCAAAAAGCCTGCATATATCCCACCAAGAAGAGTAAACAGCAGTCGGTTCATTCGTTCGGTTAATTCACCGGCGGAAAATAAATAAAACGAAAAGCCAATCAAAATTAGCAAGGCGAGGCACTGCGCGACGGGCAATCGGCTTTCAAAGAAAATAACCGCTGATAAACTTAAGCCGAAGATAATGCCCGTGGATCGATCTTTCCAAGAACGCGGAAATGCGAGGGCGAAAAACTCATGCAGCGCCACAACCGTAAGAATAAAGATCGTGACGGGAAACACCCAAGCCGGGCTCCAGCCGACCAGCCATATCAGTAAGGGCAAGGCGACGGACGCGGTGGCGATTCTTACGCTAAGATTGGCGTCCATCGGCTCTCGCCGACAGCTTGATCGGCTCGCTCACTTGTTCGTCGGTACGTCCGAATCTACGCCGGCGCCGTTGGTACGCGAGCAACGCCTGAAGATATTCCGTTTCACGAAAGTCAGGCCACAACGTCGGCGTTACGTACAGTTCACTGTAGGCGATCTGCCAGAGGTAGAAATTGCTGATGCGCATCTCACCGCTCGTGCGGATCAATAGATCGGGATCGGGAACCTCTCCGCTATCCAAATGCGCCGCCACCGTGCGCTCATCGATCTCATCGGGGTCGAGCCGACGCTCACGCGCCTCCCGGGCTAGCCGTTTCACCATACGCACGATTTCATCGCGGCCGCTATAGCTCAGCGCGAGAACAACAGTCATGCGCTGGTTGTTGCGCGTCAGTTCGATTGTTTCTTCCAACGTTGCCTTGACGCGCGCTGGTAAACGCGATCGATCGCCCACGGCGACCAGGCGAATACCATAGCGCATCATTTTCTCGCGTTCGCCGGCAAGATACTGCTCCAGAAGCCCCATAAGGGCGTCGACCTCGTCATGCGGGCGAAACCAGTTTTCAGTGGAGAACGCGTATAAGGAGAGATATCGTACGCCGAGTTTACGACTCATTTCGACGATGACGCGTACAGAAGTCTTGCCGCGTCGATGGCCCTCGATGCGGCTTTTGCCGCGCAACTTGGCCCAACGGCCGTTGCCGTCCATGATAATAGCGACATGTCGGGGCAGGCGAGCTCTGTCTAAGCCGTCTAGCTCCATGGCTCTCTGGACCGAGTCAAATTCATGGGTGAGGCATTCGGGCGTTACGGGAATTGTTGATTGGGAATGCTTGGAGACTGAGATCTCGACTGTCAATCACACTGCCATGACCTCTTCTTCTTTGGCCTTGACGACTTTGTCGATGCGTCCGATGAAATCATCGGTGATTTTCTGCACACGGTCCTGGCCGTGTTTGGCATCGTCGGCGGTAATTTCTTTTTTCTTCTCGAAATCTTTCAGTTGTTCAATTGCGACGCGACGATGATTGCGCACGGAAACACGATACTCCTCGGCGATTTTTTTCACGTGCTTGACCAATTCTTTGCGCCGCTCTTCGGTTAACTGAGGAATGGGAATACGTATGATTTTGCCGTCGTTGCTCGGGGTGAGCCCGAGATCTGACTTTAGAATCCCCTTCTCAATCTCGCCCATCGCATTGCGATCGAAAGGTTGAATAACCAGAAGCCGCGGTTCCGGGGCGCTCAAAGTAGCCAATTGATTCAACGGCGTGCTTGCCCCGTAATAATCGACGACAATATGCTCCAGCAATGCGGTTGAAGCCCGTCCTGTGCGCAGCTTGGTAAGCTCCTTGCGCAGCGCGCCCACCGAACCATCCATTTCTTTTTGCAACTGGGTAAAAATGGCTTCGTTCATCGCTTTCCTCCGCTGACCAGAGTTCCGATCGGCTCACCGGAAACGACCCTTTTGATATTTCCTTTCTCCATAAGATTAAAAACGATTATCGGCAAATTGTTGTCCATGCAAAGCGATATCGCTGTGGAATCCATAACCTTCAATCCGCGGTTCAAAACTTCAATGTAGCTGAGCTCAGCGAATTTTTGCGCCCCCGCGTGCTTGATCGGATCCGCGTCATAGACGCCGTCCACTTTGGTCGCCTTAAGAATGACTTCGGCGCCGATTTCCATGGCACGCAGGCTTGCCGTTGTGTCAGTGGTAAAGTAGGGGTTGCCGGTGCCGCCGGCAAAGATGACGACTCGCCCCTTCTCCAAATGTCGGGTGGCGCGGCGCCGGATGTAAGGCTCCGCCACTTGGCGCATCTCAATCGCCGATAACACGCGAGTTGACACCCCTTGCTTTTCCAGAGCATCCTGCAGCGCGAGACTGTTGATCACCGTCGCGAGCATCCCCATGGTATCCGCGCTCGCGCGATCCATCCCGATCTCACTGGCGATCGCGCCGCGAAAAATATTGCCGCCGCCGATGACGAGCGCCAATTCACAGCCAAGCTCTTTGACTTCTTTGATTTCTTGAGCGAACGCCTTAACCGTGGCGCCGTCGATACCGAAATTCAGCGGGCCGGCGAAAACTTCGCCGGTGACTTTAAGAATGATGCGCCGATACTTTGGCCCGCCGTTGTTCATCCGGTCCCACAGCCGATCTTAGTCGCTGGCGCCCTCGCCCAAATGATAACGGGCAAAACGCCGAATTTGAATATTCTCACCCAGACGAGCGATCGCATCGTTGATGACGTTAGAGATGTTCTTGTCCGGATCCTTGATGAAGGACTGCTCCATCAAGCAAACTTCCGAGTAAAACCGCTCGATCTTACCTTGGACAATCTTTTCGATGACTTTCTCCGGTTTGCCCGTATCCAAAGCTTGTTGACGATATATAGACTTTTCTTTTTCGAGTTCCTCTGCTGACACTTCTTCGCGCCGAACCACCCGGGGATTTGCCGCCGCGACTTGCATGGCGATGTCCTTAAGCAACCCTTGGAATTCGGTCGTGCGTGCCACGAAATCCGTTTCGCAGTTGATCTCGACGAGTACGCCGATCTTGCCGCCCGGATGCACGTATGCGCCTACCGCCCCATCGGCGGCGGCTCTGTCTGCCTTCTTCGCCGCCGCGGCGAGCCCTTTCTGACGCAAATAATCTATGGCCTTTTGCATATCCCCGCCGGACTCGGCGAGGGCTTTCTTACAATCCATCATGCCCGCTCCGGTTTTTTCCCGGAGCTCTTTAACAGTGCTAGCACTAACTTCCATTTGCGCCTAAACTCCTGCCGAGACAGCTTCAGCCGCGTTACCCGCCAAATCGGTGTTCGACTTGTCGTCTTCCTTACCCTTGCTCAGTGACTGCTCGTAAATGGTTTTTCCTTCGATGATCGCATCCGCGATGACGGTGCAGAACAAGCGAATCGCGCGGATCGCGTCATCATTACCGGGCACCTTGTAATCGATCATATCCGGATCGCAGTTGCTATCGATAACCGCAACGACCGGAACGCCGAGCTTACGGGCCTCTTTTACAGCGATCTCTTCCTGCTTGGGATCAATAACGAATATGGCATCGGGAAGCTTACGCATGGCTTTGATGCCACCCAGGGCCTGCTCCAGCTTCGCCTTCTCGCGCGACAGACCTAGCAATTCCTTTTTGGTCAGCGCTGCGACGATCTTCGGATCGTTTTCCATTTCTTCAATTTTGCGCAGGCGCTCGATACTTTGGCGGATCGTAGCGAAGTTAGTAAGCGTGCCGCCAAGCCAGCGGTTATGCACATAAAACATCCCGCAGCGCACGGCCTCCTCCCGAATCGCGTCTTGCGCCTGCTTTTTCGTTCCCACGAAGAGGATATGGCCTCCAGAAGCAGCCAAATCACGCACCACCGCCTCTAACTCCTTAAACATGGTGACAGTCTGCTGGAGATCGATAATGTGGATGCCGTTTCGAGCGCCGAAGATGTACGGCTTCATCTTGGGATTCCAACGGCTTGTTTGATGTCCGAAATGAACACCCGCCTCCAACAATTGCTTCATTGAAATTTCACTCATTCTCGCTCCTTTGGTTTTTCCTCCCCTCTCGTCGTCTCCGCACCGGACCTTTTAGGCACCCCCGGCAGGGATCGGAAAGGGTGTGTAATAAAATTTTAGCGGATTGCGCGATAAGCTGCGGCGCAATCACCCGGGGTTTCGATAATTCGAAAGACGTTGATAATCTTGCGCTTTTAACAGAGTTTAGTAGACGACGCAAGATTGGTCGGACAGCGGGGTTTTACTGGCTCATGGATTCGAGAAATTCTTTGTTCGTCTTGGTTCCATGCATCTTGTCCAGTAGGAATTCCATGGCATCGACGACACTGAGTTGCGACAGAACTTTGCGCAGAATCCAGATGCGATTGAGGTCCTCTTTGGCGATCAGGAGTTCCTCTTTGCGTGTTCCGGACTTGTTGATATCGATCGCTGGGAAAACCCGCTTATCCATCAAACGACGGTCCAGATGGACCTCCATGTTACCGGTGCCTTTGAACTCTTCAAAGATAACTTCGTCCATTCGACTGCCGGTATCGATCAATGCGGTTGCGAGAATTGTTAAGCTACCGCCGTCCTCAATGTTGCGCGCCGCCCCGAAAAACTTTTTAGGCTTGTGCAGCGCGTTGGAATCGACACCTCCTGAAAGGATCTTGCCGCTCGGCGGCACTACGGTATTATACGCGCGCGCCAGCCGCGTGATGCTATCGAGCAAAATGACAACGTCTTTGCCGTGCTCGACCAGCCGCTTTGCCTTCTCGATCACCATCTCAGCGACTTGCACGTGCCGGGTGGCCGGTTCATCAAACGTCGAACTGATGACTTCGCCGTCCACCGAACGCTGCATGTCGGTCACTTCCTCGGGCCGCTCATCAATCAGCAGGACGATAAGGATCACTTCCTTCTGATTATGCGCGATCGCTTTGGCGATGTGCTGCAGCATCATCGTTTTGCCGGTGCGCGGCGCCGCGACGATCAGGCCACGCTGGCCTTTGCCGATCGGAGTGAGTAAATCAACGATGCGGGTCGTGTAGTCATCAGGTTGACACTCAAGGCGCAAACGCTCGTTCGGATAGAGCGGGGTAAGATTATCAAAAAGGATTTTTTCCCGCGCTCTTTCCGGGTCCTCATAGTTGATTGTTTCAACTTTGAGCAATGCAAAATACCGTTCACCCTCCTTGGGCGGTCGAATATGCCCCGAAATGATGTCGCCGGTTCGTAAATTAAAGCGCCGAATCTGACTCGGAGAAACGTAAATATCGTCGGGACCGGGAAGGTAATTATAGTCAGGTGCACGGAGAAATCCGAAACCATCCGGCAGCGTCTCTAAAACGCCCTCGCCGTAGATATGGCCGTTTTGTTCGGTCTGCGCTTGCAGGATCGCAAAAATAAGCTCCTGCTTGCGCATATTAGCGGCGCCCTCGATGTTAAAATTTTTGCCGATTAACGCCAGATCGCCGATCTTCTTTTCCTTGAGCTCTTTTAAGTTCAGACCGTTGTCTTCGATGGCGGCCTCCGGCTCGGCGACACGAGTTCTACCTCGAACCATACACTAATAATCTCCTTTCAATTCTAAAGCGGTGACTAACAGTAAGCGCAGGCGCGCAAGTCTCAATTAATCTATCGATTTATTAAGCGGCACCGCGCGAAAAGGCGCGCCGCCATGAACCGGCAGCCAACCGCGAGATAGTACCAGACCGTCATAGGCAGTGGATGTCAGTGCGACAGGACGTACCACGCAGTAAAAAATCTATTTTTATTAAACCAAATCAAGTTTGAACGCTTGCGTCGAGTGAATTTTCTTATTCGTGCGGGGGATGGCTCAAAGAACTTGTTGAATTGAGATTTACCTGAATTAGATAGTATGTAAAAGTCTCCAGCTTGT
>Ga0075421_100001096_pt1 | contig 30959 bp, 24 predicted proteins | sample SoiMetdeltSBSDD5_FD_75292 | JGI IMG/M metagenome (GOLD analysis project Ga0075421, IMG submission 75292) | Bulk soil microbial communities from a Populus tree surrounding site in Tennessee, USA - Soil MetaG P. deltoides SBSDD5 | ecosystem: Environmental > Terrestrial > Soil > Tree plantation... | reverse complement strand
CACGATCTTCGTCAGCGCGCCGTCCACCGCCTTCTGGACTTCGGGCTCGCCGATGTTACCGATGTGCCCCATCGACGTCGCGAGATCGTGCGGCGCCACGAAGAACACGTCGATGTGGTCGACCTTCACGATCGCGTCGAGATTGTGGACGGCCACGATGTCCTCGATCAGCACGATGAGGAGGCTCTGGTCGTTGGCGGTCTTGAAGTAGTCGTCGACGCCGAAGCCCTGGCGGCTGGTGAACATGCCGCGCTTGCCGGCCGGCGCGAACTTGGCGGCCTCCACGGCCGCCTCGGCCTCGGCGCGGGTGTTGACGTGCGGCACCACGATGCCCTGCGCCCCGCGGTCGAGCGTGCGATAGATCGTCGCGTAGTCGTTGTCCATCACGCGCACCACGGAGGTCTTGCCCCAGAGATCGCACGCGCGCGTGAGGTTGCCGAGGTCGGCATAGTCGACGCCGCCGTGCTCGCCCTCGAGCCAGATGCCGTCGACCTCGAGCGTGCCGAGCTGATCGATGAGGTCGGGGTCGTTGGTGCCGGACAGCATCGTCGCCACCTGGCCGGCCGCAAGCCTGTCCTTGACGCGATTGGGTCGGATCTTCACGAGGTCTCCTTTGCATCGGAGCGCCGTTCCCCCCTCGACCGTGGGTGGCCCGAGAGAGATGGTGGCGGCCCCTCTGTATCGGCGAGGCCGAGCGCGGTCTCCCACGCCTGCTGCGTCGCGATGTCCTGGGTCCACGGGCGCATGAGCGCCCCCGCCCGCGCGTCGCGCGCGTAGCGCTCGAGCGGATAGCGCTTGAGCAGCGCCCGGCCGCCGCACACACGGATCGCCTCCTGCGTCACCATCACCGCCGCGCGCTGCACGGTCACGAATGCCGCGCGCGCCCGCTGCACGACGTCCGCCGGCGCGTCGATGCGGGCCTCCGCGATGGCGCGGTAGTAGAGCGCGCGCGCCGCCTCCAGCGCGAAGAGCATGTCGGCGATCGCGTGGCCCTTGGCCGCCGCGTCGGTGTGGAGGCCGGGCGAGCCCTCCATCTGGCCCGTGAGATACGCGAGCGCGCCGTCGTAGGCGGCCTGCGTCAGCCCGAGGAACGTCGCGCAGAACGTCAGCGGCGAGAGCTGCGGGAAGGCGTTGTACATGGCGCCGAAGACGCCCGGCGGCAGCACCTCGCCGTCGTCCGGCACGAAGACGTCGTGCAAGACCATGTCGCGGCTGACGGTGCCGCGCATCCCCATGGGGTCCCAGTCGCCGGGAAAGCTGACGCCCGGCGCGTCCTTCGGCACCTGCAAGTAGAGCGTGCGCTCGATCCACGGCTCGTCCCCGACCCGGATGGCCGGCGTGGCGAAGTACGGCGCCGAGCCGGCCAGCGAGACGAAGAACTTCCGGCCGCTCACGAGGTAGCCGCCGTCGACTCTCCGCGCGGTGGTCCCGAAGCGCCGCCCGCCCATCGACAGCTTGCGGTCCGTCTCGCCGTGCTCGACCGGCTCGCTGTGCGGCTGGCCGTAGAACGCGCCCTGCTCGACGACCTCGCGGAACTTCGCGGCGCGCAGCTTCTCGTGCCGCTCGCGCACCGCCGGCGGCATCGGCATCGTGTCGGCGATCTCGCCCATCATCAGCATGGTGAGGCAGTGCATGTTGAACGTCAGCGACGTGGAGGCGTTGCCCTGCGCGAGCTGCTCGGCCACCCGGCAGTACGTGGCGTAGTCGGCGCCGACGCCGCCGTACCGCTCGGGGACGCACAGGCCGAGGAGGCCCTCGGCGCGGAGGTCCACGTAGTCGTCGAACGGGAAGGAGGCATCCCGATCGTGCGCGGCCGCCCGCGGCGAGAACCGCTCGAGCGCGAGACGGCGGGCGCGGGCGATCAGCTCGTCCTGGCGCGGCACGACGCCGGTCACCCGAGCAGCGACGGCGGAAAGCTGAAGACCGTCGACGGCTCGTGCTGCACGTCGTGGTCGCGACGCAGGCGCTGCACCATTCCCAGGGCGTACGGCGCGCCCTCCAGCAGCTGGGCCAGCATCAGGTCGTCGAGCGACAGGCCCGCGCGTGCGGCGGCCTTCACGCAGAGATCGCGCGTCGCCGCGTCGACGCGCTCGGCCGGCCCCGACAGCACCGGCGGCGGAGTCACCGCCGGCGCCACGGCGCCGCGGACGAGCGAGGGGCGCCGCGTGTGCCAGTCGGTGGCGCGCTCGTAGGCGTGACCGACGCGCAGGATGGTCGTCTCGCCGAACGGGCGGCCGAGGATCTGCATGCCGAGCGGCAGGCCGTTGCTGCCGAAGCCGTTCGGCAGCTCCAGCACCGGCTGTCCGGTGACGTTCCAGGCCGTCAGCAGGCTCGGCTTCTCCCAGAACGAGACGCTGCGGTAGTCGGCCAGGCGCGGCGCCTCGCCGAGGCCCGCGGTGACGAAGGCGTCGAATCGCGCGTAGAGCGGCTCCATCTCGGCCATCATCCGGCGGTGCTCGCGCGCGGCCTGGACGTAGTCGTGCGCCGTGAAGACGACCGACGGCAGCACGCGCGAGCGGAAGTCGGCGCCGAAGTCCTTCGGCCGCGCGACGAGGTTCTTCTGGTGGACGCTGAAGATCTCGCTCTCGGCGATGACGATCTTCACGTCGAAGTAGCTCGCGAGCGGACGGACGCGGCACTCTTCCAGCTCGGCGCCGAGCCGGCGCAGCACGTCCAGGGCCGCCTCCATCGCCCGGCGAACGTCCGCCGACGCCGGGATGTCCTCTTCCCAGTGGTAGCGCAGCACGCCGATGCGCAGGCCTTTCAGGTCTTCGCCGAGCGCCGCACGGTACGACGGGATGGACCGCGACAGACTGCCGGCGTCCTTCGGGTCGTAGCCCGCCAGTGCCTGCAGGACGAGCGCACAGTCCTCGACCGTGCGCGCCAGCGGCCCGCAGTGATCGAACGTGTAGGAGTTGGTGATGACGCCGGCGCGACTCACCAGCCCGAACGTCGGCATCAGGCCGACCACGCCGCAGTGCGATGCGGGTCCGCGGATCGAGCCGCCCGTGTCCGAGCCGAGCGCGACGGGCACCATGCCGGCCGCCACCGCCGCCCCTGAGCCCGTCGACGAGCCGCCCGTGAAGCGCTCGAGATTCCACGGATTGCGCGCCGGCGGCCAGGGCAGGTCGAACGAAGGGCCCGCGTGCGCCATCTCGTGGGTCGCCAGCTTGCCGAGCAGGATCGCGCCCGCCTCGTAGAGCGTGCGCGTCGCGGTGGCGTCCTCGCGCGGGATGCGGTCGATGAAGACGCGCGAATGACCGGAGGTGAGGATTTCACGCGTGTCGTAGATGTCCTTCAGCGCGAACGGAACGCCGTGCAACGGGCCGCGCGACGCGCCCGCCGCGAGCTCGGCCTCGGCCTCCCGCGCCTGCCGCCGGGCCAGCTCGAACGTCGGCGTGAGGAACGCGTGGGTCTGCGCGTCGAATTCCTCGACACGCCCGATGAGCGCGTCGGTGAGCTCGACCGGCGACAGCGTTCGCGAGGCGATCAGTCGCGACAGCGCGGCGATCGAGAGCTCGTGGAGGTCAGTGGCCATCTGTTGCTCTCCCGGTTGCGAGTCGGATCGCGTGATCCTCCCCCGCAACCGGGAGTTCGTCAAGCCAGACCGGCCGCTACATCAGCGCGTCGCTTTCGGAAACTTCTTCGCCGCGAGCTCACCGATCTTCTGCCCCATCGCGCTGCCGACGACCGTCGAGTTCCGATAATGCACGCCGTCGTAGATCCGCGCGACCGCGACTTCCTGCACGAAATCGCCGACCTTCACCCACGTGCGCGTGGCGCCGCTGGCCGTGTAGCTCGTTGAACTGAGGGTCGGCACCGGTCCGTTCCCCAGCTCGGCGGCGAGCACGCCGCCGAGCGCACCGGCCACGATGCAATGGGCGCATGGATACTCGGGGTGCATCGGCGTGTCGATGAAGGGCATCCAGCTGGGGTCCCGCGCATCCTTGTCGGCGTTGCGAATCGCCGTGACGGGACGCCAGAAGTTGTACGTGTACTTGGCGTCGAAGACGGCGATGAGCGCGTCGTCCATGGCCACGGCGGCGGCGGCGAAGAGACGCGCGTTCTCCGCAAGGTCACGGTCGGGCGCGTTCGCCACCGAGCGTACCACCGGCCAGTAGACCGCGGGCGCCGTCGCTTCCCAGAACTTGGCGATGGCCGTCTGCTCGGCCGTGCGCTGCGTGCTGTTCTTGGCACCGAGCGCCTTGATCTCGCTGACGTCGCGCTTCCAGGTCTCGCTGGTCAGCCTCGGCGGCGGGCCCGGTCGAAACTGGTCGGCGCTCGTCAGCACCCACGTCTTCCGCTTGCCCCAGTGCGGGACCGCGGGAAACATCGTCGGCACGTACACCCCCGGCGTCGTATGGGGCCGATACGTATTGGGCGCCACCGCGCCGTCCTCGGCGCACTGGGCCAGCACCATCGCCGCGACCTGCTCGCCCACCGCGATGCCATCGGTCTGGGCGCTCCCATCGGGCACGGACTTCAGCGCCGCGATGTAATCGGCATCGATGGCCGCCTGCTGCGCGGGCACGAGCTTGGCCAGGACCGTCCGGGTGGCCGCTGCGACTGCCGCGTCGACCGACGCCCCCGCCGGCGCCTTCACCGGCGCGCGGAACGCTGGATAGCGGCCGGTGATCGCGCTGACGGCGTCGAACACGGAGACCTGCACGATGGCCATGGCTCTCACCGCGGGCGGCGTCCCGGGCATCTTCGAGGCGATCTCGGCCGCCCTGGCGTTCGCATCGGTCACGACGTCGGCGCCGGCGCTCGCTGCACCGGCGAGCAGCGTGAGAATGATCAGCCCGATCCCCAGAGTCGTCTTCATCTGAGATCCTCCTACGTTCGTTCGTGTTCGGCTCGCTCGCCGTTGACATCCACGCCGAGCGCGACGCGCCCCGAGTACAGGCGCTGCTCGTGGCCGCGAAGCGGGTGGTACCGCGCGCCCTGCACATCGCGGAAGAGTCGCTCGAGCCCGGCATCGCGAAAGAACCCGGCGCCCCCGGCGACTTCCATCGCCAGCTCGACCGTCCGGATGGCCGCGCGCCCGGCCACGGAACGCCCGATCACGACGTCGTTGGTGGTCTCGACGCCGACGCGTCCGGACGCGCCGGGCTCGAGCATCTGTCGCAGCGCCATCCGCGCCGTCGCGAGCTCCGTATCCAGCTCCCCCATGGCTTCTTGCGTGCCGGCGTCGTGGCGGCGGCGCGCGGCGTGGCGCACGGCCACCTCGCGCGCGGCCTCGGCAACGCCGACGTAGACGGAGTAGATCAGGGGCAGCGCGATCGCCGCCACCAGATGCCACGCGGGGCTCCAGCGTCCGGGCGGCCGGCGCAGACCGACGGCGGCGTCGGGCACGAAGACGTTGTCGAGCACCACGTCGTGCGAGCCGGTGCCGCGCATGCCGAGCGTGCGCCAGTTGTCCTGGATCGTCACGCCGGGCGCGTCGAGCGGGATCGCACAGTGCAGCACCGCCGGGCCGCTCTCGGGATCGTCGTACACGGCCATCGTCATGAACAGGTGCCCGGCGGGAGACCCGCTCGCGAACACCTTGCGCGCGGTGACGCGGTAGCCGCCCTCGACCTTCTCGGCGCGGCCCGAGCCGGCCAGCCAGTCCGATCCGCCGCTGCTGACGAGGATCAGCTCCTCGGCGGCGAGGCGGCGCAGAAACGGCTCGACCGGCGCGCCCTCGTGCCGCCACCGCCACGCCGGCATGGCCACCTGGTGCGTGTGCATCGCGAGCGCGAGCGCCGTGGAGGAGCACGACTGCGCCAGCACGCGCAGCATCGTGGAGAGCTCGGCGAGCGAGGCGCCGCCGCCGCCGAGTTCTTTCGGCACGCCGGCCGAGAAGACGCGGCGCTCGCGGAGCTCGCGATAGTTGTCGGCCACGAACGCATCCGTCGCGTCGTGCGCCGCGGCGCGGGCGGCGAAGCGCGGCCCCAGCTCGCCGGCCACGGCCGCCCAGTCCGCCTGCCTCCGATCGTCAATGGTCATCGTCGAAGTGCTCATGCTCGTTCCTCCTGCCATATCCGAGCGCTTCCGGGCGGGCACCACAATGGCAAATGGCGGTGCCGTCGCCAAGCCCAGAAAATGGACTTGTTCGATGGCGGCCCGCAGCCTACAGTGCGGAGCCATGAAAGGCTACGGCCAGTTCTGCCCGATCGCCGTCGCGTGCGAGACGTTTGCCGAGCGCTGGACACCGCTGATCCTCCGCGAGGTGCTGGCCGGCGCGCGCCGCTTCAACGAGATTCGCCATGGCCTGCCGCTGATTTCGCGGACGCTGCTCGGCCAGCGCCTGCGGGAGCTCGAGGATGCCGGCATCATCGAGAGCCGGCCGCTCGCGAGCGGGCGCGGCCGCGAGTACCAGCCGACGCGCGCGGCCGAGGACCTTCGCGACGTCCTGGACCGGCTCGGCGCCTGGGGCCAGCGCTGGGGCACCACACAGTTCGATCCCGGCAATCTCGACCTCAAGCTCTTGATGTGGAACGTGCGCAAGCGCATCGCGCTCGATCGCCTGCCCGACCGCCGGGTCGTCGCGCGCTTCGACTTCCGCGCGTTCCCCCTCCGCTGTCGCGGCTTCAAGACGTGCTGGCTGATCCTCGAACGGCAGGGCGCCGACGTCTGCATGAAAGATCCGGGATACGACGTCGACCTCGTCGTCAGCGCCGACGCCGGCGCCATGGCTCGCGTGTGGACCGGTCACCTGACGTTCGCGCAGGCCCTACGGTCCGGCGGATTGCACGTGGACGGTCCGCGCGATCTCGTGCGCGCCTTTCCGAGCTGGCTCCTGCTGAGTCACTTCGCCCACGTCGAGCAACGCGTCGCCGTCGGCTGAGGCCCGATCGGGCCCGCGCGCTCAGCGCTCGTTCTGCAGCAGCCAGTCGATGATGGCGCTGCCGTCGCCCTGGTCCGCCTTCGGCGTCGGGGCAGGCGCTCGGCGCGCGGCCGGCGCCGCGGATTCGACGGGGCGCACGGCTCCGGCTGCGGTGTCCTTGACCGTCAGTGGCTCGGTGATCCGCATCGGGGCGGCACGTACCGCCGGCATCGCAGACGGCGCGCCGGGTACCTCGACGGAAGGCCGCCGATCGTCGGGCGGCGTCGCTCGCTGGTCGAGCGTCACGGGGCTCACCGCAGGCGCGTCGGCTCTCACGCGCGGTCGCACGATCAGCCGGTCGACGAGCGCGACGGAGACGACCAGAATGATCGCGGCCGCGACGATGCCGGCGGCGAGACCGGCGGTCAACCGCGTGCGTCCGCGCGGCGTGCGGCCTGCCGCCGCTGCGAGCTTGCCGGCGCGCGGACGACCCTCGTCGGGGAGGAGCGCGGCCTGCGCGCCCCAGAGGTCGTTCATCATCACGCTGATGCTCGGGTACCGCTGCTCGGGGCGCGCCGCCAGCGCCGTCGCCATGATGCGTTCGATGGCGGGCGGCAGCGCGGCTGGCGGGATTTCGACTCCGGCCGTGCCGCTTGCCGTGCTCACCGCGAGCAGCTCTTCCAACAACCGGCCGAACGCATACTGATCGGACGCGGCGGTGGCCGTGCCGTGCTCGATCTGCTCGGGCGCCAGATAGCGCAGCGGCGATTCCTCGCGCCGCCCACACCCGATCGGCGTCCGGTAGGCGGCCGTCAGCTCGACGCCGACGAGGGTCACGCGCTCGGAGCCGGTGGTGACGAGAACCGAGTCTGGCCCAAGCTCGCCGTGGACGAGCCGGTTGTGATGAAGCGTCTCGAGCGCCTCTCCGACCTGGCTGGCGATGCGCAGCGCCATGTGGAGGTCGAGCGGACCCCGCGTATCGATCAGCTCACGGAGCGTGATCCCCGTCACGGGCTCGAGCGCAATGAAGAGCGCGCCGCTTTCCGTCACATCGCACTCGTACACGCGTGGCAGGCCGCGGTAGGCGTGTGGCGACATCGCCAGCGTCGTTGCCTGCGCTCGCACCGCGGCCACGAACTCGGGGTGGCCCGCGACCTCATCGCGGAGCACCTCCAGGGTGACCGGCCGGCCATACCGCAGCTCCTCGGCGGCATAGAGCACCACGTCGCGGTGGACGGCGGCGACGGCTTTGAGGCGATAGCGTGCCTTGATCGTCGAGCCAGCGAGGCTGAGGCTGCGCTCCGCAAGCTCCGGCAATGGCGTCTCGCCGACGGCCACGTCGCTAGTCCCGGAGGAAGCTCTTGATGGCGTTCAGCACGGGATTGTCCGCGGGTCTCGGCGAGGCCGACACCGCGGACACGGTCGGCGTCGCGGCGAGGTATTTGCGCACACAATCGTACTGCTCCCAGCCCTTGAGCGGATAGTCGAGCTGGACGGACTTCCACTTCGCGTGACCATTCTGAACGAGCCAGCTCATGTTCGACGCGAGGATCTGGGCGAAGCGACCGACGTTGTCACAATCGAGGCGGCGGAAGTCGAAGGAGACGAGGACCGACTTGACGGCGGCCGTCGACACGGCTTTCGTCTGCCAGCGGTACGTGTTCGCGGGGATCTCCACCGCGGGATAGAACTCGACGATGCTCTTGCTGGTGATGGGAATCAGCGCGAGATTGTCGGCCGCGGCGACGGACTCGGTGAAGAGCTTCACCGGTGCGCCGGCGACGTAGAACATCGCGTCGATGCGGCCCGCCTTCAGCTCGGCAAGCGCCTCGTCCGTGTCGATCGTCAGCATCTGGCGTGGCTGCACGTCGGCGACCTTGAAGAGGAGACGCGCGGTGAGGTAGGTGCCGCTGCCCTCGCGGCCGATCGCGACGCGCTTGTCTGCCAGGCCGTCGAAATCGGCGATGTCCTTGCGTCCGAGGACGTGGATCTCCTCGTTGTAGAGCGGAAAGACCATCCGGATCTTCTTCGCGATACGCTTCAGCGCCGGATCCGTCTCCACGCGCGCGACGAACGCCAGCACGTCGGACTGCACGATGCCGAGCTGCGTGGTCGGTCGCTGATAGACCGCGAAGACATTCTCCACCGACCCCTTGGACGTGGCGACCGCGAGGTTGATCTCGTGCTGCCTCACCAGCCTCTGCAGATTGAGGCCGAACTGGTAGTACGTGCCCTTTTCGCTCCCGGTGATGATGCCCATGTCGACAGCCGAAGCCGGCGTCGTCGTTCCGATGCCGAGAACCATGCCCACGAACATCGCGATCCACACTCTGATGCTCATACGTTTCCTCCGCAGCGCCGGTCGGTCCGTTAGAGCGAGCATCGAAGCACTGTTCCGCTCACGGCGTCAAGGTCCGAATGCGCTGGTGCGCCGAAGGAATTGGTCCGGCATAGGACCAATCAGCACAGCGCGAGAGAGCCGGGTCGCGATCGAGACGGAGAAAACGCTTGCCGAAAAGACGACGATGCCCTAAACCACAGGGACCGTCCCCGGTGGGCGGCGAAGAGAAGAGGACGTCTTGAAGATGCGAGTCGCAGAGGATATCTCGCGAATGCCGCAGCTCATCGACCGAGCTCGGCGAACGCTCCAGGTCGACCAGAAGGCGGCCGATGCCGGGGTCGGCGACAATCCGAAGACCGTCAGCACATCGCTCGACGGAAACGAATCCGAGATCTGCGCATACTTCACGGGCCTCGCCCGGCGACGACGGGAGGTGTGCGAAGCGGCGCTCGCTCGGCTCCAGCTCGATCGCAAGGGCACCGCGGCGAAGATCGATATCCAGCAGACACGCGATTCGTTCGCGCGGCTGCTGACCGCCATGGAGCCGGTGCTCGAGAAGCTCAAGTCCGAGCGCTCGACCGCCCTGTATCAGGCGAAGGAGGCCGAAGGCAGAGCGCTCAAACACCTGCGCTGGTTCCAGCAGAAGCACGGTCTGCACTACCGGGCTGCCGCGTACCCCGAATCGCACGTCTATCACTTCGCGACGGTGGCGGCCCTCGCCGTCGTCGAGTGGATCTCGCTCTCGACCTTCTACGCCGAAGGCAGCGACTTCGGGCTGCTGGGTGGCGTCGTGATCGCCATGGCGCTCTCCCTCGTCAACGTCAGCCTGGCGGTGCTCGCGGGGGGCCTCCTTCGCTACGTGAACCATCAGAGCGCGCGGCGCCGGCGGCTCGCGTTGACGGCGGCGGCGTGTCTCTACGCGTCCTTCGCGATGGTAACGCTGGCCGCCGCCCACTACCGCGTGGCCACCAACGACATCGCGCAGATGCAGCCCGCTCCCTCGCCGTCGGCCGGGCAGGCGATGCCGCCGTTCGCCGGTGATGCCGACCAGTGGAAAGCGGCCAGGCTCGCCTGGCAACGCTTCGCCCACAATCCGGTTGGCTTCGAGGACGTGTTTTCGTGGATTCTCGTCGTCCTCGCCGTCATCTTCGGGATCTTCGCCTCGTACAAGGGATACCGGCTCGACGACCCCTACCCCGGTTACGGCGAGCTCGATCGCGAGCTGAAGCGACGACGCGCGAGCTACGAGGCGGCCAAGGGCGACTACTGTGCCGAGATCGACCGTGTGTTCGAAAAGACGCTCCAGGAGCAGGCGCACCTGTTCGCCGACGTGAAATCGAACATCGAGTACTACCAACAACTCGCCAGCCGCACCGACGAGCAACGCCGGACCTTCATCCGTGAAGCGGCAGAAATACAAGACGCGTGCAATGTCGTTCTGAAGGGCTATCGGCAGACGAACCTGCGCGTTCGCGTCTCGCCGGCGCCGACGTATTTCAATGACGTGGTCGTGTTCGACGACCATCTCGTCAAGCCGCCGGCCGGGATGTCCGAGACCGAGGAGTGGCTGTCCCGGTCGTACGAGAACGCCATGAAGGAGTTCAGCGACCTCGCCCGGCAGAACGACACCACGGTCCAGAATCTACGGACGGCCGAGATTCGGCGGCGGGATTACTACTTCAGCAAGCTGGAGCGGGATATCCGGGAGAAGCTCGTTCGAGAGGAGTGGGAGGCCAAGAGCTGACGCCGTGCCGCTGAATGCTCAGGACCGTCGCGGCATCGTCATCCTGTGCTGTGTCGGTGTGGTCGCGGTCGCTCTCCTGGCCTCGGTCGTCCGCCTGGTATGGGCGAAGCCGATGATCGGCGCTGACAACTGTGTCTACCGGGACAAGCGTTTGTTGACGCGAACCGCCGCAGACCAGACGGTCATCCTCGTCGACCAGTCGGAGGCACTCACCGACACGCACCGCCGATTCGCCCTCGGCTTCATCAAGGACTACGTCGCCGACGACGCGAGCTTCGCCGTCCGCTCGCGCATCATGCTGTTCCCCTTCAGCACGCACAACTTTCAGTCCCGGAACAGCCCGAGCTTTCGGGCGACGTCAGACCTGTGCCGGCCACCCTCGCGCGGGAACGAGCTGTACGAGAACAACCGCAGGATCACGAAGGACTTCTACCAGCGCTTCCTGGTTCCGGTGACAGCCGCGCTCGAAGAGAGCCTGACCACGGAGGTGGGCGAGCGCTCGCCGATCCTCGAATCGCTGCAGCTGATCTCCCGCTCGCAGGAGATCCAGGACGGCGGCCGCAAGACGCTCATCCTCGTCTCGGACATGCTCCAGAACACCGAGGGCTTCAGTCACTACCGGGACCGCCGCCGCTACGAAGATTTCGTGCGATCCGGGTACGCGAGCGACGTGAAAGCCGACTTCAGGGACTGGCACATCATCGTCATCTATCTGCGCCGCTACCGAGATCGCCATCTCCAACAGGCGCCGCATGTCGAGTTCTGGCAGCGGTATTTCCATGATGCCGGCGGAACGGTGACGCGCTGGGCGGGCGTCGACTGAGCCATGGGCCCTCGACTGCTTGCGCATCTTCCGTCGATCTTCATCGGGTTCGTCGCCGCCGGTGTCGGCGTGATCCTGGTCTTCAGCTCGGCGTTTCGTGGAACCCCGGGTGGCGCGTGGCACTGGACCATGAGCGGGCTCGTGGTGGCCTTGATGATCGTGTACGGTGTCGTGCTCTGGCTCCGGTCCAGGACCGAGCACGGAGACGAGGATGACGGCGAGACGTTCTACTACCTGGGCTTCATCTACACGCTCGCCACCCTGGTGGCCACGTTCGCCCCGTTGCTGAACTCGTCGCAGCGCCCGGACGTCAGACAGGTCCTCGGCCTCTTCGGCCTCGGCCTGAGCACGACGTTCGTCGGCTTGGCCGGGCGCATCGTGTTCACCCAGGCCCTCCCGCGAGGCGACGGAAACCTCGAGCACCACGCGATGCGACTGGGCGACGCCTACGAAGACGCTGCGCGGGCGATCGAGCGCAGCACGGTGCGCATCGTGCACGCCCAGCAGCGCGCGGAAGGCCATCTGAACGAGTCGTATTCCGGCGCCATCGACGCGATCCGCGGCCTCTCGGGGCACGTGACACAGCAATTCGACTCGATGAGCGCCGAGGTCCTCAAGCAGTTCGCTGCCGTCATCGAGCGGGTCAGTGCGCAGACCGAATCGACCTTCGCCGACCTGCGCAGTCGCGCCACGCGAGACCTGGACACCGCGGCGAGGCAGGTCGTGAAGACGCACGAGATCGCGCGGGAGCAGATCGAAGGGCTGGCGACCGGAACGGCAGGCGCGGTCCGCGGCGCGACGCAGGCACTCGCCGAGGATTTCGCGCGGACCGCGCGGGACTCCGCCACCGAGCTCACCGGGTTCGTCCGGCAAACCAACAGCAACGTGGCGGCCGCGCTCCAGGAGTTCGAGTCACGGCTGACCACGCTGCGCCTGCCGCCCGATGACGCGGCGCAGAAGCTGGCGGTCATCCTGACGGATCTCGTCGAGCGCGCGGAAGCGCTCCAGCGCGTCACGGCGGCCGTCGCCGCGAGCTACGGCGAGCTCGAGACGACCCTCGCGAGCGCCGTGGCCGGCGCCCGAGACGGCGGCCGAGCGTTCAGCACGCTCGCCGTGTCGGCCGACGCGGCCAATTCCGCGGTCATGTCCGCGAAGACGAATGTCGAGCTGTTCGCCACCCAGATGGGTCAGGTCGGGCAGCTCACGAGCGGCCTGCACAACATACCGCAGGAAGCGGCCACCATCGGCACCGCGCTCACCAGCTTGCGCGCCAACCTCGGCAAGTCGAATCGCGCGTGGGCGGACGTGGCCACCGTCACCGACGACGCGAGCAAGTCGATCGCGCGCGCAGGAGCGGCCTTCTCGACGCTCGAGCAGAGCACCCGTGGGGCCGAACAGTCGGTGCTCAACTGGAGCGGCGGCATGACGAAGGCGACGGTCGGCCTCGAGGCCCTGACCGAGGTCGCCGCGCGGGCCGTGCGGCTCGGCCACGACGCCGTCACGACGCAGACGCAGCTCTCGGCCCAGATCTCGGGGCCGCTCGTCGAGCAGCTCCGGAAGCACAGCGAGGCCGCCGGCGCCCTGGCCACCCGGCTGCAGGAAGATCTCCGCGCTTCCGAGGAGGCCGTGCGCAAGGTCCACCACCATCTCATCGACGCCTCCCGCTTCATCCTGACCAAGGTGGACCAGCGTCGATGACCCCGCGGAGCCGGTCGGCCCGCAATCGCGACATCGCGCTCACCACCCTCATCGATCTCCTCGTCCAGGTGGTCTTCGTCTTCACGCTGATCCTGATCGCCGTCGACGTCGTCGACGGTGACCCGCAGAAGCAAGGCTGGGTGACCCCCGATGCCTGGAAGACGTTGATCAGCATCTTCGACGTCGATCCGCAGACGATCCGTGAACCCGGCGCCCAGCTCGGCGAGATCGTCGTGAAATACGATCGGCTGAAGCACGATCTGCTGGCCTGTGACGGCAAGGCCGCCGCGTGCGAGAAGCAGGCCGGCCGGGGGCCGGGCAATGCTCCGTGTCGAGATGAGCGTGGCGTCGAGATGGTCGTGGCCGAGGCCACGATCGATCAGCAGGGGCGGATCACCGTCGCCCCGGGCCGGCATTCGGGACCGCTCCAGCATGAGCGTCCGCTCGCGGCCAGCGCCGTCGGCGTTCCGCTGTCTGTCCAGGAGTTCGGCGCGTTGTTCCGGCCGTGGCGCGAGCATGGTCTGGCACGTCAACCCGCGTGCGCCTTCAAGGCCGAGGTGCGCTACGACCCGCGCGCGCCGGCCGGCGCCTACGAGCCCGCACGGCGGGCCGTCGCCAGCTACTTCAGCCTCTCCGTGCCACCGAGGCGGTTTTGAGCGTCGGACGCCTCGCCGGCGAGCTCGGAACGCTGCTGAACGAGCTGGACCGCGCGGTCGCGGCGACATTCGAGCCCACGCGGATGCGCGCGACGACGGGCAGCGGAGGCAAGGCATCCGGACGGCGCCAGCGGCTTCGTGGCGCCCTCCTGGCACTGTTCGGCAGACGGCGAGGCGAGGCCCGCGCTCGCGCAACCTCCTGAAATCTTGGTGTTCGCCTCCGTCGGATGAGACAGTGTCATCGCGCTCGTAGGCGCAAATCACTCGGGAGGTGACGAATGGCCGGCAAGAAGAACTTCGGAGGCTATGCCGTGAAGTTCAGTGGCCGTACAGAGTCACTCGAGTCGGTGATGGGCGGCAAACCGATCGGCCCCGCCGAGATGACGAAGCGGCTCTGGGCATATATCAAGAAGCACCGCCTCGCCAGCAGGTAGAGAAGCTCTGCAGTTCAACGGAGCGCCGATCGGGCGCTCCGTTTCTGCTCTTCGTCCTCCTGGCGCCCACGACGCGCCGCCCATCTGGATGGTTTGACGGCCTCGCGCAGACGAGTTGCTTGTCAGACCCGAGCGTTCAGTACAGGTGGCACGCCACCGCACCGTTGCCGTCGCGAAGGCGAAGCGCGGGCTCGACTTCCGAGCAGACGGGCATCGCCAGCGGGCAGCGCGGATGGAAGCGGCAGCCGGATGGCAGCGCGAGGGCGCTCGGGACCTCGCCCGCGATGGTGCGCTCCGCCGGCGGGTCGTCCGGATGCGACGGCAGCGCGGCCGCGAAGAGTGCGCGCGTGTACGGGTGCATCGGGCGCGCGCAGAGGGCCTCGCTCTCCGCCGTCTCCACGATCTTGCCGAGATACATCACCGCGATGCGATGGCTGATGTGCGCGACCGTCGCCAAATCGTGGCCGATGAAGAGGTAGCTCACGCCGAGCGAGCGCTGCAGATGCTCGAGCTGGTTGATGATCTGCGCGCGCACCGAGACGTCGAGCGCCGACACCGGCTCGTCGAGCACGATGAGCCGCGTGTCCGTCACCAGGGCGCGGGCGATGGCGATGCGCTGGCGCTGGCCCCCGCTGAACTCGTGCGGGAACAGCGAGGCCACGTCGGGCGCGAGGCCGACCAGCTCGAGCACGGCGTCCACGCGCGCGCGAATGGCGGCGGCGCCAAGCCGCGTGTGGATCTCCAGCGGCTCCGCGATGATCTCGCCCACGCGCATGCGCGGGCTCAGCGAGCTGAACGGGTCCTGGAACACGACCTGCACGGCGCGGCGATAGGCCATCAGCTCGGCGCCGGCCAGCGTCGCGATGTCGCGCCCGTCGAAGGCGATCGTCCCCGCCGTGGGCACCTCCTGGAGCAGGATGAGCTTCGAGGTCGTCGTCTTGCCGCAGCCGGACTCGCCGATGAGGCCCAGCGTCTCGCCAGGCTGGATGGCGAAGTCGACGCCGTCGACGGCCTTCACCACCGCGCTGCGCCCGCCGAGCAGACGGGCGCCTACGGGGAAGTGCTTCCTGAGGCCCCGGAGCTCAAGGACGGGCGAGGCCATTGCTCACGAGCCAGCAGCGCGCGGCGCTGCCGTGGCCGGCGCGCACTTCGACGGGCGTCTCGGACGCGCAGCGCGGCAGCGCCTCGGGGCACCGCGGATGGAACGCGCATCCGGTGGGCAGGCTGGCGAGGTTCGGCGGCTGGCCGGCGATCGCGTACAGCGGGTCCTTGCTGCCGAGCTTCGGCACCGCGCCGAGCAGCGCGCGCGTGTAGGGGTGGCGCGGCGTGTTGAAGAGCTCGCGCACCGGCGCCTGCTCGACGACGGAGCCTGCGTACATCACGGCCACGCGGTCGCACATCCGCGCCACGATGCCCAGGTTGTGGGTGACGAAGATCAGGGCGACACCGGTCTCGCGCTGGATGTCCTTGAGCAGGTCGAGGTACTGCGCCTGGATCGTCACGTCCAGGTTCGTCGTCGGCTCGTCGGCAATGACCAGCCGCGGGCCGCCGGCAAGCGCGATCGCGCCCACGATCCGCTGTCGCATGCCGCCGCTCATCTGGTGCGGATAGTCGCGCATCCGCCACTCCGGCGATGGGATGCGAACGGCGCGCAGCAGATGCTGCACTCGCGCGCGGAGCGTCCGGCCGCGGAGCTGCTGGTGGAAGAACGCGGGCTCGGCGACCTGACGGAAGATCGTGAACAAGGGGTTCAGCGAGGCCATCGGATCCTGCAAGATCACCGCGATGCGCCGGCCCCGGATACGCCGCAGCTCGCGCTGGCTCTTGCGCGTCAGCTCCTCCCCCTCGAACCGCACGCTGCCGCCGACGATCCGCGCGCCGCGCGGCAGCAGTCCGACGATGGACAGGCACGTGGTGGTCTTGCCGCTGCCTGACTCGCCGACGAGCCCGAGCGTCTCGCCTTCGTCCAGACCGAAGCTCACGTGATCCACGGCCCTGACCACGCGCTCGCCGCCGAACGTGAAGAAGTGCGTCTGCAGATCGGCGACGTCGAGAATCCGGCTCAGAGATTTCTCGTTTGGGGGTCCAGGCGGACCCGGAGCCAGTCGCCGAAGAGCTGCGTGGCGAGGACGATGAGCAGGATGCACGCGCCCGGGAAGACGGTGAGCCACCACTGGCCTGCCATCAGCGTGGGCCGCGCCTCGGACAGCATCAGGCCCCACGCCGGCTGCGGCGGCGGCACGCCGACCCCGAGGAAGCTGAGCGAGGCCTCGGCGATGATCACGACACCGACGGTGAGGCTGGCCAGCACGGTGGCCGTGTTCATGACGTTGGGCAGGATGTGCTTCTTGATGACGCGGAGCGTGCTGGCGCCCGCGATCTCGGCCAGCTTGACGAACTCCCGCTCGCGCAGCGTCAGCACCTCGCCGCGGATCACGCGCGCATAGCGCGTCCAGTAGACGGCGCCGAGGATGACGATGATGTTCCACATGCTGGGGCCGATCATGGCCGCCAGGAAGATCGCGAACACGAGGGCGGGCAGCGCGAGCCAGGCGTCGGTCACGCGCATGATGACCTGATCGACCCAGCCGCCGACGTAGCCGGCGACGATGCCGAGCGCGGTCCCGATGGCGCCGGCCACCAGCGTGCCCATCAGGCCGACGATGAGCGACACGCGGGCGCCGTAGATGAGCCGGCTCAGGACGTCACGCCCCTGGAAATCGGTGCCGAGCGGCGTGAGCGCGCTGCCACCCTCCATCCAGAATGGCGGCGCGAACATCGTGGCCCCCTCCACCGGCAGCGTCGGGTCGTGCGGCGCGATGAGATCGGCGAGCAGCGCCACCAGCATCAGCGCGCCCAGGATGAGGGCCGGCACGAGCGGTGCCTGCCGCAGCCCGCTCAGGCGGCTGACACCGCGCGCCCGCGGTCGGTCGCCTGCGATGGTGGCCATGGTGTGCTTACCTCGTCAGTCGAATGCGCGGGTCGATGAGCGCGTAGAGGATGTCCACGACCAGGTTGATGCCGACGATCATGAAGCCGGCCATGATGACCACGCCCTGCACCAGCGGGAAGTCACGCTGGAAGATGCCCTCGTAGAGCAGCCGCCCGATCCCGGGCCAGGCGAAGATCACCTCGATGATGACGGCCGCGTTCACCATCACCACGAGATTGACGCCGGCCAGCGTGAACACCGGGATCAGCGCGTTCTTGAAGGCGTGCAGCGCGATGACGACCACGTCGGGCAGGCCCTTGAGCCGCGCGAGCTTGATGTACTCGCTGCCGAGCACCTCCAGCATGCTCGAGCGCGTGAGGCGCAGCATGGAGGCCGCGAAGTACCACCCCAGCGCCAGCGCCGGCATGATCACGTGCCGCCAGTCCCCCGCCCCCGACGTCGGCAGCCAGCGCAGCCACACGGAGAAGACGAGGATCAGCACGAGACCGAGCCAGAAGCCGGGGATCGACAGCCCGAGCAGCGCCACGCCCTTGGCGACGTTGTCCCACCAGGTGTTCACCTTCACCGCCGACACGATCCCGGCCGGCACGCCGATGAGGAGCGAGATCAGCGTGGCCGAGAGGCCGAGCAGGAGCGAGTTCGGCAGCCGCTGGAAGTAGAGCTCGCTCACGGGCAGGCGGTAGTTGAACGACTTGCCGAGCTCGCCCATGAACGCGTTCTGCATGAAGGTGGCGTACTGCACGGGCCACGAGCGATCCAGTCCCCACTGATGGCGCACCCGGTCCAGGTCCTCCTCCGACGCGCTCGCCTCGGCCAGCAGGAGGACGGGATCGCCCGTCATGCGGACGATCAGGAAGATCGTCGCGCTGAGGATCAGCAGCGTGACGAGGCTGTAGGCGACGCGGCGGACGACGAACCTGGCCACTACTCCTTGACCTTCAGCTCCTCCCAGGGATACGCGTAGCCGGTCGTGATGGTCGGGAACACGTCCTGCCACTTCTGCGCGATGACCCTGGGCCCGATGGCGTTCACGAACGCATGCCGGAACACCGGCACGAGGTAATAGTTCTCGAGGATGGCGCGCTGGATCTCCTCGGCCAGCTTCTTGCGCTCGGCGGGATTCACCGAGTGCTCGTACTGCTCGAACTTGGCGTCGAGATCCTTGACGCAGACGCGGTCGCGCGAGTTGGACCCGCCGCACTTGAAGTTGGCCTCGTACCAGAATGACCAGCTGCCCGCGATGCGCACGCCGTGCAGGATCATCTGCACGCCGGGCCATTCCTTCAGCCCGCCCCGGAGCTTCTGAAAGAAGATGCCGCGCTCCATCGTCTGCAAGCGGCCGCGGATGCCGACCTCGCGCAGCTGCGCGATGATCCGCTCGCCGCGCGAGTAGAACGCCGGCAGCGGCGTCACCCACGCCACATCGAAGCCGTTCGGGTAACCGGCCTCGCGCAGCAGCTGCTTCGCCTTCTCGACGTTCCGGGGAAACTCCGGCCAGTCGATCGCGTACTGCACGTCGTCGTTGATCCAGTTCCCGGTCGGCTTGCCCATCCCGCCCGTCTCCGCCTGGTTCATCGCGCGCCGGTCGAGGGCCAGGCTCACCGCCTCGCGCACGCGCTTGTCGCGGAACGGGTTCTTCGGGTCCTGGAAGTTCGGAAACTCGAGGAAGAACGACCCGGACAGCACCGGCGCGAGGGTGACGCCCGGCAGCTTGCCGACCTTGGCGATCAGCTCGCCGGGAACGTTGTAGATCAGGTCGGCCTCGCCGCGCTCGAGCATGGCGACGCGCGTGGCCGCCTCCGGCACCGACTGCATCACGAGCTGCTTGACGTGAACGGGCCGGTAGTAGCCGTCGAACGCCTCCATCTCGATCTTGACGCCCGGCTCGTGGCGCACGAGCTTGTAGGGCCCGGCGCCGATCGGCTTTTGCTTGAAGCCGTCGGGCCCCACCTGCTTGTAGTACTTCTCCGGCACGATCCAGCCCGGCGCCGCGACGTTGGCGGTGCCGAACAGGATCGCGAAGTCGAGGAACGGCTCCTTGAACACGAAGCGGACGGTGCGGTCGTCGACGACCTCGACGCGCTCGGTCTTGCTCTTGAAGACGTCGGCCTTGGCGCCGCGGTAGCTCTCGTAGCTGAACTTGACGTCCTGCGGCGTCACCGGATCGCCGTTGTGGAACGTGAGCCCCTTGCGGAGCGTGTACGTCGCGCTCTTCGCGTCGGTGGCCACGCTGAACCGCTCGGCGAGGGCGGGATGGTCGTAGAGCGCGGTGCCCTGGTTCTTGACGAGCGCGTCGTGCAGCGCAGTGAAGAAGTTGTCCGGCGTCGCGGTGCCGTCGTGCTCCTGCGGGTCGAGCCAGCGCGACGCGAAGCCGGCATGCCAGGCCAGCACGAGCTTGCCGCGGGCCGTGGAGGCGGCCAGCGAGACGGCGGCCGTGGCGGCGACGATCAGGAGCAGGACAACGGCGAGCATCCGCGACGCACGCTGAACCGTCATATGGCCACGCGTCATGTCGGCCTCCGCTGGGCGGGTCGATGCACGGGTCGAAGGTGCCGTAGGCTAGCCCGAGGTCGGGGACCAGTCAAGTCGCACCACCTGTCAAGGAGATGCGCATCAGCCAGCTCGTCGAGTTCGTCGTTCGCCACAGCGAGCTGCTCATCTTTTCCTACGTGCTCGCCGACCAGCTCGGCGTGCCGTTGCCCGCCATTCCAGCCCTGCTCGCGATCGGCGCCCTCGCGGCGGCCGGCAAGATCAACGTCGGCGTGGCGCTCGCACTCATCGTCGCCGCCTGCCTGCTCGCCGATCTGATCTGGTACAGCCTCGGGCGCCGGCTCGGCGCGCGCGTGCTGCGGCTGCTCTGCAAGATCTCGCTCGAGCCCGACTCCTGCGTGCGCCGGACGGAGGACATCTTCATCCGCTATGGCGTCCGCGCGCTGCTCGTGACCAAGTTCGTCCCGGGGCTCGGCGCCGTCGCGCCACCACTCGCCGGCATGGTCGGCGTCGGCGCACCGCGCTTCGTGACGTACAGCGCGCTCGGCGCGCTGCTGTGGGGCGGCACGTGGGGCGGCCTCGGATATCTCGCGGGCGACGCCGTGAAGCAGCTTCGGTATCCGGGCCAGCGCGCCGCGACGCTCGCTGTCGCCACCATCGTGGTCGGCGTGGTCGGCTACGTGGCGACCAAGTGGATCAAGCGCCGCCGCTTCCTGCGCAAGCTGTGGATCGCCCGCATCACGCCCGAGGAGCTGAAGCGTGATCTGGAGTCGCGCATGCCGGCGCTCGTCATGGACCTGCGCTCGGAGCTCGACGTCGGCGCCGACCCGTACGTCATCCCCGGTGCGCTCCGGATCGCGGCCGAGGAGCTCGAGCGGCGGCACGCGGAGATCCCGCGCGATCGCGAGGTCGTCGTCTACTGCTCCTGACCGAACGAGGCCACGAGCGCCCGGGTGGCGCTCGATCTCGCGAAGCTCGGCGTCACGCGCGTGCGGCCGCTCGCGGGCGGCTTCCCGGAGTGGCGGAAGCTCGGCTTCCCGGTGGCGCCGGCTTTCAGACACGTTGCGAAGAGCTGATGGCTGGCGGAAGATCGGCCCGTGCCGGCGCACTCTGCTCGTGTTCGGCTGGGCTTGCTCGTCGCTCTGACGCTCGTGTCCGCGCTCACGCCTTTCGTGCCCCGGCGCGACGCGCGCGCACAGCAGCCGCCGGCGGGGACGGTCTATCGGATCGGATTCCTGAGTCAGGGACAGCCCCCGAAGGCGTACATCGAGGCGCTGAAGCAGGGGTTACGAGAACACGGATACGTGGAAGGTCACAACGTCGTCTGGGAGTCCAGATCGACCGATGGGGGGCTGGACAGGCTTTCTCAATTCGCCCAGGAGCTCGTTCGACTGAACGTGGACGTCATCCTGGCTCGGGCGTCATCGGGCGCGACGGCCGCCAAGCAAGCCACCAGCTCGATACCGATCGTGTTCTTCGCCGTGTACGGTCCCGTCGAGATCGGTCTGGTCCCGAATCTGGGGCACCCCGGCGGCAACATCACGGGCGTCGCCGTGAATGCCTCGGATATGGCCGGAAAGCGGGTGCAGCTGCTGAAGGATCTCGTGCCGACGCTCAAGCGAGCCGTCATGCTGTCGCATCCGCCGCATCCGACCAACGCGGTGCAGCTCCGGGGAGCGGTCGCGGCGGCGCGCGCCGTCGGCGTGGACCTGGAAGCGGTTCCGGTGCGGGGCGCGGACGATTTTGCGTCGGCGCTCACCGCTCGCCGGGGGATCGAGGGTGTGCTGCATGCCGACACGCCACTATTCGTCACCAATCGGGCTCGACTCGTCGAGGCGGTGGCGGCAAGCCGGCTGCCCGCAATCTATGCGGCGCGACTGTACGTCGAGGCCGGCGGTCTCATGTCGTACGGCCCCGACGTCCCGGAAGTCTGGAAACGTGCCGCTGTGTACGTCGACAAGATCTTGAAGGGCGCGAAGCCAGGCGATCTTCCGGTCGAGCAACCGGCCGCGTTCGAGCTGACCATCAACAACAGGACGGCCAAGAACCTGGGCTTGGCGATTCCGCCGTCGCTCACGCTGCGCGCAGACCGGATCGTCGAATGACAGGAGCAGGTGCGGCGGCGATCAGTGTTCCCGTCGCACCTCGCAGAGATACGACCGCAGCGGCATGGTGCCGCTGATCGGATCGGTCAAGCTCGCGTCGATCAGGTCGTTGTAGTTGGCGCTGCCGGCCCCGTCGATCGCGTAACCCGGGAGGCCGAGCGGTTCACACGCCTGCCACCAGCCAAACTGCGTCCACACCGTCTCGGGTGCCAGCGTCGGCGTGAGCTTGGCGCGCGCCCGCATCGAGGCCCCCGGCGTCTCGATCACGACCCAATCGTCGGCGGCGATGTTGCGCGCCGCCGCCGCAGACGGATGGAGCTCGACGAACGGATCGGGGCTATGCCGTCGCAGGCGCGACAGGTTGCGGTGCTGGCTGTGGCAGAACTGCACGACCTTGGCGCTCGTCAGCACCAGCGGATACCGCGCGGCGAGATCCGGCCGGCTGACCGGGCTCACGGCCGGCTCGACGTACTCGGGCAGCGGCGCATAGCCGTGGTCGAGGAACTGCGAGGCGTAGATCTCGACGCGCCGGCTCGGCGTCGCGAAGCCCTTCGTCGTGTAGCGCCGGTATGCGACCTCGATCGGCACGCGGACGCCGCTGGGATTCGCGCGCAGCGCGTCCAGCGTCACCCCGGTCGGCTCGAGCGCGAAGCGGTGGCCGGCGTCGACGTCGCCGTCGAAGAACTCCTTGCCGAGCCCGAGCCGCCTGGCGAGCTCGCAGGCGATCCACGTGTCCGAGCGCGCCTCGCCGCGCGGCGCCACGGCCGCCGGCCGCAGCTGGATCAGCTGCTCGCCGTCATGCGTCGGCCCGAAGCCGACGCGCAGCCCTTCGCGCTCCCACGCCGAGGAGACCGGCAGCACGACGTCCGCCAGCGCGGCCGTGGGCGTCAGGAAGAGATCGGCGACGACGAGGAAGTCGAGCTTCGTGAGCGCCTCCCGCGCGGCGCGCGCGCCGGGCTGCGACAGCAGCATGTTGCCGCCGAAGCCCACCATCCCGTGCACGCGGTACGGCGTGCCGTCGACGATGGCTCGATAGAGGTCGGCGGCAAGGATCCAGCCGTAGCGACCGATGCCGAGCGGACGCTCCGCCAGCCCGAGCGTCTTCGCCAGCTGGCGCGCCGGAAGCAGCGACAGCGCGCCGAGATCGTTGCTCGGCGGTCGCGTCGGACGCACGTTGCCCCCGGGCGCGTCGAAGCTGCCGGTCAGCGCATAGAGCAGCGAGATGGCGCGGACCGTCTGAGTAGCGTTGGTGTGCTGCTCGAGCCCCGTCCAGTGGAAGTAGGACACCGGGCGCCGCGCCCACAGCAGGCGCGCCGTGTCGACGATCTGCGGAGCCGGCACGCCGGTGATCCGCGCAACGCGCTCCGGACGGTATTCGCGGCAGAGCGCGGCATAGCGCTCGAACGCCGGCCGGCACGCGACGACACCACTGCGCGTGGCGACCTCGACGGTGCCGCGCAGCTGCGGCTCCTTGATGTCCCCCACGTATCGACCAGCCTCGGGATCGTAAACGACCGGCCGCGCGGCCGCGGCGTCCCAGACGACGTAGCCGGCCACGGCGCCGCCGAGCTCCGCCGCGCCGAGGAATCGTCCCGTGTCGTCGCGCACGAGGAACGGGCCGTTGGACCAGTCGCGGATGAAGTTGCGATCGTACCGGGCCTCCACGATCATCACGCCGGCGAGCCCCAGCGCGAGCGCACCGTCGCTGCCCGGCCGCACGCGCAGCCATTGATCGGCCCTGGCCGCGGCCCCCGCGCGTCGCGGATCCACCACGACGAGCGCCGCGCCGCGCGCCTTCGTCTCCGCGACTTCCGTCGCCTGCGCCAGAAAGGACGTCGACGGGTTGTGGCCCCACAGCAGCAGGCATCCCGTCCGCGGAAAGTCGGGCGTGCCGATGTCGACGCCGAACGTGTACGCCGTCGCGTAGTCACGGTGCCACGCGCAGAGCTCCTCCGCCCACGTCATGTTCGGGCTGCCGAAGAGCCGGATGAGCCGGTTGATCCACGGAAAGCCGTCGGACACGGCGGTGCCGGACGGCGTGGTCACGGAGAATGCGACCGCTTCGGGTCCGTGGCGCTCGGCAACGCTGCGCATCCGCGCCGCCGTCCAGTCGAGCGCCTCGTCCCAGGTGATGCGCACCCAGCCGGGATCCGGATCGCCCTTGGGCCGCGTCCGCTTCATCGGGTAGAGCAGGCGATCTTCCGCATACACGAGCTCGGGAGCCGCCCGGCCCTTCACGCAGAGGCCCTGGCCGGTCGGGTGGGACGGGTCGGGATCGACCGCGACGAGCTTGCCGTCGACGACCGTCGAGACGCAGCCGCAGCGGGAGCGGCACAGCGCACAAAAGCCCGGAATCCGCGCTTCCATGGCCAGAAATGGTACCCGAACGCCGGGACGCGCTCCCGCCATATATGCTGAATCTGGAGCCATGCGACAGACCGTTCCCCTCCGGCTGAGCGAGACAGAAGCGCGGACGGTGCTGCTCGTACAGGCGGTCGAGGACGTCGATGCGGACGGGGTGGTGCTGTCGCCGCGCGCACGGGCGGCGGCCACCGGACGGGCCTTCGACGACGCGGCGCGGGCGGCCGACGACCCGGGCCGCCTCCGCACCCGGGCCGAGCTCCTGCGCGACGATCTCCGGCGGGAGGCGCCGGCGCTGCAGCGCGTGCTCGAGCCGCCGGCATGGCGGGGCACGACCCGGCTGCTGATACTCGCGGTGGGAGTGATCGTCGGCGCGGCCTCGAACGCCCTCGGTCCCACGCACCACGTCAGCGTGCTCGCGTTTCCGCTCGCCACGATCCTCGCGTGGAACCTGTCTGTCTACGGCGCCCTCCTCCTCCACGGCTTCGTACGGGTGCGTGGCATGCGGCGGGGCCCGAGCCGCCTCGCCGTGCTCGGTCGCTGGCTCGAGGGCCTCCGGCTGTCGGTCCTCGCCAGGCGCATGGGAGCGACCGCGCGGTCCGCGGTCGTCGCCGACGCCATCCAGCGGTTCCAGCGGCTCTGGGTTCCGACGGCGGCGCCGCTGATTGCCGCGCGCATGCGGATGCTGCTGCACATCGGCGCGTTTGCGCTGGCGCTCGGCGCCGTCGCCGGCATGTACGTCTCCGGCATCGCCTTCGAGTACCGCGCCACCTGGGAGAGCACGTGGCTCGACGCGCCGGACGTCCAGCGCTACGTCAACGTCGTCCTGGGCCCGGCCGCCAGGGTGAACGGCATCGCGGTCCCAAGGGTCGCCGACCTGCGCGGCCCCGTCGGCGAGGGCGACGCGCGGCCGTGGATCCACCTCTGGGCCACCACGCTCGGCCTCTTCGTGCTCCTGCCCCGCGCGGCGCTGGCCGGCCTCGAAGCGCTGACGGCCGCTCGCCTGTCACGCTGGCTGCCGGTCGAGATCGATGCCGGCTACACGCGGCGCGCGCTGCACAGCGGGCGCGGCGCCGCCACGGTGGTGGAGGTCGTCTACTACAGCTGCGCGCCGGACCGCACGCTGCGCGACCGGCTGCACACGCTGCTCCAGGAGCACGCGGGCGCGCGGGCCGTCATCCGCGACGGCCCCTCGCTCGAGTACGGCGACGATCCCGGGCAGATCGCGCTGACAGAGCCCGCGCCGGGCGTGGTGGCCCTCGTCTTTCCGCTCGCGCAGACGCCAGAGCCCGAAGTCCACGGCAAGTTCATCGAGCGGCTGCGCGAGCGACTGGACGCCGCCGGGCGCGAGCTCGTGCTCGTCCTCGAGACGGCAACGTACCGGCAGCGGGCCGGATCCGCCACGCGCGTGGCCGAGCGTCGCGCCACGTGGGAGCGCATGCTGCGCAGCGTGCAGGCGAGCGCCCTGGACCTCGCATGATCACCGTCACGCTGAGCCTGATCTCTCACACCAATGTCGGCAAGACGACGCTGGCCCGCACGCTCCTGCGCCGGGAGATCGGCGAGGTGCGCGACCAGCCGCACGTCACCACGGTGGCCGAGGCGCACGTGATGATCGAGACGCCCGACGCGCGGCTGCTGCTCTGGGACACGCCGGGCTTCGGGGACACCGTGCGGCTCATGGCGCGCCTGCGGCGCGAGGGCGATCCGATTGGCTGGTTCCTGCACCAGGTCTGGGATCGCGTCGTCGATCGCCCGCTCTGGTGCGGCCAGGAGGCCGTGCGCAATGTGCGTGACGAGGCGGACGTCGTGCTCTATCTGGTCAACGCCACCGAGGATCCCGAGACGGCTGGCTATCTGAAGCACGAGCTCGAGCTGCTGGCGTGGATGGGCCGTCCCGTACTGGTTGTGTTGAACCAGGTCGGTGACGCGGACGGCGCGGCGACGGTGCGGCGCTGGCAGCGCCATCTCGCCGCGTTCTCCGTCGTCCGGGGCGTGCTCTCACTGGACGCGTTCAGCCGCGCCTGGGTGGAGGAGAGCCTGGTGCTCGAGCGAGTGGCGGGGCTCCTCGAGGGCGACAAGCGCGCGGCCATGGAGCGGCTCGTACGCGCCTGGAACGAGCGCAACCTCGGAGTCTTCGACGCGTCCGCCGACGCCATCGCGCACTACCTCGCCGAGATCGCGGTCGATCGCGAGCCGATCGGGACGGCGTCCACCTCCTGGCTGGCCGGCCGGCTCTCCGACCTGCGCGCGCTGTCCCGCGCGGACCGCGAGCGCGCGATGGGCGCCCTCTTCGACCGCGTTCAGCTCCGCACGCGCCGGCTGATGGAGCGGCTGATCGAGCTGCATCAGCTCTCGGGCGCCAGCCGCACGCAAGTCGAGCGCCGGCTGGAGGACGCCGCTGTCCGCGGCGACGAGGCGATCAACGCGACCACCGGCGCGGTCGCCGGCGCCGCCGTCACCGGGCTGCTGACCGGCCTCGGCGCCGACGCGCTGACGGGCGGGCTCTCGCTCGGCGGCGGCGCCATCGTCGGCGCAATGCTCGGCGCGCTCGGCGGCTACGCCTTCGGCGGCGCCTACCGCCTGGCGACCGGCGGCGAGGCCGGCGTGCAGTTCCAGCCGGCCGCGCTCGATCGGCTCGCGCGCGAGGCGCTGCTCCGCTATCTGCTCGTCGCCCACCACGGCCGTGGCCGCGGCGACTACACCGACCGCGATCAGCCCGCGCACTGGTCGGCCGACGTCGAGGCGCAGCTGACCAAGCGCGTGGATCCGCTGCACGGGGTGTGGCGAGAGGCCGCGCGCGGCGGGCGTGACGCCGCGGCGGACATCGCGCAACGTCTGCGGCCCATCGTCCGCGCCGCCCTCCGCGACCTCCTCCGCCAGCGCTCACCCGGCGCGAGCGTGCTTGCCGGGAATCGCGCGTGAGCTACGCCGCCCCCGACCAGCCTCTGGACTGCCCGGCCTGTATATAAGGATGCGGTCCCCCTGGTCATTCTTTGACCGGTCGGGATTCGTCTCCGACCAGTGGCGACCGGGCCGCTCGCGATAGAATGCGCGCCGGCGCGGCGGCGGCCGTTCGACGCGGCGCAGTGGAGACGACGTGATCAAGGATCCGACCGATTGGTTCGATGACCTCACCGTCCACCTGGACGATGAAGACATTGTCTCGACGGCGACCGCCCTGGAGCCGACCCTCGTGTACGCGGGGTCGAAGGTGACTGCGGCCGCCTGGATGGCGCTGATGGGCATCCTCGGCGGCGTATTCGGCGCGGTGACGTTGACCCCGGCGCTCCGCGCGGGGTGGCCCGTGTTCATCGGCTACCTCGTGGCCGTTGCGATCGTCATTCGCGGCGCGCATCCGCTGACGGTCCGGCTGTTTGGCCCGGCGGTGGCGTGGCTCGCCGTGCTCGCGCTCTTCTGGGGGTCCATCCTGGGAGCGGTGGCGATGCTCGGCGCCCTCGTGGCTTCGCCGCTCCTCGGGTACGGGCTCAGCGCGGGACTCGGAGCCTTCGTGGGACTGCTCTATGGCTCGCTGAATCCCGGTGTGGTGCGCAGAGAGGACGTCTGGGTCATGGTCGCGCTTCCGCTCGCGCCCGTGAGCTCCGTGCTCGCGACGCGGCTGCTGCGTGGCAGTCCCGGCGCCGCAGATTCCCTCACCGTGAGTGCCGTTGCGGGTGGCCTCGCCGGCGGACTCTTTCTGGTGGGCATGGGAGCCGTGCTGGCGCGGTTGTGGGACGAGGCGCACGGACTCGGTCGCATGGGATTGCTCTTCTTGCACAACGACAATTACGCGGCCAAGGCCGTGTCGTACCTCGATCGGGCCATCGCGCTCGCGCCGAACAATCCAGCGCTCCTCAATCTCCGGGGCATCGCGTGGTCCAAGCTGAACGACCTGTCGCGCGCGGAGGCGGACTGGCGCAAGGTTTCCGAGCTGAGTCCGGGTGACCCGGAGCCGCTCATGAACCGGGGCGTGCATTTCCTGCGGCAGGGGTCACTCGACCAGGCGATCGCGGCGCTCGAGGGCGTCGTCGCCATCGCGCCCGATCACGCGACCGCCCACAGCAACCTCGGCTCCGCGCTCGAGCAGCATGGTGAGCTGGATCGGGCGATCGAGCACTACGATCGCGCCATCGCGATCACGCCGAGATACGCGAAGGCGTACTCCAACCGAGGCTACGCCCACTTCCGCAAGGGCAACTACGCGCAGGCAATCGCGGACTGCGAGCGAGCCATCGCGATCGAGCCCGAGCTCGCCATGGCACACGTGAATCGCGGCCATGCGCTGGCCGCGCTCGGGCAGCGCGACGCCGCGGTCGCGAGCTTCCGCGACGCGCTGGAGCTCGAGCCGGCGCCCGAAGTGCGAGACGAGGCGTTGCGCGCCTACGAGAAGCTCCATGGAGCGCCATAGCAATCGGCGCCTCGCGCTGCTGGTGCTCGAAGGGTACGTCTATTTCGTCTTGATCATCGGCATCTTCGCGGCGGAGGTGGCCCTGCTGGCGTGGGGGCTCCTGGCGCGGCGGCCGGTGATCGCCGTCATCGCCGTGCTGGGCGGCGTGCCGCTCGTCGTCACGACGGCCTCGGCGATTCGCGCGCTGTTCTTTCGTATCTCGGAGCCTGACGGGATCCCGGTCTCATCCCAGCACGCGCCCGCGCTCCACGCCATGGTCGAGACCGTGCGGCGGCAGGTGCGCGCACCCCGTCTGCACCGCATCCTCGTCACCGGCGTGTGCAACGCGTCGGCCTTCCAGGTTCCTCGCGTCGGACTCTTCTGGCCGCGCAATACCCTGCTGATCGGCTATCCACTGCTCGTCTCGCTCTCCGCCGAGCAGCTGCGCGCAGTGATCGCCCACGAGCTCGGTCACCTGTCGGCGGCCCACGGGCGCTTGACGCTGTGGGTGTACCGGGCGCGCCGTTCGTGGGCCCGGCTCGTGGAGGCTCTGAATGCACGCGGCGCCACCCCGCTGTACGTGTACTGGGTCTTTCGCTGGTATGTGGCGCGCCTGCAGGCACATTCGGCGCGGGTCGCGCTTGCGCAAGAGGCGCTGGCCGACCGCTGTGCCGCCGCGGCCGCCGGCAGCGAGACGGCGGCGGCCGCCCTCGTCGCGGTCGACATCGGCGATACGCTGCTCGACGAGAAGTTCTGGCCCGCGATCTTCGAGCGGATCGAGCACGATCCCGAGCCGCCCGCGCCCTACGCCCTCATGGGCACGCTGCTCTGGCGCACTGTCCCGGATCAGGACACGGACGCCATCCTGAAACGGCTCCTCGCGCGCGACCCGGAGCCGGACGGCACGCATCACTCACTCGAGGAGCGGCTGCGTGCACTCGGGCAGGAAGCGCGGCGCCCGGAAAGAATCGAGCACACGTCGGCCGACGTCTATCTCGGCGCCGAGGCGCGCGCGATCGCCGACAAGCTCGATGTCGCGTGGCAGGCGTCGCACGCCAGCGACTGGCGCACGCAACATGCCGCGATCCGGAAGGACCGCGAGCGCCTCGCCCAGCTCGCTGAGCTCGCGTCGCCGACGGCCGCGGAGATCTTCGAGCGCGGCGAGGTGCTCGAGCGGCGGGAGGGGCAGGAGCACGCGCTTCCGCACTACCAGGCAGCGTTCGACGCCGGCCACGCGCGCGGAGGCCTTGCCGCCGCGCGCATCCTCCTCACCCGCAAGGAGGACCGGGGGGTCGCGCTGGCCGAGCGGGCCATGGCGATGGACCCGTCCCTCGTGGGTGAGGCCTGCACGCTCCTCGCGGAGTTCTACAGCGCGCGGCGCCGCTTCGCCGATGCGCAGCAGTTCCTCGCTCGCGCCAATCGCCACGCCGCCCTCCGCACCATGTCCGAGGAAGAACGCGCGCGCGCCGGCGGGTTCGATCAGCTACGAACGGGCCCGGCGCACCTCGCAGACGTGGGACGAAAGGGGGGGTTGCGCAAGCCCACGCAATAACAGACGATGCGTTACCCTCGATGGACATTCCCTCATGAGCGTAGTCCGGCGCCGGTTCCTTGCCGCGACGGTCGGCGGTGCTATGGCGGCGGGTGCATCAGCTGTCTCGGCTCGCCGTGCCACCGCTCAGCCGAAGGTCCGGTGGCGTATGTCGACCACCTGGACTCCGGCGCTCGATCAGCTGCAGCGCTCGGCGCAGCTTCTGGCGACGGTGGTCGACGAAATGAGCGCCGGGCGCTTCCACATCGAAGTCTCCCCGGGCGGTCAGATCGTGCCGCCGTTCGAGTCTTTCGATGCCGCGGCGGCGGGCACCATCGAAGCCTTCATGGGCACGGCGACCTACTGGGCCGAAAAGGAACCCGCGATCGAATGGTTCGCCACCATCCCGTTCGGCATGAATCCGGAGGGCATGGCCGCCTGGTTCTATCAGGGTGACGGACTGAAGCTCTGGGAAGAGACCTACGCCGCATTCAATCTCGTCCCGCGCCCCGGCCCGGCGTTCGCGCCTCAGATGGGCGGATGGTTCCGGAAGAAGATCAACACGATGGCCGACTTCAAGGGGCTCAAGATGCGCGTCGGCAACAGCCTCGCCCGCAAGATCATC
>Ga0075421_100001095_pt1 | contig 30963 bp, 31 predicted proteins | sample SoiMetdeltSBSDD5_FD_75292 | JGI IMG/M metagenome (GOLD analysis project Ga0075421, IMG submission 75292) | Bulk soil microbial communities from a Populus tree surrounding site in Tennessee, USA - Soil MetaG P. deltoides SBSDD5 | ecosystem: Environmental > Terrestrial > Soil > Tree plantation... | reverse complement strand
GCGCCGCGATATGCGGAAGCGTCACGGCGAGCATGGCGGCATACAGGCCCATGGCGCCCAGAAACTTCCCGGCAATGATCTGGAAGTCGGTGAGCGGTGCCGTCAGCAGCAACTCGATTGTGCCCGAGCGCTTCTCTTCGGAATACGTGCGCATCGTCACCATCGGCAGGATGAAGAGGAAGATAACAGTCGTGTTGAGGAACACCGGTCTGATCAACCCCTCGTTCACGTTCACTGGCTGGCCTCCGCCAAGTCCGGCCATCTGCATACTCTGCCGGTCGAAGTAGAGCAGCAGGGCGTAGAAGAAGTAGCCGAACATGATGGCGTAGAGACCGATCACGACGTAGGCGATCGGCGACGCGAAATACCCCTTTAGTTCCTTGTGGGCGATGGCGAGAATGTTACTCACGGCTGGCCTCCGCCGCGGCCTCGGGTGCTCCAGCCGCATCTTCCGTGGTGATGATTTGCAGGAAGATTTCTTCCAGGCTCAATCGCATCGGTCGCAACTCAAGCAGACCCCATCCCTGGCTGACCACGCTCGACGCCAGATGCCGGCGCACGTCACGGCCGGCTTCGCTCTCGACTTCGTAGCCGATGCTCCCGTCATGTCTGTCCGACAGAGATACGCGCGTGACCCCCGGGATTGATGACAACGTTCCTTCTGCATCCGCGCCCATGGCGTCCACCTGCACGTACATCGTCTCTGATCCCCGTAAGCGGGCGTTCAAGTTGTCGGGTGTGTCCACCGCGACGACCCGCCCACGGTTCATGATGATGATCCGGTTACAGGTCTGGCTGACCTCAGGAAGGATGTGCGTGCTGAGAATGATCGTGTGATCGCCGCCGAGGCCCTTGATGAGTCGACGCGTTTCGTTCTGCTGCTTCACGTCCAAGCCGGCGGTCGGCTCGTCGAGGATCAGCACATCCGGGTTGTGCAGCAACGCCTGGGCAAGGCCTACGCGCTGCCTGTACCCTTTCGAGAGCTTCGCGCAATGGCGGTTGCGCATGTCGGTGATCTGAGTCTTCTCCATCACCGATTGAAGCCTCGAGGCGCGCTCGGACCGGGGCACGCCCTTGATCCGCGCGCAAAAGGTAAGGTAGTCGAACACGGTCATGTCCGGGTAGAGCGGCGGCGTTTCCGGAAGGTAACCCGTTCGTCGCTTGGCTTCGACCGGCTGCTCGAGAACGTCGTAACCAGCCACGAGAGCCTTGCCCTCGGTCGCAGGCATGTAACCCGTGAGCACGCGCATCGTGGTGGTTTTGCCCGCGCCGTTCGGTCCCAGGAACCCGAGAATCTCTCCCCGCTCAGCTTTGAAGCTCACGTCGTCGACTGCCGTCACCGGACCGTACCGCTTCGTGAGGTGTTGAACTTCGATCACCTGTCGTCCCTCCCAGCCTTTTTCCTTAACTCGTAGAGCACGTGTGTCTTAAGTCTGCCCAACGCGCGATCGTAGCCGAAGCGTGAGTACGGCGGCAAGCCCATTGTAGTAACATATGAACAAGTATTCAGATGTCGCAACTCGATGCTCACACGGTTGAAGGCCTGACGGAGATCTTCCGAGTGCTCGGAGATCCCACTCGCGTGCGCATTCTCGACGCGTTGTCACGGTCTGAACTGTGTGTGGGCGATCTCGCGCTCCAGCTCGGCGTGACCGAGTCGGCCGTGTCTCATCAACTGCGCCTGCTGCGAAACACTCGAATCGTGCGGTCACGGCGCGAGGGCCGGATGATCTTCTATGCCCTTGATGACAAACATGTTCTGGCGCTTTTCCGGCAGGGCATGCGCCACGTACAGGAGGACGGCCGACGGGCCGACGACTGATGGCGACGGCCCGGGCACCTGTCTGCACCACCTGTGAAATCCACGCGGAAGCCGTGTTCCGCGTCGAGGGCATGGACTGTAACGAAGAGGTCGTCATCCTGGAGCGCCGGCTCCGTCCGCTGGCCGGCATGGAGGCGCTCTCAGCCGACCTCGTCGGCCAACGCCTACACGTTTCATATGACGCCGCGAAGCTGACTACGGCCGCTATTGTCGACGCGGTCGGGCAGACGGGAATGCGGATGTGGCTGGAGCACGAGGGTCCGGGGGCCTCCAGTCCCGATGTCCGAGTTCGATTCTGGCTGACCTTCGCCTCTGGCGCCGCCATTGTCTCTGCCTTTGCGATCAGAGGGTGGAGCTCGCCGTCGGCTGTCGGGCTCCTCATTGCCGCGACCGTCGTCGGGGGGATTTTCCCCGCGCGCCGGGCGCTGGTTGCGCTTCGCACGCGCACCGTCGACATCAACGTCCTGATGGTCATCGCGGTGATTGGGGCGATGACGCTGCGCGAGTGGTTCGAGGGCGCAAGCGTCGTTTTCCTGTTCGCGCTTGCGCAATGGCTGGAGGCGCGCACGCTCGAGCGCGCTCGCCAGGCGATCCGCGCGTTGGTCGAACTCTCGCCGCGCGACGCCATCGTCAAGCGCAGCGGCGTGGAGTATCGGGCGCCGGTTGAGTCCATCCCGGTTGGCGCGGAGATCATCGTGCGGCCCGGCGACAAGGTGCCTCTCGATGGCCGGGTGCTGGCCGGGCATGGGGATGTCAATGAGGCACCGATCACGGGGGAGTCACTCCCGGTAGACAAAGGGCCGGGAGACGAAGTCTACGCGGGCACGATTAACGGCAGGGGATCGCTCGATCTCGAGGTAATCCGGGTCGGACGGGATACGCGACTCGCCCGCATCATCCACCTCGTCGAGGCCGCACAGGCGCGCCGCGCGCCTGTGCAGTCGTTCATCGATCGATTTGCTCGCATCTACACACCAGCGGTGATCGCACTCGCCGCCGTGATCGCGGTTCTGCCGCCCCTTCTCGCCGACGCCGATCCCGTGACGTGGTTTTATCGCTCCCTGGTGCTGCTGGTCATCGCCTGCCCGTGCGCGCTGGTCATTTCGACTCCAGTGTCAATCGTCGCTGCACTTTCGGCGGCAGCGAGAAACGGCGTGCTCATCAAGGGAGGTGCGCACCTCGAGAAGCTTGCCGACGTGCGCGTCGTCGCGTTCGACAAGACCGGGACGCTGACGCGTGGCGAGCCGCGCGTGAACGATGTGATTGCAACCGCCCAGGAGCCCGCCGCTCAGGTTCTTCGCTACGCCGCAGCCGTCGAAACGCGATCCGAACACGCGATTGCGCGCGCTATCACACATCGAGCACGTGAGCTCGACCTGGCGCTTCCGCCGGCGCGAGGATTCACGTCAACGCCGGGGCGAGGCGCCGAGGCGCATATCGGCGACACGCACGTCATCGTCGGCAACGATCTGATGCTGGCGTCGCGTGGGATTGAGGTTCCTCGAGACGCGATCGAACCGGCGAGAGGTCGTGGCAACACGGTTGTTTGCGTGGCCATCGACGGACGACTGGCCGGATTCATCAGTGTCGCCGACCCCGTGCGCGAAACCGCACGCGAGACCATCGAGATGCTGCGTTCAGAACATGGTATCAGGCGCGTGGCCATGCTGACCGGTGATCACGCGGTGACGGCACGCGCCGTCGCAACGACGCTCGCCCTCGACGAGGCTCACCATGGCCTGATGCCAGACGAGAAGCACGCGCGCATTCTTGCGATGCGATCGGCTGGCGCGGTGCTGATGGTTGGCGATGGCGTCAACGACGCGCCCGCGCTGGCCGCGGCCGACGTTGGCGTCGCCATGGGCGCTGCCGCCTCGGATGCAGCTCTCGAGACCGCAGATGTCGCGCTGATGTCCGGCGAGCTCTTGAAGCTACCCTATGCGCTGCGCCTGGCGCGTGCGACTGTTCGCAACATCAGGACGAACCTCGTGGTCTCACTGGCGCTCAAGGCGATTTTTCTGGTCACCGCGATGACCGGCGCAGCAACACTGTGGATGGCTGTTCTGGCTGACACGGGCGCCTCGGTCATCGTGGTCGCCAATGCGCTGCGTCTGCTGCGCGCGAAATGACACCGGGTGTAATTTCAGTGGCTTCTCTCGAAATTACACCCGGTGTCTTTACGCCTTGCGATTCGAGAAGAAGTGGGACTGCACGTACTCGTCGATCTGCGCCTGCTCTGACCCGCCAATCTTCGTAAAGCGCACACCCATCCCCAGCCGTCCATCGGCCCACGCCACACGACCCTGCGCCTCGATTTCGCTCTTTCCGCTCGGCAGCCGGAACCGGACCTTGACTGGCGTGTCCAGGGAAAGGGGGTTTGTGGTGCGGATGGCGAGGCCGCCGTGGCTGATGTTGATCGTCAGCGCGGCCGCGATCGTATTGCCGAATCGATAGGCCACTGGTATACCCAGCGTCGCGCGCGGGCTCGATCGTCTATCGGGTGATTTCGGAAACAGGTGCGGAAGCAGTGACGGCAGAATGTGATGAACGGCCGTGTACTCGTTGACATAGCCGAGCACACCGATCGTCTCGAGCTGGCGCACTTCATCGGCGTTCGCGATCGTCCCGCTGAACACGACGATACCGGCTCGATTGTCGAGCTTGCGGATGGCGTGGAGGAGCATGACGCCATTGCCCTGCGGTATACGCAGGTCGAGAACGATCAGATCGATTTTGGAGTTGGCGCGGACCTCCGCCAGCACCTCCTGGCCCGTCTGCACGGTGACCGCGTCGTGCCCCGCCGACTCGATGGCCGCTTTGAACCGGTCGCGCACGAACGCCGTATCGTCGGCGACCAGCACGGTTCGCCTGGCGAGCCTAGTCGCGACGGTCATCGAAAGTTCTATCGGTAATCAACAGTGTGATCGTTAGGCTTCATTGCCCAAATTCGTGGCTCCTCGCTATAATTCGAATCTTGGCCGGGAAGGGGGCTGCTTTGCTAGCGAAGTGGACGGTAGATCCGCTCGTCACCCTCGGTTCCCGGATATTTTCGAGCGGCCGTTCGACTGATGGAGCCCGTATGGCGACCTGCCCAGAGTGCGAATTCGACGAGATTGACACCGAGGACCTCGAGGAGGGTGACCGCCTGAGTTGTCCGGAGTGCGGCAAGAGCCTCGTCATGGTGGGCTCCGACGAACTCGACGTCGCTGACGAGGACGACGAAGACCTCGACGATGACGACCTCGAGGACGACGAAGACGAAGACGAAGATGATGACGACGACGACCTCGATGAGGACGACGACGAGGACGAGGAGGACTACGACGAGTGATCCGGGACGGCCAGAAGCGCTCGAGGTCAAGGAGTCGCGCCTTCGAGCCCTGCTGGCCGGTTACGACTCGCTGATCGTCGCCTTCAGCGGGGGCGCCGACAGCGCGTATCTTGCGTGGGCGGCCACAGACGTGCTGGGACGGTCAGTCCTGTGCATAACCGCTGATAGCCCGAGTTACCCCGACCGGCACAGACAGCTCGCCGTCACCGTTGCGCGCGAGGCCGGGCTCCGCCACGAAATTATTCACACCTCCGAGCTCGATCGCGCCGAGTACAAGGCGAACCCCACGAATCGCTGCTACTACTGCAAACACGAGCTCTACACAGCGCTGACCGGTATTGCATCCGATCGCGGGTTTGCGGTGGTTGCGGACGGCAGCAATGCCGATGACCGTGGTGACTATCGGCCTGGCCGTCAGGCGGCGCGCGAATTCGGCGTGCGCAGTCCTCTCGATGAAGCCGGCCTGACCAAGCCCGAGATTCGGGAGTTGTCGCGCCGCGCCGGCCTTCGCACGTGGGACGAACCCGCGTCGGCGTGCCTGTCGTCGCGCATTCCGTATCATTCCGAAGTCACGCGCGAAAAACTGCGAGCGATCGAACGCGCCGAAGACGTTCTTCAGTCAATGGGATTTCGCGTGTACCGGGTGCGTCATCACGAGCTCGGCTCCCCGGACGGCACTGGATCGGCGGTGATGCTGGCGCGGCTCGAGATCGCGAACGACGAACTCGCGCGCGCACTCGATCCCGACATTCGTGCCCGCATCATCCAGGAGATTCGGGCCGTCGGCTTCCGACACGTCACGATTGATCTTCAGGGGTATCGGATGGGCAGCCTCAATGAGGGCATTCGCCTGGATCCGGCCTGACCCTGTCGGACTCTCGACTCTCGGACCCGTACCTGTCGCACCGTCGAACCTTCCCACCTCGCACTTTTCGGTTCGAGTACCACTGAACATCTGTCGTTCTCGTGCCGACATTAATTGACAGGGGATCGATCGGACGCTAAGCTCCAACCGTTCCCAACGACAGGTAAAAACGCAGGAGAGATTGCCAATGAATCTTCGCCGGTTCGTGTGGTTGACCACACTGATCTTGTTAATCGCGCTGACTGTGACGGCTTGTTCGAAGAAGATTCCGCCACCGCCACCGCCACCTCCGGCACCTCCCGCTGCGCCGCCGTCGCCACCACCACCGCCGCCGCCACCTCCGCCTCCGCCGGCTCCTGCGCCTGCGCCTCCGAAGCCGCTCACCGAGGAGGAGGTCTTCTCGAAAAAGACGGTGGACGAACTGAACGCTGAAATGCCCCTGGTTGATGTGTCGTTCGACTACGACATGTCGCTCATTCGCGATGATCAGCGCTCGGCGCTGCAGAAGAACGCCGACTACCTGCGCCGCTGGACATCAGTTCGGGTGACCATTGAGGGGCACGCGGACTCGCGCGGCACCAACGAGTACAACCTTGCCCTGGGCGAGCGCCGTGGCAACGCTGTGAAGGACTACCTGGTCGGACTCGGTATCGCCGCAGAGCGGATGCTGGTGATCAGCAAGGGCGAGGAATCCCCCTTGTGCCGGGAAGAGACCGAAGGTTGCTTCGCGCGGAACCGCCGCGGTCACTTCATCATTACCAAGAAGTGAACGACACCGGGTGTGATTTTCGCGGCAGGACCCGAGCCGCGAGAATTACACCCGGGGTCTTATTTCGTCCACGATCCCTTGCGCAGCTTGTCGCGGATCTGCAGCCGCGATGATAGGCCGGCCCACAACCAGATAACTGGCGCCCGCCTTCACGGCTTCTGCCGGCCCCATCGTCCGCGTCTGATCGTTCTTCTCAGCCCCGGCCGACGCTCCCCTGATCCCCGGCGTCACGATCACGAATGTTGGGCCGCATGCCGCCCTGATTGCCGCCGTTTCCTGCGGCGACGCGACCACGCCATCCAGGCCGGCTTGCTGAGCCATCCGCGCGAGCGCAACCACGTGATCGAAAAGTGGCCGCTCCACACCGCCGGCACGCAGTGTTTCCCCGTCCATGCTGGTGAGCACCGTGACGGCAATGACGAGTGGCTTTGGTCGCTTCGATCTCGTGGCAGCCTCTGCCGCGGCCCTGGCGGCGGCCTGCATCATAGGAATGCCACCCGAGGCATGGACGTTGATCATCCAGGCACCCGTGATGACAGCCGCCTCGACGGCTTGAGCGACGGTATTGGGGATGTCGTGGAACTTCAGATCGAGAAAGACGGGCGTCCCCCCGTCCGCAAGACGACGAACGAGTGCCGGTCCCTCGAGCGTGAAGAGACGACTGCCGACCTTGACGCCATCGACGATGCCACGCAGGGAGGTCGCCAATTCGAGCGCACGCGCGCCGGATTCGACGTCGAGAGCGACTAGGAGCTGACCCACTCTTTTTCTCGCGCACTCGTATCGATGCTGCCCACAAGGTCGGCCACGCGGCCCACACCATGGCGCTGCATGTATTCCTCGATGCCGGCGGTCAGCTTCGACCAGATAAAGGGGTCGACAAAGTTCGCCGTGCCAACCTGTACGGCTGTTGCGCCCGCGATGATGAACTCCAACACGTCAACGGCCGTTGCGATTCCTCCCATGCCGATCACGGGAACCTTCACCGCTCTCTTGCACTCGTACACCATGCGCACGGCAATAGGACGAATGGCCGGCCCGCTCAGACCGCCGACGATGTTCGATAACTTCGGACGTCGGGTCTCTACATCGATTGCCATCGCCAGGAAGGTGTTGACCAGTGAGACGGCATCGGCGCCCGCATCTTCCGCCGCCTTGGCAATGGCCGCCACATCCGTGACGTTTGGTGTGAGCTTCGGGATGACCGGCAGGTGTGTGACTTTCTTGACGGCGTTGACGACGTCGAACGTGCCATGAAGGCTGCAGCCGAAGGTGATTCCGCCTTCCTTGATGTTGGGACAGGAGATATTGAGCTCGAGGGCGTGCACACCATCAGCGTCGGAAAGGATGCGCGCCAGCTCCACATACTCATCGAGAGTGCTGCCGCAGATGTTGATGATGTTGGTGGCCCTGAGGCGTCGCAACTCCGGAAGCTTCTCGGCGATGTAGCGGTGCACGCCGATGCCTTGAAGTCCGATGGCGTTCAGCATGCCCGAGGGCGTCTCGACGATCCGTTGTGGCGGGTGTCCTTCGCGGGGCTTGAGGAACAGACCCTTCGAGGCGATCGCTCCCAGCGTCGACAAGTCGACGGCATCAGCGTATTCGAGGCCATAGCCGTAACAGCCGCTGGCGGCGATCAGCGGATTCGCGAGCCTGAGACCCCCGATGTCAACAGATAAGTCGATGTCAGTCATGATCCCAAACCAAATCCGCAGCCGTGAAGACGGGACCGGCCAGGCACGAACGCACGTAGTGGTGGCCGCCGCCGGGCTCGCGCACCGGGATGACGCAACTGTAGCAGCCGCCCATACCGCAGCCCATGACGCGCTCGACGGATACTTGCGCCGCTCTCTTGTATTTTCCCGCCACGTGAGAGACAGCTTCGAGCATCCTCTCAGGGCCGCAGGCGTAAATCATGATCTCGCCGCCAGACTGGCGAAGCGCCTGCTCGAGAGGACCGGTGACTCGACCTCGTTCACCGAGGGATCCGTCCTCGGTGCTGAGCACGACACGCACGCCTCTCGAGGAGAACCAGTCCAGGTAAAAGAGCTCGGCGCCTGTGCGCGCGCCGTAGAACAGCGTCGTGCTGGTTCCGCGTTCCTTGAGTGCCTCCGTCAACGTCGCGAAAGGCGCAAGCCCCACACCGCCTGCAACCAGCCACGCTTCGGCTGGAGGCGGCACCGCCTCGAACGGACGGCCAAGCGGCCCCAGGCATGAGATGACATCACCGTAGACCGCATCGAACAACAGGCGCGTCGTCGCACCGATACGCTTGCTGAGGAGCGAGAGTCCTTCGATGCGGTTGCCGGAGCGGATGATTTCGAAAACCGAAAATGGTCTGCGCAGAAGCGGATCGCTTCCATGGCCCGATCTCACCATGACGAACTGACCCGGCTTGGTCGCAGCGGCTATTTCGGGAGCGGCGAGGGTGATGACGTTGTAATCGGGCGAGAGGCGCGTGTTCTGAATGACCTTGGCCTCGACATCGAGAGGCATTGGAGTGAGTATACCTTGCGATGCGTTTCCTCCGGATGCTGAGCAACTCCGCGTTTGCCGGATTGCTGGCGGCAGCCTACTTCACCCTGCTGCTCCTGCTGCTGAATCCAGAAGTGCCTCTCGGCGCGTCCGGCCCGATGCTGACCGTGATCGTGCTGTCCTACGGGATTCACATCACGGTGGTGTCATACGCGTTGTACGTGCTTCGACAGATCGTGATCGTCGAGCCGTCGCCTCCAGGGTGGATCAGCCTTCGGCTGCTCACGTGGACTGCCGCGGTGCTTAGCGGCACGGCCACGGTCATTACCTGGCTGCACGCATCGGGTCTTCGCAACGCGCTCGATCCGCGCGCGGTGCCGCTACTCACACGGGCGGTCGCCTTGTTTGGTGCGGTCACGTTGGGATTCCTTGTCCTGGGCCTCGCTCAAACAACCACGAGTTATCGGCGACGAACGCTAGTCGCGATTCTGTTTACGGCTGCAACCACTTTGTCCATCGTTGGTCCATTGTGGATACGGGGCTCGGGACTGGGGCCGTTGGTGTCGGTCCGAGCTCCAACCACGGTGACAGCGCTCCCCACTGAGCATCCGCGCGTGCTCCTCCTCTGCCTGGACGGCGCGTCGCTCGACGTTATCTCGCCCGCGGTTGCGGCTGGGCGGTTGCCCAACTTCAGCAGGATCCTCGAGGCGGGAGCGTCAATGCACCTGGCCACGACGCGTCCGACGCAGCCCGAACCAGTCTGGGCGTCGATCATGACGGGCATGTGGCCGTCGCGTCACGGCGTGCGGGGCTCATCCCGATACCGGCCCTTCAATGGCGACGCGGAGCTCGAGGTATTACCTGACTACATGTTCTCGCAGGCCCTTGTCCGCTTTGGACTGCTGGTCGAGGAGCCGTACTCCTCGTCGAGCCTGGCGACGCAACCGCTGTGGCGGATCGCGGCCGGGTACGGCATCCGGACGGGGCTCATCGGCCTTCCGTTGACGCATCCGGCGACCAATGCCAGCGGGTTCATCGTCAGCGATCGATTTCATCGTCGATCCGATCGGGTCGTGACGCTCGACAGCGAACCGGCGGTGGATCCGAGCCGCCTGGATGACATCGCTCGAGGAGTGCTTGCAGAAGAACAGCCGACCCGCGAGCTGCGCGTTCGATTCGACCTTTTACCCTGGACTGGCGAGAGCGGATCCACGGTAGAGGCGGATCGGCTGCATCACCGCCTGGCCAATCAACTATCGGCGGTCGAACAGGTGCAACTGCTCGCGGTTCGATACGCGGGCCTTGACGCCGTCGGTCACTATTACCTGCGCTACGCGCGCCCCGAAGCATTTGGCGATGTCACGGAGGACGAACGGCGGCGCTTCGGACGAGTGCTCGATGATTACTACGCCTACGTCGACTCGCTCGTGGGCGACGCCATGGCCTCGCTTGCTGAAGGGGATCTGTTGCTGGTCGTCTCCGGCTTCGGCATGGAGCCGCTGACGGTGGGTAAACGCGTGCTGGAGCGCGTTGCAGGTGATCCCAGGTTCAGCGGAACGCATGACCGAGGCCCCGACGGCTTCCTGCTTGCCTATGGCACCCCGGTGGTGGCGGCGCGCCAAAGTCGCGGCGCGGTTGTCGACGTTGCACCCACGCTGCTCTATTTCCTTGGCCTGCCCATGGCGCGCGACATGGATGGCTTCGCGCGAACGGATCTGTTTACGCCTGCCTTCAACGACCAGCGCACGATCACGTTCATACCGACGTACGGAGTTCAGTAGTCCGTTCTGCGGCTCGAAGCGCGACTGTCGTGCTCGATGCCGCGAAGGCCGCAGAACGGACTTAGCCGCGCGAAGCGCGGCCAGAGATAGAGGAACCAGCCAGAGGCGCTGCAGGATATCCAAGGCGCGAGCCCTTGGCTGGTTCACTGTCCTGCTATAATAAGTGTGCTTCTTTAAACGCGGTCCCGAGAGTCCGCGAAGAGGTGTACATGCCTGCGCTCGCCTTCCACACCACACACCCGAAATTCACCAGGAGCTCCGCATGCCTGTCGTAATGGATGCGGATCGAATCGGCCGTACGCTGACCAGGATTGCGCACGAGATCGTGGAGCGAAACAAAGGCACCGACGATCTTGCGCTGGTAGGTGTCCGTACCCGCGGAGTGCCGATTGCGCGCCGAATTGCGCGTACGCTGCGCGAGATTACGGGCAACGAGATACCAACCGGTTCGCTCGACATCACGCTCTATCGTGACGATCTGATGCGTCACGCGGTTGGCCCGCAGCCACTCGTGAGAAAGACGGAGATTCAGTTCTCCATCGACGACCGGAAGATTCTGCTCGTCGATGACGTGCTGTACACGGGACGAACGACGCGCGCCGCGCTCGATGCCTTGATCGATTACGGAAGGCCGAAGGCGATTCAACTCATCGTGCTCGTCGACCGCGGGCATCGGGAGCTGCCGATCAAGGCGGACTACGTTGGGAAAAACCTGCCGACCGCTCCCGAGGAAAGCGTGCAGGTCCGGCTTATTGAGATTGACGGCGAGGACGAGGTCGTTCTGGAAACTGGAGGTGGGGCATGAGTTCGACCAGCCAGGAAATCGATCCGAAACAGGCGGTCACTGCCCTTCGGCGCAAGGACCTCCTTGGCATCGCGGAGCTTTCGCCCGAGGAGATCGAGCTGGTTCTGGATACTGCCGAGGCGATGAAAGAGGTTGGCACCAGGCCGATCAAGAAGGTGCCGGCGCTGCGGGGCAAAACAGTTGTGAACCTGTTCTTCGAGCCCAGCACTCGAACACGAACCTCGTTCGAGATTGCCGAGAAACGGCTCAGCGCCGACACGCTCAACATCGCAATCGGCACCTCGAGCGTCGTCAAGGGAGAGACGCTGGCCGACACCGCGCTCAACCTCGAGGCGATGTCGCCGGACATGATCGTGCTCCGCCACGCGTCTTCAGGGGCCTGCCACATGCTGTCCCGCATCTGCCGCTCGGCCATCATCAATGCCGGCGATGGCATGCATGAGCACCCGACGCAGGCCCTGCTTGATGCATTCACGATTCGAGAGCGGAAGAAGAAGCTGGCCGGTCTGAAGATCGCCATCATCGGCGACTTGCTGCACAGCCGGGTCTTGCGCTCGAACATTCATCTGCTGACCAAGCTCGGCGCCGACGTGTGGGTCTGCGGCCCGCCGACCCTGTTTCCAACCGATATCCGCCGCTTCGGCGTGACCGCGACGAGCGTTGTCGATGAGGCGGTCCGGAATGCGGACGTCATCATGCTGCTGCGCATCCAGTTGGAGCGAATGGAGGGTGCGTACTTTCCCTCGCTGCGCGAGTATTTCCGCGTGTTCGGCATGACCGAAGAGCGCATGCGGCTGGCCAAATCCGACGTGATGATCATGCATCCCGGCCCGATGAACCGTGGCGTCGAGATCGCCTCCGAGGTCGCTGACGGGCCGTACTCCGTCATCCTCGACCAGGTGGCGAACGGAGTCGCGGTGCGTATGGCGGTCCTGTATTTGTTGGCGGGCGGAGCGGAACATGAAGAGGCTGCTTAAGGGCGGGCGCGTCATCGATCCCGCCAACGGGATTGACGGGGTGCACGACCTGCTGATCGAGGACGGCCGCATCGCTCGCGTTGGCCGCGACCTGCCGGTCGAAGGAGCCACGGTCGTGGAAATCCCGGAAGGCCTCGTGGTGTGCCCAGGCTTGATCGACATGCACGTGCATCTGCGCGAACCTGGTCAGGAACACAAGGAGACAGTGGCGAGCGGTGTGGCATCGGCCGTGGCCGGTGGATTCACGGCAGTTGCGTGTATGCCGAACACGTCGCCCGTCAATGACAACGCGAACGTCACGTCGCTGATTCTCGCCAAAGCCGCTGAAGCGAATCTCGCACATGTCTACCCGATCGGTGCCGTCTCCAAGGGATCCAAAGGGGAACTGCTCGCCGACATCGCCGAGCTGAAACAAGCCGGCTGCGTGGCGATCACTGACGATGGGCATCCTGTGGCGACGGCTCTCCTGTTACGGCGAGCCCTCGAGTACGCGGGGATGTTCGGCATGCCCGTCATCGAGCACTGCGAGGATTCGACGCTCAAAGGGGATGGCGTCGCGCACGAAGGATTTCACGCTGCGTCGCTGGGTCTGCGCGGGATTCCTGGCGCAGCGGAGGCGCTGGGCGTCGAACGCGGCGTGTTGCTGTCCGAGTTGACGGGGTCCGCTTTTCATGTGGCTCACATGAGCGCCCGGGCGTCGCTTCGGGCGGTCCGCAAGGGGAAAGAAGCCGGCGTACGAGTGACGTGCGAGGTCGCGCCACACCACTTCACGCTCACCGACGAGGCGCTGGCATCGCCAATCCCTTACGACACCAACGTCAAAATGAATCCGCCGCTGCGTGAAGCCGCCGATCGCGACGCCATGCTGGCGGGCATTGCGGACGGTACCGTGGATGCGATTGCGACCGATCACGCACCGCATCACTACGATGAGAAAAAAGTCGAATTCGATCGCGCCCCATTCGGTATCGTCGGGCTCGAGACGGCAGTACCGCTGTCGATCGATCGACTTGTGCATAGCGGCCTGATTCGATTGCCGAGACTGGTCGAATTGATGTCGACCGGGCCTGCGCGGATCCTGCGCGTGGCGGGCGGCACACTTTCACCCGGTGCCGCAGCGGATATCACTGTCCTCGCACCCGACCTCAAGGTCCGAGTCCGTGCGTCGCAATTGCGATCGCGATCGAAGAACACGCCCTTCGACGGCTGGGAGCTGCGCGGTGGCGTGGCGGCGACGATCGTAGGCGGCCGCACGGTGTACGTGAATCCTGAATCTGTAATGGGGTCGGGAGTCATGTGATCAGGGACACTCCCCCGACCCCACATAAACGCATGAACCGACGAGACGAGATTCGCCAGAAGGCGCTCAAAGATCTTCAACGCTACGAGGTGCTCATGCTGGATGGGCATTTCGATTTCGGCAACGGCTTTCACGGCCGCGTTTACCTGAATCCGCACCAGTTATTCCGGCAGCCTTCAACGATCTGGCGGTTTACCCAGGATTTGATCGACGTGTTGCCAGGATCGATTCTCGATTCGGCCGAGGTCGTGGCAGGACCGGTGACGGGTGGTGCCTTGCTGGCGCACACGATCGCCGGCCTGTTGGACAGTCGACGCGATCTCACTCGGCCGCCGACCCTGTTCGCGCCGCTGACTGGCGATACTTCCGGCGGATATTCGTTGAGCCGTTTTTATCAGCAGCAGGTCAAGGGCCGACACGTGCTGCTCGTCGATGACGTTCGCAACACCGGGCACACGTTGTCGCGATGTGCAGCCGCATTGCGCGCCGCCGGTGCGTCTCTCTTGGCCACGGCGGAAATCTACGATCGCCTCGAGGCCGTGGTTGAAGTCGACGTGCCGAACATCGCGCTCGCCGAGTACAAAGCGCCGGAGAACTACCCGGTGGGCGCGTGCCCGCTGTGCGCGTCGGGCACGCCTGTGACGAGGTTCTAAAAGACACCGGGTGTGATTTTCCACCCGATCCTTTGGGAAAATCACACCCGGTGTCCTTGCTTATGAACAACCTGCGAATATCGCCGGCGCGGGCCGAGGACGTGCCAGTCATCCTGGAGTTGATCCGGGCGCTCGGCGACTACGAGCGCATGTCAGATCAAGTCGTCGCGACAGAGGACGGCTTGCGGGTGTCGCTCTTTGGTGACCGCCCCGCCGCCGAGGTCGTGCTCGCGTATGTCGATCAGACCGTTGTCGGGTTCGCCCTCTTCTTCCACAACTTCTCGACCTTCCTTGGCCGGTCGGGTCTCTATCTCGAGGATCTCTTCGTCAGGCCAGAATGGCGGGGTCGCGGGATCGGCAAGGAGTTGATGGTCCACCTCGCTCGGATCGCAGTCAGCCGAGGGTGCGGTCGAATGGAGTGGGCAGTCCTCGACTGGAACGAGTCCGCAATTGGTTTCTATGAGCGTCTTGGGGCGCATGTCATGAAAGAGTGGCAGTTGTGCCGACTCACCGGTGATTCGCTCGCTGGCGTCGCGTCGAATCAATCATGACTTCGGCTGTTCTACGTCGAGCAGACGTTGTCGCGGGCAATCGTCTGGACGAGCTGTACCGTTCGTTCGATCACGTCACCTCAGCGACCGACCCGGTGCACATCGTCAGACGATACCGGTCGCCGGCCGACAGGGAAGTCGTTGGCTTCTGCGCCGCCGCGCTCGCCTTCGGCCGTGTCGCCAGCGTGCTTCAATCGATCGAATCGCTGCTCGCGGTGATGGGGCCCGAGCCGGCTCGATTCGTTCGCCGATTCAATCCGGATCGAGAGCGCTCGCGGCTCGAGCCGCTGGTGCATCGTTGGATTTCCGGCCGCGACCTGATTGCATTGCTCATCATCCTGCGACGCATGCTCGATGAAGCCGGTTCGATCGAAGCGTTCTTCGTCCAGGATGATGACAACGAATCACCCCATGTCGGTCCGGCGCTCGACGCGTTCTCGACGCGGGCCTTAGCCACTGATTTACGGGAGGCCTATGGACGACGTGTACCGCGGCAGCGTGGTGTGTCGTATTTCTTTCCCCGGCCATCTGCCGGCAGCGCGTGCAAGCGCCTCAATCTCTTCCTGCGGTGGATGGTTCGCCGCGACGAGATCGACCTTGGTGTCTGGTCGAAGGTCTCACCTGCACGCCTGATCGTGCCGCTCGATACGCACGTGATTCGCCTTGGCCGATGCTTGAAGCTGACGCGCTACACCAGCCCGGGATGGAAGATGGCGCTCGACATCACGAACGCGCTGCGAGCGTTCGACTCGCACGATCCCGTTCGGTTCGATTTTGCCCTCTGCCACGTCGGGATGATGAATGCGTGCGGCTTTCTCAGGCCTCAGGGCAGCGCACAGTGCCCGCTTCGGGGATTGTGTGAGCCGGAGGTCAAAAGTCAAAAGTCAAAGGTCAAAAGTTAGGTCAAAGGTACAAAGTTCAAGGCGACGCCCAGGTCCACGGGTTCAGGTTTAGGCCCAAAGTTTCAGGTCGACGGCCGCGGTTCAGGTGACCAAACGCTCGTACGTCGCTAAAGTGCCCGCGACCATGTGATCTACGGTGAAGAGCTTTCGCGCGCGTTTCAGCGCTGCCTCGCCCATCCGCGCGCGCCGCGTGCCGTCCTTGAGCAAGATGATGATTCGATCGGCCAGCGCCTCGTGATCGCGAGGCGGCACCAGAAGGCCCGTTTCCCCGTCGGCAACGACTTCAGGCACTCCACCGACGCGCGTCGCTACGGCAGCTTTTGAGGCGGCCATGGCATCGACCAGCGATGTGCACAAGCCCTCCTGAAGCGAGCTGAGCGCGAACAGGTCGAAGCCCTTCAGCAGTTCCAGGACGTCGGCGCGGAATCCCGCCAGGAACACATGCCGTTCGAGGTGTTTGCGTTTGATCTGCTCCTCGAGCGCCGGGCGCAGTTCGCCCTCGCCGCAGATCACGAATCGTGAATCAGGGACGGCGCGCACGACGATGGCCGCGGCATCGATCAGGTGATGTTGACCCTTTTGCGCGACGAGGGCGCCGATGTTGCCGACGATCGGAGCATGCGTCGGAAGGTAGAACGCAGCATGCACGTTAGCCGTCGGCAGGTGGGTGATGCGTTCGACGTCGACGCCCTCGTGAACGACCGTGGTCTTTTGCCGCGGGATACCGTCGGCGATCAGACGTTCGCGCACGGCTTCGCTGATCGCAACGAAGCAGTCGACGCGACTGTACTTCCACTTTGAAAACGAGTTGTGCGCTATGCGGAATTCGATCCGCCGCGAGGCCACGAGAGGCGGGGCCGGCGACGGCGAGGCGATCGACAGCGCGGTCGCCGCCATCGCCACGCCGTGAGGGTCGTGGGCGTGAATGATGTCCGGTTTGAGCTGCTTGAGAACTCGTGAAAGGCGCCACGCGGCCGCCAGGTCAATCTCGTTACGGGGTGCCAGCGGAATCAGGTCTGTGCCTTCGGACATCCGTCGATAGAGCTCACCGTCCGGATGCGCGACCAGCGCCGTTCGTTGTCGTCGCCCACGAAGCCCCATTACCGTGTGCATCACCTGGCCCTGACCACCGCGCCAGGTTCGCGCCGTGTCTATGTGGAGCGAGAACAACGCTGCAGTTCCCAGAGTTTGGCGAACTTCAGGAAGACGGAATAGGCATTCACGATCGAGAGCGTCAGGCCGGCTGTGCCGTCGAGGAAGCCTCGGCGCAGGATGTAATTCCTCAGGAAGGCGGCAGGAGGGTGCAGGAGAAGATCGGATGCATTCGCGCGCCGGCCCTTTTCATACATCTGCCTCGCCGCGAGCGTGGAGTACGAGTTGATGCGATCGAGATGGTCGCTCAAGTTGCGATACGAGTAGTGCTCCAGCTCCCAGGTCAGCTGTCCTGACGGTCCATTCACCTCGACCGATTCGTGCACGTAGAGTCCCTGCCACTGCCCCTCGCGCCGGTCGTACAGACGCATCTGGTAGTCAGGATAGAAGTCGGTCGTTCTGACCCACCTCCCGAGATGATAGGTGACTCGTGGGACCCGATAGCCCCTCAGTGGCGGCTCGGTGGACAGCAAGGCACCAATCTCAGATGCGAGCGCCGGCGGTATTCGCTCATCGGCGTCGATAGAGAAAATCCAGTCGTTGCTGGCAAGGCGGGCGGCGAAATTCTTCTGGTCGACGTAACCGGTCCACGCTCGGGTGTGAGTTTTGGCTCCCTTTGATCGGGCGATGGCGAGGGTGTCATCTGTGCTGCCCGAGTCGACGACGACGATTTCGTCGGCCCAGGCGGCACTCTCAATGGCGGGACCGATGTGTGCGGCTTCGTTGAGCGTGATGATGGTGACCGTGACACGCGGCACGGGGTGATGTTATCTCACGGCCGCGGTCTGGGTTCCTCCGCCCTGCAGCGGTGCCTCTTGCACGGTCTCGAAATCGATTACCGAGCGGTGGAAGTTCAGGACGTTCTGCAGCTCCACGTTGCGCGCCAGTGCGAGATCGCGCTGGGCCTGGAACACGAAGAAGCTGGTGGACGTTCCTGCTTCAAACTTGCGCTGCTCGGCTTCGAGCTGGCGTTCGGCGAGCTGGCGCGCCGACCGCGAACTCTCCACCCGCTGCTGGTTCGTCTGCACTTGACGCGCCGCGGCCCGGACCTGAGTGGCAATCTGCAGCTCCTGATTGCGCAGCCGCGTCTGTGCCTGGCTCCGTTCCAGCTGCACGCGCGCGAGGTTCGCCCCTGCGCTGCTCGTACCGATCGGGTAGCTGATAGTGAGTCCCGCCGTCCAGTTCGGGTACGAATTCTGGAAAAGATCCCCGAGCACCGTTCCGAAGCCGCGCTGCGAACTGCCAACAACGGCTCCAGTTCCAGGTCCAAATGGACCGTCACCACGTTGGAGGAAGGTGCCGCCAAGACCCTGCAGGCCGTAGTTGATGCTCGCGCTCACGTCCGGCAGCATCTGATTGCGGTAGAAACGGACGTTGATGTCGTCGCCCTCGATTGACTTGCGCGACTGTTCGAGGTCGGTGCGCCGGCTCAGTGCATTTCGCACGGCACCTTCCGGGTCCACGACGACCGGCTCAAACGCTGGCAGTTCCGCGGGCTCGATCTTCATCGTCCAGAAGTCGGGCATGGCGGGATCGAAGACGAGCGAGCGAAGCGCGTCTTCGGCGTCGCCGATCTGGCCCTGGGCGACGATGACGCTTTCCTGTCGCCGGGCGACTTCGGCCTCGGCTTGAACGATGTCGATCGGAGGCTGAGTCCCGATTTCAACGCGAGCGCGGGTATCACGAAGCGATTCCTGCGCGAGATCGAGCGACTGCTGCTGCACGCCCAGCGACGCGATCGTGTAGGCGAGATCCCAGAAGGCGTTGCGCACGGTTCTCGTGGTGACTGCGACTGTTTGCCGCACGCTCACGTCTGCGATCTCGCGGTTCTTGCTCGTGATGAGCACTTGCTGTCGCGTGTTGTCGATCTTCCAGTTACGGAGCAGGGGTTGTGAGTAGTTCAGGACGAACGATGAACGAAGCTGCGGCGAGAACGTCGAGAACGAGCTGTTCGAGTTGAATCGCGAGCTGTCCCATCCGATGTCGTAGTTACCACCCCACGGCAGCGTTTGATTGACCCCGATGTTGCCGGCGACCTGGTCGCTGCTCGTCCTGCTTCCCTGAGCACCCGCCAGAAAATTTTGATTCGGGGCGTCGTTGCTGTTGGTCTGAATCGTCGTGGAGAAGTTCGGCGTCCAGCCGGTCTTGGCGTTCACGATATTCAGGTCCTGAACCTGGGGATCGATGCGCGCCACCCGGATGCCTAAGTTGTTTTCCAGCGCCAGTTTGACCGCCTCGTCAGCAGTGAGCCGCCTGGTCAGCGCACTACTGGCCGCCGGCTGCTGGCTGGGTTGGGGCGCTTGTGCGAAAACGGACGCGGACGTTCCGAAAACGGCCATCGCGACCGCTACAACGCTAAGCCGATTTACTGTCGTACACATCTTTCCGAACTCCACTCGTGGAAACATTGCCGGGTCTTCGAATCAAGACCCGGTCTACGAACGCTGTAGTCAAACCCTTTGTATGACGAACGGCCGTAGCCGGATGTTCAGGCCGTGCAAAAGGTATACTCGCCGAAAATGCCGTCTATCAGTGTTGATCCAGTTCTAAATAGGTTTCGGCGCGTGGGTGCCCTTTTGGAAGGTCATTTTCGACTGACCTCGGGACTGCACAGTTCCGGTTACCTGCAGTGCGCCCTCGTCCTCCAGCATCCGCGCGAAGCTGAAGCCTGCGGCGAAGAGATTGCGGCCAAGGTTCGGGATTTGAACCCGCATGTCGTCCTGTCACCAGCCCTCGGGGGCATCGTCATCGGCCAGGAAGTCGGACGGGCGCTTGGGGTCCGGGCCATCTTTGCGGAGCGTCAGGACGGCAAGCTGACGCTGCGGCGCGGCTTGTCACTGGACGCAGGGGAGCGTGTCCTCGTCGTTGAAGATGTGGTGACGACGGGGGGGTCCACCCGCGAGACGATGGAAGTCGCGCGAGCGGCAGGAGCGACGGTGGTGGGTGCGGCCGCCATCATCGACCGCGGCGGTGGGCAGCAGAACCTGGACGTTCCTTTCCACGCACTCGCCACGATTTCGTTGCCAACGTATCAGCCTGAGTCGTGCCCCCTGTGCGCCGCCGGTCAACCGGTGGTCAAGCCCGGATCTCGCGCGTAACCGTTCCGGCGGGTCCACCCCTCGACCGGGCTCGGGGTGCCCTGAGCGACAGTCGAAGCGCACAGAGCGGGACCCGCCCTACACTACTTTTTAGGACCCGGCGCGGAAGGATATGCGCACACTCAAGATCACCCTCGCCTACGACGGGACGCGCTTCGTCGGCTGGCAGCGTCAGGCGGAAGGGGATTCCATCCAGGGTGTGCTCGAGGAGGCGCTGGCGCGATTCGAGGGCGGGCATCTGACGGTGCACGGCGCCGGACGCACCGACGCAGGCGTTCACGCGCTCGGGCAGGTGGCAAGCGTCGTCGTGAGCTTCGATCACGATGTGACCACGCTGCAGCGGGCGCTCAACGCGCAGCTTCCGCCGGAAGTCCGAATCTTGGCGATTGCCGAGGTCGATGCCGGCTTCCACGCCCGTTTCAGTGCCCGGTCGAAGACTTACCAGTATCGAATCAGAAATGCTCCCGTATCGGATCCCTTCGACCGCGCCTACACCTGGTTTCTTCCCGAGCCGCTCGATCTGGCGGCAATGGAACGGGCGGCCGGCACGCTTGTCGGTGCTCACGATTTCGCTGCTTTTCAAAGCTCCGGCAGTGAGACGAACGGGACCATCCGCACGATCACCGGATCCGACTGGCGTGATAGTCAAGGCGTTCTGGCGTATGAGATTACGGGAGACGGGTTCCTGCGTCACATGGTTCGGGCGATTGTTGGCACCCTCGTCGAGGTCGGCCGTGGCTGGCGAGACCCGGAAACAGTGGCCCGACTCCTCGATGGCCGACCCCGTGCCGAGGCAGGGGCTACCGCGCCGCCGCACGGCCTGTTCCTCCTCCGTGTGGATTATCATTAACTGGTTGATAAACGAGGAATTGCCCGTGCTGCTCGCTTGTGTGGAGGCCTTCGGCGAATGCGGGGCTGACACCTCGGTCCGTGTCACAAGGCACGAACTTTGGCGACATCACCAACACAAGCGAGTTCTGAGGTTAAACCTTGTCGCGTGACGATCTCCTGGCTTGGATTCCACCCGGCCATCCGGACGAGTCGCTTGCCCGTGAGATCCAGTTCGCTCGGCTGCCGGTCCACGTCGCGATCATCATGGACGGCAACGGGAGATGGGCGGCGCAACGCCATCTGCCACGGGTCGAAGGCCACCGCGCCGGGATCGACGCCGTTCGCGATTCAGTGGAGACCGCCGCTCGACTGGGCATCCAGGTCCTCACGCTGTATGCCTTCTCGATGGAGAACTGGAAGCGGCCCGCCAGCGAAGTGGGCACGCTCATGCAGCTGCTGAAGCGCTTCCTCAAGTCCGAGCTCAATACGCTGCTTCGCAACGACATTCGGTTTAGCGTGATCGGACGGATGGAGGATCTGGCGTCTGACATCCAGGACGAGCTTCGCGACGCCATCGAGCGCACCTCGACAAGCCGAGGAATGTTGTTCAACATCGCGTTGAACTACGGTGGGCGTGCCGAAATAGTCGATGCCGCCCGACGGGCGATGGCGTCAGGTGTGCGTCCCGAGGATCTGGACGAGCAGCGCTTCGCGAGTTTTCTTTACACGGCCGGTCAACCTGATCCCGACCTGTTGATCCGCACGAGCGGAGAGATGCGCGTCAGCAACTATCTGCTGTGGCAGATCGCCTACTCCGAGATCTACGTCACCGACACGCTGTGGCCCGACTTCCGGCGCCGCCACTTGATTGAGGCAGTGCTCGCGTACCAGAAACGCGAGCGCCGATACGGCGGAATCAGCACTCCGGCCGTCATCGGCGCCAAATGACGCGGGCCGGGAGCCCGTGACTGGTTCAGTGGTTCGCCTCGTCAGCGGGATCGCTCTTGGAGCGGTTGCGCTCGCGGCAATTCTGTTCCTGCCTATCGTTGCGTTGCGAGTTGTGGCCTGCATTGTCACCGCGCTCGCCGCGCGTGAGTACCTGGAGATCGTGGACTCGCCCATTCGCGCGATCGTCCTCGCGGTAGCGCTGTGCTGGGTCTCCTCGGGTTTGATATTGCCGCCGGCGCAACTTCTGTTGACGATGGCGCTGCTGTGGGTCGCGGCTGAAGTACTGGCGGCACATCACTCAATCGCGCAGACGATGTCGGGAGTGTTTGCAGCGATCTATGTCGGCATGCCGCTCGGAATGCTGGTCGCAATCCAGACGCTTCAAGGCTCGGCCGCGACTCTCCTGCTCCTGGGCACAATCGTCGTCAGCGATTCCTCTCAGTACTATGTTGGCCGCATGCTCGGGAGGCGGCCATTGGCGCCCACCATCAGCCCGAAGAAGACGATTGAGGGCGCCATCGGAGGCGTTGTCTGTGCCACTGCCTTCATGACTTTCGCTGGCGCGAGAATGCTTCCATTCGTCGGGTACGGTCCGTTGTTGGTGCTGGGTCTGCTCGTCGTGGGACTCGGCATCTGTGGTGACCTGTTCGAATCGCGGTTGAAGCGCGAGGCGGGTGTGAAAGACAGCTCGTCGCTGATTCCTGGTCATGGCGGGGTTCTCGATCGAGTCGACGCGCTGCTGTTTGCCGTCCCGCCGTTCTATCTTTTCGTTCGAAACATCTCGTGAGACGTCTTGCGATTCTTGGCTCGACCGGATCGATTGGTCAGAGCGCGCTGGCCGTTGTCGATGCACACCCATCGCGACTGAAAGTCGTGTCGCTCGCGGCAGGCGATAACGCTGACCTCCTTGCTGAGCAAGTGCAACGCTATCGACCGAATGTCGCCGCGCTCGCGACGTCAGAAGGCGTGGACCGGCTGCGTGCGACGCGCGGCGCGGACGGCTCCGTCACGTTGGTTGGTGGGGCCGATGGCTTGATGGCAGCCGCGACGTGCCCGGAGGCGGACATCGTCATCTGCGCGTCTGCGGGTACGGCTGCCCTCGAGGCTGTCCTTGCCGCCATCGATGCGGGGAAGGCGATCGCCATCGCCAACAAGGAAATTCTCGTGATGGCAGGTGCGCTGGTCACCGACGCCGCGCGCCGCAAGGGTGTTTCGATTCTGCCAATCGACAGCGAGCACAACGCGGTTCATCAGTGCCTGCACGGCCGCGCGCGAAGCGAGATACGGCGTTTGATATTGACCGCGTCCGGAGGTCCGTTCAGGTGCTTCAGCGCCGAGGAACTCGAGCGAGTCAGCCCGAGTCAGGCACTCAAACACCCGACCTGGAAGATGGGCCGCAAGATCACCATCGACTCGGCGACCTTGATGAACAAAGGCCTGGAAGTCATCGAGGCACACTGGCTCTTCGACGTCTCTGCGGATCAGATCGATGTGGTGATCCATCCGCAGTCGATCGTTCACTCGCTGGTGGAGCTCGGTGATGGATCGGTGATCGCGCAACTCGGCGTGACCGATATGCGGCTCCCCATCCAGTACGCCTGTTCGTATCCGGAACGTTGGGACGCCCTGCTTCCGTCGCTCGACCTGGCTCGTGCCGGCGTGCTGGAGTTCTTCCCGCCTGACTACGATCGCTTCCCTTGTCTGAAACTGGCATACCGGGCGCTTCGAACCGGCGGAACGCTGCCGGTCGTCCTCAATGCTGCCAATGAAATAGCAGTCGAAGCGTTTCTCGATGGAAAGCTCGGCTTTACGTCGATTCCCGTCGTCATAGAGAAGGCAATGAACGGACACACGGTAGAAAGCGTCTCAACCTTGGAGATCGTTCGGAGGGTCGACCGCTGGGCGCGTACATACGCCCGGGAGCGGGCCGGCGAGTTTGCAGGTAAAATTAACTTTTGAGGTTTTTGCCCGTTGACGACGCTAGTCGCTTTTCTCTTCGTCCTCGGTGTCCTGATCTTCGTGCACGAACTGGGACATTTCCTGGCCGCACGGCGGCACGGCGTGCGCGTCCTGACCTTTTCGCTGGGTTTCGGCCCGAAGATCCTGAAGGTGACGCGAGGAGATACCGAGTACTGCGTCAGCGCCATCCCGCTCGGTGGCTACGTGAAGATGGCGGGCGAAAATCCCGAGGATCCACGCTCGGGACAGCCGGACGAATTCCTCTCCAAGACCAAGTGGCAGCGCTTTCAGATTCTGTTCGCCGGCCCGGCGATGAACATCCTGCTGGCCGTCGTCGTGCTCGCCTTCGTTCTCGCGCAGGGCGCTGAGGTATTCACCTACTTTGATCAACCTCCTCTTGTGGGAGCGGTTCTGCCGGATTCTCCAGCCGCGCAAGCGGGCATCCGCCGGAACGATCGAATCCTCACGGTTGGTGGGCGTGAAGTGCACACGTGGGAAGATCTGTTGATCGAGATCAGCACGCGCCCGAATCGAGACGTGGGCGTCACGCTGCTTCGCGACGGCAACACGGTCTCGACGAACGTTCGCCCAGTCGGCGAGGGCAGATACGAGATCGGTAATATCGGTGTCCTTCCTGACATCAACCCCGTCGTCGACTCCGTGATCGCGGGCGACATCGCCGAGGCCTCGGGGTTCAAGGCCGGCGACGTCGTGCTCGCCATCAACGGTGAGCGCGTCGTCACCGCGGGACTGTTCAAGCAGATGGTCGGGCGAGTTGGCGAAAAGGAGATCAGGTTTACGGTTCAGCGAGCTGGCCAGACAGTCGAACTCCATGCGACACCCAAAGATCGCGGAGACGGCGCGAAAGTCGGGCTCTACATTTCGGATCCGAAGAAGTCGTTCAAACCTGGACCGCTCGAAGCCGTGCGAATGAGCGTCGAGCAGAACATCAAATCGTCTGGGCTCATATTCCGAACACTTGCGGGCCTGTTCACCGGGGCGACCTCGGTGCGGCAGCTTCAGGGGCCTGTCGGAATTGCTCAGCTCTCGGGTGAATCGGCGCAGGAAGGCTTCATCGCACTACTGTCATTAATGGCAATGCTGAGCATCAATTTGGGCATTCTCAACCTTATGCCCGTCCCGGTGCTCGACGGAGGCCATATTCTGATAATGGCTCTCGAAGGCATCGCCCGGCGCGACTTTAGCATGCAGGTCAAAGAGAAGATGCTGCTCGCCGGGTTCGTGGTGCTGATGATGCTGATGGTCACGGTGATCTACAACGACCTGACTCGAATCAGCTGGCTCGAGCGCCTCATGCCCTGGCGAAACTAGCCAAGGGCCTGTCTCTGCGATCCCGACGAAAGCCCTTGGCTAGTTTGCGGCGTCTCTTGGCGCGCCTTGCGCGCCTGACCGTTGCGCGGAATGGCAACGAGCCACGGCATTTTCGCTCGTGGCCGCGCAACGGTCGCAAAGGAGCAAACATGAGTGTGCGACATCGTGTCCTGGCGCTGATTGTGTGCCTTCTTGCTTTGCTGCCGTCTCAAGGATTCGCGCAGCAGCACTCGAGCGTGACGCAAGCCGATGTGCAGCGTTTACAGGACAACGTTTACCTCGCGGACCGGGACATCTCTCAACTACGAAGCCGCGACGCCACGCGTGCCAATCAACTCGTCACAGAGCTTGACGATCTCCGCGACGAGGTCGTGTACCTGAAAGTGAAACTGCGGAAGGAGAAGGCGCTGTCGCGAACCGAATACGCTGACGTGCGGGACCGGATCGACGATCTACGTTCGCGTGCACGGGGCGACAACAACGCATCAGCGGCGCCCGTGAGCCCATCGCGGGTGGAATCGGCGCCCGCATCACGCCCGCGTTCGACATCCATTAGCTCGCTCGAGATCCCGGTTGGAACCGAGATCGATGTTCGCCTTCAGAACTCGCTCAACTCGGGGACGGCGCAAGTGGAAGATCGCTTCGAAGGCACCACCGTGGCGGACCTGAACATCGAGGGACGTGTGGCGGTTCCATCCGGTTCTGTCGTGCGAGGCGTCGTGACGGCGGTCGAGCCGGGAACGCGCACGAATCGAACGTCCAAGATGACAGTGAGCTTCGATCAGGTCACCGTGAGCGGACGGTCGTATCCGATACGAGGAACCGTCACGCAGGCAATCGAAGGTGAAGGCATTCGAGGAGAGGCCGGGCGGACGGCTGCCGGCGCGGGTGTCGGCGCGATCATTGGCGGCATTCTTGGCGGGTTCAAAGGCGCGCTCGCCGGAATCCTGATTGGCGGCGGCGGGACGATTGCGGCAACCGAGGGCAAGGAAGTCGAGTTGCCACAAGGCTCGATTCTGCGGGTCCGGTTGGATTCGCCGGTCCAGATCGATCCCCAGCAAACGAGACGCTAGCGTATTTCGTATCGCAGTAGAGCGCAGGCTTCGGGCTGCGCGTGTTTGCGACGCGGGGGCTCAAGCCCCCGCTCTACGCGATTTCCTTCCTCACGTCCTTCATCGCTTCCCGCGCAGCCGCGATCGTCTTCCGGATATGAGTATCGGTGTGCGCGGCTGACAGAAACCACGCCTCGAACTGTGACGGCGGTGGATAAACGCCGCGCTTCAACATGCCGCGGAAGAACGTTGCGTACGCGCCGGTGTTCGCGGCGAGCGCCGACTCGTAGTCCCGGACCGGTGTGGACGTAAAGAAGGGCGTAAGCAGCGAACCGAAGGCGTTCACCTGAAGTGGCACGGCGGCGGCCCTGGCCGCATCGGCAAGGCCGGTGGCGAGCGCGGCGCCGCGGCGGGCGAGGTTGCGATAAAGCGCCGGCCCGAGATTCTTCAGCGCCCACAATCCCGCGGTCATGGCCACAGGATTCCCAGAGAGCGTTCCTGCCTGATACATCGGTCCGCTCGGCGCCACTTTGCTCATGATGTCCGAGCGGCCGCCGTACGCGCCCACCGGCAAACCTCCACCGATGATCTTGCCGAGACAGGTCAGGTCCGGTTGAATGTCGAACACTGACTGCGCTCCACCCGCCGACGCGCGGAAGCCGGAGATTACTTCATCGAAGACGAGGAGCATCCCGTGCTTGCGACAGCGGTCTCTCAACCCTGCCAGGAACCCCTCGTGAGGTGGCACCACCCCGATGTTGCCGGCGATCGGCTCGATGATGATCGCCGCGATTGACGCAGCGTGGCTCGTGATCAGCGCATCCACCGACGCGAGGTCGTTATAGCGGGCAAGCAGCGTGTCGGCGGCGACAGGAGCGGGAACACCGGGACTGGTAGGAATGCCAAGCGTCATCGCGCCTGAACCAGCCTTCACGAGAAAGGCGTCCGCGTGACCGTGATAGCACCCCTCGAACTTGATGATGCGATCGCGTCCTGTGAACGCGCGCGCGAGGCGGATGGCGCTCATCGCGGCTTCGGTTCCGGAACTCACAAATCGCACTCGTTCCATCGACGGCACGAGAGCCCGCACTGCTTCGCCGAGCTCATGTTCCAATGGGCTTGGTGCGCCGAAGCTCGTGCCGCGACGGGCCGCCGCGGTGATGGCCTTGATTAACGCTCGCGGCGCATGACCATGGATGAGCGGCCCCCATGACATCACGTAATCGATGAAACGATTTCCGTCGACGTCTTCAATGACGGCGCCCGCGGCTCGCCGAATGAAGAGCGGCGCACCACCGACGGCCTGGAACGCGCGAACGGGACTGTCGACGCCGCCGGGAAGGATCTGACTGGCTCGGGCAAACAGCTTCTGGGATGTGACCGGTCTTTTCATTACAGAAGCCGGGAAGCCTCGCGTGCGTAATAGGTGATGATCATGTCGGCGCCCGCTCGACGTATGCCGATCAGCGTTTCGAACATCACGCGTCGTTCGTCGAGCCAGCCGTTCTGGGCGGCTGCTTTCAGCATCGAGTATTCGCCGCTCACCTGGTATGCCGCCGTTGGTTGCGCAAACCGCTCCTTCACCCTGGTGAGAATGTCGAGATAGGGCAGCGCTGGCTTGACCATCACGATATCGGCCCCTTCCGCGATATCGATCTCCACTTCACGCATCGCTTCGTCGACGTTTGCCGGATCGAGTTGATGGCTGCGGCGGTCGCCGAATTGCGGTGTCGAATCGGCCGCCTCGCGGAACGGGCCATAGAAGCCGGAACAATACTTCGCCGCATAGGACATGATCGCGGTCCGCTCGCAGCCTCGTTCATCGAGTGTGCGGCGGATCGCGGCCACGCGCCCATCCATCATGTCGGAGGGTGCCACGATATCCGCACCCGCCACGGCGTGCGACAGAGCCGCCTGCGCGAGGTGCATCACGGTGATGTCGTTGACGATGTCGTCGCCCTCGACGATGCCGCAGTGGCCGTGCGAGGTGTATTCGCATAGGCAGACGTCGGTGATGACGATGAGATCCTTGATCTCGCGCTTGAGTGCGCGTATCGCGGTCTGGACTGGAGCATCCGGATCAGAAGCTCCGGATCCGGACGCGTCCTTTTCAGCGGGCAATCCGAAGAGCAGGACCGCGGGAACGCCGTCTCCCTTTGCCGCGGCCGCCTCCTGGACGGCCTGATCGACTGAAAGCTGGAAGACCCCCGGCATCGAGGGCACCTCGCGCCGGATGCCTTCGCCTTCGACGACAAACAGCGGGTAGATGAAACAGTCCGGCGTGAGCCGTGTCTCTCGAACGAGGGAGCGGATCGCCTCGGTTCGCCGCAGTCGTCGCGGTCGCCGAGTCAGCGATAGTTTCGCTGTAGCCGGTTTGACCGGCTCCTTTGATGACAAATACGTCACGTTTTCCCCGGTCAAAACGGCTCGCCCCGCGCAGCGGGGCAAGTCAACAGTGCGACTAGCGAGGCGGTCAAGTCGCGGCCTCGCTAGTCGTCGGCATCTCGTGATTGTGCCACGAAGACGCGGCACTGGTGCAAAGGCGGGTCGCCGTCGATCAGAGGTATTCCAGAAGCCCGGCCATCGCCTCATAGATCGCGCGGGCCAGTTGGAGCATCAGTGAGCCGACTTCGCCGCGGTCGATGGCGCTGGTCACACTCACCGGGTCAGTCAGCAGGAGCCAGATTGTCGCACCCGCGATCGTCATCGCGAGCACGCCGATCAAGGCTCCCCAACTGAAGATCCGGCCGAGCGACCGGTTCTCGTCAGCTACTGGAAACGTCTGGGGCGAGTCTGTCACAACCACGGATGGCTCAGTACTCTTGCGTTTTCACGATGTGCAACGCGGCAACAACGAAAACTCCCCCGGCCACGAGAGATACGGCCATGGCGGTCCACGGGAGCGTATGCGTGATGAGCGGCGACATGTCGACCAGCGGCCGAAAGATATCGAATGCCGGCGGCAGCAGGCGACGAACCGGAGGCGCCCAGAGAACCAAGATCAAGATCGTGGTGCTCCAGATGTGCCACATCTCGTCCAGCCAGGTGGACATCAGGACAGAAAGACCGTAGAACGCCAATCCGCACATGAACACGACCAAGAGGTGTTGCATTCCAAGCATCGGTGTCGAGGCTGCCCTGACGATCGGAAACAGCATCCAGGCGGCGGCACCGGAAACCAGCGTGACCGCCGCCGTCTCGAGAAGACCCAGTGCCCCCCGCACCATGAGCAGTCGCGCTCGGGTCACCGGCAGCGACAACGTAAAGTGGGTCGACCCATGAACCCCCCTGGTAGCATTACGTCCGAAAACAGGTTGGGTTCGCACGCCGGATCCGGCGAGCCACACCGGCACGAAAATCCAGGGGAACGCCATCATGGCGAGCAAGCGGCCCACTGGAGTGTTGCCGGGCGCGCCGCCGCCGGTCCCGGCCATCGCGAGCACTCCTACGAAGAACGATAGCCATACGAGCGTGAAGACAATCCGCGAGCGCGTTTCGAGCCAGGCTCTGAACCACAACATCTCAATTGCTCCTCACATGTTCGAGGAAAATCTCTTTCAGGCTGACCGGAAAGCGCTCCACCGAAGCCCCCGGCAACGAGCGAAGTTGAGTGAGAACCGATTCGATGTTTCCATTCGCCAGGATCGAGAGCATCCGTCCGTCCCGGCGAACGGATGCGACACCGGCGACCCATTCAACGCGTGCCGGGACGTCCTGCTCGAAGACGACATGCAGTCGTTGGCACTGGATCTTGAGGTCGTCGAGGGCACCCGACACAACCGTCCGCCCCTTGTCGATGATGCACACCTGATCGGCGATCTGTTCGACGTCAGCGATCTGATGCGACGAGAAGAAGATCGTCGTCCCTTCCGTTGCGGCCAGCGACGTCAGCTCGCGAAGGAGGTCTTCACCGGCGAGGGGATCAAGGCCGTCCATCGGCTCGTCGAGAATCAGCAGGTCGGCGCCGTGTGAGATCGCCAGCAGCAGCATGAGTTTCGAGCGCATCCCCTTGGAAAGATTCGGAATCTTGCGATTCAGCGGGAGTTCGAATACGTCCAGGTATCGGCGTTCGAGATCGTCACGCCAGCCCGGAAAGAATGGGCGGGTGAATCGGATGATCTGGCCGACGGTCATGTACGGGTAGAGTTCTTTGTCTTCGGTCACGAATCCGATCCGGCGGCGAGTCGGCACGTCGGGGCCGCCTCGCCCGATTGGCGAGCCAAATAGCCGGGCCTCGCCGCTATCGGCCCGCAGCAGGCCCATCAGCACCTTCATCGTCGTGGTCTTGCCGGCGCCATTGCGGCCGAGGAAGCCGAAGATGCTTCCTGCTGGCACTCGAAGATCGAGCCCGTTCAGCGCG
>Ga0075421_100001094_pt1 | contig 30964 bp, 26 predicted proteins | sample SoiMetdeltSBSDD5_FD_75292 | JGI IMG/M metagenome (GOLD analysis project Ga0075421, IMG submission 75292) | Bulk soil microbial communities from a Populus tree surrounding site in Tennessee, USA - Soil MetaG P. deltoides SBSDD5 | ecosystem: Environmental > Terrestrial > Soil > Tree plantation... | reverse complement strand
AGTCCCATGTCGTGATAGAGCGGCAGCCACGACACGACGCGATCCTCGGCCGTGATGCCCGCCGCCTCCGCCATGAACCTGGTCGTCTCCACCACGTTCGCGTGCGTCAGCATGACGCCGCGCGGATGCCCGGTGGATCCGGACGTGTACTGAAGGAAGCACAGATCGTCGGGACCGGCGACGTGATCGGGTGGCGGCGCGCCGTCATGATCGAGCTCGTTCGGCTCGAGCACCAGGCGCACCGTCGGCGCCAGCGCGACACTGGCGTCGACGCCTTGCCGGAACCAGCCAATGGTGGCCACCGCGACCGCCTCGGAGTCGCGGAAGGTGTTCGCCGTCGCTTCGACGCCGAGGGTCGGATAGAGTGGAACCGGCACGGCGCCCATCCGGAGCGCGCCGAGGAACGTGTAGAAGAACTCGGCGCACGTCGGATAGATCAGGCAGAGCTTGTCGCCGGCGCGCAGGCCGGCCGCGGTCAGTCCCGCCGCGTAGCGCGCGCTCATCCGCCACAGCCGCTCGTACGTCACCACGTCGTCGAAGAGCGAGAAGTACTGCGCCTCGGGCGTGAGCGCCACGCGCCGGCGGATCACTTCGGTCAGCGTGGACGCGGCCTTCGGGTCGAGGCTCATTCGTGACTCCTCTCGAGCGTGGCCGACGTCACGTGGTCGCGGCCGTCACGGAGATAGACCAGCCGCACGACGTCCCCGGGCTGCCGAGCCCCGATCACGGTATGCAGCTCCTCGAAGGTGTTCACCGGCTGCTCGCCCACGCGGACCAGCACGTCGCCGTCGCGGAGCCCGGCTCGCTCGGCCGCACTGCCCGGCACGATGTACCCGAGCCGGACGCCGTCGCCCGGCGTTCGGCTGTCGCCGCCGACGCCGAGGAAGGTGCCGCCGGCGCTGCCGCGGCGCGTCCGCCGCGCCGGCGTCACGCGCGCGAACATGGGGCGGCCGCCCGCATCGAGCTGCTCCACGACGGCGGCGCCCACCGCCGCTACGCGCGCCATGCCGTCGGCATTGAGCTTCTCCGCGGTGTCGGTGGGACGGTGATAGTCCGGGTGCAGGCCGGTGTGGAAGAAGAGCACCGGCAGGTCGGCCGAATAGAAGCGCGAGTGGTCGGAGGCCGAGTACGGCGTGCCGCGCACGTCGGCGGTGACGTCCGCCACGCGCGCGAGCGCGTCGGTCAGCACGCGGCGCAGCCGGTCGCCGGTGTCGGCGCCGCCGATGGTAACCGTGCCGTTCTGCATGCGACCGACCATGTCGAAGTTGAGCATGGCCGCCGTCCGCGCGAGGGGCCATGCGGGATGGCGCACGTAGTGGCCCGAGCCCACGAGCCCGAGCTCTTCGGCGCCGAAGAGCGCCACGACCAGCGTCCGCGCGGTGCCGCCGGCGGCGGCGAACGCGCGCGCGAGACCGACGACGACGGCGGTGCCGGAGGCGTTGTCGTCGGCGCCGTGGTAGACGGCGCCGCCGCTGGCACCGAGGTGATCGTAATGTGCGCCGAGCACGATCGCCTCGCCCGCCAGCGCCGGATCGGTCCCGGGCAACACGCCGATGACGTTCGCCGCTCTGATCTCATCGCGCCGGATGTCGACGTTCAGGCGGACGACGCCGGGCAGGCGGTGACGGATCGGGGCCGCGGCCCCGTCCAACTCGCGCGCGACCTGCGCCACCGTCTGCGGCGCCAGCAGGAGGTCAGCGGCGGCCGTCGTCAGCGAGGCGGAGATGACGTCGACGGGTGCGCCGGTGGCCGCGAGCGTCGGCAGCGTGTCACTCACGATGAGCAGCGCGGCGGCGCCGGACTGGCGCGCGCGAATGACCTTGTCGAGCCGCGACATGCGATGCGCGCCGAGGTGGGCCGGCACGCCGTCGAGCACCACGACGATCGAGTCCCGCACGTCGCCCGCCCAGTCATCCCAGTCCGGCGCGGTCACGCCGTACCCGAGGAACACGGCGCGGCCGCGCGCCTCGCCCGTGCGCGAGCCGCCGTGCGGCGTCCACACCGCGCCGACCGCGAGCGGGCGCCCGTCGATCTCGAGCGCACTGGCGGCGCCGGCCTCGGCGCCGATGGCCAGCACGAACGATTGTAAGAAGGTTCCGCCGTCGCCGCCGGGACGTAAGCCCGCGTCACTGAGCCATTGCGCGAGCCGCGCGGCCGCGCGCTCGCCGCCCGCGGTGCCGGAACGACGGCCGCTCATCGCCGGCTCGGTGAGACTCTCGACGGTGGCCAGCAGCGCCGACGCGGGTGGTGTGGCGAGCGGCGTGCGACCGACGGCGACGCTGGAAGTGAGGAGGAGCGCAAGTGCGGCGAAGACGACCACGCGTCGCCGGATCACCCGCGTATTCTACCGCGGGCGCCGCGGCGCGCCGCGTCAGGCCACGCCGAGGACGCGGCCGCCGGTGATGCGGACGAGCTCGGACGGCGTGAGCGGAAAGACGGTGTGCGGATGTCCGGCCGCCGCCCAGATGCGGTCCCACTTCAGCAGATGCTCGTCGATCAGCGTGGTCAGCGGCGCCGGGTGCGCGAGCGGCGCGACCCCGCCGATGGCGAATCCGGTGTGCGCCCGCACGAAGTCGGCGTCGGCCTTGCCGAGCGGCTCGCCGACGACGCTCGCCACGCGCGTCTCGTCCACGCGATTGGCGCCGCTGGCGATGACGAGCAGCGGGCGGCCGCTGGTGGCGCCGCGGAAGACGAGCGACTTCGCGATCTGATCGACGCGGCAGCCGACGGCGGCCGCCGCCTCGGCGGAGGTCCGCGCCGCGCGCTCCAGGTACACGATCGCGCTCTGCACGCCGCGCTCGGCGAGCGCCTCCTGGACCCGCAGCGAGCTCGCCGGCAGCTCAGCCACGGACGGGGCACGCGGCACGGACGTCGCGCATCTGCGCCGCGTGCTCGAGGTCGTGGTCGGCCGCGTGGGTGGCGTACTGCGCGAGCGTGACCGGGCCGAAGTGGCCCGAGAGGCCCAGGCGCTCGGCCGCGCCGTCGGGCAGCGCGTCCAGGAACCGGATCGTCTCGGCACGCGCCGCCGCGAATGCCTCGAGATCCGCGGTGAAGTCGCGCACGCGATGGTCGCGGGCGCGGGCCCAGGCCTCGACGTCGAACACCTCGAAGACCGGACGGTGCTCGTCGACGATTCGACGCAGGCGGGGCAGGAACAGCGTCCGCTCGAGGTCCAGGAGATGCGCGAGCACCTCGGTGATGCACCATTCGCCTTCCCGCGGCCTCCAGCGGAGCGCGTCGACCCCGAGCCCGCGCGCCACCGCCGCGATCGCCGGGGGCGTCGCCGCGAGGGCGGCGGTCAGCTCGGGCACGGCCAGCGCCACCCGGGCCTCGCACCGCTTGGGCAGGAGCCCGAGCGTCAGCCGCACGTCCTGGATCTGCTGCAGGTGCTCCGTATCGTGCGCGACGGTGGACGCCGCGTAGGCCTCGACGGTGAGTGGACCGCGGCTCGGGCTCACGCCCTCGCGCGCCCAGGCGGCAACGTCAGCGCCGTCGAGGATGCGCATGACATCGGCGCGCGCGCGCTCGAACACGTCGAGCAGCGTGGCCACATCGGAGCCGTCGTGCTCGAGCGGCCGGCGTGTCGCAAAGACCGGACGCGACTCCGCCAGCATCCGGCGCAGCCGTGGCAGCAACGTGTCGCGATCGCCCTCGACCAGGTGGCGCACGACGTCGACGATGGCCCACGCCCCGGGCTTCGGCGGCGTCGTGAGCTGCGCGACGCTGCAGTCGCGCGTCATCTCGCGCAGCATCCGCGGCGTCACGCGCAGCGCGGCACGCGTCAGCGCGCGATCGACCGCCGCCACGCTACAGCGCTCGCACCGCGCGCGCGACATCGCGCGGATCGGGCCGCACCTGATAGTTGGCGCTGAGCGCGAGCCAGCGCACGACCCCGTCGCGATCGAGCAAGACGGTGGCCGGCCGGGGCACGTCGCGGCCGCCCGGACCCCCGCGCCGATGAATCAGCCCGTATCGGCGCGTCACGGCAAGATCCGGGTCCGCGACGAAGCGATAGTTCACCCGGAGTCCGTCGGCCAGTCGCTGGCTCTGCGCGTTGGCGTCGGGCGACACGGCGACGACTTCGACGCCCGCCCGCTCAGCGTCGGACAGCTCGGCCCCAAGACCTTGGAGCTCGGCGACACAGAACGGTCACCAGTAGCCACGGTAGAAGACAAGGAGCACCGGTTTCTTGCCACGGTAGTCCGCGAGGGAGACGCGACGGCCGCCGGCATCGGGGAGCGTGAAGTCCGGCGCGCGCTCGCCGACTCGCAGGGCGGTCGGGTCGTCGGGGATGCGGGCCATGACGAAGTTCACGTAGGAGCCGAGCGTGAGGAGGAGCACGGAGACCGCGAGCGCCAGCCAGCCGGACCAGCGACGCCGCAGCGCGACGCTGAGGCCCGCCACCGTCGCCGCGATGGCGTACGCGGCCACGTAGCCTTCGGGATGATTGCGCACGGCGGCGACGCCGATCAGCAGCGAATACCCGCCGATCGTCACGCCACAGATCAGCAGACTCAGCGCGGCGAGGCGCCCGGCCGTCATCAGGCGATCGCGATCCGATCGAACGCCTCGGCGTAGGCGTAACCGCGCGCGGCGCCCAGCTCCTTGCTGCGCTGGCGCACTCGCGCTTCCACCGCCGCGAAATCCTTGAACTGGCTGGCGTGGCAGGCGAGCGCCTTCAGCTTCAGATCCATCACGTCGCTGATGTCGTTCACGACGTGCGGCTCGCTCCATTGCATGACGTAGACCTCGCGGACCTTGTGGGGCTCGAACTCGGGCAGCAGCTCGGGGAACGCCATGTGGTCGCGCGCGAGCGGGTACACGCAGTCGAGCACGACGCCGCCGACGGTGCGATGGTCGCGATGCGAGGCGCCCAGATTGTACGTGCGGTTCGGGTTCTGACAGATCACGAGGTCCGGACGGAACCGGCGGATCTCGCGCGAGACATCGCGGCGTAGATCGCGCGTGTCCTCGACCTCGCCATCCGGGTAGCCGAGGAAGCTGACGCGCTCCACGCCGAGCACGCGCGCGGCGTTGCGCTGCTCCTCGGCGCGGACGGTGGCCAGCCGCTCGGGTGTCATCGCGCGGTCGCTCGAGCCCTTGTTGCCGTTGGTGACGATGCAGTAGGCGACCTCGCGGCCGTCCTTCACGAACCCGGCCACCGTGCCCCCGGCGCCGAACTCCGAGTCGTCGGGGTGGGCGGTGATCACCATGACGCGGTCGATCCTCTGGGCCATCGATCTGCGCTCTCCTTCGGCCTTTTGCTTTGGACGCCGCTGCTCAGCATACCGATTCCGCGGGGGCTCGCGCTATAATCGCGCGATGTCAGCCGCCCGCTGGCGCTGGTTCGGGATGCTCACGCTGACTCTCCTGCTCCTGCCGCTGCTGCTGCTCACGCTCGTGCCCGGCGCGCCAGGCGCCGTCCGTATCGGCGGCGTCAGCCTCGCGTGGTGGTATGCAGGTCTCGTGGCCCCGACGCTCGCCACGGTTCTCGCGACCGCGGTCCTGGTGCGATCGTCCGAATGACCGCGCTGCGCGGGCTCGCCGCGTGGACCGGTCCCGTGCTGCTCGGCACGCTCACGACGCGGGTGGCCGCCGGCGCGCCCGACGCGCCCATGCTAGTGCTGGCGGCGGTGGTGGCGCCGCTGGTGGCGCTGCTGCAGCCGCGCGTGGACGAGCCGCCGCCACATCTGGTGTCGGCGGCGGCGACCGGTGTGAGCGCAACCCTGATCCTCGCGGCGAGCTTCGTGCCGCTCGGCGACGTGGCCGCGCTCCTCGGCGGACGCCGCTGGCATGGCGTCGTGGTGGCCGCCGCGCTCCTGCTGCTGCTGGCGCTGATGCCGGGCGTCGACCGCTGGCGACCCGTGGGACTCGCGGTGGGCGGCGCGGCCCTCGTGCTCGGTCTGCTGGCGCTCGCGTCGGTCACCGCGCTCTCGCCGTGGACGGCCTGGCGTGATGCGGCAGCGCGCCCGGCGCTGGTCTTCAGCGCGCACAGCCCGTGGGTGACCGACGGCGGCTGGTTCGCCCGGCGCGCGACGCTCACGTTCGGCGAAGGCCATCGCCTCGTCGCGGTCGCGCCGGCGACGTTTCGCGTGGTGGAGCAGGACGGAACGGGCGATGTCGTCCGTGACTGGCGGCTCGCCGCCGGCGATCCATTGAGCGTGCGGCCCGGCGACCGCGTCACCGTCGAGGCGGGCACCCGAGTGCGCTTCCAGGCGGGCAAGCGTGTCCCGGGTGCGGCGCCATCGGGTGCGGCGTGGGCGGACGCGGGCGCCGCGTCGGGCGTCGGATCGGTGGCCGTGCTCCTCACGCTCGTGCTCGGGGCCGTCGGCCTCGTGCCCGCCGCGGGACGGCGCGGGTTCGTCGCGCCGGCGACGCTGCTCACGCTCGCGCTCGCGGCCGCGTGCTGGGGCTTCTACGCGGTGGCCACGGCGCCCGACGTCATGCTGAGCGGCTCGGTCGCCGAGCCACTGCTGCGCGTGTCGAGCGCGGTGCCTGGCGCGCGCCATCTCGCGCCGCTCGGCGTGGTCGCCCTCGTCGCCTTGTTCGTGGCGGCAGCCGGCGCGCTGCGCGAGCGCGTGAGCATCCTCACCGGCGCCCGTGCGACCGTGGTCTGGCTGACGGCCGTTGCCGTCGCTGCCGTGGCGAGCCTGTGGCCGTTCGATCCCTGGCGGCTGCTGCTGGCCGGCCTCGGCCTCGCCGCCGCGACGCTGGCCGCGCCGCGCCTCGCCGGCGCCGGCGCCGCGCGGGTGGGCGGCTGGCCCCTGCACGCGATCGGTGCGCTGACGGGCGGAGCTGTCTTCGCCGCGCTCGTCGCCCTCGGGCCGCGACTGCCGGCTGCCCTCGCGTTCGCCGCGGAGTGGCCGGTGGTGCTGGCGGCCCCCGCGGCGCTGCTGGTCGTGAAGCTTTTACGCTGAGGCCCGCCCGCCGCAGCTAGCCTCGCGCCTTGACGGGCCCGTTGGATCCGCCTATTTTGCCGCCATGACGACCGGGCTGCGTTCGGCGATGCCGTGCGTTGTCGCGCTCACGATCATCCTGCTCTCGGGATGCGCCTCGTCCGATCGGCCGCCGGCGCCGCGAATGCGTCCGAGCAGCGCGGCGCTCACGGATCTGCGCCGGCTGGTGGTCGTCACCACCGGCGAGAGCCGCTTCACCGTCCTGCACGGAGTGAAGGAGCCGGGACGCAGCTTCGACGACGTCGTGAAGTGGCTGCCGGGCAAGGACATCCTGGCGCCGATCGCCCGCGCGCTGTACTCCGGCCTGAGCTGGCTCCTCGACGCCGACCGCGCCGAGCGCACCGTGCCGCGCGACGTCGTGCCCGGAACGGTGGTGGCCGAGGCGTTTGCGCGCGCGCTCCAGGTGAGCGGCCCGTTCAACCAGATCGTCCCGATGGACCACGAGCCGGTCGGTGACGATCGGCGCCTCGCGGACGCCATCGTGCGGCTGACGGTGCCGTCGTGGGGCCTGATGCGCGTGCGTGAAGGCGATGCCGACGTCGTGGCCGGCTTCGCCGACGTGCGCGCCCAGATGGTCGTGCGCGAGACCGGCGTGATCGTGTGGGAGCACGAGGAGGACGTCACCCATCCGGGGCGGCTATCGCTCGAGGCGTTCAAGCACGACGCCGGCTTGACGCGCCAGGACCTCGTCGATGTGCTGGAGCGCGCGGGACGGCGGCTGGCGAGCGAGCTCGTCTACGCACAGGACGGCCGGCGGTGATCCCGCGGGCGCCGCGGCTGATCGCCGGTGTCATCGCCGTCCTCGGCATCGCCACCGCGTGCGCGAGCCGCACGGTCGACGTGTCGTATCCGCAGACGGAGGTCAAGAAGGCGCTGCTCGCGAACGTCGCGCCGCGCCGGGTGGTGGTGGCGCCGGTGACGGACCGGCGAGGCGACAAGGATCGCATCGGCGCGACCCCGGTGGACAGGAAACCGATCGTGACCGCGCGCCAGGTCGCGGACATCGTGCGCGATGCCCTCATCCGCGAGGTCGAGAAAAACGGGCACCAGGTGGTCGCGGGCCCCGGCGATGTCATCCTCGCCGCCGACGTCGAAGAGTTCTGGCTGGACGCTGTGGGACGCTCGTCCGCCACGCAATACGTCGGACGGGTGGCCATCGCGCTCGCTGTCGCCGACGGCGAGACGGGCGATCGCGTGTGGAGCCGCCGCTACGTCGGCATCAGGCGCCAGACCGCCGAGGCGGATTCGAAGACGGCGTGGCGAGAGGTCATGGACACGGCGCTGGCGCGCACGATGCGCGACGTCGCCACCGATGCCGATCTCGCCTTGAGCCTCGCCCGAACGCCGCGGTAGTCGCCGTCGCCTCCACGCGGTGTGATTGCTTCTAAACCCCTGCCGTAGTTGGAATTCGAGAGGGACAGGCCGCATAATGAGCGGTGCGTATGGCCAGTGATCGCATCATCGTCCGTGGAGCACGCGAGCACAACCTCAAGAACGTCGACGTCGAGCTTCCGCGCGATCAGCTGGTCGTCATCACGGGGCTGTCGGGCTCCGGGAAATCGTCGCTCGCCTTCGACACGATCTACGCCGAAGGGCAGCGCCGCTACGTCGAGTCGCTCTCCGCCTACGCTCGGCAGTTCCTCGAGCAGATGGAAAAGCCCGAGGTCGACTCGATCGAGGGGCTGTCGCCGGCGATCTCGATCGAGCAGAAGACGACGTCGAAGAACCCGCGCTCCACCGTCGGCACTGTCACCGAGATCTACGACTACCTCCGCGTGTTGTTTGCGCGCGTCGGCGTCCCGCACTGTCCGTCATGCGGCAAGGTGATCGCCGCCCAGACCGTCCAGCAGATGGTCGACCGCATCATGCTACAGCCGGCCGGAACGCGGTTGCTCGTGCTGGCGCCGGTCGTGCGCGGCCGCAAGGGCGAGTACAAGAAGCTCTTCTTCGACCTGCAGCGCCAGGGCTTCTCGCGCGTGCGCGTGAACGGCACGGTGCGCGAGCTCGGCGAGGACATCGAGCTCGACAAGAACCGCAAGCACACCATCGAGGTCGTGGTCGACCGGCTGGTGGTGAAGGACGGCCTGTCGGCCCGGCTGGCCGATTCGCTCGAGACCGCGCTCCGGCTCGCCGACGGCGTGGCGCAGGCCGAGGCGATGGACGGCGGCGTCCCCATGCTCTTCTCGGAGCGGCTGGCGTGCTCGGAGTGCGGCATCTCGTTCCCCGAGGTGTCTCCGCGGATGTTCTCGTTCAACAACCCGTACGGCGCCTGCCCGGAGTGCGGCGGCATCGGCACACGCTTCGAGATCGATCCGGAGCGTGTGGTGCCGAACACGAGCCGCACGCTGAAGGGCGGTGCGCTGGCGCCGTGGGCGGGTCGCGACAGCGCGTACTTCCGGCAGACGCTGTCCGCGCTCGCCAAGCGCTACAAGATCTCGCTCGACGAGCCGTGGGCGAGGCTCAAGAAGAGCGCGCGGGACGTGGTGCTCTACGGAGACCGCGACGGCGGCTTCGAGGGCGTGATCAAGCTGCTCGAGCGGCGCTATCGCGAGACGCAATCCGAGGAAGCCCGGCGCGAGATCGAGCACTTCATGGCCGAGCGGCCGTGCCCGGCGTGCGGCGGCTCGCGCCTACGGCGGGAGTCGCTCGGGCTGCGCATCGCCGGCAAGTCCATCGCGGACGTCGTTCGCTTCACGATCAAGGACGCTTCGGGCTTCTTCAACGGCCTCAGCCTTGGCGAGCGCGAGGCGGCCATCGCGCGGCGCGTGCTCAAGGAGATCCGCGAGCGGCTCGGCTTCCTGATCAACGTCGGCCTCGACTACCTGACGCTCGACCGGCCGGCGGGCACGCTGTCGGGCGGCGAAGGCCAGCGGATCCGGCTCGCCACCCAGATCGGGTCGAGCCTGGTGGGCGTCCTTTATATACTGGACGAGCCGTCGATCGGCCTGCACCAGCGCGACAATCGCCGTCTCCTCGACACCCTCAAGCGCCTGCGCGACCTCGGCAACACCGTTTTGGTGGTCGAGCACGACGAGGACACCATCCGCGCGGCCGACTACGTGCTCGACCTCGGTCCCGGCGCCGGCGAGCTGGGGGGGCATGTGGTGGCCATGGGGACGCCCGACGAGATCATCGGCAATGCGCGCTCGCTGACGGGCCAGTTCCTCTCTGGCGCCCGTGCCATCGCGGTGCCGAGCGCGCGCCGCAAGGGCAACGGGCACTTCATCACGATTCACGACCCGCGCGAGCACAACCTCAAGGGGATGCCCGTCAAGATCCCGCTCGGCACGTTCACCTGCGTGACCGGCGTGTCCGGCTCGGGCAAGTCGACGCTGGTGAACGACATCCTGTACCGGGCGCTCGCGCAGATGCTCCATCGCGCGCAGGACCGGCCCGGCGCGCACACGCGCATCGAGGGCGCCCAGCACGTCGACAAGGTGGTCGACATCGACCAGTCGCCGATCGGCCGGACGCCGCGCTCGAATCCGGCGACGTACACCGGCGTCTTCGCGTTCATCCGGGCGCTGTTCGCGCGCACGCAGGAGGCGCGGATGCGCGGCTACCAGCCCGGTCGCTTCTCCTTCAACGTCAAGGGTGGCCGTTGCGAGGCCTGCCAGGGCGACGGCCTCGTGAAGATCGAGATGCACTTCCTGCCCGACGTCTATGTCACCTGCGACGTGTGCAAGGGCAAGCGGTACAACCGCGAGACGCTCGACGTCCACTATAAAGGTAAGAACATCGCCGACGTGCTCGATATGACGGTGCATCAAGCGCTGGCCTTCTTCGACGCCGTTCCAGCGATCAAGTCGAAGCTCCAGACGCTCCACGACGTCGGCCTCGACTACATCCGGCTCGGTCAGTCGGCCACGACGCTATCGGGCGGCGAGGCGCAGCGGGTGAAGCTGGCCACCGAGCTCTCACGCCGCGCCACTGGCCGCACCCTCTACATTCTCGACGAGCCGACGACGGGCCTGCACTTCGCCGACATCGAGAAGCTGCTCGAGGTGCTGAACCGCCTGGTCGACGCCGGCAACACCGTCGTGATCATCGAGCACAACCTCGACGTCATCAAGACCGCCGACTGGGTGATCGATCTCGGTCCCGAGGGCGGTGAGGAAGGCGGCCACGTCGTCGCCACCGGCACTCCCGAATCGCTGGCGGGTCAGGCCGACCGCTCGTACACGGGCCAGTTTCTGGCCGCCGCGCTCGAGGCGACCGCGGGTTAACGAGGGACGCGACGGCCTGGCCGGGGCGGCCCGGGAGGCGCCTCCGCCACGAAAGGAACGCAATGCGCCGCACCAAGATCGTCTGCACCATCGGCCCCGCGTCGTCGAGCGTCGAGGATCTCGACCGGCTGGCGGCGGCTGGCATGGACGTCGCCCGCCTCAATTTCTCGCACGGCACCCACGCCGAGCACGCGGAGGTCCTCCGCCGCATCCGCGAAGGCGAGGTGCGGTGGGGACGTCCGGTCGCCATCCTGCAGGATCTGCAGGGACCGAAGATCCGGCTGGGAACGTTCGGCGACGGCGGCGGCGCGCGCGTCGACCTCGAGGCGGGGCGGACGTTCTCGCTGTGCCGCACACCGTGCGTCGGCTCGCAGGAGCGCGTATTCGTCGCGCCGCCCGAGTACCTGCGCGACGTCAAGCGCGGAGACGAGATCTGGATGGACGACGGCATGATCCAGCTGCGCGTCGAGGAGACGACACCGCAGGAGGTGCGCTGCCGCGTGGTCGCCGGCGGCCGCATCAGCGATCACAAGGGCATCTCGCTCCCGCACGTCGATCTGCCGGTGTGCTGCCTGACCGAGAAGGATCGCGCGGATCTGCGGTTCGGCATCGATCACGGCGTCGATTTCGTCGCCGTGTCGTTCGTGCGCTCGGCCGACGACATCGCCGAGGTGCGCAAGTTCATGGAGGAGCAGGGCGCGGAGCTGCCCCTCGTCGCCAAGCTCGAGCGGCAGGAGATCATCGAAAACCTGCCCGGCATTCTCACCAGCGTGGAAGCGGTCATGGTCGCGCGCGGCGATCTCGGCGTCGACGTGCCGCTCGAGGACGTCCCGCACATCCAGAAGGAGATCATCCGGCAGGCGCGCGCGGCGAAGGTGCCGGTCATCGTGGCTACCCAGATGCTCGAGTCGATGGTGACGCACATCCGGCCGACGCGGGCGGAGGTCTCCGACGTGACGACCGCGATCTTCGACGGCGCCGACGCGATCATGCTGTCCGCCGAGACGGCCTCCGGCCGCTTTCCGGCGGAGGCGGTCGAGGTGATGGCGCGCGTGGCCGAGCGCGCGGAGCAGGCGACGCTGGCCCTCGAGGTGCCGCGCCGGCGGCGCGAGGACTTCGCGACGGCGGTGGGATTCCCCGAGGCCGTCTCGGACGCCGCGGCGACCGCGGCGCGCCGGCTGCGGGCCCGCGCGATCGTGGCCTTCACGCAGTCCGGGTTCTCCGCTCGGCTCATCTCGCAGGAGCGCCCGGCCACGCCCATCATCGCCTTCACGCCGTTCGTGGCGGTGCAGCGCCGGCTGGCGCTGTCGTGGGGCGTCACCTCGCGATTGATCCGGAAGGTGGAGACGACCGACGAGATGGTGGAGGAGATCGAGACGACGCTGCTCGGCGATGGCACCGTGCACGTGGGCGACGTGCTCGTGATCATCTCGGGCTCGCCGATGTGGGTGACCGGCACGACCAACCTGATGAAGGTCCATCGCGTCGGGGAGCATCGCTGAGCCGGCGCACGCTCGCCGTCGTCTCCCTCTCGCTGGCGGCCGTCTGGATCGCCGGCAGCGCATTGCTGGTGCGCGAGACGTCGTCGCGCCACGCCGCCGAGCTCGACATCGAGCTGCAGCGTTTCGAGGCGCTCGTGCGGACGACCGAAGCGGCCCTGCGGCGGGAGGCGGCCCTGCTGGCCCAGGACGCCGCCGTGGTCGAGGGCGCTCGCCTCGGCGACCGGGCAACGCTCGCCCGCGGGGCGCCGCGGCTCCGCACCCTGACCACCGAGGGCGTCGCCGACCTCGTGATGGTGCTCGGGCCGGGCGCTGTCGTGCTGGCCCAGGTGCCGCCGACGCCCGCCGTCACGCTGCCCTTGCTCGCCGGTGTCTCGGTCGCGACGGTGCGCCTGGCGGAGCTCGACCGCGAGCCGTTCCTCCTCGGCGTGGCGGCGATCAACGGCGACCCGAAGGCGGGCCTCGTCGTGGTCGGCCGGCGCGCCGCCCAGCTCGCGCCACTCGGCGACCGCGCCTTCGCCGTCTTCGTTGTCGACGACGACACGCTCCAGCACAGCACGCACGCCGCCGCGCCGGCGACCGGCTGGCACGCCGCGACGGCGGCCGGCGCGCGGACGATCGGCGGCACGCCGTGGCGACTTCGGCCCGCCGGGCATCTCGGATCGGACGCGGTCTGGGTCGGTGCGTCGGCGGCGGAGCTCCGCGCGTACTCACGGCGGCTCGCGGCGCTGCTCGGCGGCGGTCTGGCCGCAGCGCTCGCGCTCGTGCTCGGCGGCGCCTGGGTGGCCGCCGGTCCCCGCCGGGCTCCGGCCCGCGCGCGCGCGAACCTGCCCCTCGAGACGCTCGCGTCGATCGCCGAAGCGATGGCGAGTGGCTCCGGGCTCGAGGGGACGGTGACGCGCGCGCTGGGCATCGTCTGCGCCGTCGCACGGATCGACCTCGGCGTGCTCCACCGCGCCGAAGCCGCCGGCGCCAGGCTGGCGCTCGTGGCGAGCCACGGCGTTCCGGCCGAGCTGCGCGAGCGGCTGCACGCGGGCCCGTGGCGGCGCCGCCGGATCGGCGAGGTGATCCGCTCGGGCCGCCATCAGCTCGCCGATTTGACCAGGGACGGCATCGAGGATCCGGCGCTGCGAGCGGCGGCCGCGCGCGCCGGCTACACGACCCAGCTGGCGCTGCCGGTCGTCGTCGATAACGTGACGTGGGGCGTGCTGACCGTGGTCACACGCGCGCGCCGCCGCTTCGACGGCGACGATCTGGTCCTCCTCAAGGCGGTGGCGCAGCACATCGGCGTCGCGGTCACGCGCGACGTTCTGGCCGCGGGGAGCCGGACGAAGAGCCGTCAGCTGGAGATGCTCACCCACGTCGCGCAGCGACTGACGGCGCGGCTCGGGCCCGACGAGCTCTTGCAGCGCGTGGTCGACTCCGCGTGCGAGATGTTCGGGGCCAAGATGGCGCGCCTGTGGCTGCTGGAGGAGGACGGCGAGACGCTGGCGCTGCGTGCCGCCGCCGGGGCCACCGCGGGCGTCGATCGTCTCCGTCTCGGCGAGGGCCTGGTGGGCCGCGTGGCCGCCGAGCGCACGCCGATGGTGGTGGCCGACATCCAGACCGACCCCCGCGCCGTCAACGCCACCGTCATCCGCAACGAGGGATTGCGCGCGTTCGCGGCGGTGCCACTGCTCGTCGGCGACCGCTTGCTCGGTGGCCTCGCCATCGCGACCGATCACGAGCGGGAGTTCGGACGGGACGACGTCGATCTGCTGAGGTCCCTCGCCAACCAGGCGGCGGTCGCCCTGGACAGCGCACGGCTCGTCACCGACGAGCAGACCCGGCGCCAGCATCTCGGCGCACTGCTCGATATCAACACGAAGATCGGCGCCCTCGTCTCCACCGAGGCCCTGCTGACCTCGATCGCCGAGGAGGCCGCGCGGCTGCTCGGGCTCGACAACGCCGGCTTCCGGCTCGTCGAGGACGACGATCTCGTGCTGGCCGGGCTCGCCGGCACGGCGCGCGAGACGATGCTGAAGCCCCGGATCAAGATCGGCGAGAGTCTCAGCGGCAAGGTGGTGGCCGCCGGACGGCCGCTCGTGCTGTCCATCCCGGACTCGTCGGATCTGATCCCCGAGCACGCCGCCGCCGATCGCGTGCTGGGCTACACGACGTACCTCGGGGTCCCGCTCAAGATCGCCGCGCGCACGATCGGGGTCTTGACGTTCCGCGGGCGTCGCGCCTTCACCGCCCGTGATCAGGAGCTGGCGGAAGCGTTCGCCGGCCAGGCGGCCGTGGCCCTCGAGCACGCGCGGCTCTATCGGGAGGCCACGCGTCGTGCCGAGCGGATGGGCGCCCTGGCCGAGGTCAGCCGGCTCGTGACGGCCACGCTCGAGGCCGGTCCGCTCACCGCGCGGATCGTCGACAGCGTGGTGCGGCTGTTCGGCGCGCGCTCGGCGACGCTCTTCCGTCTCGACGAGGCGAGCGGCGAGCTCGTCGCCGTGGCCAGCGCCGGCGAACGCGGCGCCCTGGCGTCCATCGTCTTTCCGCTCGGGACGGGCGCCGCCGGGCGCGCGGCCGAGATCCGCCGCGCGGTGAGGTCCGCCGACGTGCTGACGGACCCGCAGATCACGCTGACACCGACCGTGCGCGACTGGATCGAGCGCGAAGGCCGCCGGGCCGCCCTGGGCGTGCCGCTCGTCGTGAACGACACGGTGGTCGGCGCGCTCAGCATCGGCGATGCGCCCGGCCGCGTCTTCGATGACGAGGAGGTGCAGGTGGCGCAGGCCTTCGCCGACCAGGCCAGCCTCGCGCTCGACAACGCTCGCCTCTACCAGGAAGCGCGCGCCTACGCGGAGCGGCTGCGCGCCCTGGAGCAGGTGAACCGGCTCATCTCCTCGTCGCTCGACGTCAGCGAGGTCCTCGCCAATCTCGCGCGCGCGATTGCCCAGTTCTTCGAGGCGCCGTACGTGAGCGTGTGGCGCTTCGACGGACCCGAGCGGCGGCTGCGGCGTGCTCTGGTCCACGGTGACCCCGCGCTGGCCGCCGAGCTGCACGACGAGCTCGCCGTCGGCGAGGGCGCCATCGGCTGGGTCGTCGCGCACCGCCAGCCTATCCTCTGGACCGACACGCGGACCGATCCGCGCTATGGCGACGCGCCGCCCCTGGTGCGCCGTGGGCTCTACTGGCTCACCGCCTATCCCATCGCCATCGGCGACCAGGTCCTCGGCGCCTTCGCCGTGCACCGGGCGACGGCGTGGACGCTCACGCCCGAGACGGAGTCGCTGATGGGCTCGCTGGCCGCGCAGGCCGCCGTCGCGCTCGAGAACGCGCGCATGTACTCGGACACGACGGACCGTCTGGCCCAGACGCGGGCGCTCCTCGAGGTCGCCGAGATCCTCGGCTCCACGCTCGACTCCACGCAGCTGCTCAAGCGCGTGGCCATCAAGATCGCGCAGGTGTGCGCGGTCGACCGGTGCTCGATCGAGCTGTGGCAGGGCGAGCGCGCGGTGCCGCTGATGTCCCAGTTCGCCGATGGGCGCGCGCTGCCGGAGATGTGGCGCGCCTTCACCGCCATGGATGCCGACCCGCTGCGCGAGATTCCCGTCAACGCGCGGGCCATCGAGACACGACGGCCGGTGATCGTGCAGGACGCGTCCACCACCACGATGCTGCCGCGCGACTGGGTCGAGCGGTTCGGCCTGAAGGCGTTCATGACCGTGCCGATGGTGTGGCAGGACCAGGTGATCGGCGTGGTGACCCTCGATTATTGCGAGCGCGCGCTCACGTTCGAGCCGTGGCAGATCGACCTGGCGACGGCCGTCGCCAACCAGCTTGCGCTGTCGCTGGAGAACAGCCGTCTGTATGCGGAAGCGCAGGAGCGGCTGCGCGAGACGTCGACGCTGCTCGCCGTCGGCCGTGTGCTGTCACAGCCCGACGCCGGCAACGACGTCATGCGCCGCGTGGCGGGCGAGGTGGCGCGCGCCTTCGGCGCCGACATGGCCGGCGCTTATCTCCTCGACGAGCGGCGCGAGCGGCTGTTCCCCGTGGCCGGCTACCACGTGCCCAAGCACCTCTTCGACGGGCTCATGAACCGCCCGATCGTGCTCGAGCGGTTTCCCTGGCTGCTCGAGGCCTGGAACACCGGGCGCGCCGCGTGGAGCGCGGACGTGCTGCACGATCCGCGGTTCGACAGCGAGTGGACCGGCGCCCTCCCCGAGCATTCAGTCCTCTTCGTGCCGACCATGGCGCATGGCGCGCCCATGGGCGGTCTGTTCCTCGTCTGGTGGCGGACGGGGCGCGTCTTCACGCCGGCGGAGGTCCGGCTGGTCGAGGGCGTGGCCGCGCAGCTGGGGCTGGCCATGGAGAACGCCGAGCTGACGCGGCAGACGCAGGTGAAGCTGGCCGAGACCGAGGCGCTGCTGTCGGCCAGCCGCGCGGTGTCCTCGACCCTCGACATGCAGGGCGTCGTCCGCCATTTCCTGCGCTCGGTCGCGCAGACCATCGGGGCCGATTGCGTGGGCGCGTGGAACCTGCAGGAAGACGGCGAATGGCTCGAGCCGTTTGCCGGCTATCGCATTCCGCCCGAGCGGCTGGAGACGTTCCGCGAATTTCGGGTCTCACTCCTGAAGCATGCGTTCTATGCGGAGGCCGCCCGCACGGGGCGGCCGGTCTACACGACCGACGCCGGCAGCGACACCCGGATTCCGACGCCGCTGCGCGAGCGCGGCCCGCATCGAACGCAGCTGTTCGTCCCGGTGGTGGTGAAGGACCGCATGATCGCGGGCTTCGCCGCCGTGTGGTGGGAGCAGGCGCGCGAGTTCACCGCGAGCGAGCTGGCGCTGATGGAGGCGCTCGCCAGCCAGGCCGGCGTCGCGCTCGAGAACGCGCGGCTCTTCGCGGAGAATCGCCGCCGCGTCGAGGAGCTCTCCGTGCTGCACGATCTGTCGCGCGCGGTGACCGGACAGCTCGACCGTGCGGCACTGATCGAGGCGCTCCGGAGCCAGCTCGCGCGGGTAATGGCCGCCGAGAACATGGTGGTCATCCTCAAGGACGAGGCACAGGGCGATCTCGAGGTCGCGCTGCGCGTCGCGGGCGGCGCGGAGGACACGGCGCCGCCGCGGCGCTTCCCGGCGCATGCGTGCGGGCTGGTGACCGTGGTGCTGCGGCAGAATGGTCCCGTGCGCACCGACGACTACGCCAGCGCCTGTGCGCAGCACGGTGTGGACCCGGTCACCACGTCGGCGGGCCTCCGGTACTGGCTGGGGGCGCCGTTGATCGCGGGCGACCGCGCCCTCGGTGTCCTCGCGGTGCGCGGAGGCGATCGGGCCTTCACCGACGCCGACGAGCGGCTGCTGATGAACATCGCCCACCTGGCCGCCCTCGCCATGTCGAGCGCGCGCCTCTACGAGGAACGGACGCACGCCCTCGGCGAGCTCAGCGCGGCCCAGGACCAGCTCGTGCGCACGGAGAAGCTGCGGGCGCTCGGCGAGATGGCCTCCGGCGTCGCGCACGACTTCAACAACCTCCTCGCCGCTATCCTCGGCCGCGCGCAGCTCCTCCTGCGCCGGGTGAAGGAGCCGCAGCCGCGGCAGTGGCTGCAGGTCATCGAGCGCTCGGCGCTGGACGGCGCGCAAACCGTCAAGCGGCTGCAGGACTTCACGCGCATCCGCCGCGACGAGCCGATGGTCGCGCTGGCGCTCAGCGACGTCGTGCGCGACGCGCTGGACATCACGCAGTCCCGCTGGCAGGAGGAGCCGCTCAGCCGCGGCGTGACCATCGAGGTGCGCACGACGCTGCCCGCGGTGCCGCCCATCCTGGGCGACGGCGCGGAGTTGCGCGAAGTCTTCACCAACCTCATCCTGAACGCCGTGGACGCGATGCCAGACGGCGGGACGCTGTCGGTGGCCACGGGCGTGGTCGACCAGCACGTGGTGGCCACCGTCACCGATACCGGCATCGGCATCCCGCAGGCGGTGCGGGACAAGATCTTCGACCCGTTCTTCACGACCAAGGGACCACGCGGGACGGGGCTCGGCCTGTCGATGAGCTACGGGATCGTCTCCCGTCACGGTGGCACGATCAGCGTCGAGAGCATCGAGGACGCGGGCACGACCTTCCGGTTGACCTTCCCGACGGCGCTCGGCCCTGATCTGGCGTCGGTGCGGACGGCGGCGGTGGAGGCCGGCCCCCTGCCGACGCTGCGCTGCCTGGTGGTCGACGATGAGGCGAGCGTGCGCACGGTGCTCGCCGACATTCTCGCGGCGGCCGGCCACGAGGTGGTCGAGGCGGCCGGCGGCGCGGAGGCGATCGAGTGCCTGCGCGCCCGCAACTTCGACCTCGTGCTGACAGACCTTGCCATGCCGCGCGTCTCGGGCTGGCAGGTGGCGCGCACGGCCAAGCAGCTGGCGCCGGGCGTCCCGGTGTTTCTCGTCACCGGCTTCGGTGTCGAGCTTTCGGCGGACGAGCGCCACGCCAACGGCGTCGACGCCGTCCTCGTGAAGCCGCTGCAGATCCAGGACATTCTCGACGCGGTGGCCGAGGTGGCGCGTACGCCACCGCCGGCCGGTCCGCCCAAGGAGCGCTGATGGCCTATCAGCACATCACGATCGCGCGCGCCGCCAACGTCGCCACCGTCACCCTGAACCGGCCGGACGCGTTCAACGCGCTGAACCTCGGGCTCGGCCGGGACCTCTTTCACGCCTCCATCGAGCTCGACGAGGATCCCGACGTCCGTTGCATCGTGGTCACCGGCACCGGCAAGTCGTTCTGCGCCGGCGGCGACGTCAAGGACTTCGCCGACAACCTGCCGCGCGTCGGCGTGCTGATCAAGGAGCTCACGACGTACCTGCACGGCGCCATCTCGCGGTTTTGCCGCGCCGACAAGGCGGTCGTCATGGCCGTCAACGGCGTGGCCGCCGGCGGCGGCCTGAGCCTGGCGCTCTCCGGCGATCTCGTGGTCGCCACCGAATCCGCGAAGCTCACCATGGCGTACTCGAAGATCGCGGCCACCCCCGACGGGTCGTCGTCCTACTTCCTGCCGCGCCTGGTCGGCCTCCGGCGGGCGATGGACCTCTACTTCACGAACCGCGTGCTCACGGCGCGGGAGGCGCAGGAGTGGGGGCTGGTGACGCGCGTGTTCCCGGACGCGGAGTTCAAGACCGGCGTCGACACGCTGGCGCGCGAGCTGGCGCAGGGGCCGTCGAAGGCGTTCGGCGGCGCCAAGCGCCTTTTCCACGAGTCCACCTGGCAAAGCCTCGAGACGCAGATGGAGCTCGAGGCGCAGGCGATCGCCAGCTCCGGCCGCACCGAGGACTTCGCGGCCGGGGTCACGGCGTTCGCCAGCAAGAAGACACCTCCGCCGTTCAAAGGACGCTGACATGAAAGCGCGCTTCTTCTATCGCCCGGGGTGATCGTCCTGCGCCAAGACGAGAGAGCTCCTCTCGTCCTGGGGGATCGAGTTCGATCCCGTCGACGTCCAGTCCGACCCGGCCGGCCGGCTCGAGATGGAGCAGCTCGGCGCGCCACGCGCACCGGCCCTGGCCCTCGGCGACCAGGTGGTGCACGGCTGGAATCCCGCCGGCTACGCCGCGCTTCTCGGCGTGGACTACCGCGCCGCCACGCGCTTCACGCCGCAGGCGCTGGCCAGCCGGCTGGACCGAGTGCTGGAAACCGCCCAGCGGCTCATCGATCGCTTCGACGCCGAGCGCATGAGCCACGTGCCACCGGAGCGCAAGCGCACCGTTCGCGATCTGGCGTTTCACATCTATCGCGTCGGCCTGTCCTTCATCGACGCCGTCGATCGCGGTGAGCTGCCGGAGAGCTGGTTCGACGAGCGCGCGCCCGCCGACCTGGTGACGGGCTCGGATGTCGCCCGCTACGGCGCGCTCGTGCGCGCCCGCATCACCGGCTGGTTCCAGGGCGCCGGCCCCGACGAGTTCACGCGGAGTGTGGTCACGTACTACGGGCCGCAGGCGGCCGATGACCTGCTCGAGCGCACCGTCTGGCACGCGGGCCAGCACCTGCGCCAGCTCTACGTGCTCGCCGAGCGGCTCGGCGTGACGCCGCCGGCGCCCCTGCCCATGGACGCGCTCGAGGGACTGCCGCTTCCCGAGGCAATCTGGTAGGCTCGGCGCGGCGATGAGCGGGACACGGGAGGCCGCGATGACGACGGAGGCGTGGTTCGACGGGCTGACGGCGGAGCTGCTAGCGCAGAGTCCGTTCCGGCGCTCGGACTACTTCAAGCGCTTCGCCTCCGGGGCGCTCCGCCGCGAGCAGGTCTGGGCGCACATCGCGCAGCACTACCTGCTCATCGCCTGGTTCCCGCGGATCTTCAGCGGCATTCACACGCGCTGCGACGACTTCGAGGTCCGAAAGGATTGCGCGCGCCATCTGCTCGTGGAGGACCTCGGCTATTTCGAGGGCCGCGTCGGCGGCACGCCGGATCACGACGAGCTCTTTCGACGCATCGGTGACGATCTCGGCTACAGCCGCGACGAGTACGCCCGCATCGTGGCCGTGCCGGAGATGGCGGCCATCATCGACTTCTTCCGACGCCTGGCCCACGAGGTGCCGTGGAGCGCCGCCCTCTGCGCCACCGCGCTGCTCGAGGAGGAAGTCGTCGAGATCGCGCAAACGGTGGGGAAGGCGCTGGTCGAGCACTACGGCGTGCGCGCGGAGTGGGGCGCCATGAACTACACCGTCCACGAGGCGATCGAGAAGGAAGAATCCGGCGAGACGAAGAAGACGATCCTGAAGCACCTGCGCAGAGCGGAGGATCGCCGCGCGGCGGAGGCGGCCATGCGCGAGATGCACCGGCTGCTGGAGGCGTACGCCGACTCGCTCGCGCGGAGGGTGCTGGCATAGGCTTCCGCGCCGTTCTCCTCCTCACCGCGTTGGCGGCGTGCGCGTGCTCGCAGGTGGCGCTCACCGGGCGCTCGCAGCTCTTGCTGGTTCCCGACGCGCAGGTCGCCGACCTGTCGCGTCAGAGCCGCGCGAAGTTCTTCCAGGAGGCCGAGCGCCAGAATGCGCTCGTCAAGACCCAGGACTCGGACGGCGCCACCTCCCTGCCCATGGTGGAGCGCGTGTCGAGCCGCATCGTGCAGGCCGCCGGCCTTGCCCAGCAGGCGCAGTGGCGGGTGGCTCTCGTGCGATCGAAGGACGTCAACGCCAACGCCTCGGCCGACGGCACCATCGTCGTCTACACCGGCATCCTGCCCGTGGCCGAGAGCGAGTCGGGGCTGGCGGTCATCCTCGGCCACGAGGTCGCGCACGTCGTCGCGCGCCATTCGGGCGAGCGGCTGAGCCAGATGCTCGTGGCCCAGGGCGTGACGAACGTGGCCGCGGCCTTCGCCAGCCCGCAGTACCAGGCGCCGCTCGGCGCCGCGCTCGGACTCGGGTCGCAGTACGGCGTGCTGCTGCCGTTCAGTCGCCACCACGAGTCCGAGGCCGATCACCTCGGCATCTACTACATGGCCAAGGCCGGCTACGATCCGGCCGAGGCGCCGCGCCTCTGGGAGCGCATGAGCGCGAAGGGCAAGTCCGGGACGCCGGAGTTCATGTCGACGCATCCGAGCGATGCCACGCGCATCGCGCAGCTGCGCGCGTGGCTGCCCGACGCGCGGCGCTACTACGAGGATCCGAAGCTGCCGCTGCCGGCGGTACTCGGGCGCTGAAGCGCCCGGACCTCGGCGCGCGGGTGCGATCCGCAGCGCTCAGCTGTCTTCGTCGGCCCAGGCCGCCGTCAGTCGGTGGGCGAGCGTGCGATGGCGGCGGAAGTAGTAGGCGAGCATGGCGGTCGCGGCCAGGATGTTGCCGACGAAGATGGTCCAGCCAGCCACCTCGTCCAGCAGCCAGGAGGCGGCGATCAGGATCAGGCCGAAGAAGAAGATCTCGAACGAGGTGAACAGGATCACCAGCGCGAAGATCAGCATCGGCTGCCGCTCGGCGCCAGCGATCAGCAACGCGCCGACGATGCCGAAGATGACGAACGCGAGGCCGTGGACCACCGTGTAGCCGGCGACGGCGGCGGTCGATGTGGGCTGGCGCAGGAAGGCCTTGCCGAGCAGCTCGGGCGTGCGCAGCGGATCACCCTGGATGGCGTCGATGGCGAAGAACCACAGCGCCACCACGGCCGCGCCGATGATGCCGGCCACGATCCCCTCGCGCAGCACCATGCCCCAGGAGCCCACCAGCGAGCGCGGCAGCGCCCGGTGCGCGCGGAAGAGATACCAGAGCATCGCGAGCGAGGCGAGGAGATTGCCGACCAGCACCGCCCACCAGACGAGCGCGCCCTGCATGGACTGGCCGAAGGCGCCGAGCACGCCGAAGAAGAAGGCCTCGAAGCACGCGAAGAGCACGACGAAGCCAATGAAGAGGGCCGGCTCGCGCTCGCTCACGGCCATGATCGTCGCCGCCACCACACCGAACGCGATGAAGGCCAGGCCGTGCAGGATCGTGTAGCCGAGGATCGGTCCCAGCGAGGGTTGCACACCGACAGGTGTGTCGACCCCGTGGAAGACGAGCGCGCCGAGCAGGCCGGGCGTGAGGAAGGGGCGGCCGCGCGCGACGTCGAACACGAAGAACCACACGGCCACGGCTGCCGCGCCGATGAGGCCGGCGACGATGCCCTCCCGCAAGACCGACCGCTCGCCCGTCATGGCCGTCCGGGCGTCATGGTAGCAACCTCTCCGGCCAGGCGGAAGCCGTAGTCCGAATACCGCAAGCCGGGTGGTAACGAGGAGCGGTGGGCAACGGGACTCCAGGGGTTGGCGTGGCGCCAGGCGCCGCCGCGGCTCACGCGTCGCGTGCCGTCGGCCGGGCCTCGCGGATTCGTGACCGGTGAGCGCGCGTAGTACGTCTCGTCGTACCAGTCGCTGCACCACTCGTGACACACACCGGAGAGGTCGTACAGCCCGAGCGCGTTCGGCGGCGTGGCGCGCACGCGCGGCGGGTGCTCGAAGCGCGTCGCCGGCGGCGCGCCGCCCCACGGCAGCCCGGCGCCGGCGGCACCGCCGCGCGCGGCCTTCTCCCATTCCGCTTCCGTCGGCAGCCGCCCGCCGGCCCACGCGGCGTAGGCGGCGGCGTCCGCCCACGCGACGCCGACCACCGGCTGGTCCGGCGCGTCGAAGCCTGGCGTGGCCCAGAAGGCGGGCGAGGCGGCGCCGGTGGCGCGCATGAACGCGGCGAAGTCAGCGTTGGTCACCGGAATGGTCGCGATGCGAAAGGCGTCGAGCCACACCTCGTGGACGGGGCGCTCGGCGGGCGGGCCGTCGGGATTGCCCATGCGGAACGGTCCGGCCAGCACCGTCACGAAGTCCACGAGGATATAATGCGCCTCATGAAGACGGCGGAACGGATGGGCCGGCTGGGCACGGAGTCGGCGTTCGAGGTGCTCGCGCGCGCCAAGGCGCTCGAGCGTCAGGGCAAGCAGATCGTCCATCTGGAGATCGGCGAGCCCGACTTCGACACGCCCGCGCATATAAAGGAAGCGGCCAAGCGCGCCCTCGATGCCGGCGCCACGCACTACGGGCCGTCGGCGGGCCTGCCGGAGCTCCGCGACGCCATCGCCAAGCACGTGAGCGAGACGCGCGGCGTCCCCGTCGCGGCCGACCAGGTGGTGGTCACGCCCGGCGCGAAGCCGATCATGTTCTTCACGATCATGGCGCTGGCCGGATCCGGTGACGAGGTCATCTATCCCAATCCCGGGTTCCCGATCTACGAGTCGGTCATCAACTTCGTCGGCGCCACCCCCGTGCCGATCCCGCTGCGCGAGTCGAGCGAGTTCGGCTTCGACCTCGAGCTCTTCGAGAAGTCGGTCTCCTCGCGGACGAAGCTCATCATCATCAACTCGCCGGAGAACCCGACGGGCGGCGTCCTCGACCGCGGTCAGATCGAACGGATCGCGGCCATCGCGCGCGCGCATCAGGTCCCCGTGCTGGCCGACGAGATCTATCGTCAATTCCTCTACGAGGGCGAGTTCGTCTCCATTCTTCAGGTGCCCGGGCTGCACCGGCAGACGATCCTGCTCGACGGCTTCTCGAAGTCGTACGCGATGACCGGCTGGCGGCTCGGCTATGGCGTCTTTCCTCCCGAGCTGGTCGAGCACATCACGCGGCTCATGGTGAACTCGGCTTCGTGCACGGCGTCGTTCGTGCAGCTGGCCGGCGTCGCCGCCCTGCAGGGCGAGCAGGCGCCGGTCGGACGGATGGTCGCGGAGTTCAAGCGTCGTCGCGACGTTCTCGTCGACGGATTGAACAAGCTGCCGGGCGTGACGTGTCTTCGGCCGCGGGGCGCGTTCTACGTCTTCCCGAACATCACGGGCACCCGACGCTCGTCGGCCGAGGTCGCGGAGCGCCTGCTGAACGACGCCGGCGTGGCCGCGCTGTCGGGCGCGGCCTTCGGCGCGCACGGCGAGGGCTATCTGCGGTTCTCCTATGCCAACTCGGAGGCGAATCTCCGGACCGCTCTCGAGCGGATGCGGCCGGTCTTCGAGTCCTTCGCGCGCTGAGCCGGCGCCGTCGCCGCTGACATGAGCCGCACGACCGTTGCGGCCGTGGTCGCCGACGGTCTGGCCCGGGCCGGCACGCGGCGCCTGTTCGTCGGGCCCGGCGCCGCCGCCGCGCTGATCGATGCCGCCCGCGCTCGCGGCGTGTCCCTCGTCGAGGTCGCCGGCACCACCGCGGCCTGTCTCATGGCCGCCGTCAGCGGGGAGCTGGACGAGGCGCCGGGGGCGGCCGCCCTCTCGCTCGCCGGCGGCGTCACCGCGGTCGTGGACGGCGCCGCGCATGCAACGCGCGATCGCGCACCGGTGATCCTCGTCTCGGACGGTGTCGCCGACGCGCGGCTGCTGGAGCCGGTGACGAAGGCGAGCCTCGTGGCGGACGCGGCGTCGGCTGGCCACTGGATCGCGCACGCGGCGCAGCTGGCGATGGCGGCGCCACGCGGCGCCGTCCACCTGGCGATCGGCGGCGATGTCGCGATGGCCCCGACGCTGCCGGTGGCCGCGGCGTGCCGGCGGCCCCCGCTGGCGGCACCACCCGCGCACACGCTCGACACGCTGGCGGACATCATCGCCGGCGCCGCCCGGCCGGTGATCGTCGCCGGGCTCGAGATCGTCGAGGCCGACGCGACGTGGCTGCGCGCGCTCGCCGAGTCGCTGCCGGCACCGGTCGTGACGACCGCAAAGGGCAAGGGCGCGATACCCGACCCGCATCCGCTGGCGCTGGGGCTGCTCGTCGCCGGACATCCGCTTGCCACGCGCGCCGATCTGCTCGTCGCTCTCGGCGTCGATCCCCTCGAGATCGCGCCCGGCGCGTGGCCGGCGGCCGTGCCGACCGTGCACGTGAGCGCGGCCGGTGCCGACCCGGCGCCCTATCGCGCGAGCGTCGAGGTCATCGCCGACATCGCGCTGGTGATCGAGGAGCTGGCGCCGCGTCTGCGCGGGCGTCCCGGCGCGGACTGGGACGTCGCCGAGCTCGATCGGATCAAGCGCGCGCGGACGAGCGCGTCACCGCCCGCGCGCGGGCTCACGCGCCGGCGCGTGGTGACCATCGCGCGCGAGGCGACGCCGGCGGGGACGCTGGCGACGCTCGATGTCCCGCTCGCGGACGCATGGCAGTCCGTGGCGCCGCGCGAGCTGCTCGTTCCGAACGGCGTCGCGACGGCGGGCTTCGCGCTGCCCGCCGCCGTCGCCGCCGCGCTCGCACGGGAGGACCGCCGCGTGGTGGCCCTCGGCGCCGCCGCGGGCGTGGCCGCGATGGCGGGCGAGCTCGCCACGGCGGCGCGCCTCGACGCGCCCATCGTCGTCGTGGCGCTCGAGCAGGACGGAGCCGCGACGCCGTTGCTGGAGCCGGCGCGCGCCGCGGGCTTCGTCACGGCCGTGGCGCACGACGAGCCCGCGTTCGGCGCGTCCTTCAGCCGCGCGTGGGCGGCGGCCCGACCCACCTTGATCGTCGCGCGCGTATCCGGGTAAGGGCGGGGGCCGCGCGGCCCCCGCCTCCTCGGTCAGGAGGCGATGGAGCGAGCAAGCCTCGCCTTGCCTCTGTCACCGCGCGCGCCGCGCGGGCGCGCTACTTGGCCACGATGGCGGGATCGACGCGCATCACCACGTAGCCGCCGACGGCGCCGGCGCCGAAGCCCGGCGCGAAGATGCGCTTGGGACGATCGATGACGCCCTGCTGGACGGCGTCGTAGACGGCCAGGGGAATCGACGCCGACGACGTGTTGCCGACGCGATCGATGTTGAAGTAGAGCTGGTCGGGCTTGAGCCCGGCGGCCTTGGCGTAGTGGATGACCATGGTCCTGTTCGCCTGGTGCGGCACGATGAGATCGACGGCGGAGAGCAGGCTGCCGACGCCGCCCTCGGGATTCGGCAAGGCCGACAGCTCGCGAATCATCTGGCCGAGGTAGCGCTTCACGAGCGCTTTCACCTCGCGGCCGAACACGGTGATGTTGTTATCGAACTCCGGATTGGGCCAGACGATCGAGTCCACCTCGCTCACCGGGCCGCTCGCGTAGGTCTGAAAGTACTCGATGTCGGGGGCGGACCCCGACGCCGCGGGCCCAACCACCATGGCGGCGGCGCCGTCGCCGAAGATCATCCGCGACGTTCGCACGGTGCCGATCTTGTCCGAGAACTTCTCGCCGCAGACGACCAGCACCGGTCGATCCACCTCCTGCAACAGGCGCACCGCCTCCGACAATCCGTAGGGAAGTCCGGCGCAGGCGGCCACGATGTCGCACGACGCGTGCGTCTGGAACATCCCGAGCCGCGAGGAGAGCCAGGTGGCCAGCGAGGGCATCATCTTGGTGCTCGTGCAGGAGCAGAAGAGCACCGCGCCGATCTCCTCGGGACGCCGGCGCGCCTTGTCGAGCGCCGCCTGCGCGGCCAGCAGCGCGATGTGGTCGAGGTCGAGCTCCGTGTAGAGCCGCTGGCGGATGCCCGTCTTCTCCTCGATCTCGGCCGCCGTCATCGGCGACCAGGAGTAGGCGGCGTTGCGGATCAGATCGTCGTTCGTGCACGGCCGCTCGCCTTCGTACACGGCCAGCGCCTCGATGCGCGGCATGATCTTGAACTGCCGGCGCACGTCGACGGGCGGGAACGGCGTCACCGGCGGCCGCGCCATGACGGGCGCCGGCTTCGGCGGCCGGCCGCGCTGACCGCGCTTGACGCGGCGGATGAACTCGCGCACCTCGTGATTGCGCGGATGATAGACCACGACGAAATCGTCGTCGGCCAGCTTGCCGACCTCGATCGTCCGCATCTTGTTGCGGTCCCAGCAGTACTCGTTGTGGAGGATCATCATCTGGCGCAGGAGCGCTTCGAGCTCCGGCACCGCGTGGCTGCACTCGACGATGTCGTCGTGGGAGTAGCCCGGGTAGTCCGGATTGTGGACGAGCAGCTGGTAGGTCAGGCTTCGCGGGCTCGCGAGCATCTCCGGTACCGTCGGCTTGATCGGCGTCAGCTCGGCGCCGGCGCCCTTCTTGTGGCGGAACACGTCGACGAGGACGCGGAAGATCTTGTCCTCGGTGCCCTCGTCCCACGTCGGCTTCAGCGCGCGATAGCCGCGCTCGATGGCTGCCGTCAGCTCGCCGCCTTCCCACGCCTTGAAGATCGGCAGGAACACGTCGGAGCTCTGCTTGGGCACGTCGCGCCAGCGCGTCGGCCGCTTCTCGTACATCGTCACCGCGTAGCGGTTCACCCAGAACAGGTCGAGCGCGAGGTCGCGCAGTAGCTCGTACCGGCCCTTGTAGCCGCCGGATTCGAGCCGGGCCACGATGTCCTGCTCGGTCGGCGCTTTCTCTTCGAAGTCCCGGTGAATCACGGCCGTGAACTGATCGAGCGTCTCGAACACGGAGAAGTCGAGCGCCGGGAAAAAGTTCGAAGGAAACACCATGCGACCGTAGCGGTTGATGACGAATGGCTTCATCCCGCTCCTCCTATTCCAGCGACCGTACGCCCGCGGTGGGAGTTGTGCAAGACGCTATACTCGATGCATGGCCATTCTCCAGACGAAAGACCAGGAAGCGGTCCGCAAGGAGTTCGAGCGGCTCACCGGACCCGTCAAGCTCGTCGTCTTCTCGCAGGAGCTCGTGGCGGCGGACCTCTGCCGACAGAACGAGCAGCTCATGAAGGAGGTGGCCGCGCTGTCGGACCAGATCACGCTCGAGGTGCTGAATCCGCAGATCGATCGGGCGCGCGCCGAGGCTTACGGCGTGCCCGACGTGCCGCTCACGGTGGTGGAGGGCGTGCGCGACTACGGCATCCGGTTCCTCGGCATTCCGGCCGGCTACGAATTCAGCAACCTGATCGACGCCATCATCGCAGCCTCGCGCGGCGAGGCCGGGCTCAGCGAGGAGACGAAGGCGACGCTGGCCACGCTGCCCGCCGAGGTCGAGATCAAGGTCTTCTCCACGCCGACCTGACCCTACTGTCCCCGGGCCGTGCGCCTGGCACAGCACATGGCGATCGCGTCGGACAAGGTACGTGCGGTGGCCATCGAGGCGACCGAGTTCCCGGAGCTCTCGCGCGTGTACCAGGTGATGGCCGTGCCGAAGATCGTGATGAACGAGCACGTGCAGTTCGAGGGCGCGCTGCCGGAATCGCAGTTCCTCGACGCCGTCGTTCGCGCCGCCTCCGGAGACGGCCACCGCTGAGGCGCCGGGCGCTCGTCCTCGTCGCGCTGCTCGCGGTGACGTCGCTCGGCGCCGCGGCCGAGCGCACGGCGCCGCTCGAGGTGGGGACGGCGGCGCCGCCGGTCACCCTCGGCGATCAGCACGGCCGGCCGTTCCGCCTCGCAGAGGCGCTCCAGCGGCGCGACCTCGTCGTGCTCGCGTTCTACGTCAAGGCGTTCACCGGCGGCTGAGACCTCGAATTCACCCGGTTCCGGGGTGACCAGGCGAAGTACGCGGCGCTCGGCGCCGAGATCGTCGGCATCTCCGCCGATCCGCCCGAGCGCAATCTCGCGTGGACGCGTCAGCTGCAGCTGCCCTTCCGCCTGCTCAGCGACGCCGACGGCCGGCTGGCGCGTGAATACGGCGTGTGGGACGACACGTGGCGGCTTGCCAAGCGCGTGACGTTCGTCATCGACCGCGCCGGCCGGATTCGCTACGTGGAGCCGGGCAGTCTCGCCATCGACACGTCGCGCACGCTCGATGCCGTCCAGAAGCTCGCGCGCGCGAAGTAAGCCGCCTCCGCATCTCTTCGCCTACGGCACCCTCATGCGCGGGTACCGCCGCCACCAGTTTCTCGCCGGCGGCGCCACGCTGGTGGGGCAGGCGACCGCGCCGGGCCGCCTGCTCGACCTGCACCACTACCCGGGATTGATCCCCGGCCGCGGCCGGGTGCGAGGGCAGCTCTACCGGCTGCACCGGGCCGAACTTCTCCCCGTGCTGGATCGCGAGGAGGGGTACAATTTCGTCCGCGGTCGCACCACCGTCACGCTCGTGGGCGGCCGCCGCGCGTCCGCGTGGGTCTATCGATATCGAGGACCACGCGAGCGGGCGATCCTGATCCCACACGGCGACTACCGGAGGATCCGATGGCGATGACCGCCGCCGAGCTTATCAAGGCCGACCAGGACCACCTCATCCATCCGCTGCATCACCCCATCGATCACGCGGAGCCGATGATCTACGTGCGCGGCCGCGGCGCCATCATCGAGGATTACGGCGGCCAGAAGTACATCGACGGCCTGGCCGGCCTCTGGAACGTCAACGTCGGTCACGGCCGCGCCGAGCTGGCCGAGGCGGCCATGACGCAGATGAAGGAGCTCGCCTACTTCTCCGCCTATGCGGGCTCGTCGAACCTGCCGGCCATCCAGCTGGCGCAGAAGCTGATGGAGCTGACCTACGACAACATGCAGGGCGTCTTTTTCACGTGCGGGGGCGCCGAGGCCAACGAGTCCGCTTTCAAGACGGCGCGCTTCTACTGGAAGGCCAAGGGCAAGCCGGAGAAGTTCAAGGTGATCTCGCGCGTCAACGGCTATCACGGCGTGACGCAGCAGGCGATGAGCGCGACCGGCATGGCCGCCTACTGGAAGATGTTCGAGCCGCGCGTGCCGGGCTTCATCCACATCCCGACCTGCTATCCGTACCGCATGCCCGACGCCAGGCCGGGCGAGACGGCCGGCCAGGCGGCGGCCCGCCTCCTGGAAGAGGCCATCCTGAAGGAGGGTCCGGACACGGTAGCTGCGTTCATCGCCGAGCCGATCCACGGCGGCGGCGGTGTGCTCTATCCGACCGACGATTACTTCCCGCTCGTCCGACAGATCTGCACGAAGCACAACGTGCTGTTCAT
>Ga0075421_100001092_pt1 | contig 30973 bp, 33 predicted proteins | sample SoiMetdeltSBSDD5_FD_75292 | JGI IMG/M metagenome (GOLD analysis project Ga0075421, IMG submission 75292) | Bulk soil microbial communities from a Populus tree surrounding site in Tennessee, USA - Soil MetaG P. deltoides SBSDD5 | ecosystem: Environmental > Terrestrial > Soil > Tree plantation... | reverse complement strand
CAGCGCGAGACGACGCATCATGGAAGCCTCCTCAGGCGGTGTCGGCCCACGGCGCCCACCACCGGGCGGCGAGACCGACGGCTCCGTAGAGCAGCAGGCCGATCACCGAGATCCACAGCAGCGCGGCGAATGCCACGGGCGTGTTGAGGTTGGTCTGCGCGTTGACGATGACCATGCCGAGCCCCGCCTGCGAGGCGACGAACTCGCCGACGACCGCGCCGACCACGGCCGCCGTGGCCGTCACCTTCAGCGCCGAGAGCACGTACGGAAGGGCGTTGGGCAGCCGGATGGTCAAGAAGACTTTCCACGTCGGCGCGCCGAAGACGCGCCCGAGGTCGAGGAGCTCGTCGTCGATCTGGGTCAGTCCCACGGCGGTGTTGATGACCACGGGAAAGAAGCCGATGAGCGCGGCGATGAGCACGTTCGGGATGATGCCGTAGCCCAGCCAGAGCAGGAAGAGCGGCGCCACCGCTACCTTCGGCAGCGTGTTGACGAAGACGAGGAACGGCAACAGGGCGCGCGCCGCCAGCGCCGACGACGCGATCGCGATACCGAGGGCGACGCCGGCGGCGGCGGCGAGCGCGAAGCCGCCGAGAATCTCGAGGGTGGTGACCCACAGGTGTGTGTGCCACGGCACCGAGCCGCCAAAGGCGGCGCGGAGCACGGCCACCGGCCCTGGAAGGAGATACTCCCGCACGCCGAGCACGGGACCAGCCAGCTGCCAGGCGCCGAGCAGCGTGGCGAAGACGATCAGCGAGGGGAGCAGCCGTGAAAGCGCGCGCGCGGCCATCCGCGCGATCATCATAGCGCCGCGCCCCTGTGCTACGCTACGATCCGTGCGCTGGCTCATCGTGCTGCCGTTCGCGCGGGCCGGCCTCATGGGCGTCGATTTCGCCGATGAGCTGACGGCCATGGGTCACGAGGTCCGCCTCTTCGCCTATCGTCGCGACAACCTCCTCTACAAGAATCGCTCGACGAAGGCCGCCTACCAGCAATGGATCCTCCGCCGCCTCGAGCGCGTCTGCCTCGCCTGGGGGCCGGCCGTCGTCCTCGTCATCAAGGGCGGACCGATCGCCCCCGGGCTCATCCGTCGCGTGAAAACCCGTCGGGACACGCGGTTCGTCAATTTTTTCCCGGACAATCCGCTGTGGATGATCCCGTTCGACTGCATCGAGGCGTACGACGCGTTCTTCACCAAGGAGCGCTACGCCATGGCCAGCCTCCAGCAGGTCGGCCTGCGGAACCTCCACTATCTTCCGATGTACTGCGTGCCCACGCTGCACCACCCGGTGGTGCTGACCGCCGAGGACGTTCGACGGTTCGCCGCGCCGCTGTCGTTCGTGGGCAGCCGGTACGACTACCGCGAGCGGTTCGTCCGCGAGCTCGCCGACTATCCGGTCCGGCTGTGGGGACAGGGATGGTCGCTCGCGACCGATCCCGTGATCCAGCGCATGGTGGCGGGTGGTCCGGTGTACGGTCGGGACAAGCTCTCCGTGTACGCCGCGTCCACGCTGTCGCTGAACCATCACCATCCGATGAACGACATCGTCGGCGTCAACACGCGCACGTTCGAGCTGGCCGGCGCCGCCGCGTGCCAGCTGGTGGATGCCAAGGAAGACGTCGCGCATCTCTTCAAGGCCGGCGAGGAGGTCCTGACCTACCGCGATCTCGCCGAGCTGCGCCGGCACATCGATTATTACCTCGCGCACCCCGACGAGGCGCGCGCCATCGGCGAGAATTCCCGTCGCCGCGCGCTCGCGGAGCACACGCTCCGCCATCGGCTGGACGCCATGCTCGACGTCCTCCGCGTATGACGGGCGCCTCGCTCGCACAGAGCCTGACCTGCATCGACTGTGGCACCGCCCACGCACTCGGCTACCGCCTCGAGTGCGACAAGTGCCGCGGACTCCTCGAGCTTCGCTATGACACCGAGACGCTGCGGCGGCGTGGTCCGGCCATCCTCTCGGGTCATGGCCTCTGGCGGTATGCCGCCGTCCTGCCGATCGCGGACCCGCAACACCGGGTCACTCTCGGCGAGGGCGGCACGCCGCTGCTCGAGGCGCCGCGACTGGCGCAGAGCCTCGGCGTGCGCCGGCTCGTGCTCAAGTTCGAAGGATCGAATCCCACGGGGACCGTGAAGGACCGCTCCTCGGCCACGGGCGTGGCCGCCGCCCTCCAGTTCGGCTTCAACGCCACGTCCGTCGTGTCCAGCGGCAACGCCGGCTCGTCGATCGCGGCGTACTCGGCGCGGGCCGGCCTCAGGTCGCTGATCTTCGCCTACGAGCGTGCGTCGGTGCCGAAGCTGCTGCACATGGCGGCCACCACCACGGATCTCGTGCTCTATCAGGGCGTCTACGACGACCTGATCTCGCACTGGGACCGCCTGGTGGAGTCGCGTCTCTTCTTCGACTGCGGCGCCTCGCGCAACGCCTACAAGCACGAGGGCAAGAAGACGATCGCGTACGAGATCGCCGAGCAGAGCGACTGGGCGCCGCCGGACGTCGTGGTGGCTCCGGTGGCGGTGGGCGAGACGTTCATCGCCGCCGCCCGCGGATTCCGCGAGATGCACGAGGCCGGCTGGATCGCGGGCGTGCCGACGCTCATCGCCGCCCAGGCCACGCGCGCCAATGCCATCGTCCGCGCGTTTCAGAGCGGCACCGCACTCGCGCCGCTGAAGATCGGCTACACCGTCGCCGAGGGGCTCGCCGCCGGCAATCCGGGCCGCAAGGGCGAGTGGGTGCTGCGCCTGCTGCGCGAGGGCCACGGCGCGGCCGCCGACGCCGAGGATGACGAGATCCTCGCCGCGCAGCGGACGCTGGCGCGCTCGGAGGGAGTGTGGGCGGGACCGACGGGCGTGGCCACGCTGGCCGTGCTGATGAAGATGCTCACGGCGAAGGAGGTCGATCCCGCGCAGTCGTTCTGCGTCATCCTGAGCGAGACGGGACTGAAGACGGAGGCGGCCGCGCCGAGCCGCGAGGCGACGGCCTTCGACTTCGCGTCGCTCAAGCGTCTCGTCGAAGATCGGCTCGCCCGCCGCTGAGCCTCTGTCGCGGGCGTTCTACCGGCGGCCGGCGCCCGCCGTCGCCCGCGACCTGCTGGGCTGCGTGCTCGTCTCGCGCCGCGGCCGTACGCTGACCTCCGGCCGCATCGTGGAGACCGAGGCGTATCTGGGTCCCGAGGATGCGGCCTCGCACGCGGCATTCCGACCCGGAAGCCGTGCCCTCTTCTATGGCGACGGCGGCCACGCCTACGTGTACCTGAACTACGGCGTGCACCACTGCCTGAACGCAATCACGAGTCCCGCGGGCGAGCCCGGCTGCGTGCTCATCCGCGCGCTGGCGCCGCTCGACGGTGTCGCGGCCATGGCCGGTCGCCGCGGCACACCGCCGTCGCCGCGGCTGGCCAGCGGGCCGGGCAACCTCACCCGCGCCCTCGGGATCACGCTGCGCGACAACGGCGCCGACCTCACCGCCGGGCGGCTCGTCATCCTGCCCGCCGCCGGCCCGCGCACATTCACGGTCGCGTGCGGGCCCCGCATCGGTATCACGCGCTCGACAGAGCTGCCCCTGCGATTCTGGATCGCCGGCGACCCGTGCGTGTCCGGACCGCGTCGCGGCTAGCGCGCCGCGCGCCAGCGCCACACCGTACGGACGGCGCGAGCGAGCACCGTCCAGCCGAGGAGGACGAGGGCCACCGAGCCGACGAGCGCCAGCGCGTTCAGCGGAAAGCCGAGCGCGAGCGTGCTGTCGCCGCGGAGCGCGATGGCGGCCACGGGCCAGATCATCGCGAGGGGAACGAGGCGCAGCGAGCCGGTGACATCGCCGCCGGCCGCTACATCGCGCACGACGAGATAGCCCGCGATGAGCAGCGCCGGCACCAGAACGGCAACGTAGACCCAGCCGAACAGTCGGATCACGCCGCCGGCTGTCTTCAAGAATGTCGCGAGCCGCGACGCCATACGCCGGCGCCGGGCACGGAGCGCGGAGCGCCACTGCGTGCGGCGACGGCCTGCGGCTCGCATCAGGCCGACCGCACGCGGAATGCCGTCGTCATCGTCCGCGCTTGAGCGCCTCGGGCTCGAACAGGGCGTCGTCGGGATTCGTGTTGACGGCGGCCGAGCGGACGATCACGAGGAGCACCAGCTTGCCGTCCACGAACGCCTCCTGACGGTAGGGGAAGGCGAACCCGCCGGCGAGGCGCCGGTGCTCGGAAAAGGTCAGATCGACGAGGCCCTCGCCTTTCGGCAGGCGGTCGCGGGCGACGAAGCGAATGACACCGCGCTCGCCGTCGAGCCAGACCTGGGGCACCGCGCGCTGGCCGGGCGTGGCGCCGATCACGGTGACCGGCCGGCCGCCCACGCTGGTGTCGTAGCTCACGTCGCCGCGCACGCCGAGGGCCGTCCACTCCGCCAGGAGATCGGCCCCGCTGCGGCGCAGCGGCACCAGCAGGTGCGTGCGATCGCGGCGGTGATCCGGTGGTGGCAGCTCGTGCATGCGGCCGTCAGCGCGCCTCACCCATGCGCGGTCGTCGACGGTCAGGCGGACCTCGCGCTGGCCATCGACGATCTGCTCGACGCGCTGGCGGCGCGGGAGCTTCAGATAGATGCGCTGCTCGCCAATCGACTTGGCCTGGCGGCCGGTCGGATCGTAGAGGGTGAGCGTCTGATCGATGACGAGGCTGTTGACGCTGACCTGTCCCAGCGTCCTCAGGAATGAGTCGACGGCCGCGCGGGAGTCGGCGGCCACGGCACCCCCCACGAGGGTCACGGCGAAGAGCAGGGCGAGGAGCGCGCCGGGCACGTTTTCGTTATACGGAAGGGGGGCGCGGGAAGTCAACGAAAACGCTCAATTTTTCGGGCTAAAATATTGACACTCCGCGGCGGCGTCCGTATGATCGAAGCCAACCAAGGAGCTCTTTTGCCGACTTCCCCTGATACCCTGACCGCCGGCGTCCTTGATCTGATCTGGAGCGCGGGACCGGTCGCCAAGCTCGTCCTGGCGATCCTGGCGATCTTCTCGATCGTCAGCTGGGCGCTCATCGTCGAGAAGTGGTGGCAGCTCCGTCGCGTTCGCTCGCGCACGGTAGGCTTCCTCAAGGTCTTCCGCGAGGCGCGCCGTCCGTCGGCGGTGGCGCTGGTTGCCAAGAAGTTCCGCGACAGTCCGCTGGCCCAGCTCTACGTGGCCGCGTACCAGGAGCTGTCCGGCACCCCCGACGCGCTCGACCACGGCCTCGACGACGCCGACGACGCCGGGACTGATCGGCTGGCCGCCGTCGACCGTGCGATGCGCCGCCAGGCGGGCATGGAGGTCGCGCATCTCGAGCGCTACCTGCCGTTCCTCGCCACCACCGCCAGCGCCTGCCCCTTCATCGGCCTGTTCGGCACCGTGTGGGGCGTCATGTCGGCCTTCCACGGCATCGGCGCGCAGGGGTCGGCGAGTCTCGCCGTCGTCGCTCCCGGCATCTCCGAGGCCCTCATCGCCACCGCGGCCGGCCTCGGCGCCGCCATCCCGGCCGTCATCGGCTACAACTATTTCGTCAACCGCGTGAAGCACTGGGCGACGGAGATGGAGGGCTTCACCCTCGATCTGCTCAACATGCTGAGCCGCCCGGCACCCAAGCTCACGCGCCCGGCCAAAGATGGCATTTAGCACGCCCGCCGGCGGCGGCGACAGTCGTCGTATCGGCACCACGCTGGCCGAGATCAACATCGTGCCGCTCGTCGACGTGGTGCTGGTGCTGCTCCTCATCTTCATGCTGACGGCGCCCATGATGTACCGCGGGATCGACGTCAATCTCCCCCGCGCCGCCGCCAAGCCCACGGCGGTCGAGGAGCGGCTCGTCTTGACGGTGACGAAGGACCGCACGCTGTTCCTGAACGAGAAGCGCATCGCGCCCGGAGGGCTCGAGGGTTCGCTGCGCGACGCCTTCCGCGGCCGCAACGACAAGACGCTCTACCTCAAGGCCGACGCCGCCCTGTCGTACGGCGCCGTCGTCGAGACCATGGACATGGTCCGTCGCGCCGGCATCGAGCGCCTCGGCATGGTCACCGAGCCCGCCCGCGAGCGCTGACGTGAGCATCGCCACGGCGACGCTCCGGATGAGACCGCCGAGTGGGCCCGCCCTGGGCAGGACGCGCCTGCCCCTCGCCGCCACGGTGTTCTCCGCGCTGCTGCACGGCTCGCTGGCCGCCGGTCTCGTGCTCTCCGCGCAGTACTGGGCCAGCGAGAAGCCGAAGACCTATGTCGTGAATCTCGTCCCCGCCGTCGCCGCCGTCGGCTCGCCGCAGGGGCGCGCCGAGACGCCGCCAGCCACGACGCCGCCGGCGCCCCTGCCCCCGCGCGCCGAGGAGGTCACTCGCCCGGCGCCCAGCCGCCCCGCCGAGCTGCCGGCGCGAGAGGCGCCGCGCGACATGCCGCCACGCGCGCGTGACGTGGCCGCCCTGCCTGACCGTCCGCTGCCGACGCGCGCACCCGCGCTGCCGAAGGCGGGCGACAAGGAGCTGCCGGCGATGGCGAGCACGGCGAAGGCGCCGCCGACGCCTTCGGAGCGGCCGACCACGGAGACCGCGCGCGTGGCGCCACCGCCGCCGCCGTTGCCGCTCGGGCAGCGTGACGGCTCCCCGCAGGGCTCCGGTCCAATGACGCTCAACGTGTCGGACTTCCCCTTCGCCTGGTACCTGAGCCGCGTGCAGGCGAAGGTGACGGAAAGGTGGGCCGGCAAGGCGCTGCCGGGGCAGCAGCCGGTCGCCGTGTTCGACATCAACCGTGAGGGCCACGTCAGTCGGCTGGCCATCGAAAAGAGCTCTGGCAACAGCTACTACGATCAGGCCGCGTTGCGCGCGATCACCGAAGCCAATCCGTTCCCGCCGTTGCCCGCGGAGTTCCCGGGGCAGACGCTGCGCGTGCATCTCGGCTTCAACTTCAGCGCCGAGCGAGGATAACCACCGTGTCGGTCCAGCGTTGCGCCGTCATCATCGTGCTGCTGCTCGTCGCCGTTCTGGTCACGCCGTGGTCGCTGCCGCTACTGCGCGCCCAAGGGGTCGACGTCTTCATCAACATCACGAGCGGCGGCTCCAAGAAACTGAACATCGCGGTGCCGGAGTTCACGGTCGTCTCCGGGACCGACAGCCAGGGTGCCGGCAAGCAGATCGCCGCCATCACCGGCGCCGACCTGACGTTCTCCGGCCTCTTCAGCGTGGTGGCGGCCACCGGCGCCATTCCGGCCAACAACGCCGCTGCGCTCCAGCAGTCGTGGAAGGAGTTCGCCGCCGCCGGAGCTCACGCCGCGTTGCACGGCCTGCTCACGATCCGACCCGATCGTCTCGACGGCGAGATGCGTCTTTACGACCTCACCACGCCCGAGCATCGGCTCATCACGACCAAGAAGTTCGACGTCCCCGGCGTGCAGGGCCGGCGCCTCGCACACAAGATTGCCGACGAGGTGGTGCTGCAGTTCACCGGCGAGCCCGGCGTGGCCGACACCAAGATCGCCTACGTGGCGGGGCCGCGCGGCGCCAAGGAGATCGTGGTCGCCGATTACGACGGCGCGTCGCCGGTGCCGCTCACGCGCAACGGCTCGATCAATCTCACACCGGTCTGGAGCCCCGACGCACGGTCGCTCGCCTACACCTCCTACAAGCAGGGCTATCCCGACCTCTATCGTGCCTTCCCGTTCGAGCGCCGTCCGGAGCAGACGCTGGCGGCCTTCGTCGGCATCAACACGGCCCCCGCCTTCAGCCCCGACGGCAAGAGCATCGCGATGACGCTGTCCAAGGACGGCAATCCCGAAGTTTACGTGCTGACGCTGGCGACGGGCACCATGCGGCGGCTCACCCGTCACGCCGGCATCGATACGGAGCCCACGTGGGCGCCCACCGGGCGTCAGCTCGCGTTCATCTCGGATCGCACGGGCAGTCCGAATCTGTACGTGATGGACGCCGAGGGCACGAGCGTGCGGCAGCTCACGTCGGGCGGCTTCCACACCCAGCCACGCTGGTCACCGAAGGGTGACGCGATCGCCTATACGGCGCGGCAGGGCATCCACGACATCTGGCTCATCAACGTGGACGGCTCGAATCCGCGCCGACTCACGGGCGGCGGCGGTGACAATCAGGGGTCCACGTGGGCGCCGAGCGGACGACACCTCGCGTTCCAGTCGAATCGGAACGGACGCTGGCAGATCATGGCCATGCTGATCGACGGAAGCGCCCAAGCCGTGATCACGACGGGTGCAGCCGAGGCGACAAGCCCCTCGTGGTCGCCGCGGTTGCCGTGATACAGTCTCAGGCGTTGCAGCGGGCACTCAGCAGCAGATCAAAAGGAGGCGTCATGGCTACGCGCGGTTCTTTTCTTGTTGTGACATCGCTGCTCGTTCTGGCCGCGATCGGCAGTGGGTGCGCCAAGCGTCCGGCAACCACCCAGGCCGCGGCCCCCGCTCCAACGGGCACGGCGAGCACGATGGCACCAAGTTCCAGCCAGCCGGGCGGCACGACCGCCACGCCTTCCGGACCTTCGATGTCACAGCCCGGCGGCGGCGGCACCGCCACGCCCACCCCGGCCCCGGCGGCGCCGGCACCGGCGGCGCGACCGGAGGTGCGCACCTTCGTGGCCGTGCCGGAGCTGCAGGACGTGTTCTTCGACTTCGACAAGTACGACATCCGTCCTGCCGACACGCGGACACTCGACGCCAACGCGGCATGGCTCAAGTCGAATCCGAATCACCTCGTTCTGATCGAGGGGCATGCCGACGAGCGCGGCACCAACGAGTACAACCTCGCTCTTGGCGAGCGGCGCGCGAAGTCGACGATGAACTACCTCGTCTCGCAGGGTGTCCAGGCCAATCGTGTCACCATCATCAGCTACGGTGAAGAGCGGCCGACCTGCATGGAGAAGAGCGAAGGGTGCTGGGCCAAGAACCGGCGGGCACACTTCCTGGTGAAACCCCGATAGTCGCGCGGGACACGGCGGCGAGGACGGGCGCGCCCCTGATCCTCGCCGCGCTGCTCTTCGGCGGCTGCGCGTCGGTGAGCGACGTCACCGGCGTCGCCACGCAGCAAGACCTCATGGAGGTCCGCACCGAGCTCGCCGTCGTCCAGAAGAGCGCGCTGATGGCGAAAGCCGACGCCGAAGCCGCGCTGGCGCAGATCGACAAGCGCCAGCGCGAGCGGACGGCCGAGGACGAGCGGCGGCTGCAGGTCCTCGCGCAGCGACTGGAGGGACTTTCCACTGGCCTGACGTCCCTGGCCGGACGCCTCGACGATCTGAACACGCGCACGGAGGCGCTCGGCCGCCAGATGCGCGCCGCCACCGCCGTCCCGGCCCCGCTGCCACCCACCGCGACCGCCCGCCCCGCGGCACCGGCACCGGCGCCCGCCCCCGTCGAGGCAACACCAGGCTCGCGGCCGTCCACGAACGCACTCCAGCCGCAGGACATTTACCAGGCGGCGTACATCGACTTCAGCAAGGGGAGCTATCCGCTCGCCGTGGCCGGCTTCCGTGAGTTCCTGCGCCGCTATCCCGACCATCCGCTCGCCGGCGCCGCACAGTACTGGATCGGGGAGGCGCACTTCAGCCTGGCCCGCGGCTTCACCAACGCCGGGCAGGCGGACAAGGCGACGGAGGCGCTCGAGCAGGCCGTGCAGGAGTTCCGGAAGGTGCAGGCCAACTTCGCGCGCAGCGAGAAGGCGGCCACGGCCCTCTACAAGGAAGCGCTGGCGCTGCTGGATCTCAAGCAGCCGGCCGTGGCTCAGGCCCGCTTGCAGTATCTCGTCGACAACTTCCCGCAGGCCGAAGAAGCCCCCCTCGCCCGCGAGCGCCTCGCGGCTCTGAAGCCTTCCGACCGCTAGTTCTCAATCTTCTTGATTCTTGCGCTCCACTCGCGGCCGCCGCCGTTCTGAGCGCGGCGGCGGCGCCTTCTGCGTGCGCGCGGCCGAGGCGACGAGCGCGCTATCCAGGAAGCGGCGCAGCGGTCCCCGGTAGACGCGCCCGTTCTCGTACCTGATCTCATAGACGTCCGCACTGACCGCGCGCACGCTCACGATCTCGCCTGCACCACCGGCGCCACCGCTCACCGCCGACGCGTCGCCGACGGCGGCCCCTCGCTGCGCTCGTATGAACGCACACGCCTCATCGAGACCTTCGGACCCGATGAGCAAGGCCTGCCAGGGCACTCCGAACAGTGCCGCGAGCTTCTGCAAATTCCCCAGGCTGGGCACCGTGCGGCTCCTCGCGCTCACCCACGCGTTCACCTGGTGCTGGGAGAAGCCGTGTCGTCTCGCCCACGCACTCTCGGAGAGGTTCTCGGCCTGCTGTGACCCTCTGATGCGCGTGGCGATCCGGTCGCGCAACCCAGGAAGCTCCTCGAATCCCATCAGGCTATGGTCGGGATGCGAGGCGCGTCGACCTAAGCGTCCAGATCGTCAACATGTCGAGGTGAGCGAGCAGGATTCACGCCAGACGCCGAAGCCCCACCGCATCGGCGGTTCGCGGCATCCGAGAACGGCGCTGCCTCGAGATATGGGCAGCGCGAGGGCCGAACGTGCACACGGGTGTGGGCGGGCGACCGTCCGGATACTGGCGGCGAGCGCGGTCGTCGTCCTAATTGTCGCCGAGGCCGAGGACCCAGACGATGGCGACATCACGCTCGGGCGGGCCATACACCATCACCGTCGCGCGTGGATCGCCGGTGGACGCGGAGCTCACGAGAACCCCGGGCTCGGTGGCCGGTCCGAACTGCCAGAGCCCCAGCGACACCAGCAAGGCGGCGGCGAGGGCGCCGCCGAGCGCCCACTGAGGTCGCCATCGACGCGACGCGCTCCGTACGGGAGCGAGGACCCGGCGATCCTGGATGCCGCGCACGACGCCAGGCCAGAAGCCGGTCCACTCGGGATCCCGGACGTCCGCGGTGCGGGTCAGGAGCGTATGGAGACGGCGCAACTCGCCGGCCTCGCGCTGGCACACCCCACAAGCGGCCACATGAGCGGCCGTCGAGCGCGCCGTCCCCTCGTCCAGGGCGCCATCCAGCCAGGCGCCCAGTCGCCGTCGCGTGCGATAACAGGTCAACACGTCGGTTGGACGGCTACCCCCCAGGCCTTTATTCTCATGACCGCATCATAGCCGAACGGTTGGTGGGAATGAGGCTCCCCGCCCCCCTGGCCAGCGGCCCGCCCGTCTAGCCGGCCTCCTCGGCTGCCGCCCGTTCCTCGTCCCAGATGACGTAGCAGCGCGGATGGAACTTCAGGCTGTCAGCGGCCCCGAACGCCAGCTCGTACTCGTATCCCGCGTCGATGGCCTCACCGCAACAGCAGCAGCGCACATTGGTCGCTGGCCCCACCCAGAGCTTCGCCGGCGCCCCTCGCGGGAGCTTCGCCGCCTGCAGCAACTGCCGCACGCGCTGCCGCACGATCTCGTCGATCGCCTTCGCTCCCTGGCTCAGACTTGGTCGAGGGCGTAGCGCCACGAGTTCCAGACCAGCACCAGCCGGTGAAGCGTGGTCTCGGGTAGCTGGCCGCGCAAGGCATCGGCGAGCTGATTGCCGCCGACGTCCCTGTTCGCCTGGCAGAGGCGGAAGAGCTCCGCCCGATAGGGATCTTGCTCCCAGAACATGGGGGACATCCTGACCCAGTCGCGGACGCGCTCGATGAGCTCGTGTCTCGGCTGCTGCGCCCGCGCTGCGTCACTGCCCACAGGGTTCAGTACGGCGCCAGCGCGCGCGTCAGCCAGCGGACGCGCGGCTCGACCCAGAGCCCGCACGCCAGCCAGTAGCAGAACCGAAGCCTCGCCCACCATCCGAGCCGCGTCCCATGCTCACCACCGTGTGTCATCGGTACGTTCCCCCGGTCAACCGGCTCATCGCCAGAGAATCCGACCCGTCGGCTTCGTTACAGGATTCGCGCCAAACCAGAAAACTCTCGACGTTTTATCTACTTACACCGCGCCAGGGGCGGGCCCGGGTCGAAGTGCCCAGGAATGTAGGCAGATCGTCGGGACCCGACTGCACAGATTTTTGTGCGGTGGGCACGCGCGTCGTTGATTTGGCGTATTCTTCCGGAGCGCAGCGGGGCTGTGGCGACGCCGTCCGTGCTAGACCGGCTGAGCGTCATTCGGGAGACGACATATGGCTATGCTGTCTCTGTTTGTCGTGTCGGGAGGGCTCCTCGCGCTCGCGCTGTTCGTCTACCGCGCGGACACGCAGAGCGCCATCCATCGGTGGTTTGCGTCGTTCGTCGCCTGCTTCGCCGTGTGGGCGTTCGGAATCGCGGGCCGACAGTCCGGGACGCATCTCGACGCGTGGAACGACGTCGTCTTCGCGAGCGCGAGCTTCTTGCCGGCGACGCTGCTGGGCTTCACCTACGCGTTTCCCGTGCAATCGACGGTGGTGCCGCGCTGGCTCGTGCAGGGCAACGTGGTCCTCGGCGGCGTGTTCGCGCTACTCGCCGCCGCGACCCCGCTCATCTATTACCAACCCGAGATCACGGCCGTCGGCTTCGCGCGGAAGTCAGGACCGATCTATCCCGCGTTCGCCTTCTACATCCTCGCCGGCTGGGTGCTGGGCCTGGCCACGCTGATCGCAAAGTGGCGCGCGGCTCGGAGCGTGGCGCGAACGCAGGTCCGTTACGTCACGTGGGCGTTCCTCCTGTCGGGGCTGGGTGGGCTGACCACGAATCTCCTGCTCCCCTGGATCACGGGGCGATCGACGTATACCTGGTTCGGGCCCTACTTCGGCGTCGTGCTCATCGCCCTGATCGCGCACACGATCATCCGGCACCGCCTGATGAATCTGCGCCTCGTCATCCATCGCGGCCTCACGGTCACGGTGGCGGCGGTGGTGGTGCTGGTCCCGGTCGGCGCGCTCGTGCTGCTCGTCTGGCCCCGCGTCGCCGAGCGACTCGACGTCCGGGAGCACGTCGTGGTCATCGGCGCGGTCATCGCCGTCGGCCTGATCAGCCCGTTCGCGCGTGACGTGGTGGCCGCGCTTCTCGACCGCTACGTGTATCGCACGCACGCGAGCTACCAGCGCACGGTCCGCGAGGCCAGCGCAAAGCTCACGCGCGTGCTCAACATGACGGAGCTGGTGGCCGTGGTGACCACCACCCTGCGCACGACCATCGCGCCCGAGGGGCTGGCCATCTACATGCCCAGCCCCTCGCGGCTCTGTCGCGTGGCCTCGAGCAAGGGCCTGGAGACGAATCGGTTCGAGGCTCCGGACGAGCTGGCGGCGGATATCGCAAGCCGGCTCGTCCGCACCAACGACGCGATCGCCATCGATCACCTGTCGGACGGTGAGGCGGGCCGGCAGCTGATCGCGCGGATGCAGGCCCTCAACTGGGCCGTCGTCCTCCCGCTCTTCGCGGAGAACGCGCTCATCGGCACCATCGCCATCGGGCCGAAGCTGTCGGGCGACCCGTTCTACCGCGAAGACCTGAATCTCCTCATGACCCTCGCCAATCAGGCCGGAGTGGCCCTGAAGAACGCTCAGCGCTACGGCGAGGTCGTGGTCGCGCACGAATACGTGGCCCGGATCGTGGCCTCGATCAGCAGCGGCGTGGTGGCCGTGAACCCGGTCGGCCAGATCACCCTGTTCAACGACGCGGCCGCGCAGCTCACCGGCCGCGACGCCGCCGACGCCCATCAACGCTTCGCGGCTGCCCTTCCGAAGCCGCTCAGCGAGGGGCTGAACACCGCGCTGCACAAGGGAGAGGTGGTCAAGGTCGCGGAAGTGGAGCTCGTGCAGGGCTCGGAAATCCGGCCGGTGATCCTCACCACCTCGCCGATCCTCGACCAGTCGGGGGCCATCATGGGCGCCGTCGCCGTCTTCAGCGATCTGACGCCCCTGAAAGCGCTCGAGCTGGAGCGGCAGAAGGCCGAGCGGCTCGCCTACTTCGAGATGCTCGCCTCCGGCGTCGCCCACGAGATCAAGAACCCGCTGGTGGCGATCAAGACGTTCGCGCAGCTGCTGCCCCGGCGTCAGGACGACCCGGAGTTCATCGACGAGTTCGGCCGCATCTCGTCCCGGGAGATCGGGCGCATCGAGCGGCTGCTCGATCGTCTGCGAACGTTCGCGCAGCCGAGCGAGCGACCGCACGTCCGCATCGATCTGCGCGGTGCGATCGCCGAGGCCATCGAGGTCCTGGAGCCCACCTTCGCCGAGAAGGGCGTACGGCTCGACGTCGATCTGCCGGAGGAGCCGGTCGTCGTCGTGGCCGATCACGACGGTCTCAAGCAGCTGGCCCTCAATCTCCTGATCAATGCGCACGAAGCCACGCCGACCTCCGGCACCGTGGTGGCCGGCGTCCGCCGCCAGGCGGACCAGGCGCTGCTGACGGTGGCCGACACCGGCGAAGGGATCGCCCCCGAGATGCTCGACCGCATTTTCGAGCCGTTCGTCACCACCAAGCCCTGGGGCACCGGCCTCGGCCTGGCCATCTCGGCCGGTATGGCCGCCATGCACGGCGGCACTCTGCGCGCGGCGAATGGCCCCGCGGGCGGCGCGGAGTTCACGCTGAGCCTCCCGCTCGCCCCCGGCCGGGACGAAGGCATGGTGCCGACCGACTCGGGCACGGCGTCGGCGCCGGCCGGTGGCCGATGACGACGCCGCGCTCGGCGGCATCGTCGCGCGGCACGGTGCTCGTCGTCGACGACGAGCAGGCCGTGCGCGCCTCGCTCAGCGCCATCCTCAAGGCCACCTGCCATGTGCTCGAGGCGCGGAACGGACGGCAGGCGCTCGAGATGCTCGACGCGCATCCCGTCGACCTCGTCATGCTCGATCAGCGCATGCCGGGCGAGCAGGGGCTGGACGTGCTCGTGCAGATCAAATCGATCGACCCCACCATCCTGGTGGTGCTCGCCACCGCTGTTCGTGAGGTCAAGACCGCCGTCGAGGCCCTCAAGCGCGGCGCCTATGACTACATCACGAAGCCGTTCGAGGTCGACGACATCGTGCTCCTCGTCCACCGCGCGCTGGAGAAGCGCATGCTGGAGCGTGAGGTGCTGTGCCTGCGGTCGGAGCTGGCGAGGCCCGGCCTCGATCAGAGCGGAGCGCTGCAGGGCATCCTCGGCCGTCATCCGGATATCGCGCGGATCCATCAGGTCATCGCCCAGGTCGCTCCCACGCCGACGACGGTGCTCGTCACCGGCGAGAGCGGCACCGGCAAGGAGCTGGTGGCACGGGCCATTCACCATCTCAGCCCGCGGTCCGACAAGCCGTTCGTGGCGTTCAACGTGGCCGCCTTCCCTGACACGCTGATCGACTCGGAGCTCTGGGGATACGAGAAGGGCGCCTTCACCGGCGCGCACGCCCGCAAGCTCGGACGGTTCGAGCTCGCCCAGGGCGGAACCGTTTTCCTCGACGAGATCGGCTCGTTGCGCCCGGATCTGCAGACGAAGCTCCTCCGGGTGCTCCAGGAGCGCGAGGTGCAGCGGCTCGGTGGCGCCCGGCCGATCCCCGTGGACGTCCGCGTGCTCGCCGCCACCAACGCGGATCTGCAGCTCGCCGTGAAGAACGGCACGTTCCGCGAAGATCTCTACTACCGTCTCAACGTCGTGAACATCCACGTGCCGCCTTTGCGCGACCGGCGCGAGGACATTCCGCTCCTCGTGGACCACTTCGTGCAGAAGGTCGCGCGGGAGTGCAGCCGCGACGTCAGCGGCGTCTCCGCAGAGGCACGCGATCTCCTCACCCGCTACGACTGGCCGGGGAACATCCGGGAGCTGGAAAACGTGATCCATCGCGCGGTCGTCCTCGCCACCGGACGCGTGCTCCAGCTGCACGACTTCCCGCTCGAGGTCGGACTGCCGCAGCCGCGGGCACGCCTCACCGAGGACATCGGGCTGCCCCTCAAGGACGCCTGCGAGCAGTTCGAGCGGCAGTACGTGCTGCGCGCGCTGGACCAGCTGCAATGGAACGTCAGCGGGGCGGCGCGGGCCCTCGGGGTCCATCGCAACACCATCGTGCAAAAGCTCGCTGCCTGGGGCCTTCATCGCCCTGGCGCCGAGCCGGATCGCGCGGACGCTTCGTGAGCGAGGTGACCCTCGACGTCGGGGGCGCGGTGGCCCTCGAGGCGCGGGTCTCGATCCCGGGTGGCGCGAGGGCCGGCGCCGTGCTCTGCCACCCGCACCCGCTGTACGGCGGTGACATGGAAAGCCACGTGGTGATCCTGGCGGCGCAGGCGTGCGCGGCCCGGAATGTCGCCACCCTGCGCTTCAATTTTCGGGGCGTGGGGGCGTCGACGGGCAAGCACGACGACGGGCGCGGTGAGCAGGATGACGTTCGCGCCGCGCTGGCGGAGCTGCGCCGGCGGCTGCCTGCCGGCGCGCCGCTGGCGCTGGCCGGATACTCGTTCGGGGCGGCCGTCGCCGCGGCCGTCGCCGCCAGCACGCCGATCGGAGGCCTCGCCCTCATCGCCCCGCCGCTCCGCATCATGCCGCTGATACCGCCGGCCGTGAGCGGACCGTTCCTGATCGTGGTGGGAGCCGAGGATCAATACTGTCCGCCGGCGTCGCTGGAGACGATCCGGGACGCCCACTCCCGGCTCACGTTGACCGTGATCGACGGCGCCGATCATTTCTTCTTCGGCGCGCAGGACGCGCTCGGCGCGGCGGTGGAGGGCTGGGCGGCGGCGCTGGCGGCGCCCTAGATCCGGGGCAGGCGCGTCGGCGTCGCGGTGCCCGCGGACAGGATGATCCGGATGCCTTCCTCGACCGTGAGCCCCGTCGCCACCACGTCCTCGGCGGGCACCAGCACGATATCGCCGAGGTACAGGTTGTTGGACGGGATGAACACGGTCAGCATCTCGCCCTTCCCGCCCGGCGCTTCGAGGAGCAACTGGCTCGTCACGAAGGCAAACGCGTACGCGCCCTCGCGCGGATGGCGCACGAGCACGACGGCCTTGAACGAGCTCCGCCGCTCGGGCGAGAAGGAGTCGATGAGCATCTTGACCGAGGGGTACAGGAGTCGGAAGACAGGCACCTTGTGCAGCAGGTTGTCGCCGAAGGCGAGCACCCGCCGGCCGGCGACGTTGCGGGCGATGATGCCCATGACGAGCATCACCACCACCGCCGTGAGGAATCCGAGGCCGGGCACGGGCCGGCCGAATATGCGGTCGTACATCGGCGCGAAGATGTCGTCGACCTTGGCCCAGAAGACCCAGAGGAGCCAGCCGGTGGCGATGGCGGGAACGGTGACGAAGAACCCTGCGATCAGCCGGACCTTGAGCCAGTTCTTCATCGCCCATCGACTATGACATCTCCACCGACGGATCGCCAAATCGTGGGACGCGCGCTGGTCACGGGCGGCGCCATCCGTGTCGGCCGCGCCATCGCACTGGCGCTCGCCGACGCCGGCTTCGACGTCGCCATCGGATTTCATCGCTCGGCGGGACACGCGCGCCGCACCGTGGAGTCGCTCCGCCGGCGTGGGGTGGCGGCCACCGCGATCCGCGCCGATCTCCGCGACCCGCGAGCGGCCCGGACACTGGTCGCGGCCGCCGCGCGCCAGCTGCGCGGCCTCGACGTGCTGGTGAACAGCGCGGCGCTGTTCTACAAGACCCCCGTCACGAGCGCCACCCGCGCCCAGTGGGATCAGCTGCTCGATCTGAACCTGCGCGCGGCGTTCTTCTGCACCCAGGCGGCCGCCGCGCGCATGCAGACGGGGGGGCACGTGGTGAACGTCGGGGACGTCATCACACGCCTCACGCGGCCGGGATGGGGCGCCTACACCGCCAGCAAGGCGGGCCTCGAGGCGCTCACGCGGACACTGGCCGCGGAGCTGCGCGCGCAGCGAATCGCCGTGAACTGCGTGGCGCCCGGCGCCGTGCTGAAGCCCGACTGGCTGCCGGCCGCGAGGTGGCGTGCCATCACGCGCGGACACGCCGGCAGCGCGTCCGACGTGGCGGCGGCGGTCGTGTTCTTCGCGACGTGTCCGCCGTACATCACCGGCCAGGTGCTGGCCGTCGACGGCGGGGAAAGCGCCTGACTCCTACACGCCGCCGGCGTCGAGCAGGTCGGCGAGATTGTTGACGTTGACCCAGCCGCCCCGCGTGTAGACGACGCGCACGGGCCGGCCGACGGCGATCGCGCGACCGATGAGATCGGACAGACGTGCGGTGCGTAGCGTGTCGTCCTTCCGCGATGCGGCGATGGCCTCGCGCAGCCAGCCGGCGCCGTCGCGACCCAGGTGCAGCAGGCCGATCCACGCGCCGTGGCTCGCCGCCGGCGCCACCTCGCCGATCGCCTGCAATCGCGTCTCCGCGAAGCTGAACTGCCCGCTGTCCGCGCGCTCTGCGCGCACGCGATCGGGCACGTCGGCGCCGGCCAGCCCGGAATCGACGACGAGCGTGATGTCGTCGCCGGCCTCCTCGAGCAGCGCCTGGATGATGTGCCGCTTGACGACGATGTCACCGAAAGCCACCACCGTGCCCGGCACGAGCTCGGCTTCGGCGAGCGCGAGTGACCACGCCTCACCGGTCGTCGCGAAGTCCGCGTTGTCGACGAACCGGGCGCCGGGCGCGTCCACGGCCGCCGCGTGATGACCGCGGACGACGGTGGCCACGCGGCAGCCGAAGTGCGCCAGGTCGTCCAGCAGCCGGCCGAGGATCGGCCGACCCTGGACTTTCAGCATCGCCTTCGGCGTGGACGTGGTGAGGCCGCCGAAGTCGGCGCCGGCGCCAGCGGCCAGCACGACCGCGGAGAGCGCGCCCGCCCTCGCCGCCGGCAAGTACCGGCTCTCCGCCTCCTGGAGCTCGTCGTCCCCCTGAAGCCGGAATACCTCGTGCAGCGGCGCGACCTGGGGCTCGACGTTCAGCAGGGACTCCTCGCCACGCAGCCGCCGCGCCGTCACCTGCATGGCGCTGATCGACGCGCGCAGCAGATGGTTGGCCCAGATCACCACGCCGACATTCCGCGCCCGGAACTCCTCCGTCGGCGTGCGCCAGTACTTCGTGGGGACGAGCACGACCGGCGCGCGATTTCCCCATGCGTCGAGGAACGCGAAGATCTCGGCCGGGCTCGACTCCTTGCTGTGAATCAGGATCGCGTCGGCGCCGGCGGCGTGATACGCCTCCGCGCGCCTGAGCGCCTCCCCGAGCCCCCAGCCGGCGATCAGCGCCTCCACCCTGGCCACCAGCACGAAGTCCGGATCGCTCTGGCTGTCCTTGCCCGCCTTGATCTTCCCGGCGAACTCGTCGACGTCGGCCAGCGGCTGCCGCTCGGATCTCAGGAACGAGTTCGTCTTGGGAAACAGCTTGTCCTCGATGGTCACGCCGGCCACGCCCACCTGCTCCAGCTTGCGCACGAGCCGCCGCATGTTGTTGAAGTTGCCGTAGCCGGTGTCGCCGTCGAGCAGCAGCGGGATCGACGTCGCCTCGGCCATGAAGGCGACGTGATCAACCACCTGCGACCACGACAGCTCGTTGTTGTCGCGCACACCGAAGCCGGCCGAGATCGTGAGGCCACTCCCCCACACGCCCTCGAAACCGGCCTCTTCCACGATGCGGGCCGAGACGCCGCTGTGCGCCTCCATCAGGAAGGCGAGCTCCGGTCGCGTCAGCAGCCGCCGGAGCCGCGAGGTCTTGCGCATGCTCACCTCGTCACGCTGCTGCGAAAGCGGTCGCGGATCTCCACCGGAGCGAAGGGAATGCGGGGGACGTCCGCCTCCTCCGCCGTCACCTTCGCCAGCACGAAGTGCGGCCCATCGGCGGCGAGCGCCTGCTGTACGGAGCGCTCGACGTCGCCGGCCGCGGTCACGGCCACGGAGGTGCGATACCCGGCCGCTGCCGCCACGCGGTCCAGGCGCACGCCCCGCGAGGGGGAGGCCTGGTTCCCCGTGGAGCCGTACACCTCGTTGTCGAACACGACGTGCACGAGGTTGCGCGGTCGCACGCCCCCGACCATGGCCAGGATCCCGAAGTTCATCAGCAGATTGCCGTCGCCGTCGAACACGATCGTCGGATCTCCAGGCCGCGCGAGCGACAGCCCGAGGCCGATGGCCGAGGCGAGACCCATGGAGCCGATCATGTAGAAGTTCTGCGGCCGGTCACCAACCGCAAAGGACTCGCGGCAGATGTAGCCGTTGGCGTGGATGATCGGGTCGCCGCCGAGAGGTTTCCGTGCCGCCGTGATCGCCGTGAGCCTGGAGACGGTCGCCGATAAGGGTCGGCCTGCGGCGTACGGGCCGTGCGCCTCGGCCGCCGCTTCCCTCGGCGCCTCGCTTCTGGGCCATTCTCGGCGACCGTGCACCGCGCCCATTTCGACGACCTTAGGGGGCACGACGAGCGCGACGGGCTGCATGCGGGCGTCCATCTCTTTGGCGGCCCAGGCGATGTCGGCGGCGGCCGTCTCGGTGGAGAGGACGCGATGCGGGATGCCAAGCAGATCGAGGAGCTTGGGGGTGATGGCGCCCGTGAGGATGTGCTCGGGAGCGTCCTTGCCCTCGTGGCCGCGCCAGGTCACCACCAGGAGCGCGGGCAGGCCGTACATCAGCGATAGTGAGGCGAGCGCGTTCAGGCTCGTGCCGAGCCCGGAGTTCTGCATCAGGACGCACGGCCGGCGCCCCGCGAACCAGGCGCCGGCCGCCATGCCCACGGCCACATCCTCGCGGACGGCCGCAACGTAGGGTGCGCGGCGGCCCTGCTCGAGGACCGCGATGACGTCTTCTACCAGTGAGCACGGCACGCCCGTGAAGAAGTCGAATCGATGGCGCTCCAGAAGCGCGGCGACGTCGTGTCCGGTGATCACGCGCTCAGGGCATCACCACGCGGGTGCCGCCCATCGCGCGCAGGAAGTCGCCGAGGGATGCAAACCGCATGAAGGGATTCTGCCGTTTCTGCGCGCCCAGCGTCGACGACGCCCCGCCATAGTTGTGGCCGGGGAACAGCACGGTCTCGTCCGGCAAGGCGCCGAGCCGCTGCGTGAGCGAGTAGTACATCTCGCTCGGGTCGCTCCCCGGCAGATCGGTGCGACCGCACGAGTTGATGAAGAGCGTGTCGCCGGACACGAGCCGTCCGTCGACGAGAAAGCACTGCGAGCCCGGGGTATGCCCCGGCGTGTGCAAGAACGTCAGCGTGAGGCGGCCCACCGGCAGCGTGTCGTGGTTGTCGACCTTGACGAGATCGGAGCCGAGGCCAGGCAAAAACTCGCGCTCGGCCTTGTGGACGTAGACCTTGGCTTTCACCCTGGTCAGGAGCTCTTCGACGCCGGGGATGCGGCCGGGCATGCCCCACGACGCGAGGCTTCCGCCGACGTGGTCCTGATGCGTGTGGGTCACCAGCGCGCCGACGATCCGCATGTCATCCGCCTGCGCGGTGTCGACGATGGTGTCGATCTCCCACGCCGGGTCGACCACCACGCACTCGCGCGCCTGGCGGTCGCCGATGAGGTAGATGAAGTTCTGCATCGGCCCGAGCTCGAGCTGCTTGAGATAGAGGTCGGAATCGCTCACAGCGACTGATGCTACCCCACTGCCCAGCAGCGCGCCACCGGGAGATGCCGGAGACCGCGGTCGTTCTATTTGTCGCTGAGAATGATCGGCAAGCCGCTCTTGTCGCCCAGCAACACGATCTTGCTGTTCGGGCTCTTCGACAGCTCGTGCGCGACCTCGATCGCCTTCCACTTCAGGAGCTCGGCGCTGATGCCCTTGGCGACGATGTTCTGGAAGTCGGCGATGCCCTGGCCCTCCACGCGCTTGCGCTCCGCTTCCTGCCGCTCGCGATCCAGGACGAACCGCATTCGCTGCGCCTGCTGCTCGGCCTGCAGCTTTTCCTGGATGGCCGCCGTCAGCAGCGGCGGGAGCTGCACGTTGCGCAAGAGAACCTGCTCCGCCTCGATCCCGCGCGGGCTGAGGGCGACCTGCATGTGCCGGAAGACGTTCTGCGCGACCAGCTCACGCGACGCGGAGTAGAGGAACTTCGCCTCGTACTCGGCGGTGACGTCGCGGATCGCCGAGCGGAGCTGGGGGTCGATCACGACCAGTTCGAACCGACGCCCCACCGTCTTGTAGATCTGGGCGGCGGCCTCGGGCCGAAGCCGGAAGAGGAGCGACACGTCGAGGTTGACGATCAGGCCCTCGGACGTCGGCACGGCGGCCGTCTCCTTGAGCTCGCGCGTCTGGACGCTGAACTTCAGCACCCGCGTCCCGGGCGCGACCACGTTGATGCCCGGCTGCAGCACTCGATCCGACACCCTGCCGAAGAAATCCTGGACGCCGACGTGCCCGGCCGGCACGACGGCGGTCGACAGGTAGAGGACGAGCAGCACGAGAAACGCGACAAGAGCGAAGCGCAGGCCACCCAGCATCTCGAGAAGCCTTCCCATGGCTGTGTTCTCCTTGTCCTCAATCATAGGGGACAGGCACGGAGAACGAGATCGATTACGGGTGACCGACACCGGCGAGGAGTCGCGGCAGCTCTCGCATATCCGTGAACACGACCGTCCCCGTCCCCTCGAGCCACGCGCGCGGCGTCAACCCGCCCGCGAACCCGAACACGCGCATGCCCGCCGCGCGCGCCGCCTGGACACCATAGCGGCTGTCCTCCACGACCGCGCAGGCGGCCGGCTCCACCCCCATGCGCGAGGCGGCATGAAGAAACAGGTCCGGCGCCGGCTTCCCACGGGCGACGTCGTACGCGCTGAAGATGCGCCCCGCGAACCGTTCGTAGAGCCCGGTGAGCCCGAGCGTGAAGCGCAGCTTGTCGTGGCTGCTGCTGGAGGCGACGCACGTCGGCAGCGTGATGCGGTCGAGCGCCTCGACGACGCCGGGGACCGGGGTGAGCTCGCTCGTGAAGGCGTCGCGATAGAGCGGCTGAAATTCCTTGTCCCAGTCGTCCGCGAGCGCGATCCCCAGATGCGCTTCGATGGCCGCCTTGACGGATCTGTCGGAGAGGCCGACGAAGCGCTCGATGCATTCCGCCTCCGTCATGACCCAGCCGAGCGTGGCGAGGACCTGCACGTCGGTGCGGACGGCGATGCGCTCGCTGTCGATGAGCACGCCGTCGCAGTCGAAGATCACGAGCTCGAGCGCGCGGCTCATGCGCCGGCGGCGCGCTTACGGCAGGGTGATGAAGGCGTAGCCGACGGAGCGCAGATCTTCCTCGACCTTGGGACGGGCGCGGCGCTCGTGCGCGCGGGCGGCGGCATCCTCGCCGCTGCGCCGATCGAGGATGACGTCGACGTTGTCGGCCTCGGCGAAGGTCTCGCTGAGATACCGGAAGAGGTCGGGGCGATCGCGCGCGACCACGAAGATCTCGCGACTCATGGCGCGCGACTGTAACACGGCCTCAGCCCTTGAAGTCGTCCGGGATCTTCGGCTCCGCCCCCAGCGTGCGGGCGTCGACGGCGTAGATGGCTGGGCTGCTGCCGGTGCGGACGTAGGCACGGTCACCGTCACGTTTTCCGACACTCAGCCGGGCCACCTCGGCCCCATCCCCCTTGAGAAAGACGACTTCCATCGACGGCGCGTCGAGGCCGTACTTCGCGGCGTCTTCACCGCCCGGTGACACGATGTCCCTCCAGCGCAGCGCGCGGACGCTGAAGAGGACGTCCTCCACGCGCGGCGCCTTGGCGGCGCCCTTGATCGGCTCCACCAGCTTCCAGTCGCTCTCCCCGCTGCGCTCCAGCACGGCCGTCTGACCACCCGCGCGCACCCGCAGGCGCTTGATGTCCTTCGGCTCGACGCCCGAGAACAGCGCGTGATCGCGCAGGTCGTTCACCGAGCGCGCCAGCTCGTCCAGCGCCTTGCCCTCGACGAGCACCACCGGTCCCTTGTCGGCGACCGCGGCGTAGGCGCTCGGCTGACCACCGCGGCGCTCGGTGGACGGTGCCAGCAGCACGGTCGTCGGCGATCCGCCCTGCTCGGTCAGCGTCAGCTTGACGGTCGGCTTCGCCAGCAAACGCGGGATGGCGGAGGCGTCATCGCTCAGGAAGGCCTGCGCGCGGACCTCGCGGAGCCGCGCGAGGAGGGCGCCGGCCTCGACCTGGTCGGCCGGCAGCGCCTCCGGCGCGGCGATGGTCCAGCGGTCCTTGTCCTTCACGAGCGTGATCGCGCCCTTCGGGCTCTCGAGGTCCACGCGCGCGATGCGATCGCGCTCGAAGTCCACCAGCTGCTTGTTGCGAATGGCGCCGACGTTGCGCGGCACCAGCTTGCCGATCTCCTCGGGCAGCAGGAGCACGCTGGCCTCACCCTCGCGCATGGCGTACACGCCCTTCTTCTCGGCCTCCGTGCGCCCCACGAGGAGCGTGCGGGTGGCGCGGTCCTTGTCCTTCCCCGTGTGCACGCTGATCCGCAGCGGCCGCTCGAGCCCGTACGCCTGACGCGAGCGCGGGGCCTCGGCGACGAACTCCTTCACCTTGGCGGTGGCGAGCTTGTCGAGCAGATCGTTCATCTCTGCGGTATCGGCGGCCAGCGCCACCGGCCGCGTGATCCGCCACCTGTTGTCGGCGGCGGGCTCCACGAGGATGGTGTCGGCGTCGGTGACGACCTCGACGCCGGTGACGTCGCGACGCTCGAAGGCCAGAATCGTGCGGTCACGGAAGTCGACGACCGGCCGCGTCGCTTCGCGCAGGACGCTGTCGGAGAGGACGAACACGGCCGGCTTGCCGTGCTCGCGGGCGTAGACCCAGACGCCGGTCGGCGACTTCGCGCCCAGATCGATACCGATCTGCTTGCCGTCCTTCAGCGTCAGGGCCACCTGAGCGGCGGGCTTCTCGAGCCCGAAGTCGGCGAGCGAGGCCGGCTTGGCGTCGATCTCGCGATCGATCTTGGCGGTGAGGATCGTCGTCAGCGCCTCGTCCACGCTGCCGCGATTGCCGCGGGCGGCCATCGGCGCCGTCAGGCGCCAGGCATCACCCTCACGCTTCAGCGCCACCGTCTCGTCGGGTCGCTTGAGCTCCAGCGCGGTCACGTCGGCGGCCTCGGCCGCGAACACGCGGCCCTTGCGGCTCTCCGCGCGCTCGCGGTCCGCCGCCCAGCGCACCTCGTAGAGATAGTAGAAGCCGCCGACGACTGCGAGGAGCAGCGCGAGCACCGCCGACGTCTGCCACCGCATCGGCAACTACTTTGCGGCGCGGCGCCGGACGACCGCGATCACGCCCCCCGCGAGCACGAGCCCCGGCAGGACGATCACCGGCAGCCAGAACACCAGCTGCCCTTGCCGGGCGCTCAGGAAGATGGGGTTCTGGCGAGAGTCCTTCGGGCGCACCGAGATCTGATCCTCTTCCTCGGCGAGCCAGGACACGGTGTTCAGGAAGAAGTCGCGGTTGCCTTGCAGGTTCAGGAACTGGTTGGTGGCCAGGTTCGAGGTGCCATACACGACCAGCCGCGCCTTGTCCCTGGTGGCCACCACGGCCACGCTGAGCGGCCCCTTCGGATCCTGCGGATCAGGCTTGGCGGTTCCCTGCGCGAGCGCCTCACGATCGGTCTCGCCCCACGAATCGGGGCTCGTGCGCGCGAGCGGAGTCACGTTGACGCCGGCCGGCGCCGGCGTCGTCACATCGACGGAGCGGGTGATCGGGAAGAGCGTGGTGATGCCGCCGAGGTCACGCGTGATCACATGGGGCTCGTACTGCTGGATGATCGGCACCTCGGGCCCGATGCCGAACAGCCGCCCGATCGGGCTCAGCTCCACGATCAGGTTGTCCGCGAGCGTCACGCCCCACTTCGACAGCAGCTTCTTCATGCTCGCGTCCTGGACGCGCTGCGGGAACGGCGGGTCCACCATCGCGAGCACCTTGCCGCCCCGGCCGAGGTAGCCGTCCAGGGCGTCGAGCTCGGGCGCGAACAGCTCCGTGCGCGGGCCGGGCACGATGACGACGGCGGCGTCCTCGGCGATCTTGCCCTCGCGGGCGAGCGCCAGCGGCTTGACCTCGTAGTTGGCCCGCTCGAGGGCGCCCTTGGCCTCGGAGAATCCTTGCCGCTCGGTGTTGTTCAGCTCGTGCTCGCCGTGGCCTTGGAGGATGTACACGACGCGCTTGCCCTCGCGGGTGAGCTTCACCAGCCCGTTGGTGAGCTTCTCCTCCTCGGCGTCGTTGATCTTCTCGGAGCGGTTCTTGGTCTCCAGCACGATCGTGCCGTACGACTCCACTCCGTACCGCCGCGCCAGCGTCGGATCCCGGTCGGGATCGACGACCTTCCACGTGAACTTCCCGCCCGAGTAGCCGGCGTACTGCTTGAAGAGATCCTCGGCCACCCGCTTGCCGGGCTGGTCGGAGCGGAAGAAGCCCACCGCGTTGACGTCCGTCTTCAACCCCTTCAGGAGGTTGATGGTCTGGGGCGAGAGACTGTGGCGCTTGCTCTCGGTGAGGTCGAAGCGCTTGCTGTGTCGCACCGACAGCGCCTCGACGAAGCCGATGAGCCCGATGACGAGGAGGATCGAGATCGCCGATTGCAGCCCATAGCGCATCGTCCGCGCGCCCAGCGAGCGGCGCGCGTCGGCCAGCCGCGGGAGCGCCGACAGCACGACCAGCACGATGCCGGCCGCCACCAGGGGCCACCAGAAGCGGCCGTAGGCCGGCAGGGCGAACTGCTGCACCACGGCCGCGCCCAGGCACACGAGCCCGATGTAGAAGGCCCAGTCGGTGAGCCGCTGCATCGCCCTAGCCCTTCCACCGTCGCGCTTCGAGCGAGCGCAGGGTCAGAAACAGCGCGAGGATCGTGAAGTTCACGTAGTAGATGACGTCCTTCGTCTCGAACACGCCCTTGCCGAAGCTCTCGAAATGCTCGGTGATCGACAGGTGCTGCAGCACCTTGCCCCACCACGCGCCGCCGGCGGCGTCGGCGCCCCAGCCGAGGACCCAGAACATCAGCAGGATGCCGAACGTGGTCACCGCCGCCACGATCTGGTTCTCCGTCAGCGACGACGCGAACAGGCCGACGGCGAGGAAGGCCGAGCCCATCAGGAGAAGCCCCACGTAGCCGGTGAGGACGGCGCCCCACTCCACGCGCGCCCCCATGTAGAACAGCATCAGCGGATAGAGCAGCGTGAGCGCGAGCAGGATGCCGTAGAAGGCGAGCGACGCCAGGTACTTGCCGAGCAGCACGGCTCCGTCACGCACGGGATAGGTCAGCAAGAGCTCGATGGTGCCGCTCCGGCGCTCCTCGGCGAAGAGCCGCATGGTGAGGAGCGGCATCAGCGACAGCAGCAGGATGACCGCAATGTTCGAGAAGAGCGGACGCAGGATGCCGTCGGTCGTGTTGAGATCCTGCTGGCCCATCATCGGCGACATGCCGGCGCGCACCGTCGCCTGCGCGTAGTACTGGAAGATCTGCGAGAAGAACCAGCCCATCACGAGCAGGAAGATGGCCAGGATCACGTAGGCGACGGCGGAGGTGAAGAAGATCCGGATCTCCTTCTTGAAGATCGGCCATACCCTCATGGCGTCTTCTCCGCTTCCGTCTCGGTCACCGCCGCCGGCGCCGCCTCCGCGCCGGCCGGCTCCTCGCCGGCCACCACGCGCATGAAGACCTCCTCGAGCGTCATGCCGACCCGCCGCAGCTCGCGCAGGCTCCACCGCTTGTCGGCGGCGAGCTGGAAGATCTCCGCCCGCACGTCGCGCGCCCGCGCCGACTCGACGACGTAGCGGCCGCCGCCGCCGTCGCTGCTCAGCTCGGTGACGGCGACCACGCCCGGAATGCCGCGCATGGCCTCCCGCACAGCGGGATCGGACTTGGCGAGCTCGACCTCGACCCGCGAGGACGGGAAGAACTGCTCCACGAGGAGATCGATCGGCCCCTGGGCCACGATGGTGCCCTTGTTGATGATCACCACCGAGTTACACACCATCGACACCTCGGGCAGGATGTGCGTCGACAGGATGACCGTGTGCTCCCCGGCCAGCGACTTGATGAGCGCGCGGATCTCGGCGATCTGGCGCGGGTCGAGGCCGATGGTCGGCTCGTCCAGGATGAGCACGTGCGGATCGCTGACGATGGCCTGGGCCAGGCCCACGCGCTGGCGGTAGCCCTTCGACAGCGTGCCGATCAGCCGGTTCTGCACGTCGGCGATCAGGCAGCGGTCCATGGCATCGGCCACACGGCGACGCCGCTCGCGGCGCCCGACGCCCTTCACCTCGGCCACGAAGTCCAGGTACGGCGCCACCCGCATCTCGTTGTAGAGCGGCACGCTCTCCGGCAGGTAGCCGATGCGCTTGCGGACCTCCATCGAGTCGCGGAACACGTCGTAGCCGGCAACGCGCGCGGTGCCGCCGCTGGCCGGCATGAAGCAGGAGAGGATGCGCATCGTGGTCGACTTCCCGGCGCCGTTCGGCCCGAGAAATCCCACGATCTCCCCGGGCGTGACGCTGAACGACACGTCCCGGATCGCCGTGACAGGACCGTAATGCTTCGTAAGATTCTGGACTTCGATCATAGTCTGGGCGAACGAAGGGTAACTATACCCGACCCGTCAAGGCGAGCGCTAGCAGGTTCGAGGGGCCGTCGATAAAGGGGCGCCGCGGTCAGGGGGGCGACGGGTGGTCCGATGACAGAGGAGCGCCCCGGCTTCGCCGGGGCGCTTCCGAACGCGGGGCGGTATGGGGGGCCATTTCGGAGCCCCCCACGTGAACGGGCATGATCCTCGCCAGCCAGTCGGGGACGGCGATCATCTTGCTGCTCGAGGGATCCCAGCACGCGTGCAGCGTAAACCCCGTCGCCACGCGCTCGCCCTGCTCGTTCAGCAGGTCGTAGCCGAACCGGAAGCTCGCTCGCTTGCGCTCGGCGATCCAGCAGCGGGCCTCCAGCAGCTCGTCCAGCACGGCCGGCTTGTGATACCGGACGCTCGCCTCGACCACCGGCATCCGGACCTTCTGGTCCACCTCGGACATGGCGTGGCCCTGCTGGCGCAGGAACTCCACCCGCGCGACCTCGAAATAGGTCAGGTAGTTGCCGTAATAGACCACCTTCATGCAGTCGGTGTCCTTGTAGCGGACCCGGATCTTCGTGGTGGCGATCACAGGTACTGGCCGTAACGGATCTTCTCGACGACGCTCCGCACCCGCTTGTAGCGATCGACCGCGTCGAGCAGGTCCTCGGTGGTCACATCACTGGCCGTACCGCCTTCCGCCACCTGACGGACCTTCATCTCCAGCGCTCGCCGGATGATCTCCGTGATGTCGGCGCCGCTCATGCCGCCCATCAGCGGCAGCAGCTTGCGGTAGTCGAGCGCGTCGAACAGCTTGCGCCCGGCGTCACGCTCGGTGCGCGAGGTGAGCAGCTCCAGGATCTCGCGCTGCTCGTCGGCGTCGGGCAGCGGCACCTCGACGAGGTGATCGAGGCGGCCGGGCGCCACCAGCGCGGAGTCGAGGGCGTCGGTGCGGCTGGTCGACGCCACCACCAGCACGCGGGCGGTCTTGGCCACGCCGTCGAGGCGCTCGCACAGCGTGGCCACCAGCCGCGCACTCGCCTCGCGCGCCTGCGGCGGCGGCAGCAGGTGCTCGAGCGAGAGCGCCTCCGCCTCGTCGAGAAAGAGCACGCCGCGCCCCTCGGCGATGGCGATGCGCAGGATCTCCTGCAGCAGCTCGCCGGTGTTGGCGCCGAACTTCGACGTCAGGTTGAGCAGCTTGATGTGATAGAAGATCGCCTGCGAGGCGGTGGCCAGCGCACGCGCCAGCTTCGACTTGCCGGTGCCGGGCGGCCCGTAGAGCAGCACGCCGCGCGGCGGCGTGATGCCCCACTGCTCGTAGAGCTCCGGCTGCGTCAGCGCGTACGCGAAGCCTTTCAGGGTGGCCTTGGCCTGCTTCAGCCCGCCGATGTCGTCGAACGAGACGCTCGGACGGATGTCCGTCTCGACGCGCCCGGTGAGGTCGCCGAACTTCTCGCCGAGCTTCGCGAACACATCCTCGATGCGGCGCTGCAGCGCCCAGCGAAGGTCGTCGCCTTCGAGCGTGGACATGGCTCGGCCAGTATAGCGCCCCGACGCTCAGCGCGCGGGCGTGCGGGGTAGCCCCATCGACAGCGCCGACCCGATGAGCAGCAGCATCGACAGGATGCTCCACATCGAGGCGTAGCCCAGCACGTGCGCGACGGCTCCGAACATGACCGCGCCCACCGTCTGGCCGAGCAGGAACATCGAGCTGAACACGCCGACGGCGGTGGCGCGGCGGGGCGCCGGTGTGAGATCGGTCACCAGCGCGGCGAGTCCGGGGTAGAGGAAGCCGTGGGCGGCGCCGGAGATGAGACCGGCCACGAACAGGATGGGCACCACGGGTGTCGTGCTGGCGCGGGTCACCGCGTAGCCGACGACGCCCAGCAGCGCGGGCGCGGCCATCTGCAGGAACATCGACGGCACGATGACCGCGCGTCGGCCGCGCGTATCGATCAGCCGGCCGCCGAAGATCCGCACAGCGATGGCGGCGGCGGCGTAGGCCGTGTAGAACAGCGAGAGCCCGGAGACGGCCAGGCTCTGGGCGAAGGTGGGAAGAAACGCGAAGATCGTGCCGGAGCCGAGCCCGAAGTACAGGGTGACGATCATGTGGCGCCGGAGAACGTCCTCCAGCCCGGCGCGCAGCCAGCCGGGTCCGGGCAGCGCGGCGGCACCGGCCGGGCGACGGTCGCGGAGCCGCGTGATGAGGAGCAGCGGCACCAGCGCGAGGACGGCCGACACGGCGAAGAGCGTCCGGAATCCCGCGCGGCGCACGATGACCTCGCCGACGAGCGGGGCGACGGCGGTCGCCACGAAGCCGGAGACGCCGTAGATCCCGAGTGCCCACCCGCGCTGCGCCGGTGGCACCAGATCGACGACGTAAGAGAACATCGCGACGAAATAGGCGGAGAATCCGAAGCCCTGGAGCACGCGCACCGAGGCGAGCACCGGGATGGAGTCGAAGAGCGCGGCGAGCACGGCCGCCGCGAGCACGAGCACGGTGCCCAGCAGCATGAACAGGCGGCGGCCGACCGCGTCGACCCACGGGCCGATGAGCGGCTGCGAGACGATGCCGATGGCGCTGTAGAGTCCCATCAGCACGCCGATCTCGATCTCGGTGCCACCGAGCTC